>JACXTT010009942.1_pt1 | contig 12923 bp, 16 predicted proteins | sample 9270951 | NCBI WGS metagenome assembly JACXTT01 (sample SAMN15532306, study PRJNA645909) | rock metagenome | isolation source: weathered quartz diorite | place: Puerto Rico | collected 2017-06-21 | reverse complement strand
TGGATGGGGCGTCGGTCCAAGCGCGCGCTGCGTACCTGCACAGTCTTAGTGTCGCGCAATCGGCGCAAATGCAAGTGGAATTGATAAATGACGCACCCTTTACAGCCACATTGCGCGCCTGTGGGGCAGTGGCGACTGAACTCAAGCCCCAACTGAGGGCCTTCCTGCACTACCATTGCGGGGTCAAGACTCTGCGCACCCGCCAGATGATGCTGGACATTCAAAGTTTGTAGCCATGACCACACATTCCCGCATTGCACTCTCTGTCAACGTCAACAAGGTGGCGCATCTGCGCAATACCCGGCATTTGGGCATTCCCAGTGTTACCCGTGCTGCAACGGTGTGCCTGCAGGCCGGTGCGGCGGGCATCACCGTGCACCCACGGCCTGACGCGCGCCATATACGCCCCACGGATGTGGTGGAACTGGCGCAACTGTTGCAGGCCTGGCCGGATCGCGAATACAACGTGGAGGGCAACCCTTTCCACAACCTGATGGATTGCGTGGCCGACCTGAAAGCGCGGAATCTGCCGGTGCACCAGGTCACTTTTGTGCCCGATTCCGAGGGGCAATTCACCAGCGACCACGGCTGGTCGCTGCCGCAAGATTCCGAGCGGCTGCAGCCCTTGATCGCGCAGGCCCATGCCTTGGGCGTGCGCGTCAGCCTGTTTATGGACGCAGAGCCGCAGGCCATGGTGCACGCCAAGGCAGTGGGCGCAGACCGCATTGAGCTGTATACCGAACCCTATGCCGCTGCCTGGGGCGGTGCGAACCAGAACTTGCAGCTGCAACGCTTCGCCCGGGCCGCGCAAGCAGCCCTGGACGCCGGTTTGGGCGTCAACGCGGGGCATGACCTGAACCGTGACAATCTGGCCGCGTTTGCGCGTGCAGTACCCGGGCTGGCCGAGGTGTCCATTGGCCACGCACTCATTGCCGACGCACTGGAGCTGGGCTACACGGCAACCGTGCAGGCCTACCTGCAATGTCTGGCACCAAGCGCCTGACGGAACCCTGGCGGCCACGATAGCCATGATCTACGGCATTGGCACCGACATCTGCGATGTGCGCCGCATACGGGCCAACCTGGAGCGCCATGGCGACCATTTCGCCACCAAGATTCTTGGTGCGCAGGAATATGCCGAATGGACCGAGCGCAGTGCGCGATCGCCAGAGCGCGGCGTGCGCTACCTGGCGACCCGTTTTTCGGCCAAGGAAGCGTTCAGCAAGGCCATAGGCTTGGGCATGCGCATGCCCATGGGCTGGCACCTGTGTGAGATTGCATTGCTGCCCAGTGGCGCCCCCACGGTGGTGCTGCATGGCGGTCTCAAGGAATGGTTTGAGGCGCGCAGTCTACGCGCCCTGATCAGCCTGTCGGATGAATCGGACTATGCCGCCAGCTTCTGCGTGGTGGAAGTGGGCGATGGCGTTGCCCAGCCCACCTAGGGCCCGTTCACCCCACTCGCACTTGCAAAAATAGTGTGAACAGGCCCCTATGCAGTGCCAACAGCGTGTGCTGCGTGGGACAGGCCAGCCAGCGCGCGCGTCAACTGGGCCGCAGAAATCTCTTTGCAGCCCGTGACGTTCTGGCCGGCCCACAGCGGCGAAAAATCACCGAGTCCTTGGGCTTCGGCCTTGGCGCGCAACGGCGCCATGGCGGCCGTGGCAAGGGGAAACGCTGGGGCTTGCGGATTCAGCGGTCCCAATTCGCGCATGGCGCGGTTCACAATGCCCCGGGCCGGGCGGCCGGTGAACAAATTGGTCAGCGCGGTGTGCTGTGCCGCTTCGCTGCGCAGTGCCGCACGGTGCACTGCGCTGGTGTTGGCTTCGGTACACAGCATATAGGCGGTACCCACCTGGGCAGCAACCGCCCCCAATGCCAGAGCCGTGGCCACGCCCTGGGCATCGGCAATGCCGCCTGCGGCAATGACAGGAACCCGGAGGGCGCGCACCATCTGGGGAAGCAGCGCAAAGGTGCCCATTTGCTGGCTCAAGTCGTGTGACAGGAAGTGGCCTCTATGGCCACCAGCCTCCAAGCCTTGGGCAATGACCGCGTCAACGCCCTGTGCTTGCAGCCACAGGCCCTCCTCCAATGTCGTGGCGCAGCCCAAAATCTTGGCGCCACGACTGCGCACCACGGCCAGCAATTCTGCATTCGGCAAGCCAAAGTGAAAACTGACGACCGGCGCTGCAAACTCCGCCACCAATTGGGCCGTTTGCATATCAATGGGTAGACGCCCCGGCCCGCTGGGGATCTGTCCTGCGTCAATGCCGAATTCGCGGTAGTAGGGGTCCAGTGTGGCTTGCCACGTGGCTTCGCGCAGGCTGTCTGGTGCGGGCGTGTCGTGGCAGAAAAAGTTCAAGTTGAACGGTTGGCGCGTCTGTGCGCGAATGTTTGCCAGTTCTTTGCGCAGCGCTTCCAGTCCCAGCATGGCACAGGGCAGCGAGCCCAAACCACCGGCGTTGGACACGGCGACGGCCATGGCACTGAGTTGCACGCCAGCCAGCGGTGCCTGGATGATGGGTAGCGCTGTGCCCAGCAGCGCATGCAACGCACCGGTCATACGGTTGTGGCACTTTGAAGTGCCTCGAATTCCTGGCGCAACAGCGAGTACTGCACCAGGTCGCGGTGCTTTCCGCGCCAGAAGCCAGCCTGGCGCAACACGCCTTCCCGCGTAAAACCCAGGGCCTGCAAGCGTCTAATGGATGCGGTGTTCTCGGGGTGCACCTGTGCGCCAATGCGGTTCAGATCCATGTGCTCAAAACCCCAAGGCAGGGCAGCGGACAGTGCTTCCTGCATCAAGCCTTGTCCCCAGGCGGCACGCCCCAGTTCGTAGCCCAGCACGCAACTGCGCCAATTGCGGTTCCAGTTAAACAGCCCACAGCTGCCGATCAGCGGGCCGCCGGAGCGTAGCGCAATGCCCCAGCGCGTGCCGGGGTTGGGCAGGTTGCGCCAGCCCGCAAAGACCTGCACCAGTTTTTCGGCTTCCGCCATCGTCAACAGGGGGTCCACGCCATACCAGTGCATGGCGTCGTCGTCGCTGTGCACGGCAAACAGCGCAGGTACATCGTCTGCAACAATTTCGCGCAGTTGCAATCGTGGGGTCAACAGAGTCGGGAAAACGCTCATGACGGCAATATATACACAATTCACCTGCGCACGCACGGGGTTGCGTATAACCGCAAGCCGCTACAGTGAATGCAGAAACGCCTGTACTGCGTTGGCAGCCGGCTCGGGCGCTACCTGCAGCAGGCAATGCGGGCCATCCAGGCTGACCAACTGGGCATCGGGGCGCAGCCTCAGAATCTGGTCGCCTGCACGTGCAGGAACCACAAGGTCTGTGGATGCGCGCACATACACCATAGGCACGGCTACCTCACGCAGACGGTTGCGCACGTCTACCGCCAACACGGCCCGCATGCGCGCCTGCAAAGTGCTTGTCGGCACCGTTTCCAACGCCGAATGCAAGGCAGCGCGTAATGTGGGTGTGGCAGAACGGCCCAAAAGCGCCAATTCGACCGCAGCCATCGGGGCTGCTTTGACTGGCAATAGCGAGGTCCACGGCGTGAAAGGTTTAAACATCGGGTGCGGGTTGCTGGCAAAGCTCACACACAGCAGCAGACCCACGAGTCCTTTGGGCCGCGATGCGGCAAGTGCAATGGCCACTGGCCCGGAAAACGACTCCCCCAGAATCACAAAGCGCCCGCGCGTCGGCAGGGCCCGGCGCGCCAGCGCTTCACAGTCTGCGTAGCTATGGGTGTTGTGCGGTGAATAGCGAACGACCACCGTCTTGAGAGGGTATGGACCTCCGTACAATTTGCTGGGGTGTTGACAGCGCATTGCGCACTACATCCCGCGTATTGACCCATTGGAATCCGACCATGCACTTTCACGCCCCGTTGATCATTGACATAGCCGGCTTTGAACTGACCCCCACCGATCGCCAGCGCCTGGCGCACCCCTTGGTGGGGGGGCTGATTTTGTTTGCCCGCAACTGGCAGAATCGCGCACAACTCACGGCCCTGTGCCAGGAGATCAAGGCCTGCCGCTCCGCCCTGTTGATCTGCGTCGACCACGAGGGTGGGCGGGTGCAGCGCTTCAGGACCGATGGTTTTACCCATTTGCCGCCCATGCGCGCCCTGGGTGAGATGTGGATGGCAGAGCCCAAGGCCAAGTCCCACGCCGGCCCCATGGACGCCATCAATGCGGCTAGCGCCTGTGGCTACGTGCTGGGTGCGGAACTGCGCGCCTGTGGTGTGGACCTGAGTTTTACCCCGGTGCTGGATCTGGACTATGGTGCCAGCAGTGTGATTGGCGACCGCTCGCTGCACCGCGATCCACGCGTGGTCAGCCTGCTGGCCAAGAGCCTGATGCATGGGCTGCTCACCAGTGGCATGGCCAACTGCGGCAAACATTTTCCGGGCCATGGGGCCGTCAAAGCGGATTCGCATACCGATACCCCGGTGGACCGCCGCACGCTGAAAGCGATTCTGGCGGAAGACGCAGCGCCCTACCGTTGGCTCAGCACCGTGACCAGCAGCGTCATGCCAGCCCATGTGGTGTATGCGAAAGTAGACCCGCGTCCGGCTGGTTTTTCCAGTGTCTGGCTGAATGACGTGCTGCGTGGCCAACTGGGTTTCCAAGGCGCTATCTTCAGTGACGATCTGTCCATGGCGGGTGCACGGGTGATGAATGGGCAAAAGCTCAGCTACACCGAGGCGGCCATAGCGGCGCTGACTGCCGGTTGCGATATGGCCATGCTGTGCAACCAGTCCTTGGCCAGCAGTGAAAGCGGTGGCCGCGCGATCGATGAACTGATTGCCGGGCTGACAGAAGCACAACTCAAAGGGCAATGGGAGGCCAGCGACGCCAGTGAGGCGCGTCGGCGTGCGTTGCTGCCGCGCACGCCAGCCCCGGATTGGGATGCGTTGATGGTGCAGCCGGCTTACATGCACGCACTGGACTGGATTGTCTGAACCCGTGAGGGCGCGTGCGTGGCTGTGGCCTGGGGTGGCCGTTTTTGTGCTGGGCACCTTGGTTGCGCAGTGGCTGTCGGCGCAGACATCGGGTGGCGGTATGTTTGTGCGCACTGCCTATGCTGCCGGCGCCTGGTGGCAATTGCTGAGCGGGCAATGGGTGCATTTTGGATATCTGCATGCGCTGGCAAATGCCGCCGCCGCGGTGGTCGTGGCACTTACTCTGCAGGGCTGGGTTAGCCCACATCGGCTCGGGCTGGCACTGCTGGGTGGTTATGCGGGCGTGGCCGCCGCGCTCGCGTGGGACAGCCACTGCGCGGTGTACGCGGGCGCCTCGGGGGCTTTGCATGGCATGTTGGCAGGAGGTGCTTTGGCCTTATGGCTGTCACCATCCACGACCGTGACACGGTCACACCCATGGCAGGGTCGGCTTTTGGCAGCAGCCTTGCTGGTTGGCCTGGGCATCAAGATGCTGGTTCAGCACCTGCTGGCGGCGCCTGGCGAGCCGGGTTGGTTGGGCATTGCCACCTATTACCCGGCGCATGAGGCTGGCGCCTCAGGCGGTATGGTCGCCCTGCTGTTGGCCTACGGATGGTCGCGCCTGCACCGTGCGAGCCCAGAGGCTAAGCAGCAGGAAAAGTAGGCCAGCCCATGCGTCAAGGCCGCCAACAGCACCGCCACCACTGCTCGCCGCGCTGTTGCTGGGAATAGGCGTCACTGACAAGGGTGGTACAACCGGTGCAACGGGCACCACGGGCACCACAGGCAGGTTGGGCGTCACTGGAATGGCCGTGGTGACCGAAATCTTGACGGACACACTGGCGCCCAGCGTTGCGCCGTCGGTGGGCTGGATCACAAACGTGTAGTCGCCGGCGGGCTGCGCGTTGATCCACGTGAAGACGCCGGTTACGGCGTTGAAGTTGGCACCCACCGGCAGACCGCTGCCCATGAAGGCCACGTCGTCTCCGTCGGCATCGCTTGCACTGGCGGTGAATTGCAGGCTGCCACCGGGCAGCACGTATTGCGCGGGAATGGCGTTGAGCACGGGGGCTGAATTGGCAATACCTTGTGCCTGCAGCAGCAGGTACACCGCCTTGAATGCGTCCAGCAAGCCGGCGCCGCATTCCGGGCGCGCATCGCAATAGCTGCCGCCGGCATAGGGCCGTGCCGACAAGGTCAAATACTTTTGCACCTCAGACGGTGTGATGCTGGGCTTGATTTGGAACAGCAAGGCGACTACACCAGAGACCTGCGGCGCCGAAAAGCTGGTGCCCGAGCGCGCATCGTAGGTGTCGCCGGCGGGCACGGTAGCACCCAGGTTGCTGGTGGTGTAGATGCTATTGCCCGGGGCGCTGATGACGGTGCCTGCACCCACGTTGGCGTAGTCGGCACGTTCGCCGGCAGCGGTGTTGGCGCTCACCGCAATTACGCCGGGGCAATTGCTGGGTTGCGTGATGCCCGTCTTGGAAGCGTCGTTGCCGGTGGACACCACAATGACGCTACCCGCGTTGCGCACCGCCGCAATCGTGTCGACATAGGTCTGTGAGCAGGCGCCCGTGCGCCCAAAACTCATGTTGATGACCTTGGCTGGGTTGGGGTTGGCAGGAACGCCGGGAACAGGCAGACCGGCTGCCCATTGGATGGCCGCTGCGGTGTCCGACGTATAGCCACCGCACACACCCAGCACCCGCACCGGCAGTATCTTCGCCCCGTACGCTACCCCGATGATGCCCGTCTTGTTGTTGCCGACTGCGCCAATGATGCCGGCCACATTGGTGCCGTGCCAGGACGAATTGCCGACGTCGCAGTTGTTGCCGTTGGTGTTCCAGTCGCCAGGATCCAGCGCACTGGCATCACGCCCATCGCCGTCGTTGGCCGTGGTGAAATCGTTGAAGCCATCCTGGCTGACAAAGTCGTAGCCACCGACCATGTTGGCTGCCAGATCGGCATGCGGCAAGTAGCCCGTGTCCAGCACCGCAATGGTTACGCCAGCGCCGCTGATGGGTGCACCGCCCGCGGTGCGGCCCCAGGCATTGGGTAAATTGGCGGCGCCGGCCTGCACGAACGAGGACTGCAGGTTGCCCTGCTGCGACACATAGAACGTGTCGTTGGGCAGGAAATGCGGATACACCCGTTCGTCCACTTCGGCATATTCGACGCGTGGGTCACGCATCAGCGTCTGGGCCAGTGCGCCCAGCTCGGCGCGACTCACGGCCTGACTGGTGCGCAGTACGTGGGTTTGTGCCGACACCGACTTCACATACCGCAGTGTCATGGCATCGGCGCGGCGCGCCATCAAGCCGCGGCTCAGGGCCGCCACATCGTGGGCGTTGCCTGCGCCATCCCGAAACTTGACGATGAGCCGGCCTACGCTGGGGTGGGCAGCCTGCAACTCATCACTGCGTTGCGACGCATTGACCGTGGTTTGCGGGCTGTTGCCGGCCAGCGCCAACTGAGAGCCACCCAGCAACAGACCCGTGCACAGGCCTGCGATGAATTTTCGACATCCCAGCATGGTGCTGCGCTAGCTGTGCGTAGGTTATTGTGCCTTCGCGATGCCGTCTATCTCCACCCGGCCAACGCTTGCCAGCCCGCGCAGACATTGCAGCGTAGCCGCAGCATCGCGGTCAGCCGGCAATTCCATGGTGTAGGCATGTGTGTTCGCCGATACAGCCGCCGCATGGTGTAACAGAACATGGCAGGGGTCCTGCAGGGTTTGCACAAACGCGATGTCGTCATACGCCACCACCTGTTTGAACTGTATGACCACGCGCTGCTGGGTCAGGACAATGGGTGCACCACTGAGCAGGTCGGGTGGCGGCAGGGCTTCGGGCGGAAAATAGCCAGCAGGTTGGCTGGCACAGGCCAGCAGAGCGGCGACGCAAGCAGCCAGCGCGAGTAGGTTGCGAATCATGGCGGTACCTCTTGCTCAGAATCTCTGGGTCACGGACCTCAGGGTGCGCGGTGCAAGCGTGAACCTTGCAGAGCGCTGATCTGATCCTGGGTGGCGGTGTCCAACAAAGGGTAGCGTGCCATCAGCTTGGCGTTGGACAACAGCACACGCAGTTGTTCCACGTCCTTCACCGACGGGGCTACTTTGATCTGTGCCAGCGCCGCTGACGTATTGCCACCCTGGATCAGGGTAACTACTTTGCTGGCCCACACATGGGGACGGGACATCGGTAAATCCTTGACGGGTTGTGCTCGTCGAGCATTGTGGCACAGCCCCTGCCAGCGTGGGGTGTCGATTTGCTATTAAAAGAATAGCTTATTTGCGCATATGCTGTGGTGATGCAAGCGCAAGATCTTTAACAACTGGTGAGCACCGCCATGCCCTACGGCAAGTACCAAGGTCGGCTCATCGCAGACCTGCCGGGAAACTACCTGGCATGGTTCGCGCGCACCGGCTTCCCCAAGGGTGAAATTGGCCGGTTACTGGCCCTGATGCATGAAATAGACCACAATGGCCTGGCCGAGCTGCTCAAGCCTTTGCGCGGCCGGTGAACCACGCACGATCCACAACCACTGATGGGCCCCGTATGCACTTTCTCAAACATGACATCGTCAATGAGTTTCCCCACCTCAAAGACAAAATTCAGCTTTTGCGCTCCGGCAACGCGCATTTTGCGACGCTGTTTGAAAGCTACGATGCCCTGAACCACAGTATTGCCAAGGCCGAGATGGGTGGCACGGCCATCAGCGACGAGGCGCTTGAAATTGACAAGAAAAAGCGCCTGAAACTGAAAGACGAACTGACCCAGATGCTCAGCGCGGCCTAGCAACATCGTCTGCTACGGCCGCAGCCCAGCAGCGCGTTGCGGTCGCGTCAAGGTGCGTCAGGTACATGCGGACCTCGAATTCCAACTGGTGGTAGGCCGGCTCCATATAGGTGCACAGTTGGTAAAACGCCTTGTCGTGGTCGCGCTCACGCAGGTGAGCCAGCTCGTGGACCACGATCATCCTCAGGAATTCAGCCGGGCAGTCCTTGAACAGCGCGGCAATGCGAATCTCGCGTTTGGCCTTGAGTTTGTTGCCCTGCACCCGTGACACGGTGGTGTGCGTGCCCAAAGCGTGTTTCACGATCTGCAGCTTGCTGTCGAACAGGACCTTGCCCACGGGATCTGCACCACGCAGGTATTCCTGCTTCAGCGCCTGCACATAGTCAAACAGCGCACGGTCGGTGCGCACGCCATGGGCCGTTGGATACTTTTGTAGCAGCCACGGGCCAATGCGTTGGCCCGCGAGCATGCTTTGCACCTGCGTCAGGGTTTCCTGCGGGTAACCCTGCAAAAACTTCACGGCGTGCCTGCGCTCAGGCCTCGCGGCGCAGGGCTGGGAACAAAATAATGTCCCGAATGCTGGGGCTGTCGGTCAACAGCATCATCAGCCTGTCAATGCCGATGCCGCAACCACCGGTGGGGGGCATGCCGTATTCGAGCGCGCGCACGAAGTCATGGTCGTAGTACATGGCCTCGTCATCGCCGCCTTCCTTGGCCGCCACTTGGGACTGGAAGCGGGCGGCCTGGTCCTCGGCGTCGTTCAGCTCGCTAAAGCCATTGCCGAACTCGCGACCGGTGATGTAAAGCTCAAAACGTTCGGTCACCGCGGGGTTGGTGTCGCTGGCACGGGCCAACGGCGAAATCTCCACCGGGTGTTCGCAGATGAAGGTGGGCTGCCACAGTTTCTCTTCAACCGTCTCTTCAAAATACAGCACCTGCAGGCTGGCCAGGCTGCGGGTGGATAGCTGGTGCTTGGCTTCGGTCATGCCCAGCTTGCGCAGGGCATTGAGCAGCCATTCGGTCTGGAACACGTTGTCGCCCGCCTCGGTGTATTTCTGAATGGCCTGGACGATGGTCAGCCGCTCAAACGGCGCGGCCAGATCGACCGGCTTGCCGCCGTAGGTCAGTTGCAGCGTGCCCGCAGCCTTCATGGCCGCGTCGCGCACCAGGGCTTCGGTGAAGGTCATCAGGTCCTGGTAGTTCCAGTAGGCCGCATAGAACTCCATCATCGTGAACTCGGGGTTGTGGCGCACCGAGATGCCTTCGTTGCGGAAATTGCGGTTGATCTCGAACACCCGGTCAAAGCCGCCCACGACCAAGCGCTTCAGGTACAGCTCAGGCGCAATGCGCAAGAACATCTGCTGGTCCAGCGCATTGTGGTGGGTGCTGAACGGCCGCGCATTGGCGCCACCGGGAATCGGGTGCAGCATCGGTGTTTCCACTTCCAGAAAGCCGTGCTGCACCATGAACTCGCGCAGACCGCTGATGGCCTTGCTGCGGGCCACAAAGCGCTTGCGCGACGTCTCATCCATCATCAGATCGACATAGCGCTGGCGGTACTTCACTTCCTGGTCATTGATGCCGTGGAACTTGTCCGGCATGGGGCGCAGGCTCTTGGTCAGCAGGCGGATGCTGGTGGCGTGAATCGACAGCTCACCGGTCTTGGTCTTGAACACCGAGCCCTCAGCGGCCACGATATCGCCCAAATCCCAATGCTTGAAGGATGCATACACGTCAGCACCTACGTCCTCACCCTTGACGTAAATCTGAATGCGCCCAGCGCTGGGGCCAAAGGACGCGTCCTGCAACGTGCAAAAACTGGCCTTGCCCATGACGCGCTTGAGCATCATGCGCCCAGCCACCTTGGCCGTCACAGCTTTGCCGGCCAGCGTTTCGGTGTCCAGAGCGTCATATTCTGCAAACAGCGCTTCGGCCTTGTGCGTGGGCTTGAAGTCATTGGGAAACGCCACGCCATGGCCTTCCACCTGGCGCTGGCGGATCGCCTTGAGTTTTTCCCGGCGTTCAAGGATCAACTGGTTTTCGTCCGGAGGCAGTGGCGTTTGTTGTTCAGACATGGGGTGCGCAGGGGTTGAAATCATAAAGGGCCGCAAAGGCGGCCAGAACCCTCGATTGTAAATGGCTCTTGGCTGCATGCCAGGCGGGCTTGCTTTGAACCGTTGTGAAAGCTCGCTGCCATCCTTCTCCGGCTGATGGGCCTGGGAACTGTTTGCAACACAGCTGCGAGTGGTTTGCTGTTGCCGCTATGATGCGTTGGCGCATTTCGTGTCCTGACCATGCTTTACCAAATTGCATCTCTCCTGCTGGAAGTTGTCGGCGGTCTCATTGTCTGGGCCAGCCTGCTGCGCCTGTACATGCAGTATCAACACATACCCATGTCCCGAAGCTCGGGCAACCCCATGGCGGAGTTTGTTTTTGCGATTACCAATTGGCTGGTTTTACCGTTGCGTCGTGTTGTGCCGACATTGGGGCGCTGGGATACTGCGTGCCTGATTGCAGCCTACCTGGTGCAGCTGGTGCTGCGTTTTGCGTTGTGGTTGCTTTCGGTTGCCTATGAACCGATAGCGTCGGTTCCGGTTTACGCGGCCTTCGACCTTCCACGCACGGCGATCTTTGGTTCACTATTGTTTGTCGGTATCTATGCGATTTTGGGCTGGGCTCAACTCAACTCGTCAAGAACCTATTTTCTGGAACGACTTGTACTACCGTTGTTGGGGCCCATAAGGCGGGTCTTGCATCCCATTGGTGGTGTCGATCTTTCTCCGTTGGCCTTTGGCGTGCTCATGGTGATCGGCCTGATGCTTCTGGAGTGGCTACAAGGGGCGGCACTACTGCTGGTATCACGTTGAACCGTTGCAGACTCAGGGATACAAACAAGATTGGGCACCGATTGCCGCGCGCTCCAATGTAGAGCGGGGGATTGGCTGAGGCCGGTGCCCGATTTCTGCGCGTTTGGCAGTATGAGGGCACCGGCCTCAGCCAATCCCCCGCGGGACCGGCGCGAAATGGCGCTGTATTTGGTCTTTGAACTAGCTAATTACCGCATCAGCAGGTTGGCGCTGCAACATCGCCAAGGAATTGGCGATCGTCTTGCGCAGCTCGCGCCGGTCGCAAATCAGGTCCACCGCACCCTTGGTCTGCAAGAACTCCGAGCGCTGGAAGCCCTCGGGCAGGGTCACCCGTACCGTGGATTCGATCACGCGGGGTCCGGCAAAGCCGATCAAGGCCTTGGGCTCGGCAATCACCATATCGCCCAAGAAGGCAAACCCGGCGCTGACACCACCCATGGTGGGGTCGGTCAGCACGCTGATATAGGGCAGGCCCTTCTTGGCCAGATGGGTCAAGGCGGAATTGGTCTTGGCCATCTGCATCAGTGACAGCAAGCCTTCTTGCATGCGGGCGCCACCCGTGGCGGTAAAGCACACAAACGGTACCTTCTGCTCAATGGCGCTCTCCACGCCGCGTACAAAACGCTCGCCCACCACGGAGCCCATGCTGCCGCCCATGAAGTCAAACTCAAAGCACGCAGCCACCAGGCTGATGCCCATGACGGCTCCGCCCATGACGACCAGCGCGTCGGTCTCGCCGGTGTTTTCCAGAGCCTCTTTCAGACGTTCGGGATATTTGCGGCTGTCCTTGAACTTCAAGGGGTCAACCGGCAACACCTCTTGGCCGATTTCAAAACGGCCTTCGTTGTCCAGAAACACATTGAGGCGTGCACGCGCGCCAATGCGGTGGTGGTGGCTGCAGCTGGGGCAGACGTTCTGGTTTTGCTCCAGATCGGTCTTGTACAGCACCGTTTCGCAGCTAGGGCATTTGACCCACAAGCCTTCGGGAACCGTACGCCGGTCGGCCGGATCCGTTTGCTGAATTTTGGGAGGAAGCAGTTTTTCAAGCCAGCTCATGAGATGTCCTTCATCAATTGGAAACCCTGGGGGCTGCATGGCAGCACCGAGCGCAAGCGTTCGGTGCCCCGTGCCTGCAGGACGCGATTATGAGTCCAAAGCAGTCCGAATTTCCTGCAAAAAGTCCTGGGCGGTTGGGGCCACCCGGTCCCGGGGCTGGTTTCCCAGCAATTGGATGATTTTACGGCCGATCACCACCGCCTGCTCAACCTGGAGAATGGTTCGGGGCGGTGCGGGCCGCGGGGAGG
>JACXTT010009941.1_pt1 | contig 12923 bp, 12 predicted proteins | sample 9270951 | NCBI WGS metagenome assembly JACXTT01 (sample SAMN15532306, study PRJNA645909) | rock metagenome | isolation source: weathered quartz diorite | place: Puerto Rico | collected 2017-06-21 | reverse complement strand
CGGATCCATGGGATGACCTCGTCGAGCACGTCCTCCAGCGGCGTTGTGGCCTCGAAGCCCAGCACGCGCCGCGCCTTGCTCACATCCGGCACGCGCATCTGCACGTCGTGCTCGTAGGGCGGGTCGGAGACGAGATGCAGCCGCCTGTCCTTCCCATGGACCTTGTGCCAGACGACCTCCGCCAGCTCCCGGACCGTGGTCGAGCGGGCGGTCGAGAGGTTGAAGTCCTCATTCAGCGCCTGCTCCGACTCCATGGCGAGGCGGATGCCTCGGGCGAGATCACCGCCGTACGTGTAATGCCGGACCTGGTTCCCGTCGCCCAGGATGCGCAGCGGATCCTGTCCCTTGATCACCTTCTGGACGAGGTCGGGCACGACGTGGCTCATGGCGAGCTTGACGTTGCCGCTCATCACGTCGTGGTCACGAATCGCCCGCCGTTCGCCGATGCCGATGCAGTTGAACGGGCGAACGATCGTGAACGGCAGCCCGTACTGCTCGTGCGCGCCACGGGCGAAGTACTCGGTGGCGAGCTTCTGGAATCCGTACGTCGAGCGCGGAGGAGGGCTGGTCAGCTGCGCGCCTTCCGGGGTGGGGAAGACCGACGCGGCTTCGAAGACCATGCTGCTGGACAGCACCGTGATCTTCTGAAGGCGGCCCAGGCGGAACGCGCTGAGCGCCGCGTCGAAGGTGGCCGCGCATATCCGCTCGTTTTCGGCCAGCAGGTCATAGGCGAACTCGTGGAAGTACGAGATGCCGCCGATCATCGCGGCGCCGGCGACCAGCTGGTCGGAGCCCGCGGCGAGGTCGGTCAGAAGCTCCGCGTCCTTGGCGTCGCCTTCGACCAGCCGGTACCGAGGGTCGTTTTCGAACGCCCGGCGCACGGGGCCGTACTTGCTGAAGTTGTCGACCCCCACCACCTCGTGGCCGGCGTCCAGCAGCTCAGCGACGAGGTACCCGCAGATGAACCCGGCGGCGCCGGTAACGAGAACCTTCAGAGGCGGATGGGTCCGGTGACGCCCCAGATGTCGACGACGTCGCGACCGTCCAGGTGCAGCCCGCGGTAGGCGCGATGAGGCGCGCAAACCACCAGCACGTCGGACTCGCGCAGCACTCGATCGAGCGGCTCGAAGGTCTCATCGATTATGTACGGGTCGGTGCAGAGCACGCGCGCGCCCTTGAACTGGGCGAGCTTGCGCAGCTTGTAGCTCAGCGATGCGCGGGGATCGTCGGACTCGCCTTTGAACGCCATGCCGAGGATGCCGAGGGTGCGGCCGAGGAGTGGGCTCCGCGAGTTGAGAGTGTCGACGATGTAGCCCGGCAGGCCTTCGTTGACCTGCATCGCGGCCTGGCCCATCGGGAAGTGGTCGGGCGTGAAAGCCGACAGCTGCATCGTGTCCTTCAACAGGCACGGGCCGGCGGCGAAACCCGGCCCGGGAAGGTCGGCCGCGCGCGGGTAGTCCTGCCGGATCGCGTTGAGCACGCGGTTGTAGTCGAGCCCGGAGCGGCTGACGATCTGGAAGAACTGATTCGCGATGGCGAACTTCATGTACCGCCATGTGTTGGTCAGGAGCTTCGCCAGCTCGGCCTCCAGCGGCGTGGTCTGAATGACCGAGGCGACACCCATCCTCTCGAACAGCACGCGGGCTTTGGCGAACGCCTCATCGGAAGTGACCCCCACCAGCTGCGGCAGCGTGCGCAGCTCTTCGAGCGCGTGACCTTCGGCGATCCGCTCCGGGCAGAAGGCGACGTAGGCCTCCAGGCCGGCCGCCCGGAGCCGCCTTTCCACCGTCTCGCTCGTCCCCGGGAACACGGTTGAGCGGAGGATGACCAGAGATCCCTTCTGCAGGTGCGGCGTCAGCTCGTCGAGGACACGGTCGAAGATCCGCACCGAAGGGTTCATGAACTCGTCGATCGGGGTGCCGATCACGAGAATCACCGTGTGGGTTCGGCTCAGCATGGCTGCGTCGCGGCTCAGCTCGAGGCGGCCGGTGGGGAGCACCTTGCGGAGAAGCTCCTCTGCGCCTGTCTCGCGAAACGGCACCTGGCCGGATTTGACCTGCTCGATCTTCAGCTCGTCGATGTCGTTGATGCCGACCCGATACCCGCACTCCGCCAGTGACAGCGCGAGGGGCAGGCCGACGTGGCCGCAGCCGCCCACGATGACCAGGTCGAGATCCTGCATGGCGGCCAAATTATGATCTCCGCACTCATGAACTCATCCCGGACGGGCGCTGATCGCCCTTCGGTGCTGCTGGACATGAGGCCGCTCCAGGGTCCGAGTGCCGGCCGTGGTGTGGGGGCGTACGCCCGCGGGCTGCTCAAGGGCTTGATCGCGGCCGGCTTCGACTCCAACCTGACCCTGCTGCTCGATGCGGCCTTCGACGCGCCCGCGCTTCCGGTGGGTGGCTACAAGCTGGCCGGGTGCAGGCGTCGGAACCACGGCCAGCTGGCGGCTTACGAGGACGCCGTAGCCCTGAACAGCGACATCCAGCGGATTGGACCGGACGTGTATCACGCGATCGACTTCCATCTGCCCGGAAGCAGTCCGCGCCCCCTGGTGGTGACGCTGCACGACCTCATTCCGTGGGCATGGGGAGGATCACGCATGCGGGGCGAGCGGCTTCGGTACGGACTCTTCAGGCGGCTGCTCAGGCGAGCCGACCTCGTGGTTGCGGTTTCCAACGTCACCGCCGAGGACGCGGAGCGCCTGCGAGTCGCGGCCCGGCCTCGACTCCGGGTCATCCCGGAGGCGGCGGATCCGGTCTTCAGCCCTAAGGAGGGAGCGTTGACCCGGGTCAAGATGCGGTGGGGCCTGCCCGATCCTTACCTGCTGTTCGTCGGGGCCCTGGACGCGCGCAAGGACCCGTCCGCCCTGCTCGCGGCCTGGAGGACGGCTCGCGGACTGGAACCGGGCCTGGGGCTGGTGATCGCCGGCGCGCCCGGCAGGCAGGCGCCGGTGAGCATGGCCGGCGCGGTTCAGGTCGGGCAGGTCGACGACGAGGCGCTGGCGGACCTTTACTCCGCCGCCGCCTGCCTGGTCTTCTCCAGCCGTTACGAAGGCTTCGGCTTGCCCTGCGTCGAGGCCATGGCGTGCGGCTGCCCGGTTGCTGCCTTCCGCAACTCGAGCGTGCCCGAGGTGATGGGCGACGCGGGTTTGCTCGTGCACGACGGCGACGGGGAGGCTCTTGGCCGCGTGGCGGTCGAGATGATGAGGGAGCGCGACCGCTGGAAGCGCGCCGGTCTGCAGCGGGCCAGGAAGTTCAGCTGGGCGAAGACTGCTCGCGAGACCATCTCGGCCTACGAATCCGTGTTGAGATAATCCACCCGGCGTGAGCAAGGTCGCCGTGATCGGTGCGGGCTACGTCGGGTTGACGACCGCTGCGTGCCTGGCCGACCTCGGCAACGTCGTGACCGTCGTTGACATCGACCAGGCGAAGGTCGCACAGCTAAGGCGCAGCCAGGTCCCGTTTTACGAGCCTGGTCTCGGCGAGCTCGTGGGGCGCAACACCCGGGCCGGCCGGCTCAGCTTCACCACCTCGTATGCCGAGGCGGTGCCCGGCGCTGAGTACGCGATCATCGCCGTCAGCACGCCGGAGGGGGAAGGTGGGGAGGCGGACCTCTCCTACGTCGAGGCCGCGGCAGGCGCAATCGCCGACGCGATGGACGGACCGCTGGTCGTGGTCAACAAATCAACCGTGCCTCCGCTGACCGGTGACATGGTCTCACGGGTGCTGCAGAAGCGAAACAGCAAGCACCGCGCCGCCGTGGTGTCCAACCCGGAGTTCTTGCGCGAGGGCTCGGCGATCCAGGACTTCATGCATCCGGACCGTGTGGTCGTCGGCAGCAACGACCGCGAGGCGGCGTTGAAGGTGGCGGCGCTCTATGCCCCGCTTGAAGCGCGCGTCCTGGTCACGCCGAACATCTACACCGCCGAGATGGTCAAGTACGCATCGAATGCTTTTCTGGCCACGCGAATTTCGTTCATCAATGAGATCGCATGGATCAGCGAGCGGGTCGGAGCCGACGCCAAGCTCGTCGCCGAAGGAATGGGCCTCGACAAGAGAATCGGTCCCGCGTACCTCGACGCCGGAATCGGCTATGGCGGTTCGTGTTTCCCCAAAGATGTGGCGGCGCTGGCCGCGATCTCCGAAAGGTTCAACTACCACCCCGCGCTCCTGCAGGCGGTCATGCAAATCAACAGCGACCAGCGCATGGTCGTCGTCGACTTGCTGCGCGAGACGCTGGACGAGCTTCCTGGCCGCGTCATCGGTCTGCTGGGGCTTGCCTTCAAGCCCAACACCGACGACATGCGCGAGGCGCCGAGCGTCGGCATCGCCAGGGTTCTGCTTGCAGCGGGGGCCGAGGTCAGGGCGTACGACCCGGCCGCGGTCGAGCGGTCCAAGCTGCTGCTGCCTGAGGTGGAGTACTTCAAAAACCCTTACGACGTCGCTGCGGGGGCGGACGCGCTCGTTCTCGTCACCGAATGGAACGAGTTTCGCCAGCTCGACATGGCGAGGATGAAACAGCTGATGCGGCGCCCCATCATCGTGGATGGGCGAAACATCTACGACCCGGAGGCGATGCGAGGCCTCGGCTTCACCTACCGCGGCATTGGCCGCGAGTAACCCCAAGCCCCGGGCGGTCGTCTCCGGCGGAGCTGGATTCATCGGCTCGCACCTGTGCGAGGCGCTGCTGGACCGCGGCATGCGAGTGCTTGCGCTCGACAACTTCATCACCGGCTCGACGCAAAACATCAAATCCCTGCAGGGCAATCCCGACTTCGAGTTTCGCCAGGTCGACGTCAATCACGGTGTATTCATCGGAGGGGATCTCCGTTATGTGCTGCATTTCGCATCGCCCGCATCGCCGCCGCAGTACGACTCGAATCCGATCCACACGCTGAAGGTCGGCACGCTGGGCACCATGAACATGCTCGGGCTGGCACGAGCGAAGAGCGCCACGTTTCTGCTGGCCTCGACATCGGAGGTCTACGGCGATCCGCTGGTCCATCCCCAGCCCGAGACCTACTGGGGCAACGTCAACCCGATTGGACCGCGAGGCTGCTACGACGAGGCGAAGCGGTGCGCTGAGGCGTTCGCGATGGCGTACCACCGCACGCATGACGTCGATACTCGAATCGTCCGCATCTTCAACACCCACGGCCCACGCATGCAGGTGTCCGACGGCCGCGCGGTGCCCAACTTCATGGCCCAGGCAATCCGGGGTGAGCCGCTCACCGTCTACGGCGACGGCACGCAGACCCGAAGCCTGTGCTACGTGTCTGACCTGGTGAGAGGCGTCATCGCCTCGCTCGAGCGGGGTGACGAGCTGCCCATCAACCTTGGCAACCCGCACGAGGTCACTGTCCTGGAACTGGCCGAGACGATCATCCGGCTGGCCGGTTCGCAGAGCCCGATCGACCATCGCGACCTTCCGATCGACGATCCCAAGCAGCGCCGCCCCGACATCGGGCGCGCCCGCAAGCTGCTTGGCTGGCAGCCCGAGGTCAGCCTGGAAGACGGCCTGGGGCGAACTCTTGAATACTTTCGTTCAGTGGTATGACGACACCCGAAGACCTGAAGAAGTACGTCCGAGACGTTCCCGACTATCCGCAGAAGGGGATCATCTTCCGCGACATCACGCCGCTGCTTGGCGAGAAGCACATCTTTCGCGAGGTGGTGGAACTCATGTCGCGGGCCTGGGCGGCGCACCCACCCGACCTTGTGGCGGCGATCGAGGCCCGAGGCTTCATCCCCGGCGCGGCGATCGCGGTCAAGCTCGGCGCGGGCTTCGTGCCGATCCGCAAAACGGGAAAGCTGCCGTGGATGACGGTGATGGAGTCGTACGAGCTGGAATACGGGACCGACCAGCTCGAGGTGCACTCCGATGCCGTGCAGCCCGGCCAGAAGGTGCTGATCGTGGATGATGTTCTGGCGACTGGGGGCACGGCCTCGGCCGCCGTCCGGCTCATGCGCAAGCTCGGCGCCGACGTCGTCGGAGTGCAGGTGCTCATCGAGCTCGGTTACCTCGAGGGCCGGCAGCGTCTGACCGACGTGAAGCTGGTGAGCGAGATCATCTACTGAGGAGAGAGATTTGAAAGTCAGTTCCAGGGGAAGCGACGTCAAAGACCAAAACCTGGCCGCGCAGGGCCAGGACCTGATCGATTGGGCGGCTCGCGAGATGCCGGTGCTGAGCCTGATCGGGCAGCGGTTCACGAAGGATCAGCCGCTGAAAGGTCTTCGCCTCGCCGCCTGCCTCCATGTGACGAGCGAGACGGCAAACCTGATGCCCACTCTCAAAGCAGGCCGAGCTGACATCGCGCTCTGCGCGTCCAACCCGCTGTCCACCAACGACGCCGTGGCGGCCGCGCTTGCCTCGCATCACGGCATCAAGACGTACGCGATCCGGGGCGAGGACAACGAGACCTACTACGACCACATCGAGGCGGCCCTCGATCACCGGCCGCGGCTGACGATGGACGACGGAGCCGACCTCGTCTCGGTGCTGCACAAGTCGCGCCGCGAACAGCTGCCGGAGGTCGTGGGCGGCACAGAGGAGACGACCACCGGTGTGATCCGCCTGCGCGCGATGGCCGAGCATGGCGTGCTTGCGTATCCGATCGTCGCCGTCAACGAGGCGGACACGAAGCACATGTTCGACAACCGCTACGGCACCGGCCAGTCGACGCTCGACGGTATTATCCGGTCGACCAACGTCCTGCTCGCCGGCAAGACCTTCGTGATCGCCGGCTACGGGTGGGTAGGCCGAGGCCTCGCCTCGAGGGCGAAGGGCCACGGCGCCGACGTCATGGTGACCGAGGTCGACTCGGTCAAGGCGCTCGAGGCGGCGATGGACGGGTTCCGGGTCATGAAGATGGACGACGCTGCGCCCGAAGGCGACATCTTCGTGACGGTCACCGGGGACGTCAACGTGCTGGACCGCAGGCATTTCGAGGTCATGAAGGACGGGGCGATCCTGGCCAACTCCGGACACTTCAACTCGGAGATCAACCTCAAGGCGCTGGACGAGCTGGCGACCGGCGTGCGCCAGGTCCGGCCCTCGGTGCAGGAGTACCGGTTGGGCGACGGGCGCCGGCTCTTCCTCCTGGGCGAAGGCCGCCTGATCAACCTGGCGGGCGCGGAGGGGCATCCGGCGGCCGTGATGGACATGAGCTTTGCCAACCAGGCGCTGTGCGCGGAGTACATCGCCAAGAACGCATCAAGCCTCGAGAAAAAGGTCTACGACGTGCCCCAGGAGATCGACTCCGAGGTGGCCCGGCTCAAGCTGCATGCGATGGGCATCGCTATCGATACGCTCACAGACGAGCAGCGGCGTTACCTTTCCTCCTGGGAGGAAGGCACCTAGCCTAAAGCCGACGAAGATGTTTGGGCCTGCCCGGCGCACCTGGGTGCTGGGCGGAGGCGGCGCCAGGGGCGCCGCGCAGGTCGGGGTTCTGCAGGCCCTGTTCGAGGCGGGCGTCGAGGCGCCGGTGGCAATCGTCGGCACCAGCGTCGGGGCGCTGAACGGAGCCTCCATCGCCGCGTATCCCTCACTGGCGGGGACGATGATGCTGCGCGAGGTCTGGCTCTCGCGCCAGGCGGCGGCCGTCTTCCAGGCCCACCCGCTCGGGGTAATCATCTCCGGGATTCGTCGCGACCAGCTGAGCGTCATGCCCCAGCACAACGTGCGCCGGCTGATCGAGCGGGCGCAGGCACTGACCGGTGTGCAGACCTTCGAGCAGCTCCGCGTCCCCCTGGCGGTGGTCGCGACCGACATGAACGCCGGCCGACCGGCGGTGTTCCGCTCCGGTGAATTGGAGCCGGCGCTGCTGGCCTCGACCGCCATTCCCGGCGTGTTCCCGTCCGTGCGCATCAACGATCGGGAACACCTAGACGGCGGCGTGGTCGACAACACGCCGCTCAACACGGCCGTCGACGACGGCGCGCGCGACCTCCTGGCGGTCAGCCTGATGGGCGGGGGCGAGTACGAGCAGACACCGAACAGCCTGCCCGAGCTGATCGCCCGGACCCTGCAGCTGTCCCTGCACCACCAGATGCTCAGCGACTACGAGCGCCTCCGCGAACGAGCCCGGATCGTCGTGCTCTGTCCCATCACCGCACCCACGGCGAGCTGGGTCATGAAGCGTGAGCATGTGGAGGAGGTGATGGACGCGTCGCGCGAGGGCACGGCGGTGATGCTGCGCGAACGCGGCTCGAAGCTGTTCCGGCACTCTGGCATCCACTACATCCCCCTGCGTTAGGATTCGCCGCAGTCCCAGAGGTATGAACCTGGCGCTTGGGGATTGGCCCACGCGGCGGCCCTTCCTTGCCGGCGCGGGAGATTCGAAGGAGGACCGCATGCCGTCGTCTTTGTTCACGTCCGAGTCCGTCACCGAAGGCCACCCGGACAAGCTGGCCGACCAGATCTCCGACGCCATCCTCGACGCCATCCTGGCCAAGGATCCGCTGGCTCGGGTGGCCTGCGAGGCCATCGTCACGACAGGTCTTGTGATGGTGGTGGGGGAGATCACCACCGACTGCTACGTCGACATCCCGCGCATCATCCGGCAGACGGTGCGCGAGGTCGGCTACACGCGCGCCAAGTACGGCTTCGACGCCGAGACCTGCGGCATCGTGGTCAGCATCGACGAGCAGTCGCCCGACATCGCGCAGGGCGTGGACGTTGGCGGGGCCGGCGACTCGGGGATGATGTTCGGCTTCGCGTGCGACGAGACGCCCGAGCTGATGCCGCTTCCCATCACGCTCGCGCACCGGCTGGCCCGCAAGCTGGCCGAGGTCCGGCGCAACAAGACGCTCAGCTACCTGAGGCCGGACGGCAAGGTCCAGGTGACGGTCCGGTATGGGGACGACGGCAGACCGAGCGGCGTCGACAACGTCGTGCTCTCGACGCAGCATCACGACGAGATCGACGCGGACCAGCTGCGCTCCGACATCGCCGAGCACGTCATCGAGGCCGTGATCCCGGCCGACCTGCGGGACGGTTCCGTGCGCTCGTTCATCAATCCAACCGGGAGGTTTGTCATCGGCGGCCCGGTCGCCGACGCGGGCCTGACCGGCCGCAAGATCATGGTCGACACGTACGGTGGGTTCGCGCGCCACGGCGGCGGGTGCTTCTCCGGCAAGGACCCGACGAAGGTCGACCGCGCCGGCGCGTACGGGGCCCGTCACGTGGCCAAGAACGTGGTCGCGGCGGGCCTGGCCACCAAATGCGAGGTGCAGCTCTCCTACGCGATCGGCGTCGTCAAGCCGGTGGCGGTACGCATCGACACGTTCGGGACGGGCAAGGCTCCTGAAGCGAACATCGCCGCGGCGGTGACACGGCTCTTCGACCTGAGCCCGCTCGGCATCATCAAGGAGCTGAACCTGCGCCGGCCGCTGTTCCGCCAGACCGCCGTGTACGGCCACTTCGGTCGCACCGACATCGACGCGCCGTGGGAGTCGACCGCTCGGGCCAAGGAGCTCGCCGAAGAGGTGAAGTGACGGGCGATCGGACGGTAGCGGTCATCCCTGCAGGCGGCGCAGGGACTCGGTTGTGGCCGCGCTCGCGCCGCTCGACACCCAAGCACGTTCTGCCTCTGGGCGAGCGCGGCCGGCCGCTGCTGCGCGCGACCTACGACCGCGCGAAGGCGGTGGCGGACGAGGTCTTCGTGCTCACCGAGGTGCGGCAGCGAGACATCATCGAGGCGGTCCTACCGGAGGTGGACTCGGAGCACCTCATCCTGGAGCCGTCGGCTCGGGGGACGACCAACGCGTACGGCCTTGCCGCCCTGACCCTGAGCGAGCGCGCACCGGGCGCCGTCATGCTCGCGCTTCCCGCCGACCACGTGGTGCGCGGCAGCGCGGAGGTCTCGAGGGCCGTAAGGGTCGCGGTCCAGGCGGCCAGGACCGCGGACATCCTCGTGACCGTCGGGCTCAAGCCCAAATTTCCGTCGACCGGGCTTGGCTACATCCACGCGCCCGGCCGCCCCTCGCGGGGCACGCTCCGGGTCCGGCGCTTCATCGAGAAGCCCAACGCGTCCAGCGCGCGGCGGTTCGTGCGCGAAGGCGGCTACTACTGGAACCTGGCCTGGTTTTCGTGGAGGCTGGAGACGTTCATCGAAGAACTGGCGCGCCACGCGCCCGGCCACCTCGCGGGATTGCGCAGGGTGGTGGCCGCGCGCAGATCCGGTGATGAGGCCGGGACCGCCCAGCTCTACAACCGACTGCCGGTCGAGGTCGTCGACCGCAGCGTCATGGAGAGGACTGACCGGCTCCGGCTCGTGCCTGCCACATTTGATTGGGCGGACATCGGCAACTGGGCCGAGCTCGGCGACCGCGTCCATGCTGACGCCCGCGGCAACTCGGTCGAAGGCGAGGCCGTCCTGGTCGACACCACGGGCAGCCTGATCTTCGGCGACCGGCGGCTGGTTGCCGGCATCGGTCTGGAGGACATGATCATCGTGGACACAGAGGACGCCTTGCTGGTAGTTCCGCGCTCCCGGGCGCAGGACGTCCGCAAGGTCGTGGACGCGCTCAAGCGCGCCCGCAAGACCCGTTACCTATAGTCACCCCACGAAACCTCCGATTTCGCGGGGACCCCGACAATTAACCTTGGAGCGGCATGGCAGGACAAACGATCAAATTCGGCACTGACGGTTGGCGGGGCATCATCGCCGAGGATTTCACGTTCGGCAACGTGCGCCGCGTGGCGCAGGCCACGGCGCATTACATGAAGTCGCGTTCCAACGATCCCGTCGCGATCGTCGGCTACGACTGCAGGTTCGCCTCGGAAGACTTCGCGCAAGCTGTGTCGCTGGTATTCGCCAGCAACGGCATCAAGACCCTCGTCTTCGATCGGCCCTCGCCCACCCAGGTCGCATCCTGGACCGTCATCGATCGCAAGGCGACCGGCGCAGCGGTCATCACCGCCAGTCACAACCCGTATCAGTTCAACGGATACAAGTACAAGACCGAGACCGGCAGCGCGGTCCCGTCTGAGGTCATCGCGGAGCTGGAGCGCAGCATCAGCAAGCTCGACGACGTCCCACCGCCGGACCATACCGTGGCCCACGGCCTGGTGTCGTCCTACGACCCTCGCGAACCCTACTACGCGCAGATCGCACGCATGGTCGACCTCGACGCCATCAAGGGCGCGGGGCTGCGCATAGTCCACGAGTGCATGTACGGGTCGGGGTACTCCTACATCGCCGAGATGATCGGCGGCGGCCGGACGACCGTCACCGAGCTGCACAACCAGCGCAACCCGCTGTTCGGCGGCATCAACCCTGAACCGATCCCACCCAACATCGACTCGACGATCTCCTTCATGAAGGTCGGCGGGCAGGACCTGTGCATCTGCACTGATGGCGACGCGGACCGGGTGGGCATCATCGACGAGACCGGGCGGTTCATCAACCAGCTGCAAGTCTTCGCGCTCCTGATGCTCTACCTGTTCGAGGCACGCGGTATGCGCGGGCCTGTCGTCAAGACGGTGAACATGACCGCGATGGTGGACAAGCTGGGTGCGGAGTTTGGCGAGCGCGTATACGAGGTGCCGGTCGGCTTCAAGAACATCGCGCCGAAGATGATGGAGTCCAACGCGTTGCTCGGCGGCGAGGAGTCGGGTGGTTTCGCGGTGCGCGGCCACATCCCCGAACGCGACGGAATCCTGGTCGGCTTGCTCTTCGCCGACATGGTGGTGAAGTCGGGCAAGCCGATCTCGCAGATCCTCGCAGCACTCGAACAGCGCGTCGGGCCCCACGCGTATGCGCGCCACGACATCCACCTGGTGCGCGAGACGTATGAGACCGACCGCAAGCGCATCCTCGACACTCTGGAGAAGAACGAGCCAAAGGAGGTTGCGGGCGTGCCGGTGCAGCGAGTGCGCTCCGACGACGGGTTCAAGTTCTACCTCGCCGACGGGAGCTGGGTCCTCCTGCGGGCGAGCGGGACGGAGCCGCTGATCCGCATCTATTCCGAGGCGGCCGACAGCGAGGGGGTCGAAGCCCGGCTTCGTGCGCTGGAAGACATAGTGGGGATCAGGCAGCACGCCGGTGCATCCTGAGTTCGGCCGGGCCGAGAGCAACAGAGTCGAGAAACCCTGGGGCTACGAGCTCCGCTGGGCGATCACGGACCGCTACGCCGGCAAGATTCTGCACATCAAGAAGGGAGAGGCGCTCTCGCTTCAGTACCACGAGCGCAAGGACGAGTACCAGTACGTGATGAAAGGCAACATCGATATCGAGCTCGGGGGCCCCGATGGCAGGCTGACCACGCGCCGCATGGGCGCAGGCGACACGCTGCACATCTCACCCGGGACGCGGCACCGCCTCACCGCGGTCGAAGACACCGACATCTTCGAGGTCTCGACACCGGAGATCGATGACGTTGTTCGCTTGGAGGACAGGTACGGCCGTGTTTAGAATTCCCGCACCCGAGTTGAGCAGTCCCCCAAGCCCCTTGCATCTTCGCCGGCCCAGGCGGCCGGGCGCCTTCGGCGCCGAAGCCGGCGTCGGCTCCTGCGTGCGCTCGGTCAGCAGCCGCGCCCGACGATGCGGGGGCCCCAGCATGTTTGCGCTTCCTCGCGTACTCGTCGTTTCCGTGGCTCCGGCCGCCGATGCCGCGAATATGCTGCGGATCTCCGGTCCCGCTCAACTATGAAGATGCCCCCGGTGCTGGTCGAGAAGATCGTGCCGACCGACTCCGCGGCCAGGTCAGAGCGCGACCGAAGCTTCCTGATCTTCGCCGCCGTCGTCCTGATGGCGATCGCGCTTGGCTTCAAGTCGGAGCTTCTCGGCCCCGGCCAGGTCTGGGCGCTGGCGCTCGGCCTGGTCGTACTTGCGGCCCCGGCGCTGCTCGGCTACCTGCGGGGAACCGAAGAGTTTCCGCGCATCGAGCACTACATCCCGGTGGCCCTCGGCGCGA
>JACXTT010009940.1_pt1 | contig 12925 bp, 9 predicted proteins | sample 9270951 | NCBI WGS metagenome assembly JACXTT01 (sample SAMN15532306, study PRJNA645909) | rock metagenome | isolation source: weathered quartz diorite | place: Puerto Rico | collected 2017-06-21 | reverse complement strand
AGCCGTCGACGACGAGGAAGTACGTCTGGCCGGCTGTCACCGTCGGCGTCAGCACCGAGCCGCGGTGGGGGTTCCCGACGTCGGTGGTCGTCCCGCACCCGACCGTATCGTCGTTGCACGCGACGTCGGTGCCGCCGGTGCAGGTGCCCGAACGCAGATAGGCGACGGTGTCGAAGGTCGTCTGCACGGTGCTGCAGGTCTGGATCGTCACCGGGCCGGAGCGCGGCGCGGTCCACTGGTAGACCAGCTCGGGCGAGTTGGCGCTCGTCGACATGCAGCTCGCGACGAGCGCGCTGCCGCCGGCCGTGACGCCGCTGACGGTGCCGCCCTCGGCCGGCAGCACGATCGGCGCCGCGCAGGTGCCGGGCGGGAGCGTCGTCGTGGTGGTCGGCGGCGGGGGCAGCGAGCTGGTGGAGCTGCTGCTCGAAGTGGAGGTGGAGGTGCTCGTCGACGTCGACGAGCTGCTGGTCGAGGTCGTGCTCGTCGAGCTGGTCGTGGACGTGCTCGACGTCGTCGACGTGCTGCTGCTCGTCGACGACGTCGTGCTGGTCGACGTGGTGGAGCTGCTGCTCGTCGACGAGGTGGACGTGCTGCTGGTCGATGTCGTGCTCGTCGAGCTGGTGGTCGAGGTGCTCGAGGTCGTCGAGGTGCTCGTCGACGTCGTGGAGGTGCTGCTGGTCGACGACGTGGTGGTGCTGGTGGAGGTAGTCGACGTGCTGGACGAGCTGCTACTGGTGGACGTCGTGGTGGTCGACGTGGAGCTGGAGGACGAGCTCGTCGTCGTGGTGGTGCTCGGCGGCGGGACGCCGGGCGTGGCGCTCACCTGCGGGGAGTCGGCGCTCTCGCCGCCCGCGTCGGGCCCTCCGGTGAACGAGGCGGAGACGACGTAGTTATAGGTGGTGCCGTTGGTGAGGCCGGTGTCGGCGTAGGAGGTGGTCGTCGGACACGCGACGGTGAGGTACGGGCCGCCCGGCACGGTACTGCGCTTCACGTGATAGCCGGTGGCACCCGGCACGGCAGGCCAGGAGAGCGCGACCTGCGTGCTCCCGGGCGTGGCGGTGAGGCCCGTCGGCGCGGCGAGGTTCACGAGCAGGGTCGTCGGCGCGTAGTGGGTGAGCGTGCCGCTCACCCCCTTCACGGTGAGCGAGAGCGCGTACGGGAGCGCGCTCGTCGTGGTGTTCATGGTGAGCGTCGACGTGCCGGCGCCGGTGATCGTCGCGGGGCTGAAGCCGCCGCTGGTGATGCCGGTGCCGAAGCCCGATTCGCTGGTGACGCTGAGCGTGACCACGCCGTTGAAGCCGGCGTACGGGGTCACCGTCACGTTGAACTGCGCCGACTGGCCGGGGAGCACGGCGATCGACGTCGGATCGAGCTCGACGGTGAAGTCGGGCGTGGTCGGCGTGACGTAGATCTCGCGGATGGGCGGGCTCGGATCCGTGTTGCCGTTCGAGTCGCCGACCGTGAGCGACGTGATGTAGGTGCCCGGAGTGTTGAACGCGATGTCGCCGGGATTCTGGAGCGTCGACGTCGCCGGCGTACCGCCGGGGAAGACCCACGAGTACTTGTTCGCGACGGTCGTGGTGCCGAAGCTGACGGTCCCGCCGGCGGGGATGGTCATCGTGGCGGATGCGGGGGTCGTGATGACGCCGGTCGGCGGCGGGCTCGCGAAGCGATAGAGCTGGATGAACTCCGCCTTCGACGGCACGCCGGCGTTGTCGAGCAGGAAGAGCATGTAGAACCCGGGCGGCGCGACGTTGCCGTTGGGCGGTGCGGTGAGCGTCAGCGTGCCGCTGCCCGGTGAACAGGCCGGCTGCGGCGACGGCCCGCAGAGGCCGATCATCCGCTGGTCCATGTCGAGCCCGTGCGTCGCCGACCCGGGACGCATCAGCACGGCCGACTTGATCGTCTGTGTGCTGGTGTAGTTGACGGTGAACGTCGCGCCGTAGCCGACCTGCTTCGCCGCGGGCGTGATCCCGGTGATGGCCGGACGCGCGCTCGTGATCAGCTGGTCGTTGGCGTCGAAGAGATATGGTGGCGTCCAGAGCTCGATCGCGCCCTGGTAGCTGCCGCGGCCGCCCGGGTTGCTTCCCATGCTGACGACGGTGGCGTCGGGGAGGAGCAGCGACACCGAGTGGTAGAGGCGCGAGTAGGTGGCGGTGCCGCCGCCACGTTGGGCCATCGAGTTGTTGCTGGAATCGTAGAGGTCGGCGGTCTTGCCCGCGGAGTCCGGCACCTCGTTGCTGGAGGAACCGCCCTCGGCGAGGATCTTGCCGTTGGGCAGGATCGTTGCGTTCATCTCGATGCGGCCGGTCGACATGTTCGGGCCGCTGCTCCACGACGGCGACCCGGCCGAGAGGTCGATGATCTGCGTCGTGTTCCGGCCCGGGTTCCCGCCGCCGAACTCCACCACCTTCGGCGTGTAGCTGGGCGGCAGCAGCGGCAGCAGCGCGAACGAGCCGTAGTGGCGGTCGAGGGTCACCGCTGCAGAGCTGGCCCACGTCTTGAGCGTCGGATCGAAGATCCATGAGTTGGCCGTGTTCCCGCCGCCACCCTGTCCGGTGAAGAAGACCTTGCCGCTCGGGAGCAGCGCCTGGTGCGGATAGAGCGGCGGCGTGAACGGCGCGTTGCCGGTCGGCGCGCCCCAGCCACCGTTCGCGAGATCGAAGATCTCGACGGTGAGGTTGGTGCCGCCCGCCGACTTGAGCCCGGAGAACGCCATGACCCGGCCGTCGCCGAGCACGGTGGCGGTGGCGTACCAGCGCCCGTCGGCCATGTCCGGCGACTGGAGGAACTCGCCGGTGAGGGGATCGTAGATCGACGCGCGCCGATCGCCGGTGAAGGTGTAGTCCGAGGTGCCGCCGACGACGAACGGCCGGCCGTCGGGGAGGACGCCGGTGCCGCTGCAGAAGATGTCGTACTCGAGCTCGTCGACGTCGATGGTGCCGGTCACCGGATCGTAGAGCGCGGCGCGGTACGTCTCGGCGCCGTCGTTGCTGGCGTCGTTCTCCGAGCCGGAGACGATCAGGATCTTCCCGTTCCGCATCAACGTCGCGGAGATCGGGTTGATCGGCATCAGGTACGGCAGCGTGATCCACGTGCCGGTCGTGTGCGGGACGTTGGCGGGACAGGTCTGGGCGCGCACGGGAGGTGCGAACACGAGCGCACGGACGGCGAGGAGGGTGAAGAACAGGCGTCGAAGCATCGGCGGGAGCGCGCGTGGGCGCGGCGCGTTAGAGTGCTACGACTGGGGGGAAGAGGGTGTCAAGGAAGAAGTGTGGATTCGGCGCGAGGTTGGGACGCAAAGCGCACGGAGAACTCGACCCTCGACGCAGCTCGCTCAGTCGAGCGCCTCTGCTCTCGTGTAGCCTGCAGCAGCACGAGCGATCCCGCCGCAGCGAAGGAGGGGGGTTGCCATTGAGTAACTGATCAGTTACGCATCGCTCCATGCGCCCCCGCCCTCTCCCCGCCACCACCCTCGACCGCACCCTCGCCGCCCTCGCCGACCCCACCCGACGCCGCCTCCTGGATCACGTGGGCCGCCGCCCCCGTCGCCCGACGGATCTCCGCCGCGGCCTCCCGATGACCCGCCCCGCCGTCTCGCGCCACCTGCGGGTGTTGCGCGAGGCCGGCCTCGTCGAAGCGGTCCCGCGCGGCCGCGAGATGCTCTACCGCCTCTCGACGCGCCCGACGGCGCTCGCCGAGGTGCGTGAATACGTCGACCGGGTGAGCCGGGCGTGGGACCGGGCGCTCGAGAAGTTCAAGGCATTCGCCGAGCTGGAGGAGAACGCATGACGGTGAAGAAGTCGATTCACGTGCAGCGGCCGGTCGAGAAGACGTTCCGGCTCTTCACGGACGGCATCGGGAAGTGGTGGCCGCTCAAGGAGGGCTTCTCCTTCGACTCGAAGCGGGCCGGAGATATCTTCATCGAAGGGCGCGTCGGGGGACGGTTCTTCGAGCGATTCACGGACGGCGAGGAGTCGGACATCGGCGTCGTCACGGCGTACGCGCCGCCCGAGCGGATCGTGTTCACGTTCAAGATGCCGATCTGGGACGGACCCACCGAGGTGGAGGTCCGCTTCGCGCCCGAGGGCGGCGGCACGCGCGTCGAGCTCGAGCACCGCGGGTTCGAGCGCGCCGGCGAGACCGCCAAGCGCATGCAGAAGGACTTCGAGGGCGGCTGGGAGAAGGTGCTGGGCGCCTTCGCCGGCTGCACCGCACAACCGTAGGAGGAGTTTCGGATGAAGCTGCACGTTGCCCCACCGTCGCCGCGCGCTTTCAAGGTGCTCGCGGTCGCCCGTCACCTGGGTCTCGACTTCGAGCTGTGTCCCGTCGACATCCTGGGTGGCGCACACCAGAAGCCGGAGTTCGCGGCGCTCAATCCCAACAAGAAGATGCCCGTCCTGGAAGACGACGGCTTCGTCCTGTGGGAGTCGAACGCGATCACGCAGTACCTCGCGTCGAGGAAGCCCGAGAGCGGCCTTCTCCCGAACGACCCGCGCCGCCGCGTCGACGTCACCCGCTGGCAGTTCTGGGAGAACGCCCACTGGGACCCCGCCTGCGCGACGCTGATCTTCGAGCGTCTGCTGAAGAAGCTCTTCGGCCAGGGCGAGCCCGTGCCCGCGATGGAGCAGAAGGGTGAGGACGACATCCGTCGCTACGGCGCGGTCGCGAACGACTGGCTCAAGGGCCGGAAGTTCCTCTGCGGCGACACGCTCACGCTCGCCGACTTCTCGGTCGGCTCGTGGCTCAACTACGCGCAGCAGGCGCGCTACCCGATCGACGAGTTCCGCGATCTGCGCCGCTGGTACGCCGGGCTGATGGAGCTGCCGGCGTGGCGGGAGTCGATCGTCACGCCGCCGTTCTGACGTCGGCCGGGGCGGTGTGACGGCCTGCCGTCACACCAGCCCCAGCGCGGCCGCGTGTTCCCTCGAGATCACCACCGTGCCGACGTCGCCCGCGCGCTCGACGGTCGACCCCGGCAGCAGGTACCAGGGCGGCAGCTCGACGACCGCTCCACGGATCCGGCACAGCAGCGGAGGCGCCTCGGCGCTGGTACGCGGCGCCTCCTGACCGGTCACCACCACGTCGTGAAAGACCACCGACTGGGCGTCGTCCATCGTCTTCTGCTGCGCGCAGTGTGCGACGCAGACCGGGCAAGAGGCTGCGGGATCGCGCGTGACGCCGCGCTACGGAACGAGGACCTTCGTCGGACGCGCGCGCCGAGAGCGCGACGAATGCCGCGTGGTCGCGTGGCCGTCGGTCGCGGCTTGGCCGTTGGTCGTCGCGTGCCCGTTGTCGGGCGTGGCGTCGGCCGCGCTGCGACCGTCGATCGCCGGAGCGCCGCCCTTCGCCTCCTGCGTCACGGGCTCGGCCATGAGCGTCACGACGTTCGAGGCCGGGCTCGTCGCCGTGCCTCGTACCGCAACCACCGCGTAGCTGAGCGGCGCCCGCAGGCGATCGCGCAGCTTCCCGCGGCACGGCGCCTGGGCGCAGGCGTCCTTCGCCAGGAACGTCGCCATTCGCGTCCACCGCGGGTCACCGTCGACGCCGTGCGCGCCGTTGGTCGGACACTGGTTGGCGAAGCCGGCGCAGCGCCAGACGATGTAGCCGTCGACGTCCGCGTCGGTCGACGCCTCCCATTGGAGCCAGACCGTGTCTTGCCCCTGGTCCGCGGCGTGTGCCTGCCGGGTGGCGACCGACGTCGCGACTGCGAGCGCCACCCCGAAGAGGACCGAACGTCTGCCACGCTTCCGGATGATCATGATGATCTCCGATCGCTCCTGCTGAGCAGCTTCCGTGCCGCTGCCCTGCGACGGCAGGACGGGTCGATTCCGTCGCGAGTGCGAGTCATTTGTACAACGCACCTCCGCACCCGCCTAGACGTGAAGTCCCCCGGCCTCCTGGACCGGATGGTCCTCCGGGGGATCCTGCCGGGTGAGGCCCTGCGCCGCCGGCAGGCTTTGAGGAGCCCGCCGTGGGCGTCGAACCGGGAGCCGTGTCAGGGGCAGTCCAGGCTCCGCTCGGCGTGGCTCCAGGCCACCAGGCAGCCAAGGTGCGGGCAGGTGGCGGAGCAGGCGCTCAGCCGGCCGAAGAGGTCCCGGTAGACGGCCGCCGTGCTCGCCCGCCGGATCACCGCCCCCGCCCCGGGGCCGGATCTCCTCCAGCCTCGAGACGCTCCCGCTGCTGAAGACCTCGGCGACCCGCTGGGTGGCGAGGCTCAGCCCCTCCCGCGCCGCCTCGGGAAGGGCGCGGACGTGGAGCCGGCTCGGGGATGAACGAGGCGCCACACTACGCGGCACCTTCGTGTAATTCCCACACCATCGGGAGGGCGACCGCGCTACCGGCGTGTGAGCGACGCCGCCGCGGCCGCGTCGACGAGCCAGGTGACCCGCTCGCGACGCACCGCCTGCGCTGGGAGCAGGTCCGGATCGCGCGGCCCCTCGAGCACCCGGGGCAGCATCGCCACCTTCCCGGCGCCCGCGACCAGGAACAGCACCTCCGCCGCGGCATTGATCGCCGGCGGCGTCAGCGTCACCCGCCACATCCCGACCTCCCCGACGTACTCCGCCACCACCCAACGCTCGGTCTCCCGTACGGCCGTGAGTCCCGGGAACAACGACGCTGTGTGGCCGTTGTCGCCCATCCCGAGCAGCACCAGATCGAAGCGCTCGACCGTCGCACGCACCTCCCGCTCGTAGGCCTCGGCGGCGGCCGCCGGCGGATCCTCCCCGCGCATCCGATGCACGTTCGCCGGCGGGATCGGGACGTGGTCGAGCAGCGCCTCGCGCGCCATCCGGTAGTTGCTCGCAGGATCGTCGGGCGGCACGCAGCGCTCGTCGCCGAAGAAGACGTGGACGCGCGCCCAGTCGATCGGCTTCGCGACCAGCAGCCGGTAGAGCGCGGCGGGCGTCGAGCCGCCCGAGAGCGCGATCGCGAACCGCCTCGACGCCCGGGCGGCCGCGGCGACCACCCGCTCCGCGGCCGCCTCGGCAACCGCGGCCGGCGTCGGAAGGACGCGCACGTCGGGGGACGACATCTCACTCCGGCGGCGCGTACCAGCCGCCGACCTCGGCCGCGAGCCGCGTGGCGTCGGGCGGCCCCCACGTGCCCGGCTCGTATTCGTGCACCGGGGTCACGCCGCCCAGGATCGGCTCGACGATCGCCCACGCCGCCTCGACCGCGTCCTGGCGCGCGAAGAGCGTCTCGTCGCCGTCCATGGCGTCGCCGATGAGCCGCTCGTAGGCGTCCATCTCCTCCCCGTCGGCCTGGTGCACGAGCTTCAGCTCGGTGGGCTCGGAGACCATCTGGTCGCCGGGCTTCTTCACGCGTGCGCCGATCGCGATGATCACGTCGGGGCTCAGCCGGAAGCGGACGTGGTTGGTCTCTTGCGGGCCGACGTGCCGGAGGGGCGGGCGCTTCAGCTTTACCAGCACCTCGGTGGTGGTCGTCGGCAGGCACTTGCCGGCGCGGATGAAGAACGGCACGCCCTCCCAGCGCCACGAGTCGACGTGGAGACGGACCGCCGCGAAGGTCTCGACCGTCGAGTCGGGCGGCACGCCCTCCTCCTTCCGGTACCCCTTGTACTGCCCGCGCACGAGCGAGTCCGGATTCAGCGGGCGGATGGCGCGGAAGACCTTCACCTGCTCGTCGCGGATCGCGTCGGCATACGTCGCGAGCGGCGGCTCCATCGCGAGAAAGCCCACCACCTGGAGCATGTGGTTCTGCACCACGTCGCGGATGGCGCCCGCCTCCTCGTAGAAGCGGCCGCGCCCCTGCACGCCGAACTTCTCCGCCATCGTGATCTGCACGCTCTCGATGTAGTTGCGGTTCCAGATCGGCTCGAGGATGGTGTTGGCGAAGCGGAACAGCAGCAGGTTCTGCACCGACTCCTTGGCGAGGTAGTGGTCGATCCGGAAGACCGTCGATTCCTCGAAGACCTCGTGGACGATGCGGTTCAGCTCCTGCGCGGTGGCGAGGTCGCGGCCGAACGGCTTCTCGACGACGAGCCGGCCGTTCTCCGCACAGCCCGACTCCCCGAGCCCGCGGATGACGGTCGCGAACACGCTCGGCGGAATCGCCAGGTAGAACGTCGCGTTGGTCGCGCCGCCCAGCGCTTCGCGGAGCATCCCGTACGTCTTGCCGTCGGCGTAGTCGCCGGCGACGTAGCGCAGGCGCGCGGCGAGCTTCGCGAAGATATTGTCGTCGAACCCGCCGACGTGCTCGGTGAGGCTCGCGCGCGCCCGCTCGCGGAACTGCTCGAGCGACCACTCGGTGCGCGCCACACCGATCACCGGGACGTCCAGGTGCCCCCGTCGGGTCATCGCATAGAGCGCGGGAAAGAGCTTCTTGAAGGCCAGGTCCCCGCTGGCGCCGAAGAACACGAACGCATCCGAACGGGGGAGACTCACTTGGACGCTCCTTTCTCGACGTGGCCGCCGAACTCGTACCGCATCGCGGACAGGAGCCGGTCCTGGAACTCGGCCTCGCCGCGCGAGCTGAAGCGCTCGAAGAGCGCGGCCGCGAGCACGTGCGCCGGCACTGCCTCGTCGATGGCGGCCTTGAGCGTCCAGCGCCCTTCGCCGGAGTCGGACACGCGGCCGGCGAACTGCTCGAGCTGCGGGTCGCCGGCGAAGGCGGCCGCCGTCAGATCGAGCAGCCACGACGCGACCACGCTGCCGCGCCGCCACACCTCGGCGATCTCGCCGAGGTCGAATTCGTACTGGTAGTACTGCGGGGTCCGGAGCGGGGTGGTCTCGGCATCGGTGTCGTGCTTCCGCCTGCCGACGTCGGCGTGCTTCAGGATGTTGAGGCCCTCGGCGTACGCCGCCATCAGGCCGTACTCGATCCCGTTGTGCACCATCTTCACGAAGTGTCCGGCGCCGTTCGGACCGCAGTGGAGGTAGCCCTGCTCGGCGGTGCCGCCGCGCGTCCGGCCGGGCGTGCAGGGAATCGCGCCCGCGCCCGGCGCCAGCGTCCGGAACAGCGGGTCGAGCCGCTGCACGACCACCGTCTCGCCGCCGATCATCAGACAGTAGCCGCGCTCCAGGCCCCACACTCCGCCGCTCGTGCCGCAGTCGACGTAGTGCAGCCCGCGCGCCGCGAGCCGCTGCGCGCGGTCGACGTCGTCGCGGTAGTAGGAGTTGCCGCCGTCCACGACGACGTCCCCCGTAGCGAGCCGCGGGACCAGCGCCTCCAGCGTCGCGTCGACGACGCCCGCCGGCACCATCAGCCAGACCACCCGCGGCGTCGCGAGCCTGCCGACGAAGTCGTCGAGCGACGTCGCGCCGACGGCGCCCTCGGCGGCGAGACCGCGCACGGCGTCGGCCGAGACGTCGTGGACCACGCACTCGTGGCCGCCCCGCAGCAGACGTCGCACCATGTTGGCGCCCATGCGCCCCAAGCCGACCATCCCGAGCTGCATCCGTTCCTCCCGACCGGATCGTCGGACTACCGCTCCGACGGATCTCCGGAGCGTTCAGGGTGCGACTTTCGCGCGTGTGCCGCAATAAGGGCCTCGAGCAGCTCCGGCTCGACCGGCTTGACGAGGTGGCACACGAATCCGGCCTGCCGGATGCGCTCCCGGTCGACCGGCCGCGCGTACCCCGTGAGCGCCGCCACCGGGGGCATCGCATCGCCCGACTGCTCGCGGAGGTGACGGACCACCTCGTATCCGTCCATGTCGGGCAGGCCGATGTCGCAGAGCACGAGCTCCGGCTTGAACTCGTGGGCGATGCGCAACGCCTCGGCGCCGTCCGGCGCCTGGCGGACGTCGTGCCCGTCCAGGCTGAGCAGCATGTTGAGCGCCGCGTTCGAGTCCACGTTGTCGTCGACGAGCAGGATGCGGCAGCCACCGGCCGCGGTTGCGGGCTCGGGGTCCGCCCGCCGCGATTCGAGCGGCGGGGCGAACGTCACCGGCAGCCGGACGGTGAACTCGCTCCCCTTCCCGATCCCGGCGCTGCGCGCCTCGACCGAGCCGCCGTGCTTCTCGAGCAACGTCCGCACGATCGTGAGACCGATGCCGAGCCCGCCCTCGGAGCGCGCCAACGAGCGGTTCGCCTGCGTGAACAGGTCGAAGACGTGCGGGAGGACGTCGGCCGCGATGCCGCTGCCGTTGTCCGCCACCCGCACCACGACGTGCTCTCCGACCTGCTCCCCCGCGAACAGGATCTTCCCGCCCTCCGCGGTGTACTTGGCGGCGTTGTTGAGCAGGTTCGAGAACACCTGTGCCAGCCGCACGGGATCGCCGTCGACGTAGACCGGGCCGCGCGGCGGCTCGATCGTGAGCACGTGCCGACGCCGCATGACGTCGGGCCGTGCCGTCTCGACCGCACGCTCCATGATCGAGCCCAGCTCGACTCTCGTGCGCTCGAGGCGGATCTTCCCCTGGGTCAGGCGGGAGACGTCGAGCAGGTCGTCGACGAGGCGGGTGAGCTGCTCGACCTGGCGGTCGATGATGTCCTGGCTCTCGCGCGACATGCGATCCGGGACGACGGTGCGCCGGAGCACGCTCACGGCGGTGCGGATGGGCGCCAGCGGATTGCGGAGCTCGTGCGCGAGCATCGCAAGGAACTCGTCCTTCCGCTGGTCGGCCTCCTGGACCTTCGAGTAGAGCAGGCCGTTGTCGAGCGCGATCGCGGTGCGGCCGGCGAGATCCGCCGCGAGTGCCACGCCCGAGAGGCCTGGCGGCTCCGGGCCGGACGTCCCGAGGAGCAGCGCGCCCAGCTTGCGGCCGCGCGCGAGCAGCGGGAACACCTGGACGTGGCGGAGCCCGAAGCCGATCGGGAGCACGTCGGGCTCGGGCTCGCCGCGATCCACCATCAGGGAGCGCTGCTCCGTTCCCAGATCCAGCGCCTGCGGGCTCCCCTCGGCGAGGGCGCGGACGACGACGGGCGTCACGGTGGGGTCGGCCAGGCGGAAGACGAAGTCCTCCTGGTTGGCGGGGGCACCGGTCGTGTCTTCGACCCACGCGAGCTGCGTCTTCCGGATCTCGCCCGACTCCTCGACCAGCATCAGCCCGCACAGCCTCGCCAGCGACGGCACCACGAAGCGCGTGAGGTCGCGGATGGTCTCGGCGACGTCGAGCGAGCGGCTCAGCACCTGGCTGGCCTCGGCCAGGAAGCGCGAGCGACGGATCGACTCCTCGGCGATCGCGCGCGCCGCCTGCTCGCGCATCAGCGCGATGCGCTCCTCCGCCTGCTGCTCGATCTGCTTCCGCATCCGGTAGAGCTGGACGAAGACCCGCACCTTGCTGCGCAGCACCTCGGGCACGATCGGCGTCAGGATGTAGTCGACGGCGCCCAGCGAGTAGCCCTCGGCCGCGTGCATCTCGTCCTGGTACGCGGTCACGAAGATGATCGGCGTGTGCGCGGTCTTCTTCCGCCCGCGGATGAGGGCGGCGGTCTCGAAGCCGTCCATCTCCGGCATCTTCACGTCGAGCAGGATGACGGCGAACTCGCGCTCGAGCATGCGCTTGAGCGCCTCGCGGCCGGAGCGTACCGACACCACGTTCTCGTTGAGCGTCTCGAGCACGCTCTCGAACGCGAGCAGCTTGTCGGGCTGGTCGTCGACCACCAGGATGTTGACGCGCTCCGAGGCGTCGCCGGGCCGGCGGTCGCCGCGTGCGGCGGGATCGGGGACGAGCGGCAGCATGGGAACGGACGGGTTCATCAGCGATGGAGCCACGTCCGGAGCACGGCGAGCATCTGGTCGGTGTCGACGGGTTTCGAAAGGTAGTCCCACGCGCCCGCGTCGATGCAGCGCTCGCGATCGCCCTTCATGGCCTTGGCAGTGACCGCGATGATCGGGAGCCCCTTGCAGTCGGGGATCTTTCGGATCTCCCGGATGGTGTCCATGCCGTCCATCTCAGGCATCATGATGTCCATCAGGACGATGTCGACGTCGGGCTCGTTCTTCAGGAGGTCGATGGCGTCGCGGCCGTTGTCGGCCGACACGATCCGCATCGCGTGATCCTCGAGCACCGACGACAGCGCGAAGATGTTGCGCATGTCGTCGTCGACGATGAGGGCGCGCTTGCCCTCGAGCGGCTTGTTGGAGCCGTAGATGTCGCGGAGGATGTCCTGCTGTCGCTCGGGCAGCGTGTCGAGCCGGCGATGGAGGGCGAGCAGCGTCTGGTCGAGGAGGCGCTCGATCGACTGGACGCGCCGCACGCGATGGTCCGCCTTGGCGAACCGATCCCACGCGTCGTCGGCGGCACCGGCACCGTGGAGGAGCACGATCTTGGGGTTCTGCGGAGATTCCTGGAGCGCCTTCACGAGCCGCTCGGCCTCGCCGGCGAGGCTGGGCACGTGGACGATCAGCGCGGAGAACGGGCGGTTGTCGAGGAGCGTCGACGCGGACGCCGCGTCCTCCACCTGGACCGCATCGAGCTCGTCGACGGCACGCAGGTGCCCGACGACCTCCGGGCCCGGCGACCCGACGATCAGGACGTTCTGCCCGGTCGGGTCGACGAAGGACTTCAGGTTCCGGAGCAGCTCCTCGAGCGCCTCCTGGCTCCGGATGGGCTTCTGCACCGACGCGACGGCGCCCGAGCGCAGTGCGCGCTCGGTCTCGTCCTCGGTGGAAACGACGCAGACCGGGATGTGCCGGGTGGCGGGCTCGTTCTTCAGCCGCTCGAGCACGCGCCAGCCCGCGATGTCGGGGAGCACCAGGTCGAGCGTCACCGCCGACGGCTGATGCTCCTGTGCCATGAGCAACGCCGCCGCGCCGAGCGACGTGACCAGTCCCTTGAAGCCCTGCTCGCGCGCCGTCTCGAGGAGCAGCCGCGCGAACTGGGTGTCGTTCTCGACGATCAGCAGGACGAGATCGCCCGCCTCGATGTTGTCGCGGTCGTCGCCGACCTCGTTGACGAGCACCGGGGACTCGACCGGCGCGGGCGGCACCAGCGCCAGGTGCGGCACGCCCGCGG
>JACXTT010009939.1_pt1 | contig 12925 bp, 10 predicted proteins | sample 9270951 | NCBI WGS metagenome assembly JACXTT01 (sample SAMN15532306, study PRJNA645909) | rock metagenome | isolation source: weathered quartz diorite | place: Puerto Rico | collected 2017-06-21 | reverse complement strand
CGGCGAAGAGCTCGCGCAGTCGGTTCGCCTCGCGATCGATGTCGTGCCGCTCGAGCACGCGCCGTTGCGCCGCGTCGCCCATCTGCGCAAGCTGCTCGTCGCTGGCCGCCAGGCACGAGCGCATCGCTGCGGCCAGGCCGTCGACGTCGCCGGCGGCGACGAGCCAGCCGTCGACGCCGTCACGCACGAGCTCGGGGATGCCAGCCACGAACGTCGTGATGACGGGGCGGCGCAGCGCCATCGCTTCCATCAGCACCACCGGCAGCCCTTCAGCAAAGCTCGGCAGCACCAGCGCACGCGCGGCCAGGATCTCGCTGCGCACCGCGGCGCTGCCGATCCAGCCGGTGATCCGCACCCGATCGCCGAGCCCGAGCGCCGCGACCTGCGACTCGATCTCGGCGCGCATCTCGCCGTCGCCGGCCAACACCAGACGCAGATCGAGGCCTTGCGCGACCAAGCGACCGACGGCCTCGACCAGCAGCAGCTGCCCCTTTTGTTCGCACAGCCGGCCGACGCACACCAGCGTGGCCGAGTCCGATCCGCGCGCCGGCGCATCGCGATGGAACTGCGGATCGAGCCCGCAGTGCACGACCTTGACCCGCGCCCAGTCGGCGGGCGGCACGCAGCGGTACAGCTGGCTGCGCCCGAACGAACTGATCGCGACGACGAACGCGGCGCGTCGCCCCTTCTCGCCCAGGCTGAGCGCTGCCGGCTTGTCGAATTCTTCGGGCCCGTGGACGGTGAAGCTGTACGGCGGGCCGCCGAGTTCGGCGGCGAGCATCGCGACGTCGGCCGGGTTGGTTCCGAAGTGCGCGTGCAGGTGATCGATGCGCGACGCGGCGAGCCAGCGCACGACGACGCAGGCCTCGGCGAGGTACGCGACATGGTGGAACAGCGAGCGATCCGATCGACGCCACGCCGCGAGTGCCAGGCGGCCGGCGCGCGCGAACCGCGCCGGGTGCCGCAGCGCAAAGCCCAGGCCCGATGCCAGCAACGAGGCATACCCCGCGCGCAGCACGTAGCGCGTGCGCTTGCGTTCGGCCTCGTCGTCGGGATCGACCAGCGCGTCGTTCCAGCCGCGGACCGCGTACCGTTCGACCGCCACGCCCTGCCGCTCGAGCGCCTGGATCTCGCGCCGGATGAAGCTGTGGCTGACCTTTGGATACTGGTTGATCAGGTAGGCGACGCGCAGCGGCAGCGAGGACGGAACGCTCATTTGTATTCGATCAACTGGGTTCGCCGCCGGCGCGCATGCGCGAGCCACGCCTTCCATTGGCCCTGCGCCTCCGGGAACTTGCCGGCCACCAGGAAGAAGGCGCGTGCCCAGCGCGCGCGCCGATCGCCGCTGGCGCGCGCGTGCAAACGAACGACTTGGAGCGGATAGACAAGCAGCGCCCACCACGCGATCGGGCCGACGGCGACCGCGAGCAGCGCGATCGATATCGGCAGGCCGGCGCCCCACAGCCACGCGCTGCGCGATTCTCGCACCCAGTGCCGCTCCGGCGGCGCGCCGTGCAGGCGCGCGCCTTCGGCATACGCGAAGCCGGCGCGCTGGCAGCGCTTCCACCACTGGCCGACCCGCGTGATCGCCGCGTCGTGCAGTGTCATCTCCGCGTCGAGGCGCCAGATCCGCCAGCCCTTGGCCCGCAGGCGCACGCACAGCTCGGGCTCTTCGCCGGCGATCAGCTCGTCGCGGTAGCCCGAGACCTCGCGCCACGCGGCCGCACGCATCATCACGTCGCCGCCGCAGGCCTTGGCCTCGCCGATCGGGGTATCCCATTCGATGTCGCACAGCAGGTTGTAGATCGAGCGCTCTGGGTGGCGTTCTCGCCGGCGCCCGCAGACTGCCGCGACGTCGGGCTGCCCGACGAGAAACGCCTGCGCGGTCTCGACCCACGCCGGTGCCACCTCGCAATCGCCATCGACGAACTGGATGAATTCGAGGGCGGGCGCGAGCTGCATCAGCCGGCGCACGCCCTCGTTGCGCGCGCGCGCTGCCGTGAACGGCCGGCTCAGGTCGAGCGCGTGGACGACCGCCCCGAGCGCTCGCGCCGCCTCGACCGAACCGTCGCTCGAGCCGGAGTCCACGTACACGATCAGCGGCACCGACTCACGCACCGAGGCCAGGCAGCGGCGCAGCCGCTCGCCCTCGTTGCGCCCGATCACGACGGCGCCGAGAGGGGGGCGTACCGGATGATCGGTGGTCATGTCGGGCGCTTGGCCTTGATGACGGCCGGCACACCCACCGCGATGCAGTCGTCGGGCACGTCGCGGGTGACGACAGCGTTGGCGCCGATCGACACGTTGTTGCCGACCCGGATGCGGCCCAACACCTTGGCACCGGCGCCGATGTCGACGTTGTCGCCGATCACCGGCGCGCACGGATCGTCGACCCGGGCGAGCCCGACAACGACGCCGTTGCGAATCCGGCAGTTGTCGCCGAAGCGGGCGAAACCGCTGACGACGATGCCGCCGAAGTGGTCGATGACGAACCCGCGGCCGATCTCGATCTCGCACGGAAACTCGACGCCAGTGACGATCTGGACTCCCTTGAACATCACTCGATAGAGGAGCGAGCAGACCTTGCGCAACCACCTCGGCCGCACGTCGTAGCGCCAGCGGCCAAACCGATAGACAACCATCACCCAGAAACCTTGAGCGCCCCAATGGCCGCCGTAGTTGCGCAGGTCGTCGCGAAGGTGGTCAAACATCGAGGTTCAGCGCGTCGGTTGCCGGGCCCATCGGGTCCTGAGCAGCAACGACCAAGTCAGTTTCGCGTGCGCGCCAAATGCGCCGGTGCCGCGCCACGTGCGCCGTCGCAGGAGCCATTTGGCGGCGAGGATCGCATCGGCCAGCGCGCCGAGGAACAGGCCGGCCGCCAGGCCCCAACGGCCGTGATGCTTGCGGTAGTACAGCAGCGCGCTCTCGATCTGCAGCGCCGAGATCTGCCGCCCGGACTCGGAGATCGCGCCGACGGTGCGCGCGCTTTCACCACCGATGTGCACGACGGTCGTTTCCGGATCGAACACCACGGTCCAGCCCGCGGCCTTGACCGCACGGCAATGGTCCACTTCTTCGTAGTAAAGGAAAAATCGCGGGTCGAACAATCCGACCTCGTCGATCACCTGCCGCCGAACCAGGTAGTAGCAGCCCGGCACCCAATCGCATTCGCGCGGCGACGCGTGGTCCCACGACATGTCGTCGACGCGGCGCGTACCCGGAAAAAACCGTTCCCAGCCGACGGCCACGAGAAACTCGTTCCAGGGCGTCGGGAAATAGCGGCAGCAGGGTTGGAGCACGCCATCGCGACCGACCAGGCGGACACCCAGCAGCCCACAGCGGGGGTGGTCGTCGAGATAGCCGATCGTCTTGCGCAGCGTGTCCGCCTCGACAAACGCATCGGTGTTGAGAAGCAGCACATAGCGCCCGCGTGCCAGTGCCAAGGCCTGGTTGTTGGCTCGCCCAAAACCGACGTTGGTGGCATTGAAGATGATGTCGCACCCTTCGTAAGCGGCGGTACCCAGCGCCTCCTTCGATCCGTCTTGCGATGCGTTGTCGACAATCACGACCTGCAACGCCAGGCCGCTGGCGCTGGTTCGCAGCGCGGTGAGGCAAGCCAGCAGGAGTTCGCGGGTGTTGTAGTTGACGATGATCGCCGTCAGGTCGATCTGTGGGCCGTTCACTGGTCGCCCCATCGATCGCAGCAGATGCAAGAAGCAATCAAGGCGACGCTCATCGCTCGGCCCGCGACGCCACAGTCGCCGCGGGCTCAACGTCGGTGGGCGGTTTGCGCGCGACCACGACCAGTTCCTCGCCGACGTCACGGCCGTTGCGCTCGAGCAGCGTCTCGGCGACCTGAAGCCACCAAATCGCCGAGTAGTCGATGCACCGGCGCAAGACGCCGCGACTCGTGGCGTAGCTTCCGCGCAAACCATACGTAGCGCCTTGCGCCGTCGAGAACACCTTCGCATCGTGGATGCCCGCGCGCTCAAGCAAGGCTCGCATCGAGCGCGGATCGAACAGGTGCAGATGCCGGGGCTGTTCCAGTCCGCGCCAGCGCGGACCGAAATGGCGATGCCCGAGGCTGCCGACATTCGGGGTGACGAGCACCAATTGCCCGCCCGGTTTCAGCAGGCGCCAGCATTCGGCCGCAAATTCCACCGGATCGTAAACATGCTCGATCACATGCCGCGCGGTGACGACATCGAGCGAACTCGCTTCGTAGGCCAGTTGCACCAGATCGCCGACATCGACCGAAATGTCGTGGTCGGACCGCGCGCGCGCCGCGGCGGCCGGGTCGAAGTCGGTGCCACGAACGTTCCATCCACGCCGTTTCATCTCGGCTGCGAACGTGCCATCGCCACATCCGACGTCGAGCAACGTGCCTGGACGTTCCCGGTCGAGATAGGCTTGCGCCAACCGCTCTCGCTCAGGCCCCAGACCCAGTACTCGAGTCGCGAGCCGCTCCAACCGATAGAACATCGGGTCGAATGCAGCCCGTTCAGGTGCCGCCTGCGTGCCCGTTCCGAGCGTGGTGTAGTAGTTCTGATAGGCCTTGGGCAAATCTTCGGCAACAACCATCGGGTCCTGCCAGACGAGCCCGCAACCAGGTTCGTCGCAGCACCGCAGGTTCCACGCGCCGCGCACACCGAAGTAGTGATCGGGGACGCTGTCGTGCAGTCCTCGCCCGCGCGCGCCACAAAGCGGACACGTGGGTCGCGCGACGGTGCGCAACAGCGCATCAGAGTCGCCCGCGGGAGCAAGCTCCGGGTCCATGGCGGCGAGTGGCAGCGGCGTCATGGTTGCAATGGTAAGCAAGCGGACGAAGGAACTGCCTGAGTTCGGCAGGCGCGGCTTCGCTCGGCAGAGGCGAAGGCGGCCGGCCCAAACTCCCGGCGATTTCCAAGCCCCCGCTCCGGAACCGCTGGAGCGCAGCAAGCAACCGCCATCTCAAGCCTTTGTAGCCGCATGCCCGAGATGAAAAAGGCGGTGGACCAGGTCGGGCGCAATGAAGTGCATCAGCACGCGAGCTATCAGCCAGCACACGGCAAACACCACCAAGGCGGCAGCGAAGTGTCGCAACTCCGCCCGCACGTCCAGCAACGCGCTCTTTCGCTGCTCATAGTAGAAATAGCCGAGGATCGGAAGACCGGTAGCGAATCCGGCCCACACAAAACCGTCGAAACCGAACAGGCGATATCCGATGAAAAGCATCGGGCCGATCAGCACGACTCGCAAGATGTTTCCGACCAGTGCAACGTGGGTCCGACCCGACGCCATCAACAGGCTCTCGGACATGTTCTGAAAGGCACCGAGAACGGTGCCCCATGCAAGCGCCATCAACACGCCACCGGCGAGTGCGTAGCGCGCGTCGTACAGGATCTGCACCAACAGGCCCGAGAACCCGGCAATCGCGGCCGGCAGCAGCGTGACGACGGCCACCAGCCGTGCATTTTCGGTGTAGTAGCGGTGACCAGCGCTCGCTCGGTCCTGACGGAAGTACTCCGCGGATCGCGGATACAGCAGGGCGCGGCAGTTGTGCATGACGAGGCCTCCGACGGGGCCGATCATGTTGCCGGCAAGCCCATAGATGCCAAGCATCTGGAGGTCAAACAGCTTGAGCAGCACAAACTTGTCGTACTGAGACAGCACCACGGCTGTCAAGCCAGAGGGCAGAACGTACTTCGCAAAATCGAACTGCTCGCGCGCGGCTTGCCGATCGAACACGATGCCAACGCCGATCTCGCGATAGAAGAAGTGGCTCGCCGCCGTGGTAACGAGGCGCTGCAGCAGCGCCCCATAGATGAACGCGGTGTAGTCGCGGAGCGCCAGCGCAAGCCCGACGACGACTGCGGTCATCACGAGGCTGGTCACCATGTCGACATAGTTTCCGATCTTGGCGCGCTGGTCGCGCTGAGCGAGCGCGAACGACATCGATTCCATGCCCTGCAACAGGAACCACAGGCTGAAGAGACGCAACGCCTCGGTCAGCACTGGCAGCTCGTAGATGCCTGCGATCACCGGCGCGAGCGCATAGAGCGCGGTGCAATTGAAGACGCTTCGGATCAGTCGAATGGTCCACGCCGCGTGCACAAATCGCTTCTCACCACCGCGTTCATGCCGTATCAGCAGACTGGCTGTCCCGACGTCCGAGATCATCTCCAGCATGTAGGCAACCGAAAACAGGATTCCCATCACCCCGTAGGCTTCGGGATTCAGCAGGCGCGTCAGCACCAGGCTGCTGATGAGGCGCACACCGGACGTCAATGCGTACGAGAAGGTCGAGGCGAACAGTTCCCCTTTGAGATTGATCAATCCCAAGACGGGCCTGAACGCAGACCTGAAGCGCCTGCCGAGCGACGCAACACCCGCCATGTTGCTCACGGCGTATTGGTATTGGTAAGCAAGCGCGCGGTCAACATTTAACCGGCGCGCGTAGCGTTGGCGGTGCCGCGCAGCGGCCGCGCCGACACATCAGCTGTGCGCGATGTCGCCGCGGCCGCGATCAGCGCCGGGAAGGCGCTGCACAGTCCGGCCAGCATCCATGAAACCTGCTCGAACGCGCCGCCAAAGCTCGAGGTGGCCATCATGAACAAGACACCGATGAGGCAAGCGGACAGTGCCGCGCCCAGATTGCACAGATCGCCGTCGATGCTTCGTGCGCGAGCAGTCGCAAGCAATGTTCGCAACAGCGGGTAGGCGAAGCCAGAGACAAACAGCGCCGCCCCGACCAACCCGTTGAAGGCGCTGATCGATGCATACGTGTTGACGAGATCGATGATCCCCTGCCCTTGACGAAGCTCCTCCATGTAGCGGGCGGCGAACACGTCACCAAAAAACGGGTTCTGCTTGATCAAACGCCAGCAGACCTCGGCAACTTGTTGCCGGTAATCGACGTTCTCTTGCTCCTTCGTGCCGATGAAGGGGAGCAACGCATAGATGCGGGCACCGATAGGTGTCATCGCGAGAGCAACCAACATGGCCGTCAGAACACCGCTGACTGCCGCAAGATTTCGTCGACCATCCGGGGACAGCAGCATGAATATCGAAAATATCAACGCCCCGACCAGCCAAGGCGCCCGGGCCGACGTCGCGATCAGACCGACCCAAAGAACGATCCCACCGACCCACAGCGAACGGCGCGAGACGCCGTTTCCCAGATAAAGCCACAGACCAGAGGCCACAGCGAAAAACAGACCCATCACCAGCGAATGACCGGCCGGTCCTTGGGCACGCAAAACGCCTTCGCGAAACAGATACGCCACCCCGAGGTCGTTCGTGTCACCCCAGGCCCGCGGAATTTCGTTGTAGAAGAGCCAGCCTTTGCTCGCTTCGGCAACGATGATCGGCGCCAACACGGCCCCGGCCAAGCAAAAGCTCGCCAACGTATCGCGCATCGCGCGCGGCTGCAGCGCTCCGCGGCTGAAGACGAAATACAGCAGGTAAGTGTCGAGCCCGTAGAGGACAAAGCGGCGCAACGAATTGGTGCCGGATTCGTATGGAAAATACAGTGCGATCTGGAGCAACCCAAAGCCCCACACCGCAAGATCGGCCTTGGCGATACCGGGTTGAGCATTGGCACCCTGCCGGATGATCCGGACAGCGGCCGGCAACAGCAGCACCAGCGCCAGAATTCGCACGGGGCTGAGTTCGAACAATTGGTTGACGAACGGCAACGGTATCGGAACGCTTGCGGCGGGGACGGTCAGCAGAGCGAGCGCATACAGCGCCGTCGGGTGCCGATCGGCCCGCCCGGCCCAAAACACCAGCGGCATGGCGACAGCAGCGAACCACCACAGACTGGGCGCCACGAAGGCGGTCGCGGTCAGCACGAACCAGACCAATCGGCGCCGCGCAAAGTCGTCCGGCTCCATGAATCGCAGGCAAAGCGGCTTGGCCAGCGCGAAGGCCATCAGCGCCAGCACCAGCACGACGCTCATCGATTTCAGTTGGTACGACATCTCTTCTTTTTGAGAACTTCGTTCGACCCCGATGCACAGGCGCACGTTTTCAAAGGCCAGGCGAATTGCACTTGGGATTATCGCCCGGAGACACGTGGCCGAGGGGCCGTGGCCGGTACCGTGGGCATCAACGCTCTTCGCGTACGCGGTGATTTCCGACGCTTCGACCAGGAAGGAATCTGCGTTGCTGGCGCGGCTCCGGCATCTGGATGAAAATGCCGGCTGTACCTTCAGAGAATTGACACGATGAAGCCGGCCAACGTTTCAATCTTTCTTGCCGTGTTGATGCTGGCGGCATCCGTCGGCGGCTATGCGGCAAAGCCTGCGGCGAAGGCTGGCGGTTCGCGCCCGTCGATCTCGCTCGTGGCGATCGTCCCGACGCAGTTCGGCGAGTGGAGAGAGCTGCGCGAGAACGCCGTGCAGGTGATCAACCCACAGACGCAGGCCCTTCTCGACAAGCTCTACAGCCAGATCCTCACGCGCACCTACGAAAACGCGCAAGGCTACCGCATCATGCTTTCGCTGGCCTATGGTGATGACCAGACGGGCGGGCTGGCGGCGCATCGGCCGGAGGTCTGCTATCCGGCGCAGGGATTCAAATTGGGCGCGGTGAGCGATGCGCCGTTGCCGACGCCGTTCGGCAGCATCGACGCGCGCCGCTTGAGCACCCGGCTCGGCGCCCGCAATGAGCCGGTGACTTACTGGCTGACCACCGGCGACCAGGTCGTCAAGACGACATTCGACAAGCGCCTCGCGCAGATCCGGCTCGGCTTGACCGGGCAGATCCCGGACGGTCTGCTGTTCCGCGTCTCGTCGATCGACAACGACGACGCGCGTGGGTTTGCGATGCAGCAGAAATTCACGGCCGACCTTTTGAATTCCGTGTCCCCGACGGCGCGCAAGCAGCTGAGCGGACTCACTTCGAACTCGTAGTTCGTCAGGGAGAAGCCAACTCGTCGAATCGGTTCCGGTTCACGGGTCTTCGCCGAGTTGCCGCGTTCGGCTCCGCGCGGCCTGACCGGCTAGGCTTCCGTCCGTTCGACGTCGGGCAACTTGCGGTGCGGCTGTTTGAGAAGTTTCGCGAGCAGCCCGTCAAGCGCGAAGAACAGCACCAGCGCCACGAGCATCAACACGATGCCGGCCGCGCCGTGGAGAAACCCCTGCCCCGCCTCATCGCCCAGATAAAAGGTGACGAGGACCAGCACGATCACGCGCACGATATTGGCCAGGAACGCGATCGGCAGGATCGCGGCCAGCATGATCGCGTTGTGGACGACGCTGCGGCGCGCCATGATGTACATGAACAGCGTGCCCAGCGCCGTCAGGCTGAACATCGAATGCAGCCCCGAGCACGCGTCGGCGACCTGCAACTGGTACGGCCCGATCGACAGAATCACGCCGCTGCGCGCGATCGGGTAGCCGACCAGATACAGCAGCGACTCGACGATGTTGGCGATCAGCCCCTTCAGCGAGCCGGTGATCGCGTCGACCAGCATGCCCGGCAACGGCACCATGAAGATGAAATACAGCAATGGGAACCAAGCCACGCGAATCGCGGCGGGCCCGCGCAGCAGCAGCAGCAGCCCGGCCACGACGAACGGTTGCGAGGCGAACCCGAGGATCGAAATGTCGAAGACACGCCAGCCGAGGAACACCAACAGGCCAAACCCGAACACCGCCGAGCCAAGCACCGGAGCCGGGCGGATCGGCGCCGCGTCGATCGCGTGGCGCATCGTCCAGAACAGCCACAACAGCACAACGAGGATGATCGCGCCGTGGCCATGGTCTTCGGAGTGCCAGATGCCGGCCGGCGGCCCCGGGTCGGCGGCCCACCAATAGAGCGGGGCGTACATCGCCAGGAACCCGGCGATCGCGACCAGCCACGTCGTCGACCACTCGGCCGGACAACGGCTCGCGCCGCGGGGCAGCACGCTGCTCACTGGTCGCCTCTGTCCTTGCGCGCCTTCGTCTTCGGCACCTCGTTGAGCACCGTGCCGACCACGCTCACGCCGGCGTTCATCAGGCCCTGCACGAGATCGGAGAACGCAGCCACGCGCGTCTGCGCGCTGCGCGCCACCGCCAGCGCCGCGCCGGTGCGCACCGCGATCATCGCGGCGTCCTCGCCGACCGAGAGGGCCGGCGTGTCGATGATCACCACGTCGAACGTCGACTTCGCCTGGATCATGAACTCGTCGAAGTTCAGCCGGTTCAACAGCTCGAGCGGGTTCGGCGGCACCGGGCCGGCGGGCAGCACGCACAGGCCGGCGAGGTCGGGGATGCGCACGATTGCCTCCTCGCGCGAGCGCCCCGAGAGCACAGTCGACAGGCCGATCTTGTTCTCGAGGAAGAACAATTCGTGCTGCCGCGGATGACGCAGATCGGCATCGACGAGCAGCGTGCGCTCGCCGAGCTGCGAGAACACGACCGCGAGATTCGCGGCCAGGTTGCTGCGCCCCTCGCCGCGATCGGTGCCGACGATCGTCAACACCTGGCGCGCGTCGGCCTTGTCGAACCAGCGCAGCATCAGCTGGCTGCGGATCGATCGCAGTTGCTCGACGCGCGGGCTGAACGGCTGGTAGGCCGCTACGAGCTCGTCGCTGACCGGCTTCTTGTCGCCCGGCGTGCGCCGGAGATACGCATAGGCGAACTGGCGCGACAGCGCGTACTGGATGTCGGCCTCGGTCAAGAGGCCCAACCGCACCGCGGCGTCGCCGAAGCGCAGCCCGTGTTCCTTCTGCACCAGCAGCACGCGTTCGGCGTCTTCCGGCTTGAGCAGCCCGCTGTCGACGAGGATGCCGCCGAGCGAGCGGCTGACCCGCGGCGCGCCCGACACCATCGAAACCGTCATCTTCATGATCGAGCCCCCGGCCCGGCCAGCAAGGTCTGGCCGACCGGTGTCGGGCCGGCCAGCAGCAGCTTGCGGAACACCGGCCGCTTCGAGCCTTCCGGCCGCAACACGCCGATCACCGGCACCCCGGACATCACGAGCAGATCCTCCGGATCGCGCACGCGGCGGTCGAGCAGTTCCCAACCGAGCGCCGCGAGGATGCCCAGCACCAGCCCGCCCGCGATCGAGCCGGCGATGCCAGCCTGAATCTTCGGCTTCGACGGCTCGAGCGGTTCGACGGCGGGGCTCAGCAGCCGCGTGTTCGCCTGGTTGTTCTGGCTCTCGAGCGTGAACGTGCTGTAGCGCGACGCGACCGATTCGTAAGCCCGCTGCGCGGTGTCGACATCGCGCTGGTACACCGCGACCTGATCCCGGTCGCTGCGCAGCGTCAGCAGCTTCTTGCGCTGCTCCTCGACCATCGCCTGGAGTTCACCGACCTTCTGGTTGCTGCCGCGCGTCAGCGTCGACGTGCCGCCGGTTACGCGCCGCGACTCGGCGGCGATCTGCTGCTTGATCTCGCTGATCTGCGCCTCGAGCGAAATGCGCGACGGATGGTTCTTGCCGACGATCGCGCTCAACTCGGTCATCTTGGTTTCCGCCGTGGCGAGCTGGCCCTTCAGGCTTTGCACCGCGGCGCTTTGCAGGATGTCGGGCGAGGCCTCGCCACCGGAGTTGCGCATCCGCGTCTCGTTCTCGACGCGCTCGGCCTGCGCGGTGCCGAGCTGGCTGACCAGCGTCTGGTAGCGCGCGTTCTCCTGATCGAAGCTCGCGTCGGAGACGACGATGCCCTTGTCCTGCTGGAACTTCGACAGCCGCTGCTGGGCTGCTTCGAGATTGGCACGCAGCACCTTCGTCTGGTCGTCGAGGAACGACGCCGACTGGCGCGCCGGCGCGACGCGCAGCTCGACCGAGACATCCATGTACGACTGCGCGAACGCATTCGCCGCGGCCTGCGCGAAGATCGGATCCTGCGCCGAGAAGCGCACGTTGATGATGTTGCTGCCGTTCGACGGCTCGACCTGGAGGCCGTTCTGCAGCAGGTTCGCGAAATAGCGCTCGAGCGGGATCTTCGCCTTCGTCGCGTCACGCCACTGCTGGACCGCGCTCGGCGAGCGCTCGACGCCGAGCATCTTGACCACACGCGACGCGACCCGCTCGCTCTTGATGATCTCGACCTGCGTGGCCATGTAGCCCGGCGCCGCCAGGCTCGGCGCGAGCGCGCCGAGCGCCGGGTCGATCCGCACCTCGACGACCAGCGAGGTCTCGGCGGTGTACAGCTTCGGCAGCAGCAACGTGACGGCGGTGCCGCCGACGGCCACCAGCGACATCAGCAGCAGCACGAGCCACTTGCGCGCCCAGACGATGCGCAGCAGTTGTTTGAGTGTCATGCCGGCCCCGCGTCAGAACAGAGACTCTTTGACGTAGATCACGTCGTCGCGCGCGACCTGGTCGTTCAGCCCGATGTCCGAGATCGTGACGTTGCCGTTGGCGTCGCGGCGGTGCACCTTCATGCCCCGCAGCGTGCCTTTCGGCGACAGTCCGCCCGAAGCCGCCAGCGCCTGCTGCAGCGTCATGCCGCGCTCGATCTTGAACATGCCGGGACGCTGGACCTCGCCGTAGATGTAGGCCGACGGGGCCTTGTCGACGTAGAGCACGTCGCCGTTGTCGACCGGGATGTCGAGGTCGCTCTTGCCGGCCTGCAGGATCGCCGGCAGGTCGATGTCGAGCTTGATCGGCCGGCCGTTGCGCGTGCCCACCAGCGTCACGACATCGGCGCCGCCCTGGACGACGCCGCCGGCCACCGCGATCATCTCGGAGGCCTTCGCGCCGACCGTCTCGATCGGGTAGCGTCCGGGCTTGGCGACCTGACCGAGGATCGAGATCACCGCGCTGCGGATCGTCGCGACCTGGATCGTCACCTGCGGGCGCAGCACGAAACCGCCGTCGCGCAGCATCTTGGCGATCTTCTGCTCCGCCGCCGGCACGGTCAGCCCGCCGATCGTGACGTTGCCGATCAGCGGGAAGTTGATCTGCCCGTTCTCGTTGATGCGGATCGACTCGAGCGTGAGGTCGGGGT
>JACXTT010009938.1_pt1 | contig 12926 bp, 13 predicted proteins | sample 9270951 | NCBI WGS metagenome assembly JACXTT01 (sample SAMN15532306, study PRJNA645909) | rock metagenome | isolation source: weathered quartz diorite | place: Puerto Rico | collected 2017-06-21 | reverse complement strand
GCTTCGATCTGGCGAAAACCGAGGCCGCGGTACGGATGCGCGGCATCCCAGGCCACGGGCGCGCGCTTCGGGACCGAGCCCGGCGCGGGCTGCGGAAAGATCAGCGATTTCGCCGCGTGATGCTCGATCTGCGCGGTCTTGAAATGGTGCTCCTGGTGGATGTGACCGTAGAACACCGTGACGTTGCGATAGGGCATGAGGAGCTCGATCGCCTTCTCGCCGTCCTTGGTCGCCCAGTCCCATTGCGGATAGAGCGGGAAGAGCGGCCGGTGCGTGAGCACCACGATGCGCGCGTCTTTCGGCTGCTTGGCGAGGTCCGCGGCGAGCCAGGCGAGCTGCTCGTCGCCGATGCGCCCGGTGGGATCCGAGACGTTGTCGAGCGCGATGAAGTGCACGCCCTTGTGCGCGAAGCTGTAGTGCGTCTGGCCGAAGAGCTCGCGGTAGGCCTCGCCCGAGTCGAGCGAGGCGTCGTGCTCGCCGGGCATGAGCCTGATCTGCTTCGTGCGCAGGCCCGAGATCAGCTCCTTGAACTGCGTCAGCCGCCGGCGCCGCTCGGCCGGGTCGTCGGTGGTATGCGTCAGATCGCCGGTGAAGACGATGAAGTCGGGCTGCGGGTCGAGCGCGTTCACCGCCGCGATCGCTTTGGGCAGCGTGCCCGCCGCGTCGGGATTGGGCGCGCCCTGGAAGCCCCAGTGCGTGTCCGAGAGCTGCACGAAAAAGAATTCGTCCTGAGCTTGCACGTAGCTGTCCGCGCCGCGGGCAAGCCCCGACGCGAATACCAGCCCGCCCAGTCCTGCGACCTTCAGGAACTGCCGACGATCAACGCTTTGCATGCCGGTCTCCCAGTGGTGGTACCGCATGCAAGACTGGTGTGCGCGCCGGTTTATTCCCGGCTAGGCTTGGCGCATGAAGCTCGCCGCCCTCGCCCTGATCGCGTCAGCCCACGCGGCGCCGCTCGGGCCGAACCTCTACATCGCGGGCGACGGCTTCACGCTCGAGCAGGCGCTGGCCGATGCGCAGCGGGAGGGCGCTACGACGTACAAGATCCTCGTGACCGGCAGCGAGGCGCAGCGCCTCATCGCGCCGCGCGCGACGCGCGACACCACCGAGCTCCTGCGCCTGGCACGAGCCAGCGGCGCCCGAGTGCTCGTTTGCGCGAAGGACGTGAAGGCGCTTGGCGTCACCCCGCGCGAGCTCGTCAAAGGCGTGACGACGGTACGCGGCTACGTAGGCGACCCCACGAGCCTGCCGGATTGGGAGCGGCGCACGCCGCGCGCTCCCGACCGCAAGTCGCTCGCGGTGTGCGCGGAGTGAGCTAGGCGCCGAGCTGGCGCGCGATGTACGCCTTCGCCATCTCGTGCGCGCGCGTGGTCTGCGGGCCGGGCTCGGCGACCCACTCGTGCACGCTCCCGGCGAAGAGCTCGTACTGCACGTCGCCGCCGGCGGCACGATAGGTCTTCGCGAATTTTTCCTGCACCGCGGGCAGCACGTTGTCGTCCAGCTCGCCCTGCATGATGAGGAGCGGCCGCAGCACGACCTTCTCCTTGCGCTCGATGATTTCCTGCGGATTGCCCTCGTGGATCGTCTCCCAGGGCTGGAAGTAGGTCTTGCTCGCCTTGATGAGGTTCTCGTTCTTCTTGCGCTCGGCCTGCTGCCAGCGGGCGTACGGATCGCTGATCGGCGAGCGCGTGGCGACGTAGGCCACCGTCGTGTCGCCTTCCATCGCAATGGCGTTGTAGCGCGGATCGTTCGGCCGCATCGCCAGCAGCTCGGCGACATGGCCGCCGCTCGAGCTGCCGTAGATGCCGAGCGTGGAGGGATCGCCCTTCCATTCGCGCGCCTGCGCTTTCAGCCAGCGCACGCCGTAGCTCGCGTCCTGGATGCACGCCGGGTAGGGCGCCTCGCCCGAAAGCGTCATGTCGATCGCCACCACCAGCACGCCGCTCGCGGCGATCGCGCGGTCCATCGGCTCCTCGGCCTTGCGGTCCTTGCGCTGCCAGGCGCCGCCGTGCAGGTCGAGCAGCGTCGGGAACGGCCCCGCGCCCTGCGGCTGGTAGATGCGCGCCATGAGCTGGCGGCCGGCGCTATTGCGCCGGAAAGGCACTTCGGTGACCTTGAGCTCATATTTCGCCGCCGGATCGTACGCCGCCCTGCCGGCGGCGCGCGCACCGAGCGGCAGGCCTGCGGCGGCACCGAGCGCGGTCATGGTCTGCAGGAAGCTGCGCCGTTGCATGGGGTTCCTCCTCCGGGAATCACTTGAGCTCGACCTGCTTGCCGTTGTAGCGGCCATGGTACTCCTTGCCGCCGGCGGTGAAGACGATGCCGTCGCCGCGCACCTTGCCGTTGATCGGCACCGTGCGCTCGCCGTTGGTGAGCGTGCCGGAGAGCATCTGGAACGACTGCTTTAGCGTGAGCTCGCCCTGCGGCAGCTTGTACTGGCCGGCGACGCGCGCCGGCACGATCCAGAAGAGCGCCGTGCACCAGGAGCCGTCGCACGACTCCACCGTCTGCCTGGCGTCGGGCTGCCAGTCGCCCATCGTGAAGGTGTTCGAGGCGATGCGCGTGCCGGGCTTCAGTCCCAGCAGCTTCGGGCGCAGCTTCAGGTTGATGTCCGGCAGCAGGAACATGGTGATGACGGTCGCTTTCGACAGATCCGTCTCGAAGAGATCGGCCTGCACGAACTCGGCGCGGTCTGTGACGCCGGCGTCCTGCGCATTCTTGCGCGACAGCGCGACCATGTCCGGGTTGTATTCGACGCCGAGCGCGTGCGCGCCGCGCTTCGCCGCCGTGATCACCGTGCGGCCGTCGCCCGAGCCGAGATCGATGACGTAGTCCTTCGGCGTCACGCGCGCGAGGTCGAGCATCCGGTCGACCACCGCCTGCGGCGTCGGCACCCAGACGACGTCCTTGCCCGGCTGGCCGACCTCGGGCTCGAAGGCGGAGGGCGCGCGCTGCGCCTGCGCGAGAGCGAGCGTGCCGAACGCGACGAGCAGCACGCCGGCGGCGTGTCTTGCGGCTAAGAGCATTGCGGTTCTCCTAAGGGACAGTCCCTATTTGGCTTTCCAGACGGGCTTGCGCTTGTTGAGGAAGGCGTCCATGCCTTCGCGGAAGTCCTGGCTCATGTAGCACATGAGGACCAGGTCGTTGCCTTCGCCGTGGACGATCTTCGGCCGCAGGCGCAGCAGCGCTTCCTTGGTCGCCTGCAGCGTGAGCGGCGCCATGCTCGCGACGAGACGCGCGAGCTCCTCGGCGCGCTTCATCAGCGCGGCCTGGTCCTCGGCGAGCTCGTTGACCAGGCCCTTCGCGAGCGCCTCGTCCGCTTCGATGAGGCGCGCCTGGAACACGATGTCCTTCACCAGCGCCGGGCCGACGAGATAGACGAGGCGGTTGTAGCTCGCGAGCGAGAGGCAGTTGCCCAGGGTGCGTGCCACCGGGAAACCATATTTCATGGTGCGCGACGCGAGGCGCAGGTCGCAGCAGGCGGCGATGCTCGCGCCGCCGCCGGTGCAGGCGCCGTGGATCGCGGCGATGGTCGGCACGCGGCAGCGCTCGATCGCGTTCATCACGCGGTCGATGCGCTCTTCGTACGCGAGCGCGTCCTCCTCCTTGTCGAAGGTGCGGAACTGCGAGATATCGGTGCCGGCGGCGAAGGCCTTGTCGCCGGCGCCCGTCATCAGGATCGCGCGCACCGAATTGGCAGATGAGCGCTTTTCGTTCGCCTCGTTGCAGATCTCGGCGAGGCGCTCGTACATCGCGAAGGTGAGCGCGTTGCGCGCCTGCGGGCGGTTGAAAGTGACGTACGCGACGCCGTCGCGCACTTCGTAAAGGAGCTCGTCCATTGGCCGGCGCAGTTTCGAGAGCTGAAAGGCGTGAGTCTACTGGCATCCCCTAGAATCGCGCGACGGCAAGTCATAACTACCCGGAGGAGGTTCGCATGTCCAAGTTGCCTCGCACTGCCGCCATGGCGGGCGCGCTGCTCGCCGCCGCGACGGGTGCTGTGCTCGCGCAGGCGAAGTACCCGCAGCGCCCGATCGAGATCGTCGTGCCCTATGCGCCCGGCGGCGGCACCGACAACCTGATGCGCATGATTACCGGCATCATCGACGAGCACAAATGGTCGCCGGTGCCGCTGACGGTGAATAACCGCGCCGGCGGCAGCGGCGCGGTCGGCTACAACTACCTGATCAACAAGAAGGGTGACCCGTACGTCGTCGCCGGCGCGACGCCGATGGTGGTGTCCGGCAAGATCGAGGGCCGCCTGCCCGGCGATCATCGCGACGCGATGACCACGCTCATGGTGGTGGCGATCGACGAGCTCATGCTCTCGGTGCGTACCGAATCGCCGTACAAGACGATCGGCGATTTGGTGAAGGCGGCGCGCACCAAGCCAGGCAGCCTTACGGTGGGCGGCACCGCCACGTTCACGGAAGACCACATCTTCACGCACCTCTTCGAGCAGGCGGCGAAGGTCAAGGTGAAGTACGTGCCGTTCAACTCCGGCGGCGAGGTGACCGCGGCGCTGATGGGCGGGCATATCGACGCCGGCGTGATGAACCCGAACGAGATCGTCGCCCAGATCGAGGCGGGCAAGGCGCGCAACCTCGCGGTCGCGTCCAGGAAGCGGCTGGCGGACGCACCGGAGGTACCGACGTTCGCGGAGAAGGGCTACGAGTTCTACTGGGAGCAGATGCGCGGCGTGGTCGGCACGGCGAACATGCCGCCGGAGGCGGTGCAGTGGTGGCAGGAGACGCTGAAGAAGGTCACCGACACCGAGAAGTGGAAGAAGGACTACATCAAGCGCAACCTGCTCACGCCGACGCAGTGGACCGGCGAGCAGGCGAACAGGTATCTCGACAGCCTGCGCGAAAAATACGCGCGTGCATTGAACGAGCTCGGCGCGATCAAAAAGTAGCGCGGTGCATAAAGCGGACCGCATTACCGCGGCAGTGCTGCTCGCCTTCTCGCTCGCCTTCGCGGCGGGCGGGCTGAAGTACTACCCGTACTGGAGCGAGGGCGGGCCGGGCTCCGGGTTCCTGCCGGCGTGGCTCGGCGGCGTGATGGCGGCGCTCGCAGCGCTGATGCTCCTGCGCCGGCCGCGCGCCGCCGACGCGGAGGTGGACTGGGTGCCGCACGGCGAAGGTGCGCGGCGCGTGCTGGTGCTGCTCGCGGCGAGCGTCGCGTATGTCGCGGCGCTCAAGCTGCTGGGAATGATCGTGGCGAGCGCGCTCTACCTCGCGTTCATCATGCGCTACTTCGAGCGCCACGCGTGGTGGCTCGTCGCCGTGGTGACGTTCCTCGCCGCGGCAGCGAACTGGCTCGTGTTCGTGCACTGGCTCAAGGTGCCGTTCCCGGTGAGCCCGCTCGGCTTCTGAATGCGGATGGATTTTCTAGCCAACCTGGCGATGGGCTTCGGCGTGGCGTTCACGCCGTTCAATCTCTGCATGGCGCTCGCCGGCGTGCTGGTCGGGATGCTGATCGGCGCGCTGCCCGGCGTCGGGCCGCCCTCCGGCGTGGCGCTGCTGCTGCCGCTCACCTTCGGCATGGATCCGACCTCGGGAATCATCATGCTCGCCGCGCTCTACGCCGGCACGATGTACGGCGGCACGATCACCTCGGTGCTGATCAACACGCCGGGCGAATCCGCGTCGGTGGTGACCTGCCTCGACGGCTACCAGATGGCGCTCCAGGGCCGCGCGGGACCGGCGCTCGGCATCGCCGCGTTCGGCTCGTTCATCGCCGGCACCGTGGGCGTTGTGCTCCTCATGCTGGTGTCGCCGGCGCTCGCGAAATGGGCGCTGTCGTTCGGCCCGCCGGAAACATTTGCGCTGATGCTGCTCGGCCTTACCACCGTCACGTTGCTCGCCGGCGATGACCCGCTCAAGGGCTACATCAGCATGGTGTTCGGCCTGATGCTGGCGATGGTCGGCTACGACATCATCTCGGGCGACGCGCGCTACGGCTTCGGCATCCCGGAGATGATGGACGGCGTCGACTTCCTGCCGGTGGCGATCGGCCTCTTCGGCCTCGGCGAAGTGCTCGCCGACGCCGAGCAGGTCGGCAAGCCGCCGGTGGCGAAAGGCCGCTACGGCCTGCGCGACGTGCTGCCCGGTGCGGCCGACTGGGTGAGGAGCCGCTGGGCGATCGTGCGCGGCACGGTGCTCGGCTTCGCCGTGGGCGTACTCCCCGGTGCTGGACCCACGGTGGCGTCATTCCTCTCGTATACAGTGGAGAAGAAGGTCTCCGCGCATCCCGAGCAGTTCGGCAAAGGCGCGATCGAAGGCGTCGCCGCGCCGGAGTCGGCGAACAACGCCGCCGCTACTGCGGCGATGGTGCCGATGCTGACGCTCGGCATCCCGGGCTCGGCGACGACCGCGATCATGCTCGGCGGCCTGATGATGTGGGGCCTGCGGCCCGGGCCGATGCTCTTCGAGAAGAACCCGCAGTTCGTCTGGGGCCTGATCGCGTCGCAGTACATCGCGAACGTGATGCTGCTGATCCTCAGCACCGCGTTCATCCCGCTCTTCGTGCGCGCGCTGCGCGTGCCCTACGGCATCCTCATGCCGCTGATCGTGATCTTCTGCGTGACCGGCGCCTACTCGCTCAAGAACAGCGTCTGGGACGTCGGCCAGATGCTGGTCTTCGGCGTGCTCGGCTACTTCATGAAGAAGCTCGGCTACTCGCCCGCGGCGCTGGTGCTCGCGCTGGTGCTCGGCCCGCTCGCCGAGCGCGCGCTGCGCCAGTCGCTCATCATCTCGGACGCCGGCCTCGGCATCTTCTTCACGCGGCCGATCTCCGCGGTGCTGATGACGCTCGCGCTCCTCGCCATCGCCATGCCGCTCTATAAAGGGGTCAGAGCAATCCTCCGGTAGTAGACTGGCGCCCTCTACCCTTGGAGGAGGGGCCATGAAGCGACGCATATTGGTAGGCGCCTGCGCTGCCGCGTTTGCCGTGACGGCGAGCGCGCAGCAAGTGACGTTGAAGATTGCGACGGTGAATGCGGGCGACAACCCGCGCAACGTCGCCGCCCATGAGCTTGCCAAGCAGCTCGGCGCCAAATCCGGCGGCAAGATCAAGGCGGAGGTCTACACCAACAACCAGCTCGCCAAGGGCGAGGCGGCGCAGCTCGAGGCGACGCAGCTCGGCACGGTCGACATCGGCCCGGTGGGCGCGGCGCCGATCGGCGGCATCTTCGAGCCGGGCTTTCTGCCGCTGTCGCTGCCGTTCCTCTGGCCGAGCCGCCAGCAGGTGTGGAAGGCGATGGACGGCGATGTCGGCAAGGAGCTGGCGAGGCGCATGGAGGCGAAAGGGCTCACCACGCTCTGCTACGGCGGCGGCTGGGGCTATCGCAACGTGATGTCGAACAAGCGGCCGATCCGCACGCCCGCCGACATGAAGGGCATCACCATCCGCGTGCAGCAGTCGCCCGTGTACATCGGCATGATGAAGGCGCTCGGCGCGAACCCCGTGCCGATGCCGTGGACCGAGGTGTTCCTCGCGCTCAAGCAAGGCACCGTCGATGCGATGGAAGCGCCCGCGGTCTCGATCGTCTCGGACAAGTACCACGAGATCGGCAAGTACTACTCGCTCACCAAGCACACCTACGAGCCGGTGACCTGGTACATGAACAAGCGCAAGTACGATGCGCTGCCCGCCGATCTCAGGCGTGCAGTGGACGAGGCATCGCACGCGGCCTGCGCGGTCGATCGCAAGTCGGAGGTCGACATGGAGGCGGGCGATCTCGCCACCATCCGCAAGGCGGGCGTGCAGGTGAACGAGATCACCGATCTCACGCCCTTCCGCGACATGATGGGGCCGGTGTACCAGGAGATCGGCGCCAAGGTAGGCAAGGAGTGGCTCGACAAGGTCCTGCAAGCCGCTAAATGAGGTGGCTCGACCGCGGCGTGGAGGCCGCGTGCATCCTCCTCCTCGCCGCGATCTCGCTGGATCTCCTCGCGGGGATCTTCTCCCGGTATGTGCTGGAGCGCACCTTCGTCTGGTACGACGAGGTGGCGCGCGCCTCGTTCATGTGGCTCGTGTTCCTCGGCGCGGCGCTCGCCGTGCGCCGCGGCGCGCACTTCGGGCTGCAGGCGTTCGTCGAGCTCCTGCCGCCGCAGGTGCGCCGCGCGGCGCTCGCGCTGACGCCGCTCACCATCATCGTCTTCTCGGCGGCGCTCGGATGGCTCGGCTGGCGGCTGATGCAGCACGGCGCGAGCCAGACCACCGCCGTGATGGGCATGCCGGTGTCGTGGATCTACGCGTCGATGCCGGTAGGCGGCGCGCTCATGGCGCTGTACGCATTGCCGCTGCTGCGCCGATGATCATCGTCGCGGTGCTGGTTTTTATGGTGTTGCTCGTGCTCGGCGTGCCGGTGGCGTTCGCCATCGGCGCCGCCGGCCTCGCCGGCCTCGCCTGGAGCGGCGAGTTCCCGCTGATCATCATCGCGCAGCAGGTCTACCAGTCGGTCGATTCGTTCGTGCTGCTCGCGATCCCGCTGTTCATCTTCGCCGGCATGCTGATGGAGACGGGCGGCATCGCCATCCGCCTGGTGCGGCTCGCGCAGGCGCTGGTCGGCTGGATCCGCGGCGGACTGGCGATGGCGGTGGTGATCGCGGAGTACATTTTTTCCGGCGTCTCGGGCTCGACCATCGCCGATGTCTCGGCGATCGGCTCGACCGTCATCCCGCCGATGATGCGCACCGGCTACCGGCCGGGGCAGGCGGTGAGCATCGTGGCAGCCGCGTCGGCGATGGGCATCCTGGTGCCGCCGTGCATCCTGATGATCGTGCTCGGCTCGATCGCCAACGTCTCGGTGGCCGCACTCTTCGTCGCCGGCTTCGTGCCGGCGATCGTACTGGCGGCGGCGATCATGCTCTACATCTACTGGGAAGCGCGCCGCGCCGGCGCCGCACCGCCTGAGCCGTTCACGCTTCCCCACTTGGGACGAGCGGTGAAACAAGCGATCATTCCGCTCGGGCTGCCAGTCATCATCTTCGGCGGCATCCTCGGCGGCGTAGTGACGCCGACGGAGGCCGCCGCGCTCGCCGTGCTGTACGCGTTCATGGTCGGCGTGTTCGTCTACCGCGAGATCAAGTGGCGCGACCTGCCGGCCATCATGGTGCGCAGCGCGGTGGTAACGGGAACCGTGTGTTTTCTGCTCGCGGTGGCGGCGGTCATCGCCTGGCTGATGGCGGTAGCGCAGGTCCCCGCCGCGATCCTCGCCGCGATGCAGGCGATGTCGGCGGGACCGATTACATTTCTCATCCTGAGCGCGGCGCTCTTCATCGCGCTCGGCGCGGTGCTCGAAGGCCTGCCGGCGGTGGTGATCCTCGTGCCGACGTTCCTGCCGGTGGTGAAGCAGATGGGCATCGATCTCATCCACTACTCGATCGTCGTGACCGCGGCGACCGGCATCGGGCTGTTCCTGCCGCCGATCGGCGTCGGGCTTTTCATCTCCTGCGGCATCGCCGGCATCACCATCGACCGCGTGACGCGCGAGATGCTGCCCTACGTGACGATGCTCTCGATCGGCTTGCTGCTGGTGATCGCGTTTCCTTGGCTAACGCTGGTGCTGCCGCGCCTCTTTAGCGTCTAGACGGCGAGGCGCCGCGCTTCGGAGAGGTGCTTCTTCCAGTAGGGCGAGTCCAGCCGGTCGCTGCGCACGACCTTGCCGGAGGAGGGCGCGTGCACGAAGCGCCCGTCGCCGAGATAGATGCCAACGTGCGAGCTCTTCTTGCCCTCCTGGTCGAAGAACAGCAGGTCGCCGCGCCGCAACCTCGAGAGGCGCACCGGCTGAGAAGACTGGCGCTGCGCCTCGGTGTTGTGCGGCAGCGTGAGGCCCGCCTGCCGGTAGCTGAATTGCACCAGCCCGCTGCAATCGAAGCCGGCGGGGCTGGCGCCGCCGAAGCGATACGGCTTGCCCACCATCTTGGCGGCATGGGCCGCCGCACTATCGGCGATATGAGCGGCAACATTGGCGGCGACGTCCAGCCTGATTTCGGGCGCGCGCGAAGCTCCGGTGCTCGCGCAGGCGGCGAGGAGAAGGAATGTGACGGCGATCGGGGAGCGCACGGGCGCGCATCCTACGGCTCCGCCGCCCGCCGTCAAATGAACTACTTCTTCAGGAGCGGCCTGCGGCTCGCGCAAAGCGGCGCGCGTCGCGCCTTCGTGGCCACGGAACGAGTATTGCTGATAGCCCTCCGTCTACAAAATAGGAGGTTGGATATGAGCAAGCTGCCTTTAATCCTTTCTCTGTCCGGCGTCGCTGTCCTGGCCGGTTGCGCCACCGCGCACAAGGTGGCGCCGGCACCGGCGCCCGTCGTCGTGCAGCCGGCGCCGACCACCCCGCCCACCGCCGCGGTCGGTGACCGGGTCGCGATCACGAGCGACGGCTACATGCGCCGCCCGAAGCCGTAACGCAGCACAATCGCGGGCGCCGTGGACGCGAGCCCGTCGCCCGATCTGCGCAAGCCGCATCCGCCGAGCCTCGGCCCGCGCGCGCTCGCGATCGCGGCCTGGGGCGCATTCCTCATCGCGGGGCTGCTGTTCCTCGGCCTCGCGTGGAACATCACCGCGCGCAGCGCGCTCGTCGCGCTCGACGGCCGCGTCGCGAACTGGCTGCACGCGCGCACCGGCGGCGCGACCCTCACGTCGCTCTACGCCGTCACGCAGCTGCATTCACCGCCGGCGCTCACCGCGCTGAGCGTCGCCTTCGCCGCCGTGCTCGCGCGCCTGCGCCAGTGGTACTGGATGCTCACGCTTGCCGCGGCGGTGGCGGGCGGCATGCTGGTCAACGTCGTCCTCAAGGCGAGCTACGAGCGGATGCGCCCGCACTTCGAGGATCCGCTGCTGGTGCTGACGAGCTTCAGCTTCCCGAGCGGCCACGCCGCGGGCGCGACGCTCTTCTACGGCGTGCTCGCCGCGTTCCTGGTTTCGCGCACCTGCGACTGGCGCCGGCGCGCCGCCATCGTCGCCGGCGCAATCATGGCGGTCGCGCTGGTGGCGTTTTCCCGCATGTATCTCGGCGCGCACTACCTGAGCGACGTGCTCGCGGCGATCTGCTCGAGCACCGTGTGGCTGGTGCTCTGCCTCTCGGCCGGCCACGCGCTGGTGCGCGGGCGGCTGCGGCTCGAGTGGCTGGCGGGTGCCGTCTTCATCCTGCTCCTCATCGCAGGCGCCGCGCTCGTGCCCGACCGGTGGTGGGCGGACTTCGAGGACGCGGTGGAGCGCATGAGCCCGGCCGTGGCGCTCCTCGCCTTCAGCGCCGTGCATGCGGCCGCGCTGCTGCTGCTCCTGCCGGCGTGGATCTTCCCGATCGCGGCCGGCGCGATCTTCGGGCTCGGCTGGGGACTCGCCGCCGCGGCTCTCGCGGTGGGCGCCTCCGCGCTCGCCGGCTGGACGCTCTCGCGCCATGTGCTGCGTCGCTGGATCGAGCCGCGCGCGCGGGCGAGCGGCACGTTCAGGGCGATCGACCATGCGGTGGCGAAGGAGCCGCGCAAGGTGGTGGCGCTGCTGCGCATGACGCCGGTGGTGCCGTGCGGGCTGAAGAGCTACTTCCTCGGCCTGACACGGGTGCGGCTCGATCACTACATGCTGGCGACGCTCGCCGGCGTGCTGCCGGACCTGGCCGTGAAGGTGTACCTCGGCGCCGCCGGCCGCGGCGCGCTGGCGCACGGCAGCGCGGCGAACTGGGCGCTCTTCGCGCTTGGCATCGCGGCATTTCTCACGCTCAGCTTCATCGTCGGGCACCGGGTGCGCCGGAAGCTCGCGCTGTAGCCGCCTGCACGCCCGCCGCGCCGTTGATACCATGGGCGAAACTACAACAACGGCATGAGCGAAGCGAAGCCCACCATCCTTGCCATCGACCACGCCGAGGGCGTACGGCGCCTGCTGGAGGTCACGCTCGGCAAATCGCAGATGGTGAAGACCGCGCCCGACGCGCACTCGGCGCTCGCCTGGGCGCAGCTCGCCTCGCCGCCGGACCTGGTGCTCCTCGATACCGAACCCGCGGGTATGAGCGGCTACGAGCTCGCCAAGGCGCTGCGAGCGATGCCGGGCTTTGCCGAGGTGCCGGTGATCTTCCTCGCCGAACGGCGTGACCCGCAGGGGGTGGTGCATGGCTTCTCGCTCGGCGCGCTCGACTTCATGGTGAAGCCGCTCGCCGCGCCGGTGCTGCTGCAGCGCATCCGCGGGCACCTGGAGCACCTCACGCGCGAGCGCGCTGCCGGGCTGCAGGGCGGCGAGCTGCGCATTGCCCGGCTGGTGCGCGCGATGCAATTGCACGAGCGCTCGCTTGGCGGCAATCGCGCGAAGCGACTCGCGCAGTACGCGCGTGCGCTCGCGCAGGCGGCGGGTGCGCGCGAGGCCGCCGCCGATCTGCTGGCGAAGGCCGCGCCGGTGCACGACGTCGGCAAGCTCGCCGTGCCGCCGGAGCTGCTGCACAACGAACGGGCGCTGGCCGGAGCGGAGCGCGAGCAATTCGAGCGGCACGCGGCCGCCGGCGCGGAGATCATCGGCGAGCACGACGATGCGCTGCTCAAGCTCGCGCGCACGCTGGCGCTCACGCACCATGAATATTGGGACGGCAGCGGCTATCCGGGACGCCTGCAGGGGAACGCGATCCCGTCGGCCGGGCGCCTGATGGCCATCGTCGATGCTTTCGAGAGCATGACGGCGGCGCAATACGGCGGCTCCCGTATGTCGACCGAGGGCGCCGTGGCCGAAATCGCGGCCGGCGCCGGCACGGTCTTCGATCCCGCCCTGGTGGATGCCTTGCGCAAGGCGGCGCCTGAATTTCGCAAGGTGCACGGCGCCTATCCGGAGCGTGCGGCCGATGCGGGCGAGGACCTGGTGATCGGCGCACCCACGCGGCCGGTCGCGGAGCGGGCCGCCCCGCCGCCGGCGGCGCCGGCCGACGATCTCGTGCTCGG
>JACXTT010009937.1_pt1 | contig 12926 bp, 13 predicted proteins | sample 9270951 | NCBI WGS metagenome assembly JACXTT01 (sample SAMN15532306, study PRJNA645909) | rock metagenome | isolation source: weathered quartz diorite | place: Puerto Rico | collected 2017-06-21 | reverse complement strand
GATACCGCATCGTTAACCTGGGTGATCAAGGTCACCACCTGGCCGTTGGTTCGGTCGAGTGACTCCTGCATGTCCCTGATCTGGCGCTGCAGAACGATGACCTCTGACTGAAGTTTTTCGATCGCCTCGCGCTCACCTTTTCCGAACGAAGGAGAAGATCCAACAAAGATGAGAAACGCGGCCGGCAGTGCGGCCGCAGTCATAGTCTTCCAATTCATAATTACCTCTACGATTGGTTGCGCAGCAACTCATTAGGTTGAGCTCCGCCATGGTCCACTGCAATATCGATCGAAACACAGAGATACAAGACCGCCACGAAAAAATGTCCAATACTGAGATCAGACTCCCAATAAAATCAGGGTCTGGACGGTCCGCCGCTTAGATAGACGAAATCATCGCGACGGTTTTTCCACCATGCATCTTCGCTGTGCCCTGAATCCACAGGGCGCTCTTTTCCGTAGCTTACCGTCTCGATGCGATCGGCACTCACACCCAAACTAATGAGAAAGTCACGGGCCGAGTTGGCGCGACGATCACCCAAGCCGAAGTTATACTCCTGACTTCCTCGCTCATCGCAATTGCCCTCGATGCGGAAACGGATCGTTCGGTTCTCGGTTCGGTTGAGCCAGTCGCCTGCACGTCGCAGAGTCGCCTGGGCCTCCTCTTCGAGCGCCGAACTATCAAGCATAAAATGAATAGTAGAGAGCGCGGCGGCAAAGGCTTCTTCAATCCTGGGCGTCACTGGCTCCGGAGGCTTAGGCGGAGGTGGAGGCGGCGGTGGCGCTGGTTCGGTGACGGTAAGTCGGAAGGACGCCGTGGCTTCTCCTCCTTTCCCTCGAGCAGTGCCGTTATAGGTAGTGGAAGTGGTCGGCGAAACAGTCCGCGAACCGGTCGTGCCGAGCCGGCCAAATCCAACGATCTCCACCGAATCGGCGTTGGTGCTGCTCCACCGCAGCGTGGTGCTCTGCCCGCGTTCGATCGCACCCTGGTCCGCCGTCAAGCTGAGCGTAGGCGATGGAAAAGCGGGCATCTCCACATCTACTCTCGCGAAGGCCCGGGCGATCTTATCGCCCCGCTTCGCGATCGCTTCATAGTTCGTAGTCTTATCAGGAGTGACTGTCTTGCTTCCCCCGTGGGCTACCGGCTCCCCGTTTATCGTCACGGTGTTTGCATTCTTCGATATCCAAGTGAGATTGGTGGATTCGCCCTGTTTGACGCGGGGTTTGTCAGCTTGCAGGGTGACCTGAGGCCGACAGCTTGTGCCTGCGGCCAGTAGAATCGGTACCAAGTAAAACCATCTTCTTGCGGTTGCTGTTCTGATCATCGAATCCCCCTGTTCTAGTAAGGTCATTTGAACCACGCCGGCATGGTTCCGCCCCTGCTGGTGACGGGTCTTACGCCCGTTCCATCGACATGCATCAGGTAGATCTGATTCTGCCCGCTGCGATCCGACTGAAATGCGATGTGTCTCCCGTCTGGCGACCACGCCGGGCCCTCGTTATTGCCCGCGTTTTGAGTCAATTCTATGATCTGTTGTGAAGCGATGTCCATAAGATAGATATTGAAACGAGACGCTCCGGGGGGCCGCCAAGCGAAGGCCAGGTATCTCCCATCCGGAGACCAGGCAGGCGAGTCGGCATTCCCGCCCTGAGTCAACACGCGGCGCACATTGCTGCCTTCCGCGTCCATTATGTAAATCTGCGGTGTGCCACTGCGATCGGAGATGAAGGCTATTTCCCGGCTGGTTCTCGGATTCCATCGCGGCGCCGTGTGGATCACCGAGGCTGTATTCGTTAGCTGACGACCCCGTCTTGTCGACAAGTCGGCCACATAGATTTGGTAACTATTGCTGTCTTTACTCGAGGCGAAAGCCAGGGATTGTCCGTCCGGCGAAAATGCCGGAGAAGAGACCGTCCCTCGGGAAAAAGAAAGCGCAGTGATGAGTGATCGGTCGGCCATCGACCTGATATCGATGCTCGACTTGCCGGATTTCAATGACAAATAGGCGAGCCGCTCTCCCCCGCGAGAGAGACTGGGCAAGAACGCGAGGGCGCCGTCGCGCGTGACCTGTTGTTGATTGAAACCGTCGTAATCCATCGTGGAGATTTCACGAATCGCTCCGCTACGCGAGACATAGGCGATTCTGCTCGTGGCAACCCCATCGCTTCCGCTTAATAACTTAACAATCTCATCTGCAACCTGATGGGCCGTCAGCCTCACCTGGTCGCTGGATGCGCGATATCGACTGGCCAACAACTTATTCTTGGCTTGCACATCGTATAAGTAAACCTCAGCGACGAATTCCGTGGGCGAGGTGAGCGAGTTCCCAAAGACCAGGTAGTCCGCCTTCGCGGGCTCACGCCCCCACTCATCGAAATTGACCTGAGCGGGATCGGGCACCGAGTGTTTGGGATAAAGACTCCGTCCGATGATGTTGACAACACCAGAAAACTCAAGATCGGCATATAGCGTGGAAGAGAACTGAGCCGGAAGAGTCGCGTTAGTTGACCCAGCGGCCAGAAATTCGAGCACGGCCATCGAGGGACCTCTCCCAGGACTGACCACGATCCGGCCAATCTGCTGTTTCAGGGATTCCTCTTGTTGTTGTGCGTGCAAATGGATTGGGACATCGGCCAGCAATAACAGGGACATGCCCAGTATGATTATGACGAGTAAGTGGGTGCGCATCTCTATACCTGGTAGCCCTCAGTAGCGAAAGTAAATTTCGGCTGTCGCCTCCCGCATGCCTGGAAGAAAGCCGGCCGGAAAGGGGATGGGATTCCGGTTTAGCTCAAGCAGCGCAGCCGCCACGCGGGAATCGATCACGATATTGCTGCTGGATTGAACCAGGGCGAGCGCATCCAGTCTCCCATTCATGATCGAAAGCACTCTCCCGGCTCGATCGATTCTCACCCGGACAATCACGTAATGCACCGGCGAATCTGCTGGCGGGCTATAACGGTAATACCCGCTCAACGCCTGCTGGATTCTCCTGCCATACTCCGATCCTCCCGGGACACCTTCGCCTCCGCCGGCACCCATTCCAATGCCGGGTGCGGATGTTACGGCCGGGAACGGCGAGCCTGGCGATGGACCTACCACCGCCGAAGTGCCCGGCCGGGACCCGGCCTCCGGTCTGGGGCTATAAGGTCGAATGGGAGATTCGGAGACTGGTCTGTCTGTCGACACTGAGTTCTCCCGCAGTCTTTTCGCGTCCCGCAGTTCCTCGAGCCTGACCGCGTCCTCCTGGACAGCATCGGGCGGCTTCTTGGCCAGCTCCAGGTTATTGAGCTTGGATTTTGTATCATCGCCTATCGCCGCAGTCTTGGCCCATGGTGCTACGGAGAAAAGCTCCGAGCCGCTTGCTACTCCAATTTGTACCGCGGCGTTCGGTCCGCCGCCGCTTCCACCCTCACCCGGACCGGCCGCGATTATGTTAACGCCGGTAAAGAGTCCGTATTTTGGTAGTAGGACGAGAAGGGCCGCGAGAACTCCGTGGCCCGCCAAGGAAATGTAGAACCCGCTGCGCCTCGGCGCGTCCTCTGCCCGGATCGTGTCGTCGGTCATTGCTCTCGGGTTCAACTTCTCAACACCGGCTCTCCCCAACTCCCACTCTCCGGTTCAGCACTCCATGCTTCAGTTCACGGGTCCTTCGAGATCGGTCACCAGGCTGACCGTCGCACTCGCGGTCCGACATAGGCTGAGAACGTAAGCAATGGTCTTGTACGGGGCCTCCCCGTCCGCCCGTACAAAGACTCTCGCGTCCGAAGATTTCGCCAAGAGCTCTCGCAGACGTTGAGGAATATCGGTTACGTTAATCGGAACGTGACTCGCATGCGACCCGGTTCCCAGGTAAATGTTACTTTCGCGGTCCACAGTCAGAATAATCGCATCGAGTTTCGGGGTCACCGTGTCCGCCCGCGTTGTTCGTGGCAGATTAACCTGAATGCCGGTTTGAAGGATGGGCGCGGTGACCATGAAAATCACCAGCAGCACGAGCATCACGTCAACTAGCGGGGTTACGTTGATCTCGGACAGAGAAGTTCGCGTTTCCTGGCTAGGAGTGGTAAACGCCATATTCAATCGTGCGGCGCTCCAGCAGATTCATGAGTTCCAGAATAAAGTCATCGATGTGCGATGCGATCTGTTTGATATCGCCGAGAAAATAATTGTAAGCAATGTAAGCCGGGACGGCGGTGAAGATACCCGCCGCCGTAGCCACCAACGCTTCCGCGATTCCGGGGGCCACTGCCTGGATGGACGTCTGCGTCTGCGTGGAGAGTCCCTGAAACGCTTCGATAATGCCGACTACGGTCCCAAAAAGGCCGATGAAGGGCGAGGCGGTCGCTGTCGAAGCGAGCCAACCCATTCCCGATTCCAACCTCCTCATCTCCAACATTGCAGCCCGCCGCAAACTTCGTTCGGCAATCGTCAGCTGCTTCCCGTCGGATAGCGCCAACTCCTCTCGCGCAGGAATGTCCAGAATTCGGCAAATTTCATCGCCGCCCGTGCGATAGACTCGAGCCAAAGGGCTGCTCTCAAATCGCTCGGTGAAAGACTCCCTACCCTCTAACTTTTCGCTGGTACGAAACACCTTCAAGAAGTCTCGGTCTTGCGACCGAGCCCGCGTGAGAAGGCTTCGCTTGTTGAAAATGATTGTCCAGGAAGCGATCGAAAAGATGAGAAGAATCGCGAGGACTGTCTGCGCAGCGACCGTCGCTCCTTTCACGAGCTGGATGATACTGGTCTGCGCGGCCAGCTCACAAACTGAGCTCAATGACTGTGCCCTCCGGGAGCAGCTACTCTTTCCATTCATCTGAATTCTAGATAGGCGACATATGCCTGTCAAACCGCATGTTCTCTTGAAAAAATGGCTTTGATGACGAACCTTTTCTTTTGTGATAAACTCGGGACTCGATGCTCAAGCTCTTGAACATCGGTAATTTGGCAGTCACGGACAGGCTGTGCATCGAATTTCAGAAGGGCCTAAATCTCCTCACAGGCGAAACCGGTTCCGGAAAGACAATCATCGTGGATGCGCTATCGCTGCTCTTCGGCGATCGGCTCTCCTCAGATAAGATCCGTGCCGGTGAGCGCAGGGCCTGGGTCGAAGGCGTATTCGAGATCAGCAAGCGCACAGACCTGTTCGAGAAGCTGAACAACCTGGGCTTGACCTTGGAAGGGGACGAAGTGGTCCTGAGGCGGGAATGGACCGTAGGCGGAGGGGGGCGATCGTTCGTAAACGGATCGTTGGTGGGCGCAAGTCAACTGAAAGAATTGCGCAGCCGATTGCTCGAGATCCATGGACAAGGGGAGGAGCGTGCGCTTCTGTCGGTCGCGAGCCACCTGGATTTGCTGGATCGCTTCGGCGGTTTGGAACCACAGAAGGCCGAAGTCGCCCAACTGGCACATCGACATGCCGAACTGGGAAAGGAACTGGCGGAGTTGGAATCACAGGAGTCGGCTAGAGTCAGGTCGATCGACCTATTGCAATTTCAAGTACACGAAATCGAGCGCACCGATCCGCGCCTCGGGGAGGATGAATCGCTGTCGGCAGAGAGACGCGTCCTCGCCCAAGCGGAGAAAGCTGCCCGTCTCGCGTCTGAGGCGTACACAGCGCTCTACGACGACGATGAGGCCATCTGCAGTCAGCTCGGGTCAGTGGCTCGCAAACTGGCAGCCCTGACGGAGATTGATCCTCAGTTCCTCACGAGCTCGGACCAACTGGAGCGCGCCAGGGCGACCCTACAGGAGATCGCGTTTCAGCTCCGCAATTTTGGGGCGGGCCGAGACTTCAGTCCAGAGCGGCTTGCCGAAGTAGAGGGAAGGCTGGCCGAACTGGATCGGCTGAAGCGAAAATACGGTCCTGAGCTCGAGGGCGTGGTCCGGGAGCGCGATCGGATGGCGGCGGAGCTCCTGAAGCTCGAATCCGCCGAGAGTCGGGCCGACGCAATCGCTCAAGAGATGCAGGAAGTCGCATCGGACTATCAATCGCGCGCAACCAGACTCTCTGAGGACCGAAAGAGCGTGGCGCCCAAATTGGAAGCGGCAGTACGAAAGGAGCTGAATCAGCTCGCCCTTGGTGGCGCTCGATTCCAAGTCCGTCTAAATACTCTGCCCGAGACCATCGCCAGTCGGGGCCTGGAGGACGCTGAATTCATGATTGCGCCCAACGTCGGGGAAGGATTCCGGCCGCTTGCCCGGATCGCCTCCGGTGGAGAGCTCTCACGCCTCATGCTGGCGCTCCGAACGGTTATTGCCGATGGTGTTCCGAAATGTTTGGTTTTCGACGAGGTCGATACCGGTGTCGGGGGGCGGGCAGCGGAAGAGATAGGTGCAAGGTTAAAAAAGCTCGGTCGCACTCATCAAGTATTCTGCGTCACTCACCAACCGCAGATAGCCCGATTTGCGGATGTCCACTACCGCGTAAATAAGGTTGTTCAGGAGGGGCGCACGCGGGTGGAGGTCGAACCCCTGGACAACCAGGGTCGCCTGGATGAACTCTCCAGAATGCTTTCTGGAGCCGAGGTTACGCCGGTCACTCGCAGACACGCGCGGGAGCTAATAAAGTCGGCATAACGACGGAGCAAGATGGGCAAGAAGCTCTTCATCGAAACGTTCGGCTGTCAAATGAATGTGCTTGACAGCGAGGTCGCCTGCGCGACCCTGAAGAGAATTGGCTACGAAGTGACGCCGGATCTACGTGAAGCGGATCTCGTTCTTCTTAATACATGCGCCGTCCGCGAGAAAGCGTCTGATAAAGTTTTTACCCGTATAGGCTCCCTCCGGAATGCCAGAAAACCGGGCAGCCTTCTTGGGGTCATGGGATGTGTAGCTCAAGGGGAGAGCGGCCGGATTCTGGAAGGTGCTCCGGAGGTCGATTTAATTATCGGCACACAATCCCTCCACAAGCTCCCGGATCTGATCGAACAACGGGAAAAGCGCGGTGAACCGGCGGTTGACGTGCGCATGCATAACCGGGCCTCGTTCAATGGGATCTCGCCCGCCGAGCGAAAGCGCCAAAATGTGGCCTTCGTGACCATCATGGAAGGGTGCGACAAGTTCTGCACATTTTGTATCGTTCCCTTCACTCGGGGAAGGGAAAGAAGCCGCTCTCCGTGGAGGATCCTCGAGGAGGTAATTGCCCTGCACCGCGCTGGCTACCAAGAGGTTCAATTGCTCGGCCAAAATGTCAACAGTTATGGGAAGGGAGAGCGTCTGGAGGACGGAACTTCCCTTTCCTTTGCCGGTCTACTGGAGTTGCTGGCCAAGGAATCGGGTATTCCGCGCATCAAGTACACGACTTCCCATCCCGCGGATTTCGGACCCTCGATCCTATCAGTCATGAACCGACACGAATCTCTTTGCAACTGGATTCATTTGCCCCCACAATCCGGTTCCGATCGAATTCTTGCCGCGATGAATCGGGGATACACCCGGGATGAGTACTTTCGAAAAGTTGATCAGATTCGAGCCAGTCATCGGGATTATTCGCTGACTGGGGACATCATCGTGGGCTTCCCGGGTGAATCGGACGAGGACTTCATAGCAACGGTGGATCTCGTTCAATATGCTCAGTTCGACGCTCTCTACATTTTTAAATACTCGGCTAGACCGGGGACCGTGGCCGCCAAACGACCGGATGATATTCCCGAACCGGTCAAGCTGGAGCGATTGCAGGAACTGGATCGAATTCATCGCGAGATTCAGCGGCGTCGGAATGAGCGGTGCGTCGGCAAGGTCTACCGAATATTGGTGGAGGGAAGGAGCGCGAAGAAGAGCGATGATCTGACCGGCCATACGGCCTGCAATCGAGTGGTCAATTTCCCCGCTCCGGCCGGCGATTGGGCAGGAAGGCTGGTTGACGTTCGGATCACCGAGGCCTATGCGCACAGTCTTTTTGGCAAGATAGAAAGCGTTCACGATGGAGAAGCAAAGCAGGGGGCACCATGGACCTAGAAGTAAAAGTGAGGGGTCTGATTCTGGATCCGACTAATAATTCGCCGATCGTCATCCTAAAGGATCTGGGGTCGGAATCGATGCTGCCGATATGGATCGGCGTGTATGAAGCCAATGCCATAGCGATGGAAATCGAGAAATCGGTCGCTCAGCGACCCATGACGCATGATCTGGTAAAGAATATTCTCGATCAACTGGGCGCGGTTCTCGAGCGCGTGGTAATCAACGATCTCGTCGAAAACACCTTTTACGCGTTGCTGGAGTGTAGCGTCGATGGCAGTAAGGTCTTGATAGATTCTCGGCCGAGCGATGCAATCGCCTTGGCGCTTCGCTCCGATTGCCCTATTTTTGTGAGCGAGCATGTGATGCAGAATTCCAAGAACACGATCTTGAGCTCTGAATTCGAGGAGATTGAACAAAAGTCCACGTCGGAAGAGGATGACTGGTTGGAGGACGCGGACGACGAAGAGTCCGGTAAATACAAAATGTAGGCGAACGCAGTAATCGGTTTACGTTTTCAATTGGCTCGAGAGGCCGCGTTCACCATGCCCAATCCCGCAATCGTTGCCGTCGCCAATCAAAAAGGGGGGGTGGGGAAGACCACGACGGCGGTTAATCTCGCTGCGGGGCTTGCCCGAAGGGGGAGAAAGGTTCTGTTGATAGACCTTGACCCCCAATCTAATAGTTCCATCTCCTATCTCGACATGCGCGAGGTCCATTTCTCCGTTTATGACCTCCTGACTGATCGAAGCGTTCCATTAGATTCCGTGATCTATCCGACCGCCTATCAGGGTTTGCATGTCCTTCCCTCGAGAATCAATTTGGCCAAGCTCGAAAGCACATTGATCGGTGAGCTCGATGCCCCGTTCAGGCTGAAAGACCGAATCGAAACACACAAACAGAATTACGATTTCATTTTGGTCGACACGCCGCCTGCGCTCGGGTTGATCACCATAAATGCGCTGGTGCTGGCTACCCACATCCTCGTGCCTATCCAGTCTTCCTACTTCGCCTTGGAGGGCACCGACGACTTACTCGAGACGGTTCAAAAAATCAAGGCGCGTCCGAATCCTGGCCTCCAAATCCTTGGAGTGGTGGTCACGCTCCATGATCGGCGCACGATCTTGGGGAAAGACATATACCAACAGATCGTGAAAGTGTTCGGAAACAAAGTGTTCAAAACCGTCATCAGCAAGTCGGTTCGACTGGAGGAGAGCCCCGCCTACCGTGAGCCGATATTTACCTTTGCGCCGAAATCAAAATCCGCAGCCGAGTATGAAAAGCTGAGCCGGGAGGTGCTCAAACGTGTCTAAGCGAGGCTTACCTACCGACTTGAAGATGCGTCACGACACCCATTTTGTCGAGGAGTTGATCGCGCGAACCGGCGCCCACGTCGGCCGTATGATCCCGATTGATCAGCTGGACGTGAATCCAGATCAGCCTCGAATCGAGATGGGCGATCTGGAGGAGCTCATCGCCTCAGTTCGCGAAAAAGGAGTCCTGGAACCGCTTCTCGTCCGACCCAACGAGAGTCGTGGCGGATATCTCATTATCAGTGGGGAACGTCGCTTCCGAGCAGCCAGAGCGGTAGGGCTGACCGAGGTTCCCTGCATCGAGATGGATGTCGATGACCGGGAAGTCGCCGAGATTGCCCTGATCGAAAACCTGCAGCGGAAAGATCTGACAGCATTTGAAGAGGCTCAAGGACTGAAGGCCTTGGTTGACCGATTCGGTTACACCCACGAGCAGATCGCCAAGAGAATCGGAAAGTCCCGAAGCAGCGTGACCGAAGCCTTGTCCATCGGGGAAATGCCCGAAGCGATTCGCGACCTGTGCCGCCAGGCCGACATTCAATCCAAGTCGATTCTGGTTCAGATTGCGCGCCAACCGTCAACGGAAGCCATGCGGGGAGTCGTTTCCAAGATCAAATTTGAAGGCGCTAATCGGGAGGTCATCCGCAAATCCGGTAAATCCAAAGGCCCGCGCTCGCGCTCGTACATCTTCCAGCATCGAACGCCCGAATATCATTTGCTCATCCGATTTCGTAAGGTCGACATCACTCGCTCTCACCTGGCAAGTTGCCTTCGCGCCCTCGCCGACGAAGTAGAGCTGGGATGAGATGACGGTTACAGGCTTCGGACTCCAGGCTTCCGGCTTCAGACCTCGTTCTCCCTCTTTTGGACTTCGGACTCTCCCTTATCGCCTACCCTTCGCCTTTTGCCTAGCCTCTTGCTCGTATTTCTTCCGTAACTTCTTTGCCCACTTTTCGAGTGTGGGTTGGATGGGCCGGAAGAGTTTGGCCCGCCAGCCTCCTCTTCTCCGGTTAAATTCCGAGAATTGCTTCTCAACGTAGGTGCGGACCGCCTGTTCGTACTGCCCCTTCTTCACGCCGTGCGCAAGCGTCATATGGTAGTGTTGGCCCACGAGGGAAAGAAGGGTGCCCGTTACGTTGGGCTTGAAACTCATCCGAGCACCTATGCGCTTCCAGAAGGATGTTCGGGGAAGAAGCGGTTGAAGGGCTATCTCCATCCAGGGACTAGACCCCGGCATCTTGGGGTGATAGAGGCCAGGAAGCTCGGCCCGCTGCTTCGGGTCCAATCGCGGTTCCTGGATCTGGTCCACAATGACCAGCTTGGTTAACCCGCGCACGTGCTCCGCAGGTACAACACCCAATACCTCTTCGAGGTGCTTCTGAAGCTTGACAGCATTCAGTTTTACAGTAGCTTGATTTTCTATTTTTATTGCCATGAGTTGAATCAGAAAAGACTGCCTAATTACGTTTAAGGTGATTCTTTAAAGATTCTACCTTCAAGCTTTGCGATGCGATCTACAAGGTCTCGAACCAATGATCGGAGTCCTGCGAGGCGATTCAGCTCGGCCACCTGTTTCAGCCACTCTCGATTCTCTCTGGCAGGATAGCCCGAGACCACTTGTCCAGCGGGCACTGAGCTGGGAATCCCCGTTTGGGCTGTGGCCACGACCCCATCGGCGATGGTCAGATGGCCTGCTACACCGACCTGGCCGGCGAGTATGACATGCTGACCGACGTGGGAACTCCCGGCGAGTCCCACTTGGGCGCAGAGCAGGGAATCCTCGCCTACCGTGGATGAGTGGCCTACCTGAACTAGGTTGTCGATTTTGGTGCCTCTGCGAATTACTGTTTGGCCCACAGTAGCCCGGTCGATTGTCGCGTTCGCTCCGATTTCGACGTCGTCTTCGAGGATTACGTGTCCCAATTGCCGCAGTTTCTTCCAACTCTCATCGTCGCGCCGAGCGTAGCCGAATCCATCGGAGCCCACACACGCCCCATTCTGAACAATCACTCGCTTGCCTAGTCGTGAGCGCTCTCGAATGGACGAACCAGAGTGAAGGACGCAATCGTCTCCGATCTCTACGTCTTCATAGATTGTGCAATTCGCGTAGATGGTGACTCGGTCGCCCATTACACACCGAGCACCCACGACAGCGTGGGGTCCGATGTAAACATCGATTCCTACCCTTGCGCTCGGGGCGATGATGGCGGTCGGGTGGATTCCGATGTTGCGTGCGGGTGACGGGTGGAGTAGCTCCATCGCCTGCGCAAAGCTCAGGTAGGGGTTCTTGCTTTTCAAATGTGGGATCTGAGGATCCGGAAAATCCGCCGGGACTATTACCGCCGAGGCCTGAGTAGTATATACTTTGCGCGTATACCTCGGGTTGGCCAGGAAGGAAAGTTGCCCTCGACCGGCATTTTCCAGACCTGCGACGCTGCTCACTTCTACATCCTGACCCTCAAAACGAAGGCCCAAGAGCTTTGCTAGTTCGCTTAACAGCATGGATAGGAAAGACGACCCCCGGAAGAGGCAGAATCTAATTAGCAATCGTTCAACCGTCAAGCCAGCCCAATATGACACGCGACCTGAAAACAGACTTCCTCACCTATCTGCGCGTCGAGCGCGGACTATCGGTCAACACGCTTGAATCCTACAGCTACGACCTGAGGAGATTTGAAAACTGGCTCGAGAAAGCCTGCGGTCTCCAATTTATCGAGGCTGAGCGCGAGCACATTCTGAAGTTCGTTCAGTTCCTGGGCGAAGAGGGCCTCGACCCGCGGTCGGTCGCCCGGGTAATGGTCACGGTTCGAGGTCTTTTCAAGTTTCTTATCCTGGACGGCGTGCTTGATCGGGATCCTACGGTTGACCTGGAATCGCCAAAGTCCTGGCAGAATCTCCCCAAATTCCTGACGACGGAAGAAATGGATCTGCTGCTCAGTCAACCGGACATTGAAAGCGAGATCGGAATACGCGACCGGACGATACTCGAAATGCTCTACGCTTGCGGATTGCGCGTCTCGGAAGTTGCACAGATCAGGCTAGCAGATTTGAACGTCGATCTCGGTTTACTCAAGTGCTCCGGGAAGGGAAGCAAGGAACGGAGTGTTCCGGTTGGGCGGTCGTGTCTGGAGTGGTGCAAGAAATACCTGCTCGTCCGTCGACGCTGGTTGAACAACCATCAATCGCCGCGTTTGTTCGTTGGTCCGAGTAAGCGTCCGATCACTCGTCAGTCGATCTGGTTGATGGTGAGGCGCTATGCTCGCCGGGCGAAGCTCGGTCGGGTTAGCCCCCACATGTTACGCCACACTTTTGCGACACACTTGCTGGAACACGGCGCCGACCTGCGGTCGGTTCAGATGATGCTCGGCCACTCGGATCCCACCACCACTCAAATCTACACCTACGTCACCAACGACCGCCTCCGGGAGATCTACGCCAAATTCCATCCCAGGGCGTAGCAGGGCAGGACTTCAGAGCGGCGCCTTGTGCGTCGAACATTGTAACAAGCCGAACACGATGCCAACTTCCCACTTAAAAAAACGTATCGGTGCGCAAGCAGAGAAGTCTAATTGTGCCGTCATCCCATCGGTCACCTCTTCCTGCGCACCTTCAACCTCCGGTGCGACTCCTTCGGTTTGAGAGTACGTTTAGGCG
>JACXTT010009936.1_pt1 | contig 12929 bp, 9 predicted proteins | sample 9270951 | NCBI WGS metagenome assembly JACXTT01 (sample SAMN15532306, study PRJNA645909) | rock metagenome | isolation source: weathered quartz diorite | place: Puerto Rico | collected 2017-06-21 | reverse complement strand
CGCCTGCCGAACCGCAATTGCGACCTGCCCGAGATCAATCTGCTGCACTGGGAAGGCTTTCCCGTGCAAAGCTGCGCTTATGCTGTCGGTGGTGTCGCTGTGCGCACCTATATGCTCAATCCTTCGGCGGAACAGCTGGCCCGGTGGACGGTGACGGCCTGTGCGGATGCACGCGCTGCTGTGCCGCGTGACTGCGTCGGCTACCTGGCCCGCCAGATCTTGGCCACTTCCGGCGCTGTATTCGCTGTAGCGGGCTATCTTCCTGCCGCGCTCGAGTCTGGCAATGGACGGGGCACCATCTACTGCCATCTATACCGCGACGGCGTCGCCATCCACACAGACCGCTGGAAGGAGGCGCGCCGTCCCAGCGGCCCACAGTGCGGTCCCGCGGAGGAAATCGAAAGGCCGCCACGCTTTGCCCTCGCGTTTGCGCACATCGCTGCGACATCGCGGCAGGACTATCGACGCTTCGGTGGCGGCGATGCGGTCGGCACCGACTTTGACGGCAACGTACACTGGATCGACGTGGTGCGCCAACAGTATCAACAGGCCTGGGGAAATGAGCGCAATGTCCTCGTCTCGGCGCGTGCAAAGGCGGCGAAAGGCCTGCACTTCCGCTAATTGGGCAGGCCAGTAATCACTCAGGGTTTTGGCGCGCGCGCGTTGTCGACCACCTTGCGTAGCGCACTTCCCAGCACCCGCTGCTCGTCTACCGTCAGGTGTTCGTCGTACAAGCTGGCGATTGCCTTCTCATAGTGCGGCCACATTTTCTTGCGCAGCGCCGCGCCCTGCGGCGTCAGCACGGCAAAGGCGCCGCGCCGGTCGTCGGGGTCGGCCTCGCGCCCTAACAAGCCCGCCGCTTCCAGCCGGTCCACCAGGCGCGTCATATTGCTGCGGCTAAGGACAATGTAATGGGCCAGTTCATGCATGCGCAGGCGCTTGCCGGGTGCGCGCTCCAGCGCCCAAAGCACGTCATACCAGGACAGGCCCGGCAAGCCGGCATCGGACAGCTGCTTTTCCATCAAATCCGTCAGCACGGCGTGGGCCGTTAGCAGCAGCGGCCAAGAAGAGCCTTCATTCGGCGGGGAGGGTTTTTTCGTCATCATGTGAAGATTTTAGTTGCAATTGCAACGATATGCAACTACACTGCGATTTAGTTGCAATTGCAACGATATGACAAAGGATGGAAAAATGAACAATCTGCTACCTAACAATCCCGCCCTCGGCCACGCGGTACTGCGCGTGGGCCTTGGTGCCATGTGGATCGCCCACGCCCTGCTCAAGCTGCTGGTGTTTACCCTGCCCGGCACGGCGCAGTTCTTCGCCGCGCAGGGCTTGCCGTCCCTGCTGGCTTACCCCGTGTTTGCCGCGGAACTGGTGGGCGGTATCGCCATCGTGTTTGGTTATTACGGACGTGCAGCGTCGCTGCTACTGCTGCCGATTATGCTCGGCGCAATCAAGGTCCATGCAGGGAATGGCTGGGTATTTACCAGTGCGCAGGGCGGCTGGGAATATCCAGCCTTCCTGGCGGTGGCCACAGTGGCCCATATCCTGGCGGGCGACGGCGCTTATGCTGTGCGCCGCGCCGGGGTGTGATTAGAACGTTTCCCAGTCGCCGTCGCCGCCTGCTGGCGCTTTGGCCGAGTCGGAGGCCGAGGCCGACGCAGCGGCCGGCCTGGCCGGTGCCAGTTTGGCGCGTACCGGCGCCACCCGCAGCGGCGTCTTGCGCACAGCAGGTGCGGCCACCATATAGCGTTCATCGATCTTGAAGACGCTGACCGCTTCCGACAGGCTCGCCGCCTGATTTTGCAGGGACTCCGCAGCGGCTGCCGCTTCTTCTACCAGGGCGGCATTCTGCTGGGTGACACTGTCCATCTGGGTAATCGACTGGTTGATTTGTTCAATACCGACGTTCTGCTCGCCGCTGGCGACGGCGATTTCGGAAATGATCGACGCCACACGCTTGACGCTTTCGACCACCTCATCCATCGTTGTACCGGCCTGGCCAACCAGCTTGGTGCCTGCTTCCACGCGTTCGACGGAGTCATTGATGAGCGCCTTGATCTCCTTGGCAGCAGCAGCAGAGCGCTGCGCCAAATTGCGCACTTCGCTGGCGACGACGGCAAAGCCGCGGCCTTGTTCTCCGGCGCGGGCTGCTTCCACTGCGGCGTTCAGCGCGAGGATATTGGTCTGGAAGGCGATGCCGTCAATAACGCCGATGATGTCGACGATCTTATTCGAAGACTCATTGATCGAACCCATCGTATGCACAACCTGCGATACCGTCTCGCCGCCCCGAACCGCTACGTTAGACGCCGTGGTGGCCAGCTTGCTGGCCGTGTTGGCGTTCTCGCCGTTTTGCCGGACGGTGGAAGTCAGCTCCTCCATTGACGATGCCGTCTCTTCCAGGGAGCTGGCCTGCTCCTCCGTGCGTGAGGACAAGTCGTTATTGCCGACTGCGATTTCGGAAGACGCATGGGCAATCGCATCGGTACCGGAGCGCACCTTGCCGACAATCGTTGCAAGGCTGTCGTGCATATTCTTCAGCGCCGTCATCAAGGTGCTGATTTCGTCATTGCCTTCCACTGTGATCTCTTCCGTGAGGTCGCCCCGAGCCACCGTCTCGGCGATGCCCACGGCTTCATTGAGCGGACGTGTAATCGAGCGTATCAGCCACACCATCACAAAGGCACCCACGGCGGCCGTAATGACCAGGGTCGCCAGCAGGGTGATCATCGTGGCGCGTTCATTCTCCGCATTTTCCTTCTCGGCCGCTGCCTGCACTTTGGACGACTGCTGCTGGATGTAGTCGACAATGGCATCCACCTTTTTGGTCGGTTCCCGGTCCATGCCTTTGACGAGGCCATCGACGATCTTGTAGCTCTCGGCGTTGGCACTGTCGTATTTTTCAAGCGCGGCCAGGTAGTTCTTCTGCAACTCATCGAGCGCCTTTTCGGCTTCGCCAATCAGCGGCGTCTTCATCGACAGTTTGCCCAGCATGGTATCAACCTTGACCAATTCGGCGTGGGTTGTCGTCGCGCCCTTTTTGAATGCGGCGGTATACTTTTCCAGTTGGGCCGGATCATGGCCGCGGATCAGGATGTTTTTCCACTCCTGGATCTGGATCTTGAATTCGACTTGCGCGCTGCGCGCCGTGTCGATGGCGTCCGTCAGGATGGCAGATTGGTCCATGGCGGCATGGCTGCGCGCATTGGTCGCGCGCAGCGCGTTCAAGCCACTGAAAGTCACAACCAGCAGCGCGACGACAAAGAAGCCGCCCAGCAGGGCAAGGCGCACCGCTATTCTCAGATTAGATAGGTTCATGATGTCCGCCCAGTGTTTGTTGACCTCGGGTATCCAGCTACCTGAAGTACCGGCGGCAGGATGCGCACGATCAAATCTTCAATGATATTTCACGACAGAAATTAGACCTGTCACAAAACATCATGCGCCCAGCCTAACAAAAAGACAAGAAGTGAATGTTGGATACTATTGCTGACTTGCAACGAAGTCGAAGCCATAAAGATTGGTGTCGTTGCCACTGGGTTCGAAGCGGGTCAGCTTCTCGAACTGGAAGCCCAGTTTGCGCAGCAGGCGGTTGGAACTGCCGTTTTCCGGCGAAGTGATGGCGGCCAGGCGCTTCAGCCCGACCGTGTCTTTGGCGTACTGCACCACCGCCTGTGCCGCCTCATACGCATAGCCCTGGCCCCAATATTTGGGCAGGAAGGCATAGCCGATATCGACATCGACCAGGCTGTCCCGCTTGATCAGGCCGCACAGCCCGGCCGGCGCCAGGCCGTCCTTGATCTCAACCACATACAGGGAGTGGCCGCGCTGCGCCTGCATGGCGACGGGACCATCGAGGATCGCCTGGCGCGCCTGTTCCAGGGTGCGCACGCCACGGTCGCCGATGTTCTGGATCCACGACGGTTCATTCAACAGGCCGAGGTAAAACGGCGCGTCTTCCACGGCCACGGTCCTCAGGTTCAGCCTTTCTGTCTGCAAGATCAACATGCTCTGCTCCACGACTTAACACGCCACTCGCCGCACCAGGAAGGGCCGGCGGTGGCACATGCATTTGTATTTACTTCAAGCGGAAATTGGCCTGCGTTGGCCGCCCCGGCAAAGTCAACTTTGCCACAGATGGCGCAGATTCGCTGAGCACCACGCCGCGCCGCACCACCAGCTTGCGGGCCGCACGCAGGCGGATCGCCTCAACCGGGCTGGCTGCGTCGAGCAGCACAAAGTCGGCATGGCAGCCGACCTCCATGCCGTAGCCGTCCAGGCCCAGGATGCGTGCCGGGGCCGTCGTCACCGCCTCAAAGCACTGGCGCATGGCCTGCTGCCCCGTCATTTGCGCCACATGCAGTCCCATATGCGCGACCTCCAGCATATCGCCCGAACCCAGGCTGTACCACGGGTCCATCACACAGTCGTGGCCGAAGGCGACGTCGATCCCCGCTGCAATCAGCTCAGGCACGCGCGTCATGCCGCGCCGCTTGGGGTAGGTATCGTGGCGACCCTGCAAGGTGATGTTAATGAGAGGATTGGCAATCGCGGCCACGCCCGCTTCGCGCATCAGGGGCAACAGCTTGCTGACATAGTAGTTGTCCATCGAATGCATGGATGTCAAATGCGAACCGGCGACGCGACCTGCCATACCGAGGCGCTGGGTCTCAAAGGCCAGCGTTTCGATATGGCGCGACATGGGGTCGTCCGATTCATCGCAGTGCATGTCGACGCGCAGGCCTTTTTCGGCTGCAAACTCGCACAGCAAGCGTACCGAACTGGCGCCTTCTGCCATGGTGCGTTCAAAATGGGGGATGCCGCCCACCACATCAACGCCCATATCGATGGCACGCTTGAGGTTATGGAAAGCGCCTGGACTACGCAGCACACCGTCCTGCGGAAAGGCCACCAGCTGCAAATCCAGGTAGGGTGCAACGCGGCGCCGCACTTCCAGCAGTGCCTCCACCGCCAGCAAGCGGTCATCGCAAATATCCACATGGGAGCGGATCGCTAGCAAGCCACGCGCCACCGCCCAATCGCAATACTGCATGGCGCGCTCGATCAGGGCGTCTTGCGTCAAATGCGGTTTGAGTTCGCCCCACAGTGCGATCCCTTCCAATAGCGTGCCGGACTGGTTCAACCGCGGCAGGCCGTAGCTCAAGGTCGCATCCATATGGAAGTGGGCGTCAACAAAGGGCGGCGCCAATAAGTCACCACCTGCATCCACCTCGCGGCCACCTTGCGCAGCCAGCTTGTGGCCCAGCGCGGCAATGCGGCCATTGATCACACCCACATCCATTTCCGTCCGCCCGTCGGGCAGGCTGGCACGGCGAATAATCAGATCCATCCGATTGCGCTCCCTGGTTTTTCAAGCGATTGTTTCACAGCCTGCCATGCGATGCAAAAGAAAATAGCCGGGCCTCCTGCAAGCGGCAAACTTTAGTAGTACATTGTCGGCCTATGCCTTCTACGACCCTCACTGGCCTGATCGCCAACTTCGTGCGCCGCCATTGGCCTGCCTATGCTTCCTCCGGGTTGATGCTCGCCTCCATTGCGCTGCTGACCGCCTGGATTCCCCGCAAGATCGGCGCCATGATCGACGGCCTGGCCGGCGGCCACCTCAGCCGCGGCGACCTGCTGCTCGAACTGGCCGGCCTGGTGGCCATTGGCGTTGCCATCTATCTGCTGCGGGTGGGCTGGCGCATGCGCCTGTTTGCGGCGGCATACCGGCTCGGTGTCGAACTGCGCACCCGCTTTTATGCGCGCCTGTCGCTGCAAGGTGCGGCCTTTTTCCAGCACCAGCGCACCGGCGACTTGATGGCCTTGGCCACCAATGATATCGACGCCATCGAAATGGCAGCCGGTGAAGCCATGCTGGCCGGTTTCGACGGCACACTGACTTTGCTGATCGTCTTGGGAATGATGCTGTTTGGCGTGGACTGGCGCCTGGCCCTGATCGCCCTGATCCCCTTCCCGCTGATGGCCCTGTCGTTCTGGCGCATCTCCAGCCATATCCATACCGCTTCACGCGATTCGTTGGGGCGTTTCTCGAGCCTGAATGAACATGTGCAGGAGACCCTGGCCGGCGTACGTACGCTGCGCGCACTCGGCCTGGAGCAGCGCAGTGCGGCCCAATTCGGCAAGCTGGCCGGCGAGGCGGCCGAAGCCAGCCTGGTGGCGCAACGCTGGGAAGCCGCCTATGAACCAGCTGTCGGCCTGACCCTCACAGCTGCCAGCGTACTCACCCTTGGCTTGGGCGGCTACCTGGTGTGGCAGGGCGAACTGACCATCGGCGCCCTCACCTCGTTCACCATGTACCTGGGCCAATTGATTTGGCCGATGTTTGCCGCCGGCTGGGTGCTGGCCCTGATCGAGCGGGGCCGTGCTGCGCTGGCGCGCCTGCAACCGATGCTCGACGCGCCTTTGTCGATTGACGACCATGGAACCATCACCAGCATTGCCGGCGGCGCATTGACGCTGGAGGATATCCAGTTCAGCTATCCAATGCAGCAGATGAAGGCGCTCGACGCGATTTCCCTGTCCGTCCCCAGTGGCCAGACCATCGGCCTGGTTGGGCCGACCGGCTGCGGCAAATCCACGCTGCTGCGCGTCCTGCTGCGCCAGGTCACGCCCCAGGCGGGTACCGTCAGCTGGGGCGGCAATGTGCTGGCCGATTACACACTGGCGACGCTGCGCGCCCACATTGCCTGGGTACCGCAAGAGTCCTTCCTGTTCTCGGCCACCATTGCCGACAATATCGCCCTGGCCCGACCCGGCGCCACCCGCGAACAGGTTGAGCATGCCGCCAAAATGGCTTCCATCCATGACGACATCCTGCGCTTCGCGCAAGGGTACGACACCCATGTGGGCGAACGCGGCATCACCCTGTCGGGCGGGCAGCGCCAGCGCGTGGCCATCGCGCGTGCCCTGCTGGCCGAGGCCAGCCTGTTGCTGTTGGATGATGCCCTGTCTGCCGTCGACACGGGGACAGAAACCAGCATCCTCGAGCACCTTGAAGAACTGCGCCGTGCGCGGCCAGACCGCAGCGTCGTCATCGCCAGCCACCGGCTCTCCGCCGTCGCGGGTGCGGACCGCATTATTGTGCTCCAGGGCGGCAAGATCACCGAAGCAGGCAGGCACGATGAACTGCTGGCACTGGACGGCTGGTATGCCAGCCAGTGGCGCTATCAACAACTGGAGGCCAGCCTCGATGCAAACTGAACAAAAGGGGCAAATGTGGGCGGCCATTGGCTTGCTACGCCGTGCCGCGCGACCGGACCGCCACCATCTTGGCTGGGCCGTGTTGTGGCTGTTGGCGGCGGCCGGCCTGGAAGTGCTCGGTCCTATCCTGGGCAAGGCCCTGATCGACGACCACCTGCTGCCCCACCATGCGGACTGGCCACGCATGGCCGCCTTGCTGGCTGGCGCGCTGCTCACCGGCTGGGTCGCTTCGCTGCTGCGCTACCTGCAGCTGGTGCGCTTGTCTGGCCTGGCCATGCGTTCGGTGCAGCGACTGCGTGAATCCGTCTACGGCCATGTGCTGCGCCTGCCTATGGCCTTCTTTGACCGCGCCATCACGGGCCAACTGGTCAGCCGCGTCACCAATGACACAGAGGCAGTCAAGACCCTGTATATCCAGGTGCTGTTTGTCATGCTTGACAGTAGCATCGTACTGGCAGGCACCCTGGCTGCCATGGCCTGGCTGGACTGGCGCCTGATGATCGTCGTCATGGCACTGCTGCCGGCTGTGCTGGGCATTGTGTGGATGTACCAGCGCTTGTCGGCGCCCGCGGTCACGCGCGCCCGCGCGCTGCGCAGCGACATCAACGGGCAGATGGCCGAGTCGATCGGCGGCATGAGCGTACTGCAGGCGAATAATGCGCAAGCCCGCTTCCAGGCCCGCTTTGCCAGCACCAACGACGGCCACTACAAGGCGCGCTTGGCGGAACTGCGCGCCAATGCCTTCTTGCTGCGCCCGGCCCTGGACCTGCTCAATATACTGCTGCTATCCGTGGTGATCTTTGGCTTTGGCCAGCGCAGCATGAGCGCGGTCGAAGTGGGCGTACTGTATGCCTTCATCAGCTATATCGCCCGGGTGATCGAACCGCTGATCCAGATCACGCTGCAGTTTTCTGGCTTGCAGCAAGCCGTCGTGGCGACCGCGCGCGTGTCCGCCCTGCTCGATGAACCGCTCGCGGCCGGCCATGGCGGCCCGCAAGAACCGGTCCACACTGCCGCCATCGGGGGCCCGGCGTTCAGCGGCCCAGCCGTCAGGATTGCCCATGTCGAATTTGGCTATTCGGCAGGCCAGGCCGTGCTGCATGACCTGTCATTGGACATACCGCAAGGGGCCTTCATCGGCATCGTTGGCCATACAGGCAGCGGCAAATCGACCTTGCTATCGCTGCTGCTGCGCTATTACATGGCGACCAAGGGCAGCATTGAGATCCTGGGACAGCCGCTGGACCATATCAATAACGATCAATTCCGCCGCGAAGTGGGACTGGTCCCGCAAGACCCCTTTTTGCTAGCGGCCTCTGCACGCGAAAATATTGATATGGGGCGCGGCTTGTCCGACGCCCAAATTGAAGCGGCGGCGCGCGCGGCACACGCGCACGGCTTCATCGAACAACTGGAACAGGGGTATGCAACGCCGTTGGGTGAAGGCGGCTCGCGCCTGTCCACTGGCCAGAAGCAGTTGGTGGCCATAGCGCGCGCCTTGGCTGGCGAACCGCGCATCTTGTTGTTGGATGAGGCGACCTCGCATATCGATAGCCAGACCGAACAGATTGTGCAAGAAGCGATGGTCGAACTGCGTGGCCGAGTGACCGTGATTGCGATCGCCCATCGCCTGTCCACCATTCGCGAAGCTGACCGAATCATCGTACTCAATCATGGCCGCATCGCTGAAAGTGGCGCGCACGATACACTCATGCAGATTGAAGGAGGCCTGTACCAGCGCCTCTACCTGCTGCAGCAATTGACGGTGTAGGCCATCGCGCGGTCGCGTGGACTTACAGCTTACGGCGGTTCCAGGCGTAGCCAAGCACCAGTGCCGCCAAACCTGCGGCCAACAGGGTGACGGACGATCCCACCGTGGCGACGCCATTGAAACCAAATGCGTCAATCGTCGGCACTTTGGTGACGTTGATGGCAATGTAAAAGCCAAACAGGAACAAGGCCAGGAAGGGTCGAGGTGTCGTGCTGGTGGCGCCCAGCATGCTGGCAAAAGCCGACAAGCCCAGGATCCCAGACAACGCCGCTAGCGCTAGCACCGGGTGGACCGCCAGCAGGCGCAGCGCGATTGGCGCCATGAACACTAGGCCAAGCACAACGCTGGCGGCGTACTGGCGCAGGAAGCGGGTTTCGATACCGCCTTTGACGGCACCCGTCATGTCAGCCGTTGCAGTAGTGTGGTCGCGGGTGCTGATGTCCGACACGAGCACGCCCCACACGGCAACGGCAATAGCCAGGACACCGCCAAGCGCAGACTGGTCCGCCAACATGGATGCGGGCAAGACGAACAATATGGCCAGCACGCCAATCGGCGAGGTCGTCAAGGTCAGCGCGACGTCGGCCAGCGCCTGCCCCACCAAACCCGGGAGGCGGGCAGACAGGCCATACAGCGGTCGAGCCAGGCCTGCCAGCGGCGCCAGTAGCTTGTTCAGGAGGGCCAGCGGTGAACGGCGTTCGCGCGCGCGCGACAGCTTGACCCGGTCCGGCGAAAAGCGATGGAACAACAGTACGGCAGGTAGCATCGGCAATAGCGCCAAGGCTGCCGCCCCCAATCGCAGCAGCGCCATGTTGGCAGTCCACAGCGTATCGGGCAGCAGCAGGGGCGCAAGGCCGGCATTGAACTCGCTGCCGCCAATGGATATACCACTGTGGCCCAAATACACTTGCAAGGTCATGAGTGCAGCGACCATGCCGGAATGGTCGAACAACATCGCCGGAACCACTAAGTTGGCCTTCAATGTCGTTTCAATAACGAAGATGAGCTGGCCCATCCAGAGTACGAAATACAGGATGTCGCCAACTTTACCCATCAAAAAGCCGACACTGTCAAACAGGATGGCGCAGCTGACGGCCCAGAAAATGGTTGGCGCCATGACCAAGGCAAAAGTCTGACCATAGACCCAGGCTTGGATGGCACCTTCTCCACGCAGCAACTGGCACACCACGGTTGTGCCCATCAGCGCAACCACCAGCGCGAATAAATAGGCAACGCCACCGAGCCATCGTGCTGACAGCATCCAGGCATTGCTGGCCGGTGTTGCGCCGATCACGCTGCCAATGCCGCTGCGAATGTCTTCGCTGATGCGGCCGCGTACGAGGTAAAAGCCGCCCAATCCAAACATCAGCGCGCATAGGGAAGCACTACCAAGGGCCATTGCACTGCTGGTATAGAGCACGCGCTGGTTCTTAATGGCGATCATGGTGCTGCCACTGGCCGGGTCAACAATGATTGACCAGCTAACGACAATGACGACCAACAGGGCAACCAGGGTGGACCAGCGGCGCAGCCGCAGGCGCACCTCATTGTGCATCAAGGTCAACAGCATATGGGTAGTGGTGTTCATGCCGCCAGTTCCTGCGTGGCGTAGCGCTGCGCCATCAACGCTTCTTCCAGGTTGGGTTCGGTGCTGCGCGCGCCGGCGCAAGGCATGGAAGGGTGGGCGATGCGCAGGGTGACGGCACTGCCCTGGCGCTGCGAGTGCAACACGTGGACCCGGCCGCGGATGCTGTCATAGTCGCCAGCATCGACCGTGGCGGTCCAGATCTGGCCGCGCGCTTGGTCGAGCAGGCGCTCCGGCGTTTCAAACGCAATCAACCGGCCCGAGCGCATGATAGCCAGCTGGCTGGCAATGCTCTCCACATCGGACACAATATGGGTCGACATGATCACCAGCTTATGGAAGCCAAGCTCACTGAGCAGGTTGCGAAAACGCAGGCGCTCTTCCGGATCCAGGCCTGCTGTCGGTTCATCGACGATCAGGATATCGGGGTCATTGAGCAGGGCCTGGGCGATGCCAAGGCGGCGGCGCATCCCACCGGAGAAGGTGGCGGCCTGGCGATTGGCCTGGTCGTGCAGGTTAACTAGTTCCAGCAAGTGGCGGATGCGGGCTGGATCACGCACGCCTTTGAGCGCGGCAAAATACTGCATGAATTCGAGCGCCGTCAGGTTGGGATAGACGCCGAAATCCTGCGGCAGGTAGCCGAGGCGGCGGCGGATCGCATCTGGCTTGCGGGCGATGTCCACGCCTTGGAACAGGATCTGGCCGCTGGTGGGACGGGTCAGTGTGGCGATCATCTGCATCAGCGTCGTCTTGCCGGCGCCATTGTGGCCGATCAGGCCGAGTACCCCGCTCTTGAGGTCCAATGACACGCCATTGACGGCGGTGAGTTGCTTGCCAAATGTTTTGACGACATTGCGGATCTCGAGCATGGCGGTCCTTGATGGTGGGATGACGATGGACGCCACTGTAGGTCAATCTACCGCCTGCTTGCAGCGCTTTTGTGACGGAAAGGCGATTCCGGGGGATGAAAGGCATGACGCGGCTACAACCTTATCTCCGAAGCAATTGTTTTGTTCTTCTTAGCAACACAGAACGGCAATTTATTGGGGAATTTCGCCCGGGACCATGAAAAAGCGGCTTTCCGCTCTGCAACAAGAATATAATTAATTGCAGAATCCCCGTCAGTGGGATCGATGACTATTCAAGGGACGCGATGCTGGTTAGTTTGAAAGACTCGTCACAGAGGTGCGCTACGCGCTTTGTGCTCGTGGCGCTTTGCCTGCTATCGGCCCCGGCCTGGGCTAGTCCCACGATTGACGAGCAGCTCGCCGAGATCCGCGAAGTCGGCCGCTACACCCCCGAAAAATCACTCGCCCAACTGCTGGCCATGGAATCGGGCGCCCGCAGCGGCCCGTTGGCGACCCGTGCCGAATTCCTCACCCAGATGTCAATGGCGCGCCGCAGCCTTGGCCAGCAAAAAGAAGCGCTCGCGCTGGCCGAAGAACTGATCGCCCTGGGCCGCGACAAGAAGGACAACGTCACCCTTGGCAAAGGCCTGCTGTCCAAAGCCTATGTGCTGTACTCGATGAATGAGCTGAAGGCCTCGCATGCGGTGGCCTGGGAAGCCGAAAAGACCGCCAATAGCACCAATGACCTGGTCTTGCGCACCCAAGCGACCATCACCGCCGGCGACTCGTTCAGTGAAGAGGGCAACTTCCCGGCGGCGCTGGCCAAGCTGCAGACCGCCGTGGCGCTGGGGCGCGAATCGAAGAATGATATCTCCCTCATTAGCGCCCTGAACGCGCTGGCTATCTTGTATACCAATATGAAGGAGTTTGAAAAGGGATTTGAAGCGGTGGGCGAAGCGCAGGCGCTGGCGGAAAAGATCAAGTCGATTCCGCGCATGGCCTCGCTCAAGGGGACGGAGTCCGGACTGGCGATCGAAACCAACCAGCCTTCGCGCGCCCTCAAGGCCTTGCTCGACGAATTGGCCCTGGCCAAGAGGCTGAACGCCAACACCCTGATCGCCATTACCCTGGTCAACCTGTCGGACAACTACCTGAAGCAAAACGACTACAACAATACCCTGACCTACGGCACCAAGGCGATTGAAGCGGCACAGAAGATCAATGACCTGGGCACCGAAGCGACCGCCAACGTCAATATCGGCCAGGCCTATCTTGGCTTGGGTAAGCTCGCCGAAGGCAAACGCAGCTTTGATGCCGGCCTGGCCTATTTCGAAAAACAGGGCGACAAGCCCAACCTGCAAGCAGTGCTGCTCGAATACGGCAATGCGCTTGAACGCGCCGGCGACATGGCTGCAGCAATTCGCGCCTATCACCGTGAACGCACCCTGTCGAACGAGCTGTTTGAGAAGCAGCGCCAGAAGGCCACGCTGGAACT
>JACXTT010009935.1_pt1 | contig 12929 bp, 13 predicted proteins | sample 9270951 | NCBI WGS metagenome assembly JACXTT01 (sample SAMN15532306, study PRJNA645909) | rock metagenome | isolation source: weathered quartz diorite | place: Puerto Rico | collected 2017-06-21 | reverse complement strand
CCGGTGGCCGGCTGGCCCGACGATGCCGGGTGCGCCGGAGCGACCGGGGCCGTTGCCGGCTTGGCCGCGGTGGCCACCACCGCTGGCGCGACATGCGCGGGCGCCGGTGCGGGTGCCGCGGTCGCCGCCGGTTTGCCGTTGGCCGGCGCCAGCTTCAGTTCCTGCCCCGGCCAGATGGTGTACGGCGAGGCGATGTTGTTCCAGCTCGCCAGGTCGCGGAAGTCGACGCCGTTGCGGAAGGCGATCGAATAGAGCGTGTCGCCCTTGGCGACCTTGTAGCTGCCACCCGGCGCGGGCTTGCTCGCGGTCGCCGGCGCCACGGTGCTGGCATGCGACGAAGGCGTTCCGGCCGAAGGCTCGACCACGACCGAGCGCTGCGTTCCGCAGGCAGCCAGTGCCAGGATGGCAGAGGTCAGGGCGACCGACCGGAGATATCCATTCATGGAGGCCAGCATAGCGAGGCCGCACGGCATTTTCATGCCCGCGGCCATCCCTGCTGCGTCGGCGCTCCGGCCATCATTCAGCGCGACCAGAGCCACCAGCCCAGCAGGGCCGCCAGGATCACCAGTGCCGCCCAGCCGATCCATTCGATGTGCTTGTGCAGGATGCGCTCGGCGCGCTCGCCGAACACGCGGATCAGCAGGGCCAGCAGCCACACGCGCTTGCCGCGCCCCACCGCCATGCAGACCAGGAACGGAATCACCGGCACGCCGACGATGCCCGACGCCCAGGTCACGAACTTCATCGGCACGACGGGCTGCAGCGCGGCGAGCGCCAACACCAGCAGCAGGCCAAGCCAGTGCTCGTTCATCTGCAGGCGCAGGTTGTCGACGCCCTTCTCGATCGGCGCCAGCAGGTGCAGCGAATCGAGCAGGGGCGACAGCGCGTGGAACGCCCAGTGGCCGAGCGCGTAGCCCACCAGCGAGCCCAGCAGGGAGAACAGCAGGCTGATGTTCGCGTAGAAGAAGGCCTTGTGGCGCTTGCCCAGCATCATCGGCGCCAGCATCACTTCCGGCATGATGGGGAAGATGAAGGCTTCGACGAAGCTCAGGCCGCACAGGTAATACACAGCCTTGGGGTGGCGCGCCCACGTCAGTGCGCGCGCATACAGCGGTCCGAACAGACGCATGCTCAGGAATTTCCTTGTGGGTAGGGCCTGTTTGATGGCTCCGCGTGGCTCGCGCCGGGACCGGTTTGCGCGCAGGCCAAGGAAGAATGAGGGCGTGTATGTCGATACACAACCGAGTGATGACGCTGGCATGCGCGCAAACAGACCCGGCCCGGGCTGCGCGGAGCCGTCAAACAGGCCCTCGAGCGCATCAACCGATGCCGCCGAGCAGTGGCACGAAACTGACCGCTGCCAGCTCCTCCTGGATGAAATCGCCCTGCCCGTCGCCGCGCATGCGGATCAGCATCTGGTTGCTGGGCGAACCGACCGGCGCCACCAGCACGCCGGTAGGGCTGAGCTGGTCGAGCACGGCGTGCGGGATCGCATCGCCCGCGGCGGTGAGGATGATGGCGTCGAACGGCGCCTCGTCGGCCCAGCCGAGCTTGCCGTCGTCATGGCGCGAGCGGATGTTGGCCAGGCCTAGCTGGCGGAAACGGCGGCGCGCCTGGCGCAGCAGCTCCTCGATGCGTTCGACCGTGAAGATCTGCGGCACCACCTGGGCCAGCACCACGGCCTGGTAACCCGAGCCGGTGCCGATCTCCAGCACCTTCTGCGGCACGCCGAACTCCAGCAGCGCCTCGGTCATGCGCGCGACCACCCACGGCTGGGAAATGGTCTGGCCATGGCCGATCGGCAGCGCGGTGTTCTCGTAGGCGCGCGAGTGCAGCGCCTGGTCGATGAAATGATGGCGCGGCGTGTTGCGGATCACGTCGATCACGCGCTGGTCGCGAATGCCTTCCTCCTTCAGCTTGGTGGCGAGGCGATCGCGCGCGCGCTGCGAGGTCATGCCCTCGCCCTTCAGTGCGGATGGCGGCAATGGATGCACGTTCATCACCTCACGCTGCCTCTTCGGCGTTCTTGCCGCCGACGCCTTCGTTCAACGCGCCCACCCAGCTGCTGACTTTCTCCAGCGCCTGGAACCGCGTGAGGTCCACGTGGATGGGCGTCACCGAGACGTAGCCACGACGCACCGCATTGAAGTCGGTGCCGGGGCCGGCATCATCCACGTCGCCGGCAGGCCCGATCCACCAGATGGTCTTGCCACGCGGATCGGTCTGCTTGATGCACGGCGCCGAGCGATGGCGCTTGCCCAGGCGGGTGACCTCGAAGCCGCGGATTTCCTCCCACGGGCGATCCGGCACGTTGACGTTGAGGATGGTGTCGGCCGGCAGCGGATCGACCAGCAGGCGTTCCATCAGGCGCAGCACGGCATTGGCCGCGGACTCGTAGTGGATACCGGTGTGGTCCTTGCTTACCAGCGACACGGCGATCGCCGGCAGGCCGAGGAATCGCCCTTCCATCGCCGCCGACACCGTGCCGGAATAGATCACGTCGTCGCCGAGGTTGGCGGAATTGTTGATGCCGGACACGACGATGTCGGGCTCGTAGTCGAGCATGCCGGCCAGCGCCAGGTGCACGCAGTCGGTGGGCGTGCCCGCGACGCGGTAATAACCGTTGTCCATCTGCAGGACGCGGATGGGGGCATCCAGGGTGAGGGAATTGCTGGCGCCGGAGCGGTCACGGTCCGGTGCCACCACCGTGACCTGGCCGACCGCGCCCAGGCGCTCGGCGAGCACGCGAATGCCAGGTGCATCCACGCCGTCGTCGTTTGAAACCAGAACTCGCATGATGATCCGTTCAAAGCCTGTCGCGGCGGTTCCGTCTCGACGAAACGCGCCGGGTGAAGCCTGAAGTCTACCGGACCGGGGCCGCGGTTTCACACCGCCCGGAAGCCGGGCGGCGTGGCCCGCCCGGCGGGCCCGGCTCACTCCCGGCGCGACGCCGCATCCCTTCGGCTGCATTACGATGCAGGGCATGAAACATCGCCCTCCCGCCCAGGTCACCGACGACGATGCACGCCTGTTTCGGGAGGCCATCGGCGAGGTGAAGCGCCTCGATCCGGTGGCCCCGGCACCCGCCGCGCCCAAGCCCGAGCCGGAGCCGCGCATGTTCGAAGCGGACGAGGCCGCGGTGCCGGGCGAACTGCTGGACATGGCGTTCGATCCCACCCTGCTCGAAGTGGGCGAGGAGCTGAGCTACCTGCGCGACGGCTATTCGCCCAAGCTGCTGCGCCAGCTCAAGCGCGGCCAGTTCAGCGTGCAGGACGACATCGACCTGCACCACATGAACGCCGCCGCGGCGCAGGCCTGCATCAACGATTTCCTCGCCGACGCGAAGCGACGCGGCATCCGCTGCGTGCGCATCGTGCACGGAAAGGGGTTGCGCTCGCGCGCTGCAGGGCCGGTGCTGAAGGTGTTGACGGACCGGATGTTGCGGCGGCGTGATGATGTGGTGGCGTTTGCTTCGGCGAGGCCGATGCAGGGAGGGACGGGGGCGGTGGTGGTGCTTTTGAAAGGGTGAATTCTTGGCCGCCCCGGGGCCGCACCTTCTCTTGCCGGAGCGCTCTCAGCGCGCGGCAAGTCCACTGTGATTACTCTGATGCCGTCTTCCGCGAGCACTCATAGGGGCTCGGCGAACGAGCCCGCCTCCTGATGCGAGCTGTTGCCCCCTCTCCCTCCGGCGACCCGAAGGTAGTCCCGGTGGGAGAGAGGGTTGGGGAGAGCGTGCGGTTCTCGCCCCATGGCTCAGGGCTCAGGGCTCAGGGCTCAGGGCTCAGGGTCAAGAACCTTACTTACTGATTGATACGTTCCCGCCAGCGTGCCGCCTACGACCGAAGGAAGTCCCCGTGGGACGCGGCGGGCGTTTCGATCCCCTGCCGGCGCTCGAGTCACTTTTCTTTTGCTGGCCCAAAAGAAAAGTAACCCAAAAAAAATGGCCTTCAGAGCCAGGGCTCTTAGCGATATGCGGGATAGAAGCGTCGGGCGACTGGTGCAAGCCGAATCAGGGACGTTCTACCTCAAAGGGCGCCGCTACACCGCAACGCGCCATCGCGATGAGGACTTAAAGCGATGCGGCGCTCGCGCCCCTGCCGAGGTCAGGTCCTCGCCAACTCTCTAACCACCGTTGTCGCATACGCGCCCGCCGGCAACTCAAAGCTCAGCTCCAGTGCATCGCCTTCCAGCCAGCGCCAGGCGAGATTGCGGGGAATCATGCGCAGCGCGCGGCGTTCCTGGTCCATCTTGGCGGCGACCAGACCATCGGAAAGATCGGCGTTCGCTGCTGCTACCGCATGCTCCAGCGCAGCCACCTCGGCCTGGGTCGGCGGCTCGCCACGGCCCCACAGCGGGCCTGAGGGATGGATGTCGCCTTTGGCCAAGCGCTCGGAAAGCACGGCGTCGAACGGTTCCGGGCCGAACCACGAGCGCGAGCCATCGAGTGCCCAGATCTCGCCTTCCATCGGCGAATCCCAGCAGCCCTGCTCGACGCGTGCGGCCAGCACGCCATTGAAGATGTGCGAGCGTGCGGCGGAGAGCAGGAAATGCCGCTTGTCGCGGTCGACGCGGCGTCCCGCGAACATAGACCTCGCCTGCGCGACGTTGCCGCCTTCACGACCGAAGCGCTGCTCGCCGAAATAGTTGGGCACCCCGCGCTGCTTGATCTGGGCGAGCACCTGCTCCGCCACGGCACGATCACCCTGCACTTCGCGCAGCACCAGCACGAAGCGGTTGCCGCGCAAGGCGCCGCGCTTGAGCTTGCGCTTGTGGCGCGTGGCGGCCAGCACCTTCACTTCCGCGTGCGGGAAAGCGGACCAGTCGGGGTCGGGCTTGCCTGCCAGCTGCACCGAGAAGGTCTGCCGGGTGACGGCATGGCGGTCCTTGAGGCCGGCATAACCGACATTGAGCGGCGGCACCCCGGCGAAGCGCGCCAGCTCCTTCGCCACCCAGTCGGTATTGGAGCCGCGCTTCTCCACCCACAGCAGCGCGTGCTCGCCTTCGCCATCGGCGTCATAGCCCAGGATTTCCTCCACCTGGAAATCCTCGGGGCTGGCACGCAGCACGGCGGTCAGCGGCGGGTTGCCATAGGCATAGGGCAGTTCGAGATCGGACATGGGACTCCACCGGCATCACCGGCATCAACGAATGGGTCAGGCGCGCCAGCGGCGCATTAGATCAGGAACAGCGTGGCGAGGCCGAGAAAGATGAAGAAGCCACCCGAGTCGGTCATGGCGGTGATCATCACGCTGGAACCCAGCGCGGGATCGCGGCCCAGCTTCGTCATCAGCAAGGGAATGGCCACGCCGCAGAACGCCGCCAGCACGAGGTTGAGCGTCATCGCGGCGGTCATCACCACGCCGAGCGGCAGGTTGTCGTAGAGCAACCACGCCACCGTGCCGATCACGCTGCCCCAGACCAGGCCGTTGACCAGGGCCACGATGATCTCCTTGCCCCACAGTCGCCGGGCGCTGGCGGGGGAAATCTGGTCCAGCGCGAGGGCGCGCACGATCATGGTGATGGTCTGGTTGCCGGAGTTGCCGCCAATGCCGGCGACGATGGGCATGAGTGCCGCCAGCGCGACCAGGTGCTGGATGGAACCCTCGAACAGGCCGATCACGCGCGAGGCGATGAACGCGGTCACGAGATTGATCGCCAGCCACGCCCAGCGGTTGCGCACGGACTTCCAGGCCGAGGCGAAGATGTCCTCCTCCTCGCGCAGGCCGCCGCGATTCAGCGCTTCGTTTTCGCTTTCCTCGCGCAGCACGTCCACCATCGCATCGATGGTGATGCGGCCGATCAGGTGGCCGGTGCCGTCGACCACCGGCGCGGTGACGAGGTCGTAGCGTTCGAAGGCCTGTGCCGTCGCGTAGGCGTCATCGTCCGGATGGAAAGTGTTGACGTCCGGCGCCATCACCTCGCTCACCGCCTTGTCCGGCGAATTGACCAGCAGCCAGTGCAGCGGCAGCACGCCGGTCAGCAGGTTGTCCTGGTTGACCACGAACAGCTTGTCGGTCTGCTCGGGCAGCTCGTCGAAGCGGCGCAGGTAACGCAGCACGGTCTCCAGCGTGATGTCTTCGCGGATGGTGACCATCTCGAAGTCCATCAGGGCGCCGATCTGGTCGTCCGGATAGGACAACGCGGCCTGCACGCGCTCGCGCTGCTGCGCGTCGAGGCTGGCCATCAGTTCCGGCAGCACCTCGGTGGGCAGGTCCTCGACGAGGTCGGCCAGTTCGTCCGCATCCAGCGGCTCCACGGCGGCGAGGATCTCCTGCTCGTCCATGTCCGCGATGAGCGACTCGCGCACCGCATCGGACACTTCCAGCAGGATTTCGCCGTCGCGATCGGCCTTCACCCGTTGCCAGATGGCCAGGCGCTCGTGCAGCGGCAGCGCCTCCAGCACATAGGCGATATCGGCCGGATGCAGCGCGTCCAGCAACCGCTGCAGTTCAAGCTGGCTTTCGCGGAATCCCCGGTCGGTGTCGGGCTCGGGCAACTGGCCCAGTCCGCGCAGCTTGCGCAGAAGCTCGCTGATCAGGTCGAGCTGCTCGTGCAGGCGCGAGGCGGAGCCGCGGGCGCCGGTCTCGCTCATGCCATGACCAGCAACACGCAAGCCTGGGCAGCGATGCCTTCGCCGCGACCGGTGAAGCCGAGTTTCTCGGTGGTGGTGGCCTTGATGCTGATCCGGCCAAGGTCACAACCCAGCTCTTCGGCCACGGCTTCGCGCATGGCCAGGGAATGCGGTCCCACCTTGGGCGTCTCGCAGATCACGGTGACGTCGGCATTGCCCAGGGCATAACCCTGCTCGTGCATCAGCTTCGCGGCGTGGCGCAGGAAGATCCGGCTGTCCGCGTTGCGCCATTGCTCCTGGCTCGGCGGGAAATGGCGACCGATGTCACCCAGCGCCAGCGCCCCGAAGATCGCGTCGCACAGGGCATGGATCACCACGTCGCCGTCGGAGTGCGCCACCACGCCGCGGGTGTGCGGCACGCGCACGCCGCCCAGCATCACATGGTCGCCCTCGCCAAAGACGTGGACATCGAAGCCCTGGCCGATCCGCATCATCGAGTAACTCCTTACTTCGTACGCGGCAACAGAAATTCGGCCAGCGCGAAATCCGCGGCCGTCGTCACCTTGATGTTGTCCTCGGCGCCTTCGACCAGCCAAGGCGCAAAACCCGCACGCTCCATCGCCATCGCCTCGTCGCTCACCGTGACACCTGCGGCCGATGCCGCCTGCAGCGCCCGTGAAAGATCGCCGCGACGGAACATCTGCGGCGTGAAGGCGCGCCAGCGATGGTCGCGCGGCTCGGTCTCATGACTGCGCCCGTCGCCGCCCGCACGCTTGAGCGTGTCGCGCAGCGGCGCGCCCAGCAGGCCGCCACCGGCAGGTACGCCCTTCTCGATCAGACGGGTGACGTCAGCTTCGCGCACGCAAGGACGCGCAGCGTCGTGCACCAGCACGAATGCGTCTTCAGGGACATCCTCAGGAAGCGCCCTGAGTCCCGCAAGCACCGAATCGCAACGCTCGGCGCCACCGATGGCGGTCAGCACCGGCTTGCCGCCGAGCTGGTCGATGGACGGCCAGAGTTCGTCACCCGCGCCAAGCACCACCATCAGGCCCGCGATCAACGGATGGGCGGCCAGCCGATCCAGCGTGTGCAGGATCAGCGGACGCCCCGCCAGCGGCAGGTATTGCTTGGGAAGATCGCCACCGACCCGGGTGCCGCGACCCGCTGCCGGCACCACACACCACAGGCGCGTCATGTCAGTGGCCGCCGGTGGATGCGGCCGGCGCGGGCGCCTGGGTGGCGCCCGGCTTCTCGACCACCTGGTAGAACGTCTCGCCGGGCTTGATCAGGCCCAGCTCGGCGCGTGCGCGGGCCTCGACGGCCTGCTCGCCGTGCTTGAGGTCGTCCACGTCCGCGCCCAGCGCCTGGTTGCGCTGCTGCAGCCTGTCATTGTCCTCGCCCTGCTTCTTCACCGCCGTGCGCAAGGTTTCCACCTCGCGCACGCCGCCGGTGCCGTGCCACAGCTTCATCTGCAGCGCGATCAGCAGGACGACCAGGACCAGGGCAACCCAACGCAGCATCGGCGCTCCGTGCTCCCTGTCAGCCCGGCAGGTGGGCGAGGTTCGGGAAGGCGTTGCGACCGGCGTAGGTCGCGGCCGAACCGAGCGCCTCTTCGATGCGCAGCAGCTGGTTGTACTTGGCCACGCGGTCGGTGCGGCACAGCGAACCGGTCTTGATCTGGGTCGCGGTGGTCGCCACGGCGATGTCGGCGATGGTGGTGTCCTCCGTCTCGCCCGAGCGGTGCGACACGATCGCCGCGTACTTGGCGGCGTCGGCCATGGCGATCGCTTCCAGCGTCTCGGACAGCGTGCCGACCTGGTTGACCTTGATCAGGATGGCGTTGGCGATCTGCTTGTCGATGCCTTCCTTGAAGATGCTCGGGTTGGTGACGAACAGGTCGTCGCCGACCAGCTGCACGCTCTTGCCGATGGTGTCGGTGAGGTGCTTCCAGCCGGTCCAGTCGCCCTCGGCCATGCCGTCCTCGATGGTGACGATCGGGTACTGCCTGGCCCAACTGGCGAGCACGTCGACCCACTGTTCCGGCGTGTAGACCTTGCCCTCGCCTTCTAGGTCGTACTTGCCGTCCTTGAAGAACTCCGAGCTGGCCACGTCGAGGCCGAGCAGGATGTCGCTGCCCACCTTGTAGCCGGTCTTGCCGATGGCTTCGAGGATGGTATCCAGCGCTTCGATGTTGGAACGCAGGTTCGGCGCGAAGCCGCCTTCGTCGCCCACGGCGGTGTTGAGGCCCTTGCCCTTCAGCACGCTCTTCAGCGCGTGGAAGATCTCGGTGCCGGCGCGCAGCGCCTCGGCAAAGGTCGGCAGGCCGACCGGCAGCACCATGAATTCCTGCACGTCGACGTTGTTGTCGGCGTGAGCACCGCCGTTGATGATGTTCATCATCGGCACCGGCAGCGCGCCCGGCTTGCCGGTCGTGCCGTTGATGGTGGCGAGGTACTGCCACAGCGGCTGGCGGTTCTGCGCGGCGACGGCGTGCGCGGCGGCCATGGACACGCCGAGGATGGCGTTGGCGCCCAGCTTGCCCTTGTTCGGCGTGCCGTCGAGGTTGATCAGCTTGGCGTCCAGGCCGCCCTGGTTGGCGGCGTCGAAACCCTTCAGCTCGCTGGCGATCGAGTTGTTGACGTTGAGCACCGCGTTCTTCACGCCCTTGCCCAGGTAGCGCGACTTGTCACCGTCACGCAGTTCCACGGCTTCGCGCGAACCCGTCGACGCACCGCTCGGCACGGCCGCACGGCCGAAACCGCCACCGGCCAGGGTCACTTCCGCTTCAAGCGTCGGGTTGCCGCGGGAATCGAGGATTTCACGTGCGTGGATGCGGGTGATTTCAGTGCTCATGAGGTCCGTAGCTTGATGAGGTGAATGTAGCGAGGGGGAACCATCCTGCCTGATTTGCGGGGGACTCGCTGCATTCGCGCCTCCCCGCGGCGAATCAGAGCGTGTGTTCCAGGAACGTGTGGCGCTTGGTGACCTGGTCGAGTTCGAGCAGGGTTTCCAGCAGCGCTTCCATCTTGCCGAGCGGCCAGGCGTTCGGGCCGTCGCTCAGGGCTTTTTCCGGATTGGGGTGGGTTTCCGCGAACAGGCCGGACACGCCCACGGCCACCGCCGCGCGCGCCAGCACCGGCACGAACTCGCGCTGGCCGCCCGAGCTGGTGCCCTGCCCGCCCGGCAACTGCACCGAGTGGGTGGCGTCGAACACGACCGGACAGCCGGTGTCGCGCATCACGCTCAACGAGCGCATGTCCGACACCAGGTTGTTGTAGCCGAAGCTGGCGCCGCGCTCGCAGACCATGATGTCGTCGTTGCCGACGGCCTTGGCCTTCTCGACCACGTTCTTCATGTCCCACGGTGCGAGGAACTGGCCCTTCTTGATGTTCACCGGCTTGCCGGCGCGGGCCACGTTCTGGATGAAGTCGGTCTGGCGGCACAGGAAGGCAGGCGTCTGCAGCACGTCGACCACGGCGGCCACCTCGTTCATCGGCGTGTACTCGTGCACGTCGGTGAGCACGGGCACGCCGAGCTGGCGCTTCACCTCGGCCAGGATCTTCAGGCCCGCTTCCATGCCCGGACCGCGGAAGCTGGTGCCGGAGGAACGGTTCGCCTTGTCGAAGCTGGACTTGAAGATGAAATGGATGCCGAGCTTGGCGGTGATTTCCTTGAGCTTGCCGGCGGTATCCATCTGCAGCTGCTCGGACTCGACCACGCAGGGGCCGGCGATCAGGAACAGCGGCTGGTCCAGGCCGACTTCAAATCCGCACAACTTCATGCAACGGACTCCTTGGCGAGACGCTCACCTTCGCGCACCGCCCTGAACTCGCGGGCGGACTGCACGAAGCCGATGAACAGCGGGTGGCCGTCACGCGGGGTGGAGGTGAACTCCGGGTGCGCCTGGCAGCCCAGGAACCACGGGTGCTTCTGCTGCGGCAGCTCGACGATCTCCACCAGCAGGTCGTCCATCGACTTGCCGGAGATCACCAGGCCCAGGTCCTCGAACGACTGGCGATAGCGGTTGTTGAACTCGTAGCGATGGCGATGGCGCTCGCGCACCACGTCCTGGCCGTACAGCTGGCGGGCCAGCGTGCCGGTCTTGAGGCGGCACTCCTGCGCACCCAGGCGCATGGTGCCGCCCAGGTCCGAACGTTCGCTGCGCTGCTCGATCTCGCCGGTGGCGGTGGTCCACTCGGTGATGAGACCGATGACCGGATTCGGCGTGTTGCGGTCGTTCTCGCTGGAGTCGGCATCGGTGAGGCCGGCGACGTTGCGCGCGAAATCCACCACCGCGGCATGCATGCCGTAGCAGATGCCGAAGTACGGCACGCCCTTCTCGCGGGCGTACCGGGCCGCCAGCACCTTGCCCTCGAAGCCGCGCTTGCCGAAGCCGCCCGGCACCAGGATGGCGTCGGCGCTGCCCAGCACCTTGGCGGCGCCCTCGGCCTCGACCTGCTCCGAATCAACCCAGTTGAGATTGACGCGGGTCTGCTGCTTGATGCCGCCATGGCGCAGCGCCTCGCCCAGGGACTTGTAGGCGTCCTTGTGCTCGACGTACTTGCCGACGATGGCGACGGTGACCTCGTCCTTCGGGTTCTCCACGGCGTCGACCGTGCGCTGCCACGAGGACAGGTCGGCCGGACCGGCCTGCAGGCCGAAGCGCTTGACCACGATCTCGTCGAGGCCCTGCTTGTGCAGCCACAACGGCTGCTTGTAGATGATGTCCACGTCCGCCGCGCTGATCACGGCGTTCTCGGGCACGTTGGTGAACAGCGCGATCTTGCGGCGCTCGCCGTCCGGCAGCGGCTGCTCGCAGCGGCACAGCAGCACGTCCGGCTGGATACCGATGGAGCGCAGTTCCTTCACCGAATGCTGGGTCGGCTTGGTCTTGATCTCGCCGGCGGCCTTGATGTACGGCACCAGGGTCAGGTGCATGAACAGGCACTTCTCCGGGCCATGCTCGATGCGCAGCTGGCGGATCGCCTCCAGGAACGGCAGCGACTCGATGTCGCCCACCGTGCCGCCGATCTCGACCAGGGCCACGTCGAAGCCGCGGGTGGCCTCGTGGATGCAGTGCTTGATCTCGTCGGTGATGTGCGGGATGACCTGCACGGTGGCGCCCAGGTAGTCGCCGCGGCGCTCCTTGCGGATCACCGACTCGTAGATCTTGCCCGTGGTGATGGAGTTCTTGCCCGTGAGACGGGTATGGACGAAGCGCTCGTAGTGGCCCAGGTCCAGGTCGGTCTCGGCGCCGTCGTCGGTCACGTAGACCTCGCCGTGCTGGAAGGGACTCATGGTGCCCGGATCCACGTTGATATACGGATCGAGCTTCATCATGGTGACCGAGAGGCCACGCGCTTCCAGGATGGAAGCCAGCGACGCCGCGGCGATGCCCTTGCCAAGCGAGGACACCACACCGCCGGTGACGAAAATCAGGGGGGTCATGGGATGCAGCCGTGCTGGAAATTTGTATTTTAGGGGAAGATGGCCTCCGCTGCGAGGGCTTGAAACGGCCAGATGACTGGCTTGTTCAAGTTGAAGGCGCCACCCACCCGCCCTTTCCGCCCCGATCGCCCTTCCCCGGCCAAGGCCAGAGGCGCCCCGCGACGGCAAAGCGCGGCCACCGGGCGAGGTTCCGACTGCCCCCGCAGACATGGCACGGCGGCTCGCGCCGTGCCCAGCCCCTTCCGGATGACCGCGGACGCCCCTGCAGATGCGACAAGGGCGCCCGCAAGCGCCCTTGTCATCCCTCCGTGCCGGGACCGGTTTATTCCACCGGCATCATCCGGGAGGTCGGATGCATCATGTTCACGTTCATGTTGTGCAGCACCCACAGCGAACCGACCACCACGATGGCCAGGATCAGGAGGGTGAACAGCATGATGGCGAGGTTGCCGCGCTGCGACGGCGAGGTGCCCATGTGCAGGAAGCAGACCAGCTGGACCACCAACTGGGCCACGCCGAACACGATGATGCCCGGCATCATCAGGTCATGCGGCACCAGGCCGCTCATGACCGTGCCGAACGAGGCCAGGGTCAGCACCACCGACAGCGCGAAGCCGACCAGGTAGGACCGGGTGCTGCCGTGGTCGGCATGGGCGGCGTCGTGATGGGCCGCGTCGTGGGAATGGTGAGCGCCCGACATCAGATGGCCCCCCGCAGGTAGACAAAGGTGAACACGCAGATCCAGACGATATCCAGGAAGTGCCAGAACAGGCTCAGGCACGACAGGCGGCGACGGGTCGCATCGCCCAGGCCCTGGCGGCGGATCATGTCCATCATCACCACCAGCCAGATCAGGCCGCAGGTCACGTGCAGGCCGTGCGTGCCCACCAGGGTGAAGTAGCTGGACAGG
>JACXTT010009934.1_pt1 | contig 12930 bp, 15 predicted proteins | sample 9270951 | NCBI WGS metagenome assembly JACXTT01 (sample SAMN15532306, study PRJNA645909) | rock metagenome | isolation source: weathered quartz diorite | place: Puerto Rico | collected 2017-06-21 | reverse complement strand
GCACGTCGCGCCAGGCAAAGCCCGGCGGGGCCAGGCGGGCGAGGCCGGATAACCCGTCGGGCCGGCTGTGGCTATTCCTGCCGTAACGCGCACGCTAGGCTGCTCGTTGCGCAGCCAGTCGTAGCCGCGCTGTTCCAACGCCAGGGCCAACTCCTTGCCGCCGGTTTTGATGAGCCGGCCGCCCTGCATCACATGCACGAAGTCGGGGGTGATGTAATCGAGCAGGCGTTGATAGTGGGTCACCAGCAAGATCGCCTTGTCGGCCGCCGCCAGGCGGTTGATGCCATTGGCGACGATACGCAGCGCGTCAATATCGAGCCCCGAGTCGGTCTCATCCAGAATCGCGAGCTTGGGTTCCAGCAAGGCCATTTGCAGAATCTCATTGCGCTTTTTCTCTCCGCCGGAAAAACCTTCGTTGACGTTGCGATCCAGGAAGGCCGGCTCCATCTCAACCAGTTTCATTTTTTCGCGCACGAAGTCGTCGAATTCGAGCGGATCGAGTTCGTCGGCGCCGCGTTGCGCCTGCAGGGTATTGTAGGCGAGACGTAAAAAGGCGCTGTTACTGACGCCGGGAATTTCGACCGGATACTGGAAGGCCAGAAACACACCGGCGCGTGCGCGTTGCTCCGTCGGGAGGGCAAGCAGATTTTTATTTTCGAACAGCACCTCGCCGCCGCTGACGGTATAGGAAGGATGACCCGCCAAGACCTTGGAAAGCGTGCTCTTGCCCGAACCGTTGGGCCCCATGATGGCATGGATCTCGCCGGCGCGAATGGTGAGATTGATGCCCTTCAGGATCTCCACGCCATCCACCGAGGCGGTAAGATCGCGCACCTCCAACAAAACTTTGCTGTTCGAAATAATCACCCGACACTCCCTTCCAATTTTAATCCAAGCAATTTAGTCGCCTCGACGGCGAACTCCATCGGCAACTGGTTAAACACATCCCGGCAGAAGCCGTTGATAATCATCGAGACCGCCTCTTCGCTGCCGATACCGCGCTGCGCGAAGTAAAACAACTGATCCTCGCCGATCTTGGCGGTGGTCGCCTCGTGTTCGACCTGCGCCGTGGAGTTCTGCACTTGCAGATACGGAAAGGTGTTCGCGCCGCAGCGTGAGCCGATCAGCAACGAGTCGCACTGCGAATAATTGCGCGCGCCCGCGGCGCTAGGCGTGATCCTAACCAGGCCGCGATAGCTGTTGCTGGATTCGCCCGCCGAGATGCCCTTGCTCACAATCCGGCTGCGGGTATTCTTGCCGAGATGAATCATCTTGGTGCCGGTGTCGGCCTGTTGCTTGTAGTTGGTGAGCGCCACGGAATAAAACTCGCCGATCGAGTTGTCGCCGCGCAGGATACAGCTCGGATACTTCCAGGTAATGGCCGAGCCGGTCTCCAGCTGAGTCCAGGAGATCTTGGAATTGACACCCTTGCACAATCCGCGCTTGGTGACGAAGTTGTAGATGCCGCCCACGCCGTTTTCATCGCCAGCATACCAGTTCTGTACGGTGGAGTATTTGATCTCGGCATTGTCCAGCGCCACCAGCTCCACCACCGCCGCGTGTAATTGATTGGTGTCGAACTGAGGCGCGGTGCAGCCCTCTAGATAGCTTACGTAGCTACCTTCCTCGGCGATAATCAGGGTGCGCTCGAACTGGCCGGACTGCTCGGTGTTGATGCGGAAATATGTGGACAACTCCATCGGGCAGCGGGTGTTCTTGGGGATATAGCAAAATGAACCGTCGCTGAACACCGCGGAATTGAGCGCCGCGTAGAAATTGTCGCGGGTGGGCACCACCGAGCCAAGGTATTTACGCACCAAGTCGGGGTATTTTTGCACCGCCTCGGAGAGCGCACAGAAAATCACCCCCGCCTCGGCCAACTTGGCCTTGTAGGTGGTGGTCACCGAAACGCTGTCGAACACCACATCCACGGCGACGCCGGCCAGCGCCTTCTGTTCGTGCAGCGGCACGCCCAGTTTCTCGAAGGTGCGTAGCAGCTCCGGGTCCACCTCATCGAGGCTGGTCAGCTTCTTCTTGGGTTTGGGCGCGGAGTAATAACTGATGTCCTGAAAGTCTATTTTGGGGTAATGCACGCTGGCCCAAGCCGGTTCGGTCATGGTGAGCCAATGGCGGTAAGCGCTAAGACGGAATTCCAGCAGCCACTCAGGCTCATTTTTCTTCTCTGAAATCAATCTGATAACATCTTCACTCAGGCCCTTAGGCAAAGTTTCGGTCTCGATGTCGGTCTTGAAACCGTATCGGTAGGGTTGGTTGACCAAGGTTTGTAGGGTGTCGCTCATCGGCTAAAGACCTTGCAGTTTGTGGGGCTATTCCTGAGTAAATTACTAGGTTATTACTGTAGTTAACCCGAGTGTTTTAGTCAAGTATTTTTGGTATTCTGCGGGGCGCCCGATGGGGGTGATAAAATCCCTAATTTTACTGCGACACGGAGCCCTAGTGAACTACAACAAGATCATCATCCCTGGCTGCGGCGAGCGGATTAGCGTCAATCCTGATCAGTCCTTGAATGTCCCTGACCAGCCGATCATCCCGTTTATCGAGGGCGACGGCATCGGTGTGGACATCACCCCGGTGATGCGCCGTGTGGTGGACGCCGCGGTCGAGAAGGCCTATGCAGGCAAGAGGGCGATCGCCTGGATGGAAGTGTACGCCGGCGAGAAGGCCGTCAAGCATTATGGCGGCGACACTTGGCTGCCGGATGAAACCTTGCGCGCGGTGCGCGACTACGTGGTGTCCATCAAGGGCCCGCTGACCACGCCGGTGGGCGGCGGCATGCGCTCGCTCAACGTCACGCTGCGCCAGGAGCTGGATCTTTATGTGTGTTTGCGCCCGGTGCGCTATTTCAGCGGCACGCCGAGCCCGCTCAAAAATCCGGAAAAGACCGACATGGTGATTTTCCGTGAAAACTCCGAGGACATCTACGCCGGCATCGAGTGGGCGGCGGGCACGCCGGAAGTGAAAAAAGTCATTGATTTTTTGCAGCACGAAATGGGCGTGAAAAAAATCCGTTTCCCGGAAACGTCCAGCATCGGCATCAAGCCTGTGTCGCGCGAAGGTACCGAGCGTCTGGTGCGCAAGGCCATTCAATACGCCATCGCCAATAACCGCGCTTCGGTGACCCTGGTGCACAAGGGCAACATCATGAAGTTCACCGAGGGTGGATTCAGGAATTGGGGCTATGAACTGGCGCAACGCGAATTCGGCACGCTGGGAATAGATAAGGGTCCGTGGTGTCGCCTGAGCAATCCGAAAACCGGCAAGGAAATTATTATCAAAGACGTCATCGCCGACGCCTTCTTACAGGAGATTTTGTTGCGGCCCGAGGAATTCAGCGTGATCGCCACGCTTAATCTCAACGGTGACTACATCTCCGATGCGCTCGCCGCCCAGGTCGGCGGCATCGGCATGGCGCCCGGCGCGAATCTGTCCGACACCGTCGCCATGTTCGAGGCCACCCACGGCACCGCGCCGAAATACGCCGGCAAAAACGAACTCAACCCCGGCTCGATTATTTTGTCCGCGGAGATGATGCTGCGTCACCTGGGCTGGTTCGAGGCCGCCGATTTAATCATCCAGGGCATCTGCGGCGCGATCTCCGCCAGGACCGTGACGGTGGATCTCGCACGCCTCATGCCTGGCGCTACGGGCGTAAGCACGTCGAGGTTCGGCGAGGCGGTGATTAAAAATATGTAACAAGGTGCGAGACCTTGCGCTTTCGATCTATAGAAGAGGGCGTGTACGTACTCTTCCAGGGGCTATAACAGTGATGTGACCTTCAAAGGAGGGGAGTGCTGCATCTTTTATAACTTGAGAAAAAAGATTCGTAATTTGCGGAGCCGTAAAATTTTCCGGAACACGCAAAAGGATAACGCCTAGTGGGGCTGGTTGATTTCCGGCTAGTGGGAAATCGAGGTCTCTGGTTACTAAAATGCGCTGTTGTTGCCCTGCATAGAACCAAATCTCCTTATCATTGGCGCTGCGTAAGTGGCTGGCGGCAACGTCGAAGACATCATGTGAGTTTCGGAGAAATTGAATCAGGCTAAACGGTAAGTTTTCATCAATGAGGAAGCGCATGCACTTTTTCTTCGGCAAGCATCTCGGTGGCGTAAGCCAGAGCGGCTCTAACATCTTCCGAACTGACGCGATATTCCATGCAGACCTCTTCTATCGTCATCCCTCCAGCCAGAGCCCCTACAATAACCTGCACAGGCACACGTGTTCCACCAATCACGGGCTTGCCGCCCATGATGTTGGGGTCAATGATAATGCGCTCTTTATCTTCCATGATTCAGTATAGCATCTATAAAAACTGAATTCAGGCTGACGCCAACAACCTATCAATCTTCGCCGCGCAAATAAAATCGTTTTCGGTAAGCCCTTTGACAGCGTGGGTGCTATAGCGCACTTTGCATTTGTTGTAGCTGACTTCCAAGTCGGGATGGTGGTCTTCCTGGTGAGCGATCCAGGCCAGCGCATTTACAAAGGCTATCGTCTGATAATAATTTTTGAATTGGAATGTGCGGCTGATTTCGGCGCCGGTTTCGCTGAATGACCAGCCGGAGACCTGGCTTAAAAAATCCCGCGCCTGTGCAGCGCTCAGCGGCGGGGTGCCGCCCTCGCAGACCTTGCAGTGTTGGGTGGCTAAGTCGCTCATGGCGTCATCTCACTTGAATTTGTAGAAGGCCTGATTGAGATAGGCCACGACATCGTCAATCTGGCTGTCATTCCAGTTCATGCCGTTGCTGCTCTCGCAAAACTTGACGCGCTTTTTCAGGCTGTCCAATGAGTGGATGATGCTGTTGGGGCGGGTGTGTATGGCGTATTTATCGCCGCCCATGAGTTTGACGTGGCAGGAGGTGCAGTTTGCTTCGTAGAGCGCCTGACCGTTGTTGGGATCGGCGGCGTAGCTGCCCGGGGCGACCAGCAGCAGGCCTGTGATGAAGACCGCGGTAAGTCCATGTCGTTGCATAATAACCTCCTTAAGCGGGATGCGGTAGTTTACTTGACAGATGCGCCACTCGCACAGCGGCGGACGGGTGCGAATCGTGAAAGGCCGAATAGAGCGGATCGGGCGTTAGGGTGCTGGCGTTTTCCTGATACAGCTTGACCAGGGCCTCGATCAGCGCGCGCGGATCGGCCTGTTGCGCGGCGAAATCGTCGGCCTCGAATTCATTCTTGCGCGAGAAGTAAGCGAGTATCGGATACAAAAAGAAAGTAAATACGGGCATGGCGAGCAGGAACAGTATCAATGCCGCATGCCGCGAAGGCTGCGCGATACCCAGTCCCGCATAAAACCAGGGTTGCTCGATCAGCCAGCCGAGCAGAGCGAGGCCGGCGAGGCTGAAGATGAACACGATGGCCATGCGTTTTTGCACGTGTTTATGCTTGAAGTGACCGAGTTCATGGGCCAATACGGCCTCGATCTCGATGGGGTTGAGAGTATCCATCAGCGTGTCAAAAAACACGATGCGTTTATGTTTGCCGAGACCGGTGAAGTAGGCGTTGCCGTGGCCGGAGCGGCGCGAGCCGTCCATGACAAACACGCCCTTGCTGGTAAAGCCGCAGCGTTTAAGGAGTGACTGGATGCGTTCCAGCAGACCGCCGTCTTGCAGCTCTCTGAATTTGTTGAACAGCGGCGCGATGCAGGCCGGATAGGCCCACATCATGAACAGCGCGAAGCCCATCCATACCAGCCAAACGTACAGCCACCATAAACTCCCGGAGGCATCCATCAACCATAGCACCACGGCAGTGAGGGGAATTCCCAACAGCAGCATAAGCAGGGCCTGTTTAAAGAGGTCGGCGATAAACAGCTTTGGCGTGGTTCGATTGAAGCCGAAGCGTTGCTCAATGACGAAGGTGCGATATAAGGAGAAGGGCAGATCCAGCAAGGCCATCAGGATCAGGGTGCCAAGCAGGAAGCCCACGCCGGTCAATAATGGACTGAGCCCGAAGCCTCGCCAAACCTGATCGAGCAGACTCAGTCCGCCTCCCAAGGTCCAGACCAGTAGCCAGAGGGCCCCCGCGATGATTTCCATCCGTCCGAAGCGGGTCTTGGCCAGGGTGTAATCGGCAGCCTTTTGGTGCTCGGCGAGCGAAATTCGCGCGGCAAAGCTCGCCGGCACCTGGTGGCGATGGCCGCTGACGTAAGCGATCTGCCGCCGCGCCAGCCAGAGCTGGATGGCGATGCCCGCGAAGAGTGCGGTCAGGAATAGAGCGCTAAAAAAATTCATGGTGCGGTACTTCTGCAATATATAAAAGCATAGCCTCTGTTACAATGCCCGGGCAGTCCGTAAATCCATCGCCGAGAGATCAATCATAGTATGGCACAAGATCCCAACAATTTAATCTGGATAGACCTGGAGATGACCGGGCTTGATACCAACGCGGATCAGATTATTGAAATCGCTACCATTATCACGGACAGCCAGCTCAATATCCTGGAGGAAGGGCCGGTTATCGCCATCTATCAAAAGGATGAGATATTGGACAAGATGGATAACTGGAATACTCAACAGCATGCCAAATCGGGGTTGGTCGCGCGCGTGCGCGTCAGTTTGGCGGATGAGGTGGAGGCCCAGCAACGCACCTTGGAGTTTGTTCAGAAATACGTGCCGCGCAATAAATCGCCAATGTGCGGCAACAGCATTTGCCAGGATCGCCGCTTTTTGGCGCGCTGCATGCCGGAACTGGAAAAATACTTCCACTATCGTAATTTGGACGTGAGCACCGTCAAGGAGCTGGCTCGCCGCTGGACGCCCGCCTTGGCCGACGGTTTTGTCAAGAACCCCACCCATCTCGCCCTGGATGACGTGCGCGACTCGATTCGTGAGATGCAATATTACCGCGAGCGTTTTTTCAAGGTTTAGCCGATTAGTACAGAATAGGGTAGCGGTGGCGTCGCACGCTACCGCGACCTTGTACGGGATTAAAAAATAGAGCTGCGGGTTAAGCGCTTGAAATTCTTCGGCACGGGTGTATTGGCCGGGTCATTTACCTGCGCAGGCGTAAGCACCGGGCACAGCACGATCACGCCCGGCTTTTCAACGCTCACCAGCCCCATCTTCTCGGCCTTCTTGATATCCTCGATGTTATCGAACACTACGCCGTCCGTGGGGAAGTGAGGCGAGGCGAGGCCCGCGTCGATAATCTTTTGCACCGTCACGCCGGGCTTGGTGTGCACAATGTGCACGTCCCAGAGCGGCGAATAATCGGCGTCCTCCAGCACGGTTTCGACGATGTGCGCCTGATACTTGCGGATATCACCGATGATGTAGATGTCGTTGGTCGGCTGCCCTTCGACATTCTTTTGCGGCCCTGCGTCGGTATAGAATACTTCCTTGCCCTTATACCAGCCGTTCAAGACCATCTCGCCGGCCTGCGCGGCGGCGCTGCCCAGTAACACGATTAGCGCGACTAAAGTAGTACCCAATTTGGTTTTCATGTTTTATCCTCCTTTAAAGTTGGTTGAGGTTGTAACGCCGGTCTAAACGGCGTTTTCAGCGTGAGCCACGATACGCCGTGCCGTCCATGTGGTACATTCGTGCGTGTACGGAGCGTTATTTCGGTTTCTACGTATGGAAAATCGCCGCCAAGTCGGGAAAATAAGAGGCTAGTGATCAGCCGGCCAGGTGATTGAAATGCCGCAAAGCTCATTACTTAATTTCAGCTCGAATTCCGAGGCGCAGCGAGCGCTGCAATTGTTCCACTTGATCGCCGAGGCGACTGCGCCGGTGACGGGGGAGGACTTTTTCAAGGTGCTGCTGAAACATGGTGCAGCCGCCTTGAGCGTGCAGTGCGCCTTTATTACCGAGTGTCTGGACTATCCACAGACGCGGGTACGCATGTTGGCGCAGTGGTTGGGTGATGCGTTCGTTGATAACGAGGAGTATCCACTGGCCGGCACGTCGTGCGAGGACGTGATCGTGGGCGGCAAAGTATGCTTCATCGCCAAGGGCGCGCAGGCGTTATATAAAAACGAGCCGGGCGTGGAGGGGTATTTCGGCATTCCATTGTTCGACAACGTCAATCATAGGGTCATAGGCCACTTGGCGTTCCTGGACGAGGGCGAGATGATCGACGACCCGCTGGCGCAATCCATCCTACGCATATTCTCCGCGCGTGCCGCGGTGGAATTGCAGCGTTTGCACGCCGAGGAAAAGGCGCGGCAGTTACTCGATGAATTGGCGCACGTATCGCGCTTGAGCGCACTGGGCGAGATGGCTTCGGCGCTGGCGCACGAGGTCAATCAACCGCTCACCGCCATCATAGGTTACGCACAAGCCTGCCTGCGTATGCTGCAGGCGCGCGTTGCGGAGCAAGGTGAAATTCATCATGCGTTGCAGCGCATGGTCATGCAGGCGGAAGCCGCGGGCGCCGTTATTCGCCATCTGCGCAGCTTGGTGCGCAAGGATGCCCCGTCAGTTTCGGTTAATGTGTGCGACTCGATACACGAGGTGATAGGGCTGATGAACGCTTATCTGCGCGCGCAGCAAGTGGCCGTGCGTCTGGAGTGCAACGATGCGTTGCCGCAAGTATGGGCGAATCCGGTGCAGATTCAGCAGGTCATAGTGAATCTGATTAAGAACAGCGTTGAGGCTATCAACGCGGCGGAGCGCAACCACAAGCAGGTTGTCATCAACGCGACCTGCGTGCATAACCTGATAGAGATCAGTGTGGAGGACAATGGAATAGGATTACCTCAGCAGGTTGAAAAAATATTCGATCCGTTTGTTACCGCCAAGCCCGACGGTCTGGGCATCGGGCTCTCGATCAGCCGCTCCATCATCGAGGCGCACGGCGGACGGCTGTGGGCGGAGCCCGGCGCGCAGGGCGGTGCGCGGATTTGTTTCAGCCTGCCGGTCGGTAGTGGCTACGCACAAACGTATGACGCACAAAGCTGACGCCACGGTGTTTGTTGTCGATGATGACGCGGACGTGCGCGAGGCGTTGAGCATGTTGCTCCGTTCCGTGGGCCTGAAGGTGGACACTTTCGCCTCGGCGCAAGCTTTTCTTGATGCCTATAATCCTGACTGTCCTGGTTGCCTGGTGTTGGACGTTCGCATGCCCGGCATGAGCGGCTTGGAGTTACAGGAAACGCTGCGCGGTAAAGGCATTACGCTGCCGGTAATTATCATGACCGGACACGGTGACGTACCGATGGCGATACGCGCCATGAAGGCGGGGGTGATGGATTTCATCGAAAAGCCGTTCAATGACCAGTTACTGCTGGATCGCGTTAACCAAGCGCTTATACGCGACGGTGAGCAGCGCCGCCAATCCTCGGAGCGGCTGCAAATCCAGGCGCGGCTGCGCTCGTTAACGGCGCGCGAGAAGGAGGTATGCGATCTCATTATCGGCGGCGAGCCGAATAAACTCATCGCCCGGCGGCTTAACGTGAGCGTTCGCACCGTGGAGCAGCATCGCGCGCGCATCATGCAAAAGATGCAGGCCAAAAATCTGGCCGAATTGGTGACGCTAGCGCAGCGCGCGAGTGTGGGAATGGTCGGCTGAGCCTTGGATAGGGCAGTGGCGGCGTAGGGTAATTTTTGCTATAGTAAATCTCATTAACGCATTGCCACGCAGGTGAATTATGGACGTAATGGAGCGAATTAAACAACACGTTGAAAGCAACCCGGTGATTATCTTCATGAAGGGCACGCCGCAGATGCCGCAGTGCGGATTTTCGTCGCGCGCCGCGCAGGCGCTCAAGGCCGCGGGTGCGGAGTTTGCTTACGTGAACGTACTGGAAGACCCGGAGATTTTCCAAAATCTGCCACGCTACGCCAACTGGCCGACCTTCCCGCAGATTTATATCAACGGCGAGCTGATCGGCGGCTGCGATATTACGCTGGAACTTTACCAGTCCGGCGAATTACAAAAAATGTTGGATGCCGTGAAAAAGCTGGCCGAGGCCAAGACGCAGTAATTTCGTCGCGCTTCTTTAAGATTGTTTGAGCAACTTCCAGCCCAGCCGTTCACCGGCGCGGAAAGGTATTAACGTTTCCGTGCCGAGTGCATAGTCCTCCGGCACGCACCATCCCTCGCTTACCAATGTAATTTTTTCCTTGTTGCGCGGCAGGCGGTAAAAATCCGCTCCGTGCAGGCTGGCGAAACCTTCCAATTTATCCAGCGCGCCCGCTTGTTCAAACGCCTCGGCGTAGAGTTCCATGGCCGCGTGCGCGGTGTAAATGCCCGCACAGCCGCACGCTGACTCCTTGGTGTGCTTGGCATGCGGCGCGCTGTCGGTGCCGAGAAAGAATTTCGGGCTACCGCTGGTCGCGGCCTGCACGAGCGCCATTCTGTGTTGCTCACGCTTCAGCACCGGTAGACAATAGTGGTGGGGTCGGACGCCGCCGGCCAGCAGCGCGTTGCGATTGAGCAGTAGGTGATGCGCGGTGATGGTGGCGGCGACGTTGGTGGGCGCGGCCAGCACGAACTCCACGGCCTCGCGCGTGGTCACATGCTCGAACACGATGCGCAATTTGGGAAAGTGCTCCACCAGCGGCACGAGTTCCCGTTCGATAAAAACCTGCTCACGGTCGAAAATGTCTACGCTGGAGTCTGTCACCTCGCCGTGCACCAGCAGCGGTAAATCATGCTGCTCCATCGCCGCCAGGGCCGCGTCGGTCTTGGCCAGATTAGTAACGCCTGCATCGGACTGGGTGGTGGCGCCCGCGGGATAATATTTCACCGCGAATACCCGGCCGCTTGCCTTGGCTGCGGCGATTTCTGCGGGTGGGGTACTGTCTGTAAGATAGAGCGTCATGAGCGGCTCAAAACGGCTGCCCTTGGGCAAGGCCGCCAAAATGCGCTCACGATAGGCGAGGGCCTGCCCGGTGGTGGTCAGCGGCGGCTTCAGATTGGGCATCACGATGGCGCGCGCAAACTGGCGTGCGGTGTGCGGCAGCACGGCCTGCATGGCCGCGCCGTCGCGCAGATGCAGGTGCCAGTCGTCGGGCCGTATGATGGTTAGCTGATTCACCTGAGCTAAGGTATAGTTCCAAATCCCACGCACATTGTAGAGCATTCTCACACCAGATGCCGAGTCCGATGATATTTATTACCCTGCTGATTATTGTGCTCGGCGGTTGGTTTTTTATGGTCAGCCTGCGGGTGCGTGAGCTGGCCATCAAGCTCAGCCGGCAGGCGTGTCAACGCGAAGGGCTACAGTTTCTTGACGATACAGTGAGCGCGGCGCACATCGGCCTGCGCCGCGACGGTCGCGGCCGGCTCGGACTCAATAGAACCTATCAATTTGAATTCAGTGAAAGCGGTGCGCAACGCTACACGGGATATATCGTGATGCTGGGGGATCAACTGCAAATCCTGCACCTGAATTGGCCGGGGCGTGAGCCTGGTGCGGGCAACGCGCTACACTGATTATGCTGCCCGATTTGAAACAGGTCTGCGAGATTGTCATGGAAGGCGCCAAGCAAGAGCTGCTGCCGCGCTTTCGCAACGTCACGCGCGACATCAAACACGACGGCAGCGTCGTGACCGAAGCCGACACCGCTTTACAGCAACGTTTACAGCGTGACTTGGCCGACCGTTGGCCGCAATACCCTCTGCTCGGAGAAGAAATGCTGGCCGAAGAGCAGCAGCGCCTGCGCACTCAACATGCGGCGGGATTGTGGTGTCTCGATCCTCTCGACGGCACCACGAATTTCGCTGCCGGGATGCCATTCTTCGCCGCTTCCTTGGCGCTGCTGGAAAACGGCGCGCCGGTACTCGGTGTGGTGTGCGACCCGTTGCGTGACGAATGTTTCGCGGCGGGGCAGGGGCAAGGGGCGTGGCTCAACGGTGCGCCGCTCGCGCTTAAGTCTCAGCCTATCCCACTCAACCGCTGTGTGGCGGTTGTGGACTTCAAGCGGCTGACCGCCCCGCTCGCCGCGAGATTGGCGCAACAGCCGCCTTATCTTTCGCAACGTAATTTCGGCTGCGTCGTTTTGGAATGGTGCTGGTTGGCGGCGGGCCGGTTTGATATCTATCTGCACGGCGGACAGAGGCAATGGGATTATGCGGCGGGAAGCCTGATCCTCGCCGAGGCCGGCGGTCATGCGCTCACTTTGCAAGGTGAGCAAGTCCCTGCTGCCTCGGGACAACCGCGCTCGGTGGTGGCCGCGCTTGACGGGCAACTGCTGGAGGAGTGGCGGGCGTGGTTGAAACTATAGCGGTTACTTATTGGGTCAAACGATTCAGGGCTTCTTGCGCCTGCGGTACATCATGGGCCGCAGCTTTACGGTACCACTTCGCCGCCTCGGTCCGGTCAAGGTTCACGCCTTCCCCCTTTTCGTACAGCGTGCCTAAGTAATATTGGGCAAGCGGGTTACCTTGCTCGGCCGCCTTGCGATACCACACGGCGGCTTCGCTCAAGTCCTTTTGTACTCCTCTGCCATTGGCATAAAGCCCGCCGAGATTATATTGCGCCAAGGCATCCCCCTGGTCGGCCGCCGACCGCCAAGTCTGTATAGCTGTGACAAGATCACCCCTCTCATACGCCGCCACTCCATCGTGGAAACTCGCCCCAAAAACAGCACCGGCCACGAGGTAGAACAGCGCCAGCGCGATAATTTTTAAGCCGAGTTTTTTCATGAGCTGCGATAGGGATGGGTAGAGTAGGGTTATTATTATTTATATCGGCGGGCATGTGCTGAAGTTGAGGGCCATACACCCTAAAAATAGCAGCACTTACTTTACAGTACTAAGGGGACCCCTTTTCCGCGTGGGTGAGCCAATCACTGTGTTGCCACCCGCTTGCGTAGGTACGTGAATTGCGTATAATGAAGACATGCTCTTTGTTGAGTCTCCTGCCTTCAGCCGGTTTGTAGACGAATATGGCTCAGACGAGGCGCTGGCCGCCTTGCAGGTGTTGTTGGTGGAGCGCCCACAGGCCGGGGATGTAATTCC
>JACXTT010009933.1_pt1 | contig 12930 bp, 8 predicted proteins | sample 9270951 | NCBI WGS metagenome assembly JACXTT01 (sample SAMN15532306, study PRJNA645909) | rock metagenome | isolation source: weathered quartz diorite | place: Puerto Rico | collected 2017-06-21 | reverse complement strand
GATCGCGCAAACTGGGTGGCGCGTCACAATCTCCTTGGACTTACCCAATGTGACATAGATACGGCATTTCAGACTCTCAACGATTATTTTACGACTGCAAATCCCGATCAGCCATTTGTTTACAACCTTGGCACAACTCCCGAGGGCGAAGTCATTCTCGGTCAATGGGATCCATTAGTGGGCCAGATGGGGATCAGTAATCTCTATCTTTCACAGCTTTCCGATGCCGGATTGCGAGACCTGCTTACTACGATGGTTCACGAATTCCTGCATGTCGAAGGCATTCCCGGTACACCCGACGGGGAGCGGATAGTCCGGCAGATGGAAGACAGACTCGCTGATCAGCTTTGGGATCAATATCAAAGCAACAGGTCAAAATGCGGTTGTTCGTCCCCTCAGCCGTGACAGTTATGCGTTTTGCCTCTAAGGCCACGCAAAGGATGGCAGCAATTGCCGCTGCCATCACGTTTGCGGGTGCCGCAGCTGGCGAGCCTTCTCGCGAACAAGCGGTTCTAGAGGCGCTGCTGCGCTATTTGGTTTCTGAAGCGACCTTTCAGCAAGAGCCCGTCAAGGCGATTTGCGTCGCGGGCTACGATGTTGCGAACGTCTTGCTCGTACGAGATCGCGTCAAGATTGACGTTCCAATCGTGACCCAAAGATCCGATTGCCCCAAGCAAGAAGCGCAAAGTAGAGAGACTGCCTATGTTGCCGTCTGGTTGGGAGCGGCTGTTCGTATTAGCGATGAAGAGTATGTGGCGCGAGCGCGGGTTTACCGAAATCCCCTCAATGCCTCGGAAAGGCTCTTCACTCTAAGACTGAAGGATGGCCATTGGCTAGTTACGAAATCCGAAGTCAATTGGGTTTCGTAGGATGGCGCTCGATTGTTTCTTGTGCAAGGAAATCGAGGGGTGAACACGACCTTCGAACCGCAAACTGATCCTAGTCCGCCTCCACCGCGACGCGGCCCAGCGCCTGGAGAAGGGCGAGCAGGTCCTCCTTGCGGAAGGGCTTTCCGACCGTGGTGTTGAAGCCGATCGCGGTCTTCGCCTTGCGGAAGGCGGGCGAGTGCTCGACGCTGGTGGCGACCAATGTCACGCGGTCGGCGTCGCGCGTGATCTGGGCGCGCAGCAGCTTCGCCGCGTCATCGCCGTTCAATCCGGCGAGCGACGTGTCGACGAGCACGATGTCGTAGAGGTCCTGGTCGAGCGCGGCCTTCGCTTCGTCGAGGTTCTGCGCGACCACGACGCTGCAGTCGCGCCGCCCAAGAATGTGCGCGGCGAGGATCTGGCTGTCGCGGTGCGCGTCGACGAGCAGGATCGTCGCGCCCTTGCGATTCTCGCGCAGCGAATGCCGCGTGACGAGCGTCGGCGTCGCGTCGGCGTCGACGGAAGCGCCCGTCACCGCGACGATCGCCTCGTTCAATTGCCGGTCGTTGATCGGATAGCGCATGTACGCCGAGATGCCGTTCTCGCGGCAGGCGATCGCGTCGCCGGGCTTGCCTTCGGTGGCGAGCATCATCACCAGCGTCGCGTAGAACTTCGGATGCTGCTTGATGCGGAAGGCGAGCAGGAACCCGTCCTGCACCGGCAGCTTGTTCGAAAGTACGACCAGCGGAATCGGCGAGCCTTCCTGGTTGAGCCGCTCGAGCAGCGCCATCGCCATCGCGGCGTTGTCGGCTTCGAGCGGCACCATGCGCCAGCCGCGCAGCACGTTGGAGAGCGCCAGGCGCTGGTCCGGATCGTCCGAGACGACGAGGATCGACATGCCGACGAGCGACACGTACGTCGCGCGCGCCGGAGCGGGCGGCGCCGGGCGCAGCGGGAATTCGATCGTGAACGAATAGAGCGCATCCGACGTCGTGAGCGTCGAGACCGCGAGCTTGCCGCCCATCGCCCCCACCATGAATTTCGCCACCGCGATTCCCATCCCGGCATCAGCCGCACTGCGCACGCCAGGATCGCGCGCGCCTTCGCCCGACACGACGACGCTGAACGAGAGCTGGATTCCCGATTCGGTCACGTACTCGGGCGTGATCTGCAGCATCACCTCGGCGCCCGGCACGAGCACGAACGCGCTCTCGAGGAGGTTCTTGATCACGAGGCTCAGGCGCTCGATGTCGCCCACGAGCGCGTCGGCCACGTCCTGCTCGACCTTGATGCGCAAGCGGCAGCCGTGCTCTTCCGCGCTCGGTCCGACCCGCTCGATGAGATCCGCGATCGACGCGCGCAGGCGGAACTCCGCCTTGTTGAGCACCACGCCGCCCGAGACCTTGGAGAAGTCGACGAGGTCGCCGATCGCCGCCATCGCGGTCTCCGTCGATTCGCGGATGCGCTTGAAGTGCTGGATGAGCGCGGGATCGAAGTCGACCTGCTGCGCGCGGATGGCGATGGCGGAGATGCCTTCCATCGCGACCGAGAGCTCCATGCCGATCTTCTCGATGAGCGCGATCTCGGCGGCGGCCTTCACGGGCCCGGTCTCCGCGGTGCGCGCGCGCGGCTGCCACACGGCGCCGAACTCGACGTCTTCCACGAAGAGCGCGTGGCGCAGGAACTGCGAATCGCCCGCTTTCGAGCGCGAGAACACTTCGCGCGCCGGCACGCCGGTGAGCGACTGCGGCGCCGATTGCAGCTCGAGCGCCTGGCAGAAGGCGGCGTTGGCGAGCTCGACCTCGCCGTCGGCGTTCTCGATCATGAGCGGCGTCGAAGACGCCTCGGCAAGCGCGAGGAGGCGCACTGCCGTAAGGTTCAACGCGCGCTCGCTCTCGAGCTGCGGCCCGATGTCGTGGAGCACGGCGATCACGCCCGCAGCTTTGTCGCGCGCATCGAGCGCCGGCTGCAGCGCCACCTGCACCCAGTGCTGGGCGTCGTCCGGAATCTCGAGCTTCGCGTCGACGAATGCGGAGCCCGCCTTGCCGTCGGCCACGCGCGCGACGTTCTGCTCGATGCGCTTGCGCGCGTCGGCGCCGAAGAACGACGCGAAAGTCGAGCGCTCGATCGCGGGCCGCTCGCGGCGCACGAGCTGCGCGAACGCGGGATTGGCGAAGAGGATCGCGCCCTTCGCGTCCGCGATGGCGATCGCGACGTTGAGCGTCTCGAGCGTGCGGCGGAAGTCCTCGAAGGCCATGGGCTAGACCGCCTCGCGCTGCTTGCGGATGACGTCGAGGAGATGGCGCGTCGCCGGATGCAGCTCCACGCCCGCGCCGCGAACCGCCGGCAGCACCTGGTTCGCGATGTTCTTCCCGAGCTCGACGCCGAACTGGTCGAACGCGTTGATGCCCCACACGGTCGCCTCGACGTATACCTTGTGCTCGTAGATCGCGAGCAGCGCGCCGAGGTGATACGCGTCGAGGCGCGGCAGGACCAGCGTCGTGGTCACTCGATCGCCGGGGCAATCCTTGTGCGCGGACCCGCTCGCCACACCCGTCATGAGCGCCTCCGACTGCGCGCAGGCGTGCGAGATGAGGATCTCGTGGTGGACTTTCGTCGCGCCCATCGGCTGCGCGACGACGATGAAATCGCACGAAGCGGCGTCAGTCCCCTGGTGCAGCCATTGGTGGAATGCGTGCTGTCCCGGCGTGCCGACGCCGCCCCAGATCACGGGCTCGGTGGAGAAATCGAGCGCCGTGCCGTCGGCGGCGACGCGCTTGCCGTTCGATTCCATCTCGAGCTGCTGCAGATAGGAAACCAGCCGCTCGAGGCGCGAGGCGTACGGCAGCATGGCGTGCGTCGCGATGCCGAGCGCGTTGCGGTTCCAGACGCCGATGAGACCCAGCAGCACGGCGGCGTTGTGGTCGAGCGGATCGGAGCGGAATTCCAGGTCCGCGGCATGCGCGCCGGACATCAATTGCTCGAAGCGGTTCATGCCGATCGCGATCGCCGTCGGCAGCCCGACGGCCGACCACACCGAGTAGCGGCCGCCCACGCCCTCGGCGAAATCGAACACGTTGCACTCGGGAAGGCCCCAATTCGTGGAAGCCTCGACGTTCGCTGTGGCGGCGATGACGTGCTTCGCAATCGCTTCCTCGCCGAGCGCTGCGATGAGCCACTCGCGCGCGGCGAGCGCGTTCACCATCGTTTCCTGCGTGGTGAACGTCTTCGAGGCGATGATCACGAGCGTGCGCCGCGGATCGAGGCCTGTGATGGCGTCGTCGAATTCCGCGGCGTCGATGTTGGCGACGAAGCGGACCTCGGGACCATCGGCATCCGCGCGCAGCGCCTCGATCGCGAGCCGCGGGCCGAGCGACGAGCCGCCGATGCCGATGGCGAGCACGTGTGTGAAGCGCTCGCCGGTCGCGCCCTTCCACAAGCCGTCGCGCACCGCATCGGAGAACGAGCGCATGCGCTCGCGGTTGCGGCGGATCGAGGGCCGGATGTCCTCGCCGTCGACGACGACCTGCTCGTCGCCACGCAGCGCCGGGTGTAGCGCCGGCCGGTTCTCGGCCGTGTTCACGATCGCGCCCGTGAAGAGCTTCTCGATCGCCGCCGGCACGCCGCGGCTGCGCGCGAGCGCGACGAGGAGCCCGATCGTCTCGGCGGTGATGCGCTGCTTCGAGAAATCGACCGCGATGCCGGCGCAATCGAAGGTGAGCGCCGCTCCGCGCGCGGGATCGTCGCGCCAGAGCTGCGCGAGCCGCTTCCCCGCCAACGCGTCGCGGTGCGTGAGGAGCGCCTGCCACGCGGGAGAGGAGGTGAAGGTCGCCATCGGGTCGGCCCGTTAACCGGCCGATTCTACCCCAGCGCCAAGCCTGAAATCCCCAGGACCATGCCCGCCGCCGCGATGCCGCGGCGCAGCAAATCGCCCTCGCGCAGGAGGTGTGCGCCCATGAGCGCGGCGAAGAGGATCGACACCTCGCGCGCGGGTGCCACGAGGCTCACGGGCGTCACGACCATCGCCGTGAGGACGAGGATGTACGACAGCGGCGACAACAGTGCGATGGCGATCACCGTGCCGCGCCGCTCGCGCCATGCCGTCGAGATTCCGCCGGGCGCGCGCCGGTGCGTGAGGGGCACGAGCACGCAGACGCGAAAGGCGTTGCAGCCCCAGTCGTAGAGAAGCGGCGGAATGAGCCACGCGGCCACGCTCGCCTTGTCCCACACGGTGTACGCCGCGATCATGCAGCCGGTGAGGAGCGCGAATCCGACGGCCTGGCGCGCGTGGCTCGTGTGCCACGCGAAGGGGTTGCCCGTGAGGAGGAGGGCGGAGATGCCGATCAATACCGCGCCGCCGAGCGCGACCGTCGAGGGATGCTCGCCGAGGAGCGTGATCGCGACCACGATCGTGATCAACGGCCCGGTGGCGCGTGCGAGCGGATACACGATCGAGAGATCGCCGCCGCTGCGATACGCGCGATCGAGGAGCAGGAAATACGCGGTGTGCACCAGCCCGCTGCCGAGCATGAGGCCGAGATGGATCGGCTCGATGCGGTATCCCGTCTGCCACGCGACGATCGCCGCGAGCGGCGCATACGCGACGAGCGACGCGACGTTCGCCGCCGTGATCAGCCCCGCGCCGCCGCCGCTCTTCTTGAGGAGAAAATTCCAGCTCGCATGCACGAGCGCCGAGAGAAGGATGAGTGCGAGAGCGACGGCGGTCATGCGCTTTTCTCCCTCCCCCTTGGGAGAGGGCTGGGGAGAGGGTCGCATTTCTCCCTCTCCCTTGGGAGAGGGCCGGGGAGAGGGTCGCATTTCTCCCTCTCCCTTGGGAGAGGGCCGGGGAGAGGGTCAGTCCACGCGGCTAACGCTCGCGCGTTCTCGATTTCATGACGCGCACCTCTCGCCTCGCCATTCTTCGTCGCGGCTGCCACCCACGGCAGGTAAGGCGTCTTCGGACGCAAATGACGCAAGCAGAATGGCATCTTTGGTATCGCCTGCGCGCCCGTCGTTTCCTCGACTACAAGTTCCGTCGCCAAGTGCCCATGGGTCCGTACACCGTGGACTTTCTTTGCGAGCGAGCGCGATTGATCGTGGAAGTCGATGGCGGTCAGCATTCCGAACGAATCGAGGCGGATACTGCGCGGTCACGATGGTTGGAAGCGCAAGGGTATTCGGTGATGCGGTTCTGGAACAACGATGTTCTTGCGAGTATTGACGGTGTTCTGGAAACGATCGCTGCCGCTCTCAATCACCCTCTCCCCGGCCCTCTCCCAGGGGAGAGGGAGAATTTCGCACACCCTCTCCCCGGCCCTCTCCCAGGGGAGAGGGAGAATTAGGGTTTCATCAATCGAAGAAGATCGAGGTACTGCGTGTCCTCGGGGAGGACGGCGCCGAGGCGCAGGAGCCCGTCGATCATGACGATGCCGGCGTCGAGCGTGAATTCGCCCGCGAGCACCGCCTCCGGGACGTCCTCGACCGGCATGCAGCGGATGTCGGAGACCTCGCCGTCCTGGTTGGCGGGGCGAAAATCCGCGGGCAGCCACAGGTCGTGCACGAAGAGGACTTCGCGGTGCATGCCTTCGGGAACCGCGTACTCGACGCGCACGGCGCCGAAGCAGGTGAGCTCGCCCAGCAACGCGGGCGGAATGCTCGCTTCCTCCCAGGCTTCCTTGCGCAGCGTTTCATCGACGCTGAGCCCCGCGCTGATGCGTCCGCCGACGAGGTTGTCGAGCTTGTCGGGATCGACCGCCTTGTCGGCCGCGCGCCGCGCGATCCACACGTGCACGCGTCCGCCGACGCGCGTGAAGCCGTTCAGGTGCGCGCCGTAGCCCATCATGCCGAAGTAGCGCGTGGCGGCGCGCTCGACGCGCAGGAGATCCGGCTCGCCGTAGCGATCGGACACGCTCACCAGCTCGTCGCGCCAGCCGCGCAGCAATCCTTCGCGCGCGAGCTCCTTCGTCACCTCCGCGAGCGCGGCGCTGCGGCCGGCGGGCGTGTCGGGTGTCGCGCGCAGGTTCCCGTACGCCCCGTGGACGTCGAAGACGTGCGGCCAGCGGCGCAGCAGATCGGCAAACGACGGGCGCAGCCAGCCGACGGCGCTTTCGCGCACGTAAAAAGGAAGCACCGGAAGCTCGTCGTTCGCGTGGGACCCGTGCCCGCAGGCGGCACGGGCGAAAGCGAGCAGGTCGGCGTAGAGACGCGGTCTCAAGGCTCGAAAGCAGGGGGATGCAACGCGGGGAGCGTTGACAAGTCTAATTCAATTCCCGAGACTACGCCCCTCCCATGAAAGTCCTGGTCCTCGGTGCCGGCGTCATCGGCGTCACGACCGCCTGGTATCTCCAAGAGGAAGGCCACAGTGTGGCGATCGTCGATCGCCGCGCGTCGCCGGCGATGGAGACATCGTTCGCGAACGGCGGGCAGATCTCCGCGGGCCACGCCGAGCCGTGGGCGAATCCGCAGGCGCCGGCCAAGATCCTCAAGTGGATCTGGCGCGACGACGCGCCGCTGCTTTTCCGCTTCCGCCTCGATCCGCACCAATGGATGTGGGGCGCGCGTTTCCTCGTCGAGTGCCTGCCGGCGCGCGCGCGCGACAACATCGGCCAGCTCACCCGCCTCGCCGTCTACAGCCGCGATTCGCTCGACGAGCTGCGCGCGGCGACCGGCATCGCCTACGACGAGCTCACGCTCGGCATCCTCGTCTTCTTCACCGACGAGGCGGCCTACGAGCACGGCCTCGAAGCGGCAAAGATCATGCGCCGCTACGGCCTCGAGCGCGTCCCGAAGAGCGTGGAGGAGGCGATCGCGATCGAGCCCGCGCTCGCCGCCGCACGCGATCGCATCGTCGGCGCCACGTACACGCCGGCGGACGAATCGGGCGACGCGCACCTCTTCACGCAGCGCCTCGCCGAGAAGGTCATCGCGCGCGGCGGCCGATTCCACGCGAAACGCGATATCGCGCGGCTCGAAGTGGAAGATGGCCAGGTCGGGGGCGTCCTCGTGCGCGATGCGCAAGGCGCCGAGAGCGTGATGCAGGCCGACGCATATGTCGTTGCGATGTCGTCGTATTCGCCGCTTCTCACGCGCCCGATCGGCCTCGACCTTCCGGTCTATCCCGCCAAAGGCTATTCGGCGACGGTCCCCGTGAAGGACGCGTCGAAGGCGCCGCGCGTGAGCGTCACCGACGACAGCGCGAAGATCGTCATCACGCGGCTCGGCAATCGCCTGCGCATCGCCGGCACCGCCGAGCTCGCGGGCTATTCGACGCAGCTCAATTCCGTGCGCTGCGAAGCGCTCATCAGGCGTACGAGCGAGCTGTTTCCGGATGCGGCGCACTACGAGAAGGCGACGTTCTGGGCGGGGCTCAGGCCCTCTACGCCGTCGAACGTGCCGATCATCGGCCCGACGCGCTACCCCAACCTCTACGTGAACACCGGCCACGGGACGCTCGGCTGGACGCTCGCGTGCGGATCGGGGAGGGCGCTCGCGCGTATCATCAGCGGCCGCGATCCGGGAGTCGATTTCCGCTTCGGTTTCAAATGACGGTCACCATCGAGGACATCCACCGCGCCGCCGAGCTGGTCCGCGGGCAGGTGGTCGAGACGCCGTTCCTGCACTCGCGCACGCTCTCGGAGATCGCGGGCGCGGAGCTGCACCTCAAGTTCGAGAACCACCAGTTCACCGCGTCCTTCAAGGAGCGCGGCGCTCTCAACAAGCTTTCCTCGCTCGACGCTTCGCAGCGCGCGCGCGGCGTGATCGCCTATTCGGCCGGCAACCACGCGCAGGGCGTGGCCTATCACGCGCATCGCCTCGGCATCCCCGCGGTCATCGTGATGCCGCGCTACACGCCGTTCGTGAAGGTCGAGCACACGCGCCGCCACGGCGCGGACGTCGTCCTCGAGGGCGAGAACTTCGACGCGGCGAAGGACCACGCGATGAAGCTCATCGCCGAGCGCGGATACACGCTCGTGCATCCCTACGACGACGAGAAGATCATCGCGGGGCAGGGCACGTGCGGCCTCGAGATGCTGCGCGCGCAGCCGGAGCTCGACGCGCTCATCGTCGCGATCGGCGGCGGCGGCCTCATTTCCGGCATTTCCACGGCCGCGAAGGCGATGAAGCCCGCGATCGAGGTCTACGGCGTCGAGATGCTGCGCTATCCCGCGATGTACCACGCGATGAAGGGTACGAAGGCCGAGTTCGGCGCCTCGACCATCGCCGAGGGCATCGCGGTGAAGGAGCCCGGCAAGCTCACGCGCGCGATCATCGAGAAGAACGTGAAGGAGATCTTCCTCGTCGACGAGGGCGACATCGAGCAGGCGATCGTGATGCTGCTCGAGATCGAGAAGACGGTCGTGGAGGGCGCGGGCGCCGCGCCGCTTGCCGCGATCCTTCGCAACCGCGCGCGCTTCGCGGGCAAGCGCGTCGGGCTCGTCCTCGGCGGCGGCAACATCGATCCGCTCATGCTCGCGGAGATCATCCAGCGCGGCATGGTCCGCGGCGGGCGCCTGTCGCGCATCCTCGTCGAGATCCGCGACATTCCCGGCTCGCTCGCGAAAGTCGCCGCGTGCGTGGCCGAGCACGCCGGCAACATCGAGGAAGTGCGCCACCACCGCGCCTTCAGCCAGCTCGCGGTGCAGAACGCCGAGCTCGAGCTCGTCGTGAAGACGCGCAACCGCGGGCACGTGCAGGAGATCGTGGCCGCGCTCGAGGATTGCGGCTTCAAGGCACGCGCATCAACCACCGGAGAAAACGAATGACGATCCAGCGCTTCAACACCGGCAAGCGCCTCGCGGAGGCGGTCGTGCACGGCAACACCGTCTATCTCGCGGGCCTGGTCCCCGACGACGGCTCGAAGGACATCGGCGGCCAGACCGAGGAGGTGCTCGCGAAGATCGAGCGGGCGCTGCGCCAGGTCGGCTCCGAGAAGGCGAAGCTGCTGTCGGCGCAGATCTTCCTGCCGTCGATGGCGGATTTCGCCGGCATGAATGCGGCGTGGGAGAAGTTGGTCGTGCCCGGCCAGACCCCGGCGCGCGCGACCGTCGAGGCGAAGCTCGCGAATCCCGCGTATAAGGTCGAGATCATGTGCATCGCCGCCCTGTAAGGAACGACCATGACCATCGCCAGAGCCCTCTTTTCCGTCCTCGTATTCGCCTCGGCTGCCGCATTCGCGCAGGTGACCCAGGTCGAGCTCATCCCGCGCGCGACGTTCTTCGGCAACCCGACCAAGATCCAGGGCCTCGTGAGCCCTGACGGCAAATGGATCTCGTGGATCGCGCCGCGCGACGGCGTGCTCAACGTCTGGGTCGCACCCGCGTCCGATCCGTCGCAGGCGAGGCCGCTCACCGAGGAGAAGGTCCGTCCCATCCGCCAGCATTTCTGGTCGCGCAACAGCCGGATGATCCTCTTCATCAACGACCGCGGCGGCGACGAGAACTTCCTCCTCTACGGCGTCTCTCCCGAGGGCGGGGCGCTCAAGAGCTACACGCCCTTCCAGAAGACGCGCGTGATTCCCATCGGCGGCAGCCGCAAGCGTCCCGACGAGATCCTGATCGGCGTGAACAACCGCGACGCGCGCTTCCACGACGTGCACCTGCTCAATACGCTGAGCGGCGAGCTCAAGCTGGTCTACCAGAACGACCAGTTCTCCGCCTTCGAAGCGGATGAGGACCTGCGCGTGCGCTTCGCATTTCGCGAAAAGCCGGGCGGGGCGACTGAGGTGTTTCGCTTCGACGAGGGCAGGACCGAGCCCTTCGCGTCGATTCCCCCCGAGGATTCGATCAGCACGAGGACGTTGACCATCTCCGCCGACGGCAAGACCCTCTACTGGGTCGATAGCCGCGGACGCGACAAGGCGGCGCTCGTCGGGCAGGACATCGCGAGCGGCGCCACGCGCGTGATCGGCCGCAGCGACCGCGCCGACATTGCGCAGGTGCTGTTCCATCCGACGGCGATCGTGCCGGAAGCGTACTCGGTGAATTACCTGCGCCAGGAGTGGACCGCGGTCTCCGACGCGGTGAAGGCCGACGTCGACGCGTTGAACGCGCAGGTGAAGGGCCAGTGGAACGTCGTGAGCCGCGACGACGCCGACACGCGCTGGATCGTGGTCGTCGACGAGGTCACGCGGCCGGTCTCCTACCAGCTCTACGATCGCAAGTCGCGCAAGCTCTCGATGCTCTTCGTCACGCGACCCGAGCTCGAAGGCAAGCCGCTCGCGCCGATGTATGCGCGCGAGATCAGGGCGCGCGACGGCCTCACGCTGGTCGCATTCCTCACGCTTCCCGTCGGCGCCTCGGCGGCGAACGACGGCCGTCCCGGGAAGCCCCTGCCGCTGGTGCTCAACGTGCACGGCGGGCCGTGGGCGCAGGACCGGTTCGGCTACCACCCCGAAGCGCAGTGGATGGCGAATCGCGGCTACGCCGTGCTGCAGGTGAACTATCGGGGCTCGACCGGCTTCGGCAAGAACTTCGTCGAGGCCGCCAATCGGGAATTCGCCGGCAAGATGCACGACGACCTCATCGACGCGGTGAAGTGGGCGGTCGACAACAAGATCGCCATCGCCGACAAAGTGGCGATCTACGGCGGCTCCTACGGCGGCTACGCCACGCTCGTCGGCATGACGTTCACGCCGACCACGTTCGCGTGCGGCGTCGACATCGTCGGCCCCTCGAGCCTCGTCACGCTGATCGAAAGCTTCCCGCCGTACTGGAAGCCCTTCCTCGAGAGCTCGTGGTACCGCCGCGTCGGCAATCCCGAGAAGCCCGACGACCGGGCGTTCCTGCTCACGCGCTCGCCCATCACGAAGATCGACGAGATCAAGCGGCCGCTGCTCATCGCGCAGGGCGCGAACGATCCGCGCGTCACGCAGAAGGAAAGCGACCAGATCGTGCATGTCATGACCGAGAAGAAGATCCCGGTGACGTACGTGCTCTACGCCGACGAAGGGCACGGCTTCGCGCGGCCCGAGAATCGCATCTCGTTCTACGCGATCTCGGAAGCGTTCCTCGCGCGCTGCCTCGGCGGGCGTACCGAGCCGCTCGGCAAGTTCCCGGGCGCGAAGATCAACGTGCCGCAGGGCGCGGAGGTGCTGCCGGGGCTCACGCAGGCGCTCGCGCCGGGCTGATCGCATGAAGATCCTCATCACGGGTGGCGGCGGATTCCTCGGCTCGCGGCTCGCGCGGGCCCTGCAGGCGCGGGATCCCGGAGCCGCGATCACGCTGCTCGACATGGCGTTTCCCGCCGGGCTCGAGCGCGACTTCCGCTGCGTGAAGGGCGACGTGGCCGCGCGCGAGGTCCTCGAGGGCGTCCTCGGCGACGACACGGCGAGCGTCTTCCATCTCGCGGCGGTCGTGAGCGGCGGCGCGGAAGCGGATTTCGACCTGGGCTACCACGTGAATTTCGACGGCACGCGCAACCTGCTCGAAGCCTGCCGCAAGCTAGCGCGCCCGCCGCGCGTCGTTTACGCGAGCTCGGTCGCGGCCTTCGGCGGCGTCCTTCCCGACATCCTCGACGATTCCACGACGCCCGCTCCACAGACTTCCTACGGCACGCAGAAGGTGATCGGCGAGTATCTCGCCGCGGACTACACGCGCAAGGGATTCATCGACGGGCGCTCGCTCAGGCTGCCGACGATCGTGGTGCGGCCCGGCAAGCCCAATCTAGCCGCGTCGTCCTTCGCGAGCAGCATCATTCGCGAGCCGCTCGCCGGGATCGCGGTCGATTGCCCGGTGCCCGAGACGACCGGCGTCTGGATCCTCTCGCCGCGGCGCGTCGTGGAAGCGTTCGTGCACGCGCACGACCTCGCGGCCCCGGCGTGGCCGACGACGCGCGTCGTGAACCTGCCCGGCATCACGCTCACGGTGCGCGAGATGATCGAGGCGATGGGGCGCGTCGCCGGACCGGACACGGCGAAGCGCGTGCGCTTCGTGCCCGACGCGCGCATCCAGGCGATCGTGAGGACCTGGCCGGTGCGCTTCCGCACCGATCGCGCCAGCGCGATGGGCTTCAAGGCCGATCCGGACTTCGAATCGGTGGTGCGCGATCACATGGAGTCGATGGCAAC
>JACXTT010009932.1_pt1 | contig 12931 bp, 10 predicted proteins | sample 9270951 | NCBI WGS metagenome assembly JACXTT01 (sample SAMN15532306, study PRJNA645909) | rock metagenome | isolation source: weathered quartz diorite | place: Puerto Rico | collected 2017-06-21 | reverse complement strand
GGCCCGCGTCGGTCTCGCGCACCAGCCTGAGCGGCACGCGCTCGGCCGGATCCGGGCGCATGCGAGCGCCGATCGTCGCCGCGCCCGCGGAGAAGGTGAGGAACCGCCCGGTGCGGACGATCCGCTCGCGATGGCGAGCGGCGCTCGCGATCTGCTCGAGTGAGACGTTGCGCTGGCGGACCGCGTCGAGGATCCCGAGCGCGATCAGGTTGCCGTACGCCGGCGTGTGCGTGATGTTGCCGGCGCTGAGGAAGGTCGTCGCGGAAAAGCTCTTGCCCATCGCGCGCAGGTCCTGGGCGCTCTTCGGCAGCGCGTAGGCCCACGGCGTGCGAGCGCCCTGGGTGTCGGGTGGCGTCAGCAGGACGTCCTGCCAGGCAGGGTCCAAGTGGCGGTCGTACCAGGCGACGTACTCGTCCACGGTTGCGCGCGTGGCGGGGTGCACGGTGACGTCCTCGACGAGGCCCTCGCCGATGACCCAGACCCGGCGCCCGTCGCGCAGCGCCTCTCGATATTCCGTGCCCGTCCTCACGATGTTCCTCGCGTGCCCGGCGAATTATAATCCCGCCGGAGGTACCGACCAGTGGCGACGATTCCCAAGGCCCTTCACGAGCACATCAACACCGCCTTCCCGGCCAACGTATGCCTGGTGGGGACGGTGCTGCCCAACGGCTTCGCCCAGATCACGCCGCGCGGCAGCACGATGGTCTACGACGACGAGCACCTGGCGCTCTGGGAGCGGGGGAAGGGCTCGACGAATGCGAACCTCCGGGACAAGAGCAAGGTGACGGTCTTCCTGCGCAAGCCCCAGCTCCGGGAAGCCGGCGTGCTGCCCAAGGGCGGCATCGCCCGCTTCTACGGCACCGCCGAGATCCACAAGTCGGGCGCCGCTTACGAAGAGGTGTGGCGCCGCCTCGTGCAGCCCGAGAAGGACCGCGACCCCGACAAGAAGGGCTACGCCGTGCTGATCAAGGTCGAGCGGGCCGAGGACCTCGACGGCCAGCCGCTGGCGCTGGCATGAGCGACCTCCAGGGTGTCCTGAACGGGGTGCGGGTGCTCGACTTCGGTCGCTACATCGCCGGGCCGTACTGCGCGGCGCTGCTCGCGGACCTCGGCGCCGACGTGATCCGGGTCGAGCGCGCCGGCGGCGGCGAGGATCGCTGGGTGGCGCCGGTGACCGACGACGGCGTGGGGGCGATGTACGTCGTGATGAACCGCAACAAGCGCGCGATGACCCTCGACCCCGCGTGCCCCGAGGGGCGGGAGATCGTGAAGAAGCTGGTCGCCACCGCCGACGTCGTCGTGGCGAACCTGCCCCCGGAAGTGCTGCGCTCGCTGGCGCTCGACCTCGAGAGCCTGCGCCGGGTGAAGCCCGACATCATCCTGACGACGGTGACCGCGTACAGCGCCGGCGGGCCGTGGAGCGCCAAGCACGGGTTCGATGGCATTGGCCAGGTGATGTGCGGGTCGTCGTACCTCACGGGCACGCCGGAGCAGCCGCTTCGCGCGGCGGTCGCGTGGGTCGACTGCGGCACCGCGTCGCTCTCGGCCTTCGGTACCCTGGCGGCGCTCATGTCGCGGCGGCAGACCGGGCGCGGACAGAAGGTCGAGGGCGCCCTGCTGCGCACGGCGATCGCCTTCAACAATCCGACCCTGGTGGAGCAGCAGGCAATCCAGGTCGATCGCGTGGCGACCGTGAACCGCGGCCAGACCTCGGCGCCCTCCGACCTGTTCCGCACGAAGGACGGCTGGATCCTGGCCCTGGCAATCGGCGACCCGATGTTCCGGCGGTGGGCCAAGCTCATGGGCGAGGATCACTGGCTCACCGATCCGCGCTTCAAGGACGACATCGCCCGCGGCGACAACGGCGAGGTCGTCTCCAAGCGGATGGCCGAGTGGTCGGCGGCCCGGACGACCGGCGAGGCCCTCGCCGAGCTCGAGGCGGCGCGAATCCCGTCGGCGCCGCTCTACTCGCCCCAGCAGGCGCTCGAGGACGCCCACATCCGCACCGCCGGTCTGCTCCGCGACACGGCGTACCCGGGCGTACCGCGCGGCGTGCCGCTCGCGCCGACGCCGGTCGACCTCTCGGAGACGCCGGGGCGCTTCCAGCGCCGGGCGCCGACCCTGGGCGAGCATACCGACGAGATCCTGGCCGAGCTGGGCTATCAGAAGGCCGAGATCGCCGAGCTGCGGGCGCGGAACGTGATCTGAGCGCGCTGGCCGTCCGGAATCTCACCAAGTCGTTCGGCGGCCTGCGCGTCACGTCCGACGTCGACCTGCTGGTCGAGCCCGGCGAGCGCCGGCTCATCATCGGCCCCAACGGCGCGGGCAAGACCACCCTCTTCAACCTGATCACCGGCGAGCTGCGCCCCGACGGGGGCTCGGTCACGTTGTTCGACCGAGACATCACGCGGGTGCCGAGCCGCCGGCGCTTTCACCTGGGGATCGCGCGGACCTATCAGATCATCACGCTCTTCCCGGGCGAGACCTTGCTGCGCAACGTGATCCTGGCGCTCCTCGGCAAGTCGCGCCGGCGCTGGAACCCGTTCGTCAGGCTCAGCCGGCAGGCGTCGCTGGCGGCGCAGGCGCGCGAGATCCTGTCGCGCGTGGCGCTCGACCATCTCGCGGACCGGCCGCTGGGCCAGACCTCGTACGGCGAGCGGCGCCGCGTCGAGGTCGCGATGGCGCTGGCCCAGAACCCGCGCGTGCTGCTGCTCGACGAGCCGTTCGCGGGGCTCTCGGTCGACGAGCGGCGCGACGTGCTCCGGCTGGTCACGAGCATCCCGCGCGACGTGACGATCGTGATGATCGAGCACGACATGGACGTCGCGCTCGACTTCGCCGAGCGGATCACCGTGCTCCACTTCGGCGAGGTGGTGGTCGAGGGGACGCGCGGCGAGGTCGTCGCGCACCCGCGCACGCGCGAGATCTATCTCGGCGAGTGACGCGTCATCGAGCGGCCCTCTCGCGTCTCAGCGTCGGATGAGGGCCGGCTTGCCCCAGAGATAGTCGATCGCGAGCTCGCACGAGTGTCCCTTGACCAGGTACCTGGCCGTCCGGTCGCTTCCCACGGCCGCATGCAAAAGCACTTGCGGCCCGAGGACTCCCTGAGAGGAGATCTGTGCTTTCTTGACGATGACTCGATCGGCATAGCGCGACTCGGTGCTGACCTCCTCCTCCGGGACGAATCCTGCTCCGGTCGCCAGGAATCGATCTCCTCGGTGAGAAACCAGCTCGATGGACACCGAACACTCTCCGTCTCGCGCCTCAATCGGATACGGTTGTGTTTTCGCAACGGCTTGGAGCTTTCGGTCGACAGAAATCAAAGCAACTTCCCACCACGCCCCTCGGGGATACGGGCCGGGACCGAAGTTCAGCTCGTCCAGCGGCTTTGGTCGAGCGCTGGCGGCCGAACCGCTCACGACGACTCTACCGGCCCTGTCGACCTGAAGACCTGACGCCAGCTGACGGCTGGAGTGGTCGAATTCCTTGGTCAACAATACGAGCTTCGCGCCTCGAGGAAAGCCAACCGCTCGGAGGCGGTATCTGACATCGGCCGTGGCTTCGGTTCCTGGCACCAGCTGCATCTCGAGGCTAAGCCCGGGAGTCGCCTTGCGGTCGTCGACGACCGGCCGCTGATGCCCGAGCGCATCGTGGGTACACACGAGCGCGAAGAGAAGTCCCAACCGCAGCCCCCGGCCTGGACGAATCACCGGATCTGAATGATGGCCGCCACGGATGGGATCCCGCTCGTATCCAGGATGAAGAGCATGTAGTGACCAGGCGGCGCCAGATTCGCGTTCGCCGGTGTCTGGACGCTCAAGCTTCCGGCGCCCGCTGTGAAGGAGAGCGGGACGTACCGCTGATCCTGATTGAACGCATGAGTCACGGAGCCGAGCTTGACCAACGCAACTTTCGCGATTCTCCCGGCGTCGGGCGTCTGGACGACGATCGACGTTCCGTAACCGCTCTGGGCTGGAGCTGACGTGATCGCTGGGCGCGTGCCCTGGAATAGATAGGGCGGAGAAAAGATTTCAGCGTTCTTCTGATCAGTCGGAGCATCCACGTCGTCGAATCGTCCACCACCCGTCACCAGCACTCGAGCGTCGGGCAACAGGAGTGCGGTCGAATGGTACAGCCGCGGCTTCTGCATGCTGGCCATCGTTTGCCAGGTCTCGGTATCGGGCGACCACAGCTCGGCCGGTTTGATCGCGTTGGCCACGCCGACGGGATCGGTGGTGGGGCCACCGCCGGTGACCAGCACCTTGCCATCCGCGAGAATCGTCAGCGTGTGATAGGTGCGTGGATAGGCCATCGGCGATGTCTCGCGCCAGAGCGGTCCGGGCTGTGTCATGTCCAGGACGTACGTCGTGGTCGCGGTCGGCGTCAGCGGATCATCTGGATTGACGGAGCTCCCTGATTTGATGACGTGACCGGGCAGGTACATCGCGGCGCTGCCGCCGTCGAATGCCGTGGGGTCGACGACCGTCCATGACTGGGCATTGATATCGAGAACCTGTGTCACGACCGGGCTTTCATTGGTGCTCGAGACGAGCACCCGCCCGTCTGGCAGAACGAACATGTGGGGGTAGTAAGAAAGATCTAATGAGGCCCCGGACAACTGCGTCCACTTGTTTGTCGTCGGATCGAAGACTTCAGGGACCAGCGCATTGCAGGAGTCGCAATTGATCTCACCGGCCGTCACGAGAATCCTGCCGTCCGGCAGAGCCGTGGTAGTGGGGTACCAGCGCGCCGTGTGCATCGATCCCACTAGCAGCCACTGTTGTGTGGTGGGATTGAACGTGTTCGTGTCGGTGATGCCCACGTGCGCAGCGCCGGCATGGCCACCGGCGATGAGGAGTCGACCGTCCGATAGATGACAGTGGCCGGAGCAGAACGGATTCGTGCCGGTCGTAATGTCAGCCGAGGTGAACGTGTTCGCTGTCGGATTCCAGATGACCCCGGTTTCACCAAACCGGGCCAGCTGAACGGCGCAGTCCATTGACCAACGAGACCCGGAGCTGGAAGGGCAACGGTTACTGACACAGGGCTGCTCGTGGTCATGTTGTTGCTGAAATCTCGGGCAATGGCCGTGAGCACGTGGCTCCCGTTCGAAACGCTGGTGGTGTCCCAGACGAAGCTATAGGGTGCGCTCCTTACTTCAGCGCCGAGGTTGACGCCATCGAGTTGGAACTGGACACCGGCAATGCCGACGTCGTCACTGGCCGATGCGGCGACCGTGGTAATTCCGGTGATCGTCGTGCCATTCGTCGGTGCGGTGATCGAGACGCTCGGCGGACTGACATCGGGAGGCAGCATCGTTGCGCTGAAGGCGACGAGCTGCATGACCCAGGAGCCGCTGCCGGCGAGCGAGGCGGTGGCGCTGTATGAGCCGACGGCGGAGACGATGCGATCCTGGGCGATGTTGCCGTCGGGGCTGGTGATCATGCGCGAGGTGAAGCCGGTACCAGCGCCATTCGTGGTCGTGGCCACATCGTTGCCGGCGACCAGCAGGACGTTGGCGACAGTGGTGGTGAGGGTGCCCGTGCTCGAGGTCCCGCCAGAGCCGGAGGCACCGACGCCGCCGGCAACCGGGTTAACCGGGTCGAGGCCGCGATACTCGAGGATCCGGACGTCGGGGAAGCTCGCGGCGGGGGAGAAGTGCACGGTAACGGTGTTGGCGCCGGCACGGATGTTCTTGGCGTAGTAGAAGACGTGGGTGATCTGGCCGGCGAGCACCGTAGGCGCGAGGGCCGCGGCGTAGGAGTTGCCGGCCGAGTCGGTGACGGAGGAGACGGCGGCGGTGGTATCGCTCCAGCCGATGGCGACGACGTTGAGGTTGCCGGCGCCCTGCGCGGCGGTGAAGGCGACGTTGACTGCGGTCTGAGGCGACTGGGGCGTGGCGTAGTTGCCCTGCACGAAGGCGATCGAGGCCGCGATGTTGGTGACGGTGATGGAGACGCTGGCGCTCGTGGTGGTGTTGCCGGCAGCGTCGCGCGCGCGCGCAGCGATGGTATGCGAGCCATTGGTGGTGCCGGTGGTGCTCCAGGGTAGCGAGTAGGACGGGCCGGTTCCGGTGACCTCGGCGCCGAGGGCCACCCCGTCGAGGAGGAACAGCACGCCGACCACGGCGATGTTGTCGGCGGCGGAGGCGGTGAGGGTGGTGCAAATTACGCGCGTACGTTTCACACTGCAAAACTTTTCACACCCGCGGACGCTATCTCGGCGAGTGACGCGACTCCGCGCGCGCGTCGGCTTGCGTGATCAGCCACTCCACGTGCAGCTTCAGATCGTAGTACTCGCCCATGAGACCGGGCGGCGGCGGCGGGATCTCCGTGAGCCTCTCCTGGACGTGTCGCAGCCGCGCGGCCGCGGCTCGCGCTTCGTCCGGCGTGGCGTGCGCGAGCGCGTGATCGATCTCGTGGACCTCGCGATACCACCGCGTGACCCGCCGGCGCATCTGCGAGCTGTAGAGCGAGGGCAGAATGCGGATCAGCGGGAGCAGGATTCCGATGACCGGCAGCAGCAGGAGCGCCCATCGCTCTACCGTGACCGCGATCCAGAAGGGCAGATAGCGCTCGAGGAAGGGCGGGCCTTTGCGCAGGTAACGGCGGGCGACCTCGTGCAGCGGAAGCTCCACGAGCGTGTCGGAGGGAAACGCGTTGGGCGCCTCGAACAAGCCCGGGCGGCTGTGGACGATCTCCGCGGTCTTGAGCAGAAGCCTCACGATCACGGGATGGACGTCCTCGCGCACCACGAGCGTGGCGGTGGCCGCGAGCAGGAGGACGTCGTGGTCCGGCACGTTCGCCACAAGGTCCACCACGCCCTCGCCGAGAGTCACGGTCGAAAGGAACCGATAACGGGTCGTGTAGGCGATCGTGCGACGGACGCTCCAGAGGCTCACGGTGGGGCTCAGCAGGAGCTTCCGCACCAGCGGGACGGTCGGCGCGATGATGAAGAACGCGGCGTCGATCCGGCCGGTCTCGAGCGCCGTCGCGGCGCCCTCGGTGGTGAGCGCCATGATGTGCGAGTTCTGGGGGGTGACGCCGCTGTCGCGCAGCAACCGCATCGCGAGCGGGCGTATCCCGCTGCCTTCCTCGCCGACCTGGATACTGAGCCCGCGCAGCTCGTTGAGCCCGCGGAGCGGCCGGTTCTTCTTGTGGAAGAGCCAGACCGGCTCGTAATAGAGACTCCCGAGCGAGAGGAGGCCCTCGGTCGGCGCCGCCTCGGCGGTCCCTCCCTGGACGAAGCCCGCCATCACCTGCCCGGCGGCGAGGCGCTTGAGCGTCTCGACCGTCCCGGCTCCGGTGACGATCTCGACCGAGAAGCCGTCCGCCTCGGCAAGCTTCGCGTACTGCTTGGCGAACATGTAATACGCGCCGTTCTCGCGCCCCGTGCTGATCGTGATTCGCCGCGGCGGAAGCGGCTCGACCAGGCGGTTGAGGACCGCGAAGATGATCAGCACGACGACCAGGGCCGGCACCGCGACCCAGGCGAGCTTCTTCCAGTCCATCCCGGCACAGTCTAAGCGGCCATCCTTCCGTCGCCAGAGGATTTTGGGCTTGCCCAGGCCATCGGCTGATGGTTGGATTACCGACCAACGTCGATGGGCACCGTTCGCGCGTCAGGCCTCGTCAAGACGTTCGGCAGCGTGGCCGCGGTGAACGACTTGAGCTTCGAAGCCAAAGCCGGGGAGTTCCTGACTTTGCTCGGGCCGAGCGGCTGCGGCAAGACCACCACCCTGCGTCTGGTGGCCGGGCTCGAGCGCCCCGATCGAGGCGAGATCCGGGTGGGCGGCCGGCTCCTGTCGTCCGCCGAGTCCGGGCTGTTCGTGCCGCCCGAGCGGCGCGGCATGGGGATGGTCTTCCAGAGCTACGCGATCTGGCCCCACATGACCGTCTTCGAGAACGTCGCCTTCCCGCTGCAAGAGCTGCGCGTGCCGCGCGCCGAGATCCGCGAGCGGGTGATGGCGATGCTCGGCACGGTCGGCCTTGGCGCCTTGCACGCGCGTCCGGCGCCGATGCTGTCGGGCGGCCAGCAGCAGCGGGTCGCGCTGGCGCGGGCGCTCGTCTCGAATCCTCAAGTGCTGCTGCTCGACGAGCCGCTCTCGAACCTCGACGCGCGGCTGCGCGAGGAGATGCGGTTCGAGCTGCGCGAGATGCAGGCCCGGCTCGGGATCACGAGCATCTTCGTGACGCACGATCAGGCCGAGGCCATGACGCTCTCGGACCGCATCGTCGTCATGAACGCCGGGCGTATCGAGCAGGAAGGCAGCCCCGAGGAGGTCTACCAGCGGCCGAGCACGCGGTTCGTCATGGACTTCCTGGGCCGCGCCAATCACCTGCCGGCGCGCATCGCGAAGGGCGAGGACGGAAGTCTGGTGGCCGAGGTCGAGGAGAGCGGCTACAGCATGCCCCTCGGTGCCGGCGGGAGCTGGAGCGTCGGCCAGGCGGTGCTTCTGGCGTTTCGTCCGGAGGCCGTGGAGGCGCGGGCCGCCGAGCGCGACGGCCCCTGGGTCGGCGTCGTGCGCTCCTCGGTCTACGTGAGCGGCCATGTCGAGTACGTGGTGGAGATGGGAAAATTCGCCGTGAGAGCGACCGGGCCCGAGGAGGCACGCCTCCCGCACGACGCGCGCGCGCAGCTCTGCGTGGCGCCGCGGGCGGTTCGCGTATGGCCGAGGGAGCCGGGCGCGAGCGGAGGAGCAGCGCGATGACGAGAGGGCGATGGGCGGCACTACTGTCGGGGCTTCTCGCGTCGGTCGCCGTGGCCGGCGCGCTCGTGCCGGACACGCTCGGAGCGCAGAGCAAGCCGCCCGCCGCGGCGCCGGCGGCAGCGCCCGCTGATCTGACGGCGACACCGGCGAAGTACCAGGCGGCGATGGCCGAATGGAAGAGCAAGATCGTCCCGGCCGCGAAGAAGGAAGGCGAGGTCATCTGGTACAGCTGCTCGCAGGCGACGGAGGCCGAGGGCACGATCGCGGCGTTCAACAAGGCCTACCCGGACATCCAGGTGAGCCAGGTGCTCTCGCCCGGATTTCAGCTGGTCGAAAAGATCAACACCGAGTCCGCCGCGGGCCGCGTCCAGGCCGACGTCTACCAGTGCGGCGGCCAGAGCGGCCGGACCTTGTCCTGGCGTGGGCTGGCCGAGGATTTCATTCCTCCGACCGCGCTCGATCCGAGCGTGAAGTGGCGCTGGCCCATCATGAACTCGCAGACGCATCTGGCCGGCGTCTTCGCGAGCGTGAGCGGCCTCAACATCAACACGAAGCTGGTACCACCCGAGAGATATCCCAAGAGCTACTGGGACCTCGTGCGCGATCCGTACTGGGTCGACCTGATCAAGCGCAAGCGGGTGGCGTTCACCGACCCGCGCATCGCCAACATCGGCGTCTACCACGTGTACGGCTTGAAGGAAGTGAACGGCAAGCAGTACGGCGAGGCCTTCATCCGCGAGTTCGCCGGGCTCAAGCCCAAGCTCTTCGGCTTCAACGAGTCGGGCGAGGTCGCGCGCGGCGAGCTGCACGCGATGCTCGGCGGCCCGTGGCGCGTCGAGTACAGCCTGGGCACCGTGCCGATCACGAAGCTCTGCCTCGAGCCCGGCTGCGTGAGCACCCAGTCGCCGCTCTTCGCCGTGGTCAAGAACGCGCCGCACCCGAATGCCGCGAAGGTGTTCGTCGACTTCACGCTGAGCCGCGAGTACGCCGAGTGGCGCGTGCAGGCTCTCGGCAACACGCCGGCCCGCGCCGACGTGGCGCCGCGCCCGCTCGACGACCCGGCCAAGCACAAGCTCCAGTACGCCGGCAACGACCAGGCCGAGCGCCAGATCGCCGAGGTTCTGAAATGGGTGATCGCCTCGAAGCTCTTCGATTACTGACGGGGGCTCGGTGGTACGCTTCGCAGCGTGCTGACCGACGACGGATACCGGCGGCTTGCGAGGCGGAAGGCAGTCTGCGCGCGGAATGCGTCGACGGTTCACACGGCCGACGAGCTGTGGAGGAAAAGTGTCCGGTTTCAGCAAGAAGTCCGCAGGCAGCTCGAGACATGCCGCACGGAGCTCCTGATTCGCCGCAAGCTGACCCAGGACCGTCTCCCGCACGGCCGAGACGCCACCACCGTCGGTCGGCCGGGACGCGGTGGGCTGTGCGACGGCTGCGAACGGCCTCTCCGCTGGACGCAGCTGGTCATGGAGATCCCGAGAGGCGACGAGCTCCCGGCGCGGCTCCATGCCGATGGCTTTCTGCTCTGGGACAAGATCAGGCTGACCTGAGCCCCGGGAGGCGTTGACGTGGCCGTCATGATCGGTCGGGTGCGTCGAGTCGCCTGGCCCCGCGTGGTGGCGTGGGCGTGGCTGCCGACCCTGCTCCTGATCGTGGTGACCGTCCTCACGGTGACTCCGGTGGTCACCGCGCTGGTCGCGGGCTTCAGGGACGCGCCGCCCGGCCGGCCCGGCGCGATCACCTGGGAGTCCGTCCGCGCCTCGCTCGGCGTGATGGCCGAGCCCGACGTGTGGCGGATCCTCTGGACGACCGTCTGGCTCTCGACCGTGCGCGCGGTGCTGGCCCTGGCGCTCGCGGTCGTGCTGGCGTGGATCATCGCCCGCACGGACTGTCCATTCAGAAACCGCCTGGAGTTCCTGCTGATCCTCTCGTTCTTCTTCCCGCTCCTCGGCAAGGTGCTGGGCTGGGCGCTCCTGCTGAGCCCGCAGAAGGGCTACTTGAACCAGCTCCTGCGCCTCTTGCCGATGTTCGCGGGGGACACGGGGCCGCTCGACATCTTTTCCTACGGCGGGCTGATCTTCGTGAGCGTCACCGGCTGGGCGACGCTCCTGGCGATCTTCCTGATCCCGGCGTTCCGGAACATGGACGCGGCACTCGAGGAGTCGGCGCGCATGTGCGGCGCCTCGGCACGGCGGACGGTCCAGAGGATCCTGGTGCCGCTGCTGCGCCCGGCGATCCTCGCCGCCTTCATCCTGTCGCTCACGCGGCTGCTCTCGTCGTTCGAGACCGAGGTGTTCCTCGGGACCAGCTCGGGTATCTACGTGCTCACGAACAAGATCTACGAGCGGATGATCCAGATCTTCCCGCCCGACTTCCGGACGGGCATGACGATGGCGGTCATGCTGCTCGTGATCACCTTCGGCCTGGTGCTCGTCAACTGGCGGTTCCTGGGCAAGCGCGACTACACGACCGTCAGCGGGCGCGGCTACTCGGCGCGCCCGATGCCCCTGGGGCGGCTGCGCTGGGTGGCCTTCGCGTTCGTGGTGCTGTTCTTCGTCGTCACGGTGGTCCTGCCCGCGGTGATGCTGATCCAGGTGAGCTTCATCCGGTTCATCGGGCTCAACGTCTTCGACCCCGCCAGCTACACGCTCGACAACTGGCGCCGGATGCTCACGCTGCGCATCAACCGCCTGGCCCTGACCAACAGCCTGATCATGAGCATCGTCGCGACGACCGTGGGGATGGTGATCTACTCGCTCGTCTCCTACGTGGTGACCAAGAGCCGCTACAAGGGACGGCGGCTGCTCGACCTCGCCGCCTGGGTGCCGTGGGCGGTGCCGACGCTCGTGCTGGGTCTGGGCATCCTCTGGGCCGTCCTGCTCTCGCCGCTCGCCATCCTCTACGGCACGCTCAGCGTGATGATCTTGGCCCACATCGTGCGCGGCTTTCCGTTCGGCACGCAGATCATGGGCTCGAGCATGATCCAGATCAGCCGCGAGCTCGAGGAGGCCGCGCGCATCCACAAGGCCTCGTGGCCCTCGACCTTCCGGCGGATCTGGCTGCCGCTGGTGAAGAACGGCTTCCTGGCGGGCTGGGTGATCCAGTTCACGGTGTCGTTCAGCGATCTGGCGACGGTCGCGTTTCTCTACGGCGCCAAGTCGACGGTGCTGCCGACCCTGTTCCTCAGCCAGTGGTCGAACGGGCGCCTGGAAGAGGCCGCGGTCGGCGCCCTCATGATGACGATCGTCGTGCTCGCGGTGGTCGTGCTCGTGCGCCGTCTCGTCCTTGGCAGCGTGCGCACGACGACCGTGGCATAGTAGGAACCCACGACAGGAGGCGCGAATGCTTTCCCGAGAGGACAACGAGCTGCTCTGCCGGGTCGGGCGCGGCACGCCCACGGGCGATCTGATCCGCCAGTACTGGATCCCCGCGCTGATGACGAGCGAGCTCCCGGAGCGTGACGGGGCGCCCGTCCGCGTCCGGCTCCTGGGCGAGAACCTCATCGCCTTCCGCGCCACCTCCGGCAAGGTCGGGCTCATCCAGAACCATTGCCCGCACCGGGGTGCCTCGCTCTTCTTCGGCCGCAACGAGGAAGAGGGGATCCGCTGCGTCTACCACGGCTGGAAGTTCGACTGCGAGGGCGCCTGCGTCGACATGCCGAGCGAGCCCGCCGAGAGCAGCTTCAAGTCGAAGGTGCGCGCCACGGCCTATCCGTGCGTCGAGCGCAGCGACATCATCTGGACCTACATGGGCCCGCGCCGCACGCCGCCGCCCCTGCCGGACATCGAGCCCAACATGCTGCGCGAGGGCGAGTACCAGGTGCAGAAGGTGCTGCGCGAGTGCAACTGGTTCCAGGGGCTCGAGGGCGACATCGACACGAGCCATCTCGGCTTCCTGCACCTGGGCGCGGTCAAGCCCGAGCAGACCAAGCCCGGGACGTTCGACTACTACAACGTCACCGACCGCGCCCCGAAGTACGAGGTGGTCGACACGGAGTTCGGCACGTCGTACGGCGCCTATCGCCCGGCCGAGGCCGGCAGCTATTACTGGCGGATCGCGCACTTCCTGTTTCCGTTCTTCACGATGATCCCGACCGGCATCCTCGGCATGCAGGTGCTCGTGCGCGCCTGGGTGCCCGTCGACGACAACCACATCATGTTCTGGAGCATCGCCGCGCCGCGCTCGCGCGTGGGCACCGGCGCCGCGGGCGGCGCGTCG
>JACXTT010009931.1_pt1 | contig 12932 bp, 6 predicted proteins | sample 9270951 | NCBI WGS metagenome assembly JACXTT01 (sample SAMN15532306, study PRJNA645909) | rock metagenome | isolation source: weathered quartz diorite | place: Puerto Rico | collected 2017-06-21 | reverse complement strand
CGAAGTGATCGCCTATACCCAGGTAGGTCTGCACCGCTCCAACTTCGTGGGTGAGGACATGCCCGGCGTGGTGGAAGGCACGTCGCACGATCTGATCGCCGACGCCATGGCCGCCTTGGGCCAGGCACAGTCCGCGTCCATCCGCGGCTTCCGTTACGGAACCCATGTGCGGCCAGGTGGCGCCATCACCATGAACGACGTCTATCACTACATCCCTATCGCGTCCAAGCTGGGTCGTACCGACAAGGCCTGCGGCGCCGACCTGAAATTCGCGATCGAGCAGTCGATCGGCGGTACCTTTCATCCCGATCCCGGTCAGTGGACCGGTGGCTGGATGTTTGGCTACAGCGGCTTGAACTATGACGTGGACGCTTGTGACGGCTTCATGGGTGCAACCCCAATCAACCCGACACCGTTGACCTGGGCCAATCCCACCGCGCCCTGGACCACCAACCGCGGCAGCAACATCAAGGTCAAAGGCGTTGCGATTGACGACCACGAGCTTTATGACAACCGTGCCACCCTAAACGGTATCGCCAATCCAACCTATCAGATGTGTGTGCCCTCCGATGGCAGCGCGGCCCATGGCGGTTACACGGTCACCGGCTATTGGTATGCGGATGATCCGACCACCATCAATAACTGCAACCCTTGTCGGGGTCGCACGATTCAGGCGGTGATGAACGATGGCAGCATCGTTCAGGTCGCCGGTCCGGGCGCGCCTGCGACATTGCCCAACAGTCTGGATGTGCTGGATGTCAGCGAGGCCGTGGTCAGATATCTGCGTGGAAACCTGGGTGGCATGGTGACGACCAGCAATCTGCCGATCCATCGCCTGACGGTAAAGCGTTTGCCCAGCATCAACCCTTACAGCTTCCCACAGATCCAACCGCTCAAGGGCGCGTCGGCGGCGACCTGTCCGGTTCTGTAATTCTGCAAACTGGATACATCCAGCAACGGCCCAGCATCCACTGGGCCGTTTTTTTTGGGTATATCAGGATGCAGCCGTGCCCAAAGAATCCCGGGGTAGGGAAAACACCCGACGCCATTGATCGAATGTGTCCGGGGCCAACGGCCGGCTGAAGATATAGCCCTGGATTTCGTCGCAACCCAACCCACGCAACAGCTTGACCTGCTCACTGGAATCAACCCCCTCGGCGATGACCTTGTGCTTCAGCAGGTGTGACAGAGAAATGATGGCCGAGGCAATCATAAGGTGGTCCGGGTTGTTTGCGATATTGATAATAAATGACCGGTCGATCTTCAGCGCATTAATCGGCAGCGTGGCAAGGTGGCTGAACGATGAATATCCGGTCCCAAAATCATCAATCGCGATACCAATTCCCATTGCCTGAATCGCCTTGAGCTTCATGACGTTTTCCTCGACATCCTTCATGATCAGGCTCTCGGTGATCTCGATATCGAGACCGCAATTCTCGCTTCCATTCTTTTCCACGATCTCCTGGATCATCGCGACGAAATTCTTCTGCACCATCTGAATCTGGGAAATGTTGACCGCGATGCGCGGTGCGCGCGGATCTTTCATCCGCCAAAGCGCGTGTTGTGCCACGGCTTCCTCGATAATCCACCTGCCGACGTCGATGATCAATCCGGAATCTTCCAGCGTGGCGATGAATTCGATAGGCGGCACCATGCCCCGGTCCGGGCTGTTCCAGCGCAATAATGCCTCGGCACCAGATACGCGCCCGCTCTGGATATCGACCTTGGGTTGGTAGTGCAGCAGAAATTCACCGCGGTCAAGCGCTCGACGCAACATGGTTTGCAACGCCAGGCGATCGCCAAGCTTGACGTTCAATTCGGTCGTGTAGAACTGAAAATTGTTTCGCCCCAATTCCTTGGCTCGGCGCATCGCCGCCTCGGCATTTTTCAGCAACGCCCCGGGTTCCTGCCCATCGTGCGGGTAAAGACTCACGCCGATGCTGCAAGTAATATCGAGCTCGCGATCCTTCATCACGATCGGCTGCGAAACGGAACTCAAAACCTTCTGCAAGGTATCGGTAACCTGCGGCCGCGAAGAGATAGCCTCCACGATGCGCTGCAGCACTTTTGGAACGTTCTCCTCGTTGGCGATACCGGACAACACCAGCACAAATTCATCGCTGGCTAACCGTGCCGCGGTGTCGGTTGTTCTGATGCAGGACCGGATACGCTGTGCGACCAGCTTCAGGACTTCATCACCCGCCTCGTGGCCGAGGCTGTCGTTGACGAACTGGAAATTGTCGAGATCGAGAAACGCCAACGCCACGATTTGCTTCTGCCGTCGAGCCAGTGCCACGGCCTGTTGCAGACGGTCCCGCAGCAGATTCTGGTTAGGCAGTTCCGTCAGAAGGTCAAAGTTGGCCTGGTGTTCCAGCTGCTGCTGGTAATTCCGGGTTTCGGTGATGTCATTCAGCACCGCAACAAAATGTGTGATCTTTCCTTTTTCGTCGCTGACAGGAGTGATATGCATATCGTTCCAAAACAGACTGCCGTCCTTGCGACAGCATTGGAAAATGATATGGCCCTCGCGTTGCTCGGCGATGATCGCGCGCATATCCGCCAAGGCGGCCTGATCCGTCTTGCTCCCAACCAGGAACTCGATATCTTGACTGAGCGCTTCTGCGGCAACGTAACCCGTTATGCGCTCGAAGGCGGGGTTGACGTACTCAATAGGCTGATGGGGGCCATGAAAACTGGCGATCAGTACCGCATTGACGCTTGATTCAATGGCTCGGTTACGCAGGCGTAGGGCCTTGTCGGCCTTATTATACCGGCGCGAAGTAAACAGGACCGCCAGGATCCCGACACCAGCGGCGGTCGAGCAGGCAATCAGGAATGCCCAGAAGAATGACACATCACTCACGTTCTACTCCGCCTTGGGTCATTCGGCTGGTTGACAGACATGGCAAACGCTTTGAACACAATTAGCATGGATGCGGTATCGGCAGGTTTTGATTAAATCCCTTTATTGAGATGAACAAACAGTACCGCAGAAAACACGCCGCCTCGAGGGCGGTCGTGCGGCGAGCCGCCGGACATAGCAGTGCAACGATTCATCGTGCATGTCACGCAAGGAATGATGGGGCTTAAGGTCGTAGAGATTCTCGATTCAGCGCCGCTGTTCGAATTCGCAACTCGCTCCTGTCCTTCCCACTTTACGTTTTACTTCATCCAGCGATACGCGGAAATAAACCGGGCGGTTATGGGCGCAGGCGTGTGGGTTTTGCGTTTGCATCCAAGCCGCGAGCAAGCGTTCTTGGGATTCAGGCGCAAGCGTTTCGCCGGCTTTGACGGCGCCAAGGCAAGACAAAGCCTGCCAGCAATCTTCGCGCTCGCTGCGCACCCGCGTTAGCATATGCGAGAAGATCCAACCTGATTCTTTTGGCAGTAAAAATTCGGGAATCGCACGCAGCGCCAGCACCTGCGGACCGAAGGCTTCCATCACGAAACCGCAGGCTGTCAGTCGTTCGCGTTGGGCTTCGATCACGGCTTGTTCGGATGGCGATACATTCACTACTTGCGGCGCCACCAAATCGCGGCGGCCGACTTTGCCCTGTTGCAGTTTTTCGTAGAACACGCGTTCTTCGGCGGCGTGCTGATCCAATAAATACAAATGTCCCTCGAATAAAAAAAGCAAAAAAGTATTTTCAAGCTGACCGATCAAGGTATACGTCTTCGGGATTTCATAGGCACCCTGCGGTTCCGCTGCGGATAGATCGAATGTCGCTTGATTGTGCCGACGACGCGCGAGCGCATAGCGTACTTGCTCGTAAACTTCCTGGCCGTCGCGGAAACGCACTTCAAGCTTGGCGGGATGCGCATTGATGTCGATATGCGCGGGCGCTAGTTCGAGAAATAAAACCGCGGTACCCGCGCGTTGCTCCAGTCCATCCCAAACCGCACGATATAACATGGCGTTGCGCACTGGGCGGCGATTGACGTACAGATAGGCCCGTCGTGGTGAAGCGTTCTCGCTCGGCAATACGAAACCCCAAGCGCGGCCCCAACTGCCGACAGCGTCAAACTCTTCGAGTTGAGAAGAGGCTTGTTGACCGAAAGCGTTCGCCAGTCGCTGCGCGGGAGTGGCCGGAGGCAACGTGTATACTTCACGGCCATCAAGCAATAGAGAAAAACGTTTTTCCGGATAAGCTAAAGCCGAGGCCGTGAAGGTGCGCAGGATGTGGCGATATTCGGTCTTGAGGCTGCGCAAAAATTTCTGGCGCGCGGGCAGGTTGTGAAAAAGATCCCACACCTCGACGCGCGTGCCGACTGGCGCGCCCGCTTCTTGCAACGATAGCATGCGCCCGCCTTCCAGACGCGCCTCGGTACCGAGCAGCGCGTTGCGCGAGCGCGTGACGAATCGCAGTCGCGAGGCCGAGGCGATACTCGCCAGCGCCTCACCGCGAAAGCCGAAGCTACGTAATGCCGATAAGTCTTCGATGCGCGCAATCTTACTGGTGGCGAAACGTGAAAACGCAAGCGGCACTTCATCCGCGCCGATACCGCTGCCGTCATCCGTGACTTGAATCAGGCGACGCCCGCCCTCTTTAACGTCAACTTGCAAAGACTCGGCGCCCGCGTCCAACGCATTTTCCAACAGTTCTTTGAGCACGCTTGCTGGACGCTCGACGACTTCGCCAGCGGCAATACGTTGTTGAACTTCGGGTGACAACAATCGAATCGTCATATCTTCACGGGCTTCTTCGGCACCGGCACTATTCGTGCCCGCTCTATCGGAGGAGAAACACTTTCCACGGCCGCTTGCGCCAGAACCTTTAGTTCAGCCAATCGCTGTAGCGCCTCCAGCGGCGTGGTGTGGAGCGGATTGATCTGCTGCAGCTGCGTAATGAGATTTTCCATGGACGCCGACATCGAGCGCACCAGACGCACATCGGTTGATGCGGTATCTCGATTGGTCACGGCTCTGTGTTCGAGGCGTTCCCATTGCGCGAGCAAAGCGCTCGCGCGCTGTACCACTGACGTTGGCAGTCCGGCTAACTGAGCAACGTAAATGCCATAACTTTTCTGAGCCGCGCCCGAAACGACTTTATATAAGAATGTAACGTTGTTGTGTTCCTCCCGCACCGCCAGACAAACGTTGGCCATGCTCGGAATGCGCTCAGCGAGTTCGGCCAGTGCATGATAATGTGTGGTGAAAATAGTTTTGGCTTTGATTTCCTGAACTAATGTTTCCACCACCGCTTGGGCGATCGCCTGGCCGTCGGCGCTGCCGGTGCCGCGGCCGACTTCATCGAGAATAACTAAGCTCTTGGCTGTGGCATGGCGCAGAATATTGGCCGTCTCCATCATCTCGACCATGAAGGTGGATAGACCGCGCGCGAGAAAATCGGCGGCGCCGACGCGCGTGAAGATTCGATCCACGACGCCGATCACCGCTTGCTGCGCGGGAATGAAACTTCCCATCTGTGCCAGCAACACCAGGATCGCGGCCTGGCGCGCATAAGTACTTTTGCCCGCGGCATTCGGGCCAGTCAGAAGTAAAAACGATTGACGCTGATCCAGATGCAAATCGTTGGGCACAAAGTGGTTGCTTAAAGCTTCGACCACTGGATGGCGGCCTTCGGTGATGGAGATCGTGTCGCGGTCACTTAGTTCGGGGCGCGTCCAATTCTTGAGCACCGCCACTTCGGCTAAAGACGCGAGCACGTCCAAGCTGCCCAAGACTTCCGCGGTCTGACGCAAGCGCTGCGCCTGTGTGGCAACGCGTTCGCGCAGCTGGACAAACAGCTCGTACTCCAAATTTTTGGCGCGCTCCGCGGCGGATAAAACTTTTTCCTCGAATTGATACAATTCGTCGGTGATAAAACGTTCGGCGTTGACCAATGTCTGTCGGCGCTGATAGTGTGGCGGCACGGCGCGCAAATAAGATTTCGTGATTTCAATATAGTAGCCAAAAATTTTATTGAAACTGACGCGCAGATTGGGAATGCCGGTTTTTGCGCGCTCGCCGCGTTCGTACTCGGTGAGCCAAGCGTTGGCGTCGTTCTGTAAAACCTGTAGTTCATCCAAGGCGGCGCTGGCACCCGGACGGATGATGCCGCCTTCGCGCGCCGTGACGCGCGGTTCATCCACCAACCAAGCTTGGATATCGGTATGGACGTCCTCTAACGGGTCCAATTTTTCACGGAGCTGCGATAACAACGTGCATCGAGTCGAACTCAGTTGCTCGCGCAGCCGCGGCAGCGGCGCCAACGAAGTTCGCAGCGCCGCCAAATCACGTGGATTGGCGGCGGCGGAGGTTAGGCGCGATGTTAAACGTTCTAAATCCAAAATCTCGGCCAGCAAAACACGCAACTCGGCGCGCCCACTCGGCTGCGCGATCAATTCTGCTATCGCGTTCTGACGTTCATGAATCGCAACCACGACGCGCAAGGGATGCAGCACCCAGTGCCGCAGACGGCGTCGGCCCATGCGCGTGAGCGTGCGATCTAGAACCGAAAACAGCGTTCCCTCGGATGTATTCTGAAAAATATTTTCGCTAAGTTCGAGGTTGCGCTGGGTCTGTGCATCCAGATGCAAAAAGTCCTCACTATCATAAAGTTTTGGCGCCTGCATGTGCGGCAGAAAGGCCATTTGCGTTTGCTTGAGATAACCGAGCAGCGCGCCCGCGGCAATTAGGCCTTGGGGCGCGGTAATCCTAAATGATTCGACGGATGTACTGCCGAAGTGTGTCGCGAGGATTTGCCAGGTGCGTGATGAATCGAAATCTTCCATCGGCCGCTGGCTGATAAACGCACGATACTGGCCGAGGTTTTCCACCGAATCACCGGCCTTGAGCAGAATCTCCTCCGGTTGTAAGCGTGCTAGCAATCCCAAGAGCTCTTCATCACCGACGCATTCCGTGATTAAAAACTCGCCGGTGGCTAAACGCACGAGTGCCAGACCGATGCGTTCGCCTTCACGACACAAAGTTGCGAGGCTGCCTTCATGCCGCTCCGAGTCGTAGAAGGTGCCGGGCGTCACGACGCGGATGACATCGCGCCGTATCAAGTCGCGTCCGGCGCTGGCTTCTTCCATCTGCTCACAGATGGCGACCTTGTGGCCTTTTTCGATTAAACGCGCAACGTAGAATTCTAAACGGTGATGCGGCACGCCGCACATGGGCACGCGTTCGCTGGCTTTACCTTGGGGACGTGCGGTGAGAACGATGTCAAGGGCGCGCGAGGCGGTCACGGCATCGTCGTAAAACAGTTCGTAAAAATCTCCAAAACGAAACAGGAGCAAAGCATCCAGGTGCTTATCCTTAACCTGACGGTACTGCTCCATCATGTCTGTCTCAGAGCTGCGTGACACTGCGATACGACGATCCTGGCTGTGAGGTGGATTCGTTGTCCACTACATTTAAAGTGCGCGTAGTCTGCCACAGGCTCCGAGACGGGTCTAGGACAACGCTGAAAACGCCTGGCCTTGATTGGCTTTTTGGTTATCTGTCATTTATCTTGCATCGCCGACAACGTGTTTTATAAACTGGCACATTGCACAGGGAGCCAATGTGTCCTTCATCGCGGATTTGCATATCCACTCCACCTACGCCCGAGCCGTTAGCAAAGACATGGTTCCCGAAAGTCTTTATCGCTGGGCGCAAATCAAAGGCATCGGCGTCGTCGGCACCGGCGACTTCACGCATCCGCGCTGGTTTGCCGAACTGCAAGAAAAACTCGAACCGGCGGAGGACGGACTCTACCGTTTGAAGCCCGCGTTCGCCGCCAGCGTTGATGCGCAGATTCCAGAACGTTGCCGCGCCGAAGTGCGCTTCATGCTGACGGCCGAGATCAGCGGCATCTACAGCCGCGCGGGTCGCACACGCAAAGTACATAATTTAATTCTGGCGCCGAGTTTTACCACCGTCGCCAAAATCAACGCGCGCCTGGCGCGTATCGGCAATCTCGAGGCCGATGGCCGGCCGATTTTGGGACTCGACAGCGAACTGCTGTTGCGCATCGTGCTCGAAGTCGCACCCGAAGCCTTGCTGGTTCCGGCTCACGCTTGGACACCGCATTTCTCCGTGTTCGGTTCCAACTCCGGTTTCGACTCGCTCGAAGAATGTTTCGGCGAGCTCGCGCCGCATATTAAAGTCATCGAGACCGGGTTGTCTTCCGATCCGCCGATGAACTGGCGCTTAAGCGCCTTGGATCGAATCACGCTGATCTCGAACTCGGACGCGCACTCGCCGAGCAAGCTTGGACGCGAAGCCAATGTATTAGCCACCGCGCTGTCCTATCGCGACATCATTGACGCCTTCGTAAGCGGCGATCCCAAAAAATTTCTCGGCACCATCGAATTTTTTCCCGAGGAAGGTAAATATCACTACGACGGTCATCGCAACTGCGGAGTGCGCTTAAGCCCGAGCGAGAGCGCGAAAAACAATAATCTTTGTCCAAACTGCAGCAAGCCGCTCACCATTGGCGTGATGCATCGCGTGGAGAAACTTGCCGACCGGCCAGTGGGATTCCAGCGTGAAAACGCCCTGCCCTTCTGGAGCATCATTCCGCTTCCCGAAATTATCGCTGAAGTACAAGGCGCGGGTGTCAGCACCAAAGGCGTGACCGAAAGTTATTTCAAAATCCTCGAGCGTTTGGGCAACGAGTTCCATATTCTCATGCATGCTTCGATCGCAGACATCGAAGCCCAGAGTAACTCGCTGCTGGCTGAAGCGATCGCACGCACGCGCGCCAAACAAGTCAATATCGCCCCTGGCTATGATGGCGAGTACGGCACTATCCATATCTTTTCCAGCCAAGAGCGCCAAGCGGCCGCACCGCAGATGAGTTTGTTCTAAGTTTATTTGAAATGAACACGCTGCTGGATTCGCTTAATCCCGAACAGCGTGAGGCGGTGCTGGCCACTGAAGGAGCGGTGCTCGTGGCCGCCGGACCCGGCACCGGGAAAACCCATACACTCACTACACGTCTAGCGTATTTGCTGCACGCCCAACGCGTCGCGCCTGAATCGGTGCTGGCCGTGACCTTCACGCAACGCGCGGCGCAGGAAATGCAGAAACGCCTGAAAACATTCATCGGAGAATCGGCGCAGCGGGTTAATCTTGGTACTTTTCATCATCTTTGCCGACAATGGCTACGCACCGATGGTCAGCGTTTAGGATTACCGCAGGATTTTGGCATCTGTGACCATGCCGGGCAATTGAACCTGCTACAAGAATGTCTGGCACAAACTGAAATCAAGCTATCGATCAAACCGCAACGTCTCCTCGAAGAATTATCATACGCGCGCAGTCAGGACGCAGATCCCCAATCATGGCTCGAATCTAAAAGATTGACCGCAATCGACACCACCTACCGTCAACGCTTACGTGCGCAAAAACTACTTGACTTCGATGATCTCATGTCGCTGAGCGTCGAGTTACTGGCGTCGTTTCCAGATATCCAACAACGTTATCAAAAGCAATACGCTTTCTTGTGCGTGGATGAGTATCAAGATGTCAATCCGCTGCAGTGTCGACTCTTGCGTCTGCTCGCTGGCGATGCACCCAATCTTTGGGTCGTGGGCGACGCGGACCAAGCGATTTATGCTTTTCGTGGCGCGCAAGTCGAAAATTTTCTGCGCTTCGAGCGCGACTTTCCTGGTAGCCGCGTGATTCGCTTGCAACGAGGTTATCGTTGCACGCCGCAGGTCGTCGCAGCGGCGAACCAAGTCATCGCGCATAACACAACTCGATTGCCTTTCACTTTGAAAACGCATCGCGCTTCGGGCGCGCACATTCGCGTGCTGAACTTACCGGACGAACAAGCCGAAGCCGCTTATGTCGTACGCACCATAGAGGAAAGCATGGGCGGCACCAGTCACTATCAACATTACCAAGGCATGGTCGAAGACCCGGTAAGTCAGCGCCAGCGCAGCTTCCGCGATTTCGCCGTGTTATATCGATTGAACGCCCTATCTCGTCCGCTGGAAGAAGCGCTGACACGCAGTGGCATTCCGTTTCGCGTCATCGGTCGCACGCATCTGTTGGATCGTAAAGCCGTCAAGGATGCGCTCGCCTACCTGGAAGTGATTCGCCGTCCCGAGGATGATCTGATCCTCAAGCGCATTCTTAATATACCGCCACGCGGCCTGGGACCGGAGACCGTGAAAACTTTGGAAACCTCCAGCCAACAGCAAGCGCAAACGCTTTATCAAGCCTTGGAACAAAGTCAGAAACTTTCCGTCACCCAGACGCGCGCGGCCCATGATTTATTACATCTGTTGAGTCAGCTGCGCCAAGGCATGATCGGCCCTCGCCTTTCCGAATTCATTACCTGGATGCTGAATTTAACCGGCCTACAGCGCTGGTATACCGAACAGAATGCGCGACACGAAAATGAGTTTCTTTTGCTGCGCAACCTGGCCGTGCAGCACGACGAGCATCCGCTGCCCGAAGCGCTCGACCGACTGCTGGCCGAAGCCGCTCTGGCCAACGAAGCCGATGACTACGATGCCAAGGCCGACGCGGTAACGCTGATGAGCCTGCACGCCGCCAAGGGGCTCGAGTTCACCGAGGTGTTTCTATGCGGCGTGGAGCAGGGACTGCTGCCTTATGCCGAAGCGGATATCGAGGAAGAACGCCGATTATTCTATGTCGGTCTTACCCGTGCGCGCGAACAGGCTCACCTGCTCGCCTGCCGCCGCCGCTTCCTATTCGGTGAACGCCGTGAACGGCCGGCCTCGCCATTTCTTGGTGAATTCAGTGACAAGTTGAAACAAACGATCACCGTGCCGGACCCTGTGCCTAAGTCTAAAGATTCACAGACGAATTCGCAGCTATCACTATTATAGCCACGCTGCTGTCCCTTTTCGGTCGCTGCACGCACTTGGCCGTGCCAATGCCGATAGTGAATTCCATCGGTCGACACAACACCATCTATTCTAAATTTAGATTCTGAAAATGGTGTATATGGCATAAATGGGACGACCAGGACTATCTACTGTGCAAAAATCGGAACTGTGGCAAAGATGGAAAGCTGGGCGGTCTTTGAACGACATTAGCCGCGCTCTCGGCAAGCATAGCGGTCGAAGCAGGTTTACTATCCAAAAACCAGATTGGCAAAAATATCCGCCATGGCTCATCGCAGACATGCCGGCTGAGCCGTGTACCATAATCGAACCTGCGGTTCTCATCCCTTTGGGCGAACAACACCCAAAAATAAAAGAGGCCCGGTTAAAGCTGGGCCTCTTTCTATTTTTGGCGTCCCCAAGGGGATTCGAACCCCTGTCGCCGCCGTGAAAGGGCAGTGTCCTAGGCCTCTAGACGATGGGGACAAAACTGACGATCTGAAAGAAACGGGTTGTTCCTGGGCAACCCTTTCATCGAAAATTGGTGGAGCTAGCCGGGATCGAACCGGCGACCTCATGCATGCCATGCATGCGCTCTCCCAGCTGAGCTATAGCCCCTTGCAAGGCGCGGTACTTTACATGTCCATACGGCGATGGGTCAAGCCGTAACCGCTTGTTTCCTTATATGTTCCAGCGCCGCATCGAGCCGTTCGAGCGTTTTCTCGCGCCCAAGGAGCGTCAGCGTCACATCAATCGGCGGTGAAACCGCGCGGCCAGCCACGGCCACGCGTAAGGGTTGCGCAATCTTGCCGAGCTTGAGTCCTTCGGCCTCGGCAACACCAGTGACCGCTGCGTGAATCGCCGTGGCATCCCAAGATGGTAACGCCGCCAGGCGCGCGTGCAATTCTGTCAGCGGTTTTAGTGCCTCCGGTTTCAAATGAGTGACGGCATCTTTGGGGTCGTAACTGTCAAGATCCCGGTAGAAGAATGCGCTGTTCTGCGCCATTTCCACCAGCGTTTTGGCGCGTTCGCGCTGCGCCTTCACGACTTCCACCAGATCCGGCCCGATTACCGGGTCAATGCCCAACTTGCCTACATGATGGCTCATATGATGGGCCACATGCTTGGGATCGCTATTCTTAATGTAGTGCTGGTTGAGCCACAGCAGTTTTTCGGGATTGAAGGCGGCAGCCGAGCTGTGGACTTTGGTGACGTCGAACAGCTTGATCATTTCATCGATGGAAAACACCTCCTGATCGCCATGCGACCAACCGAGGCGTACAAGGTAGTTAAGGAGCGCCTCGGGCAAAAAACCATCATCGCGATACTGCATCACGCTCACGGCACCGTGACGCTTGGAAAGGCGCGCGCCATCCGGGCCGAGGATCATGGGTACATGCGCGTAGATTGGCGGCGTGTAATTGAGCGCCTTCAGCATGTTCATCTGGCGCGGGGTATTATTCAGATGATCGTCGCCACGAATGACATGCGTGATTTTCATATCCATGTCGTCCACCACCACGGTAAAGTTATAGGTTGGCGAACCGTCGCCGCGCGCGATGATAAGATCATCCAGCTCGCTGTTCTGGAATAGCACACGTCCGCGCACCAAGTCCTCGACCATCACGACCCCATCGAGCGGGTTCTTGAAACGCACGACCAGTGGCACCCCCGCTGGCGGGTTGAGCGCGCCGTGGCGGCATTTGCCGTCGTAACGCGGCTTTTCCTTGCGCGCCATCTGTTCGGTGCGCAACTGCTCCAAACGTTCCTTCGAACAATAACAATGGTAGGCCTGCCCTTCCTTGAGCATCTGCTGGATGACTTCCTTGTAGCGCGGGAAGCGCTGGGTCTGGAAAAACGGCCCTTCATCATATTCCAGTCCGAGCCAGGTCATTCCTTGCAGGATGGCGTCCACCGACTCGGTGGTGGAACGCTCCAGGTCGGTATCCTCGATGCGCAGGATGAACGTGCCGCCATGCTTGCGCGCGTACAGCCAGGAAAACAGCGCCGTGCGCGCGCCTCCCACGTGCAGATAGCCGGTGGGGCTGGGGGCGAAACGGGTGCGGACGGTCACGGAGATGGTTTCATATATGGGGAAACCCAATGGTAATGAAAATCGGCGGCAATTTCAGCTGAATTGA
>JACXTT010009930.1_pt1 | contig 12934 bp, 9 predicted proteins | sample 9270951 | NCBI WGS metagenome assembly JACXTT01 (sample SAMN15532306, study PRJNA645909) | rock metagenome | isolation source: weathered quartz diorite | place: Puerto Rico | collected 2017-06-21 | reverse complement strand
GCGCTGGGCGCGGCGCTGTTGGGCAGCCTGCTGGCGCGCGGCTGGGTCGAGCCCACGCGCACCTCGCGCGCGTTGCGCGTGACACCGGCCGGCCAACGCGAGATCATGCGCATCGCGGCCTAGGAGACCGCAGCAACAGGAGAAATCAAGATGGCCACACCACTGGACGACGACACGCAGGACGCGATTGCGCGTTTCTTCGCCCTGATCAACCTTGGCGACAGCGCGCAGACCTCGGCGCAGCTGTCGATGTTTGAGGACGCCTTGCTCGATGCCGAGGACGATGACACCGATGGCCAGGAACTGCTGTGGGTGATCCGCGAGGTCATCGACTGGCAGTCCGGGTTCTTTGTCGACTGGAAGGATGCCCAGTCCTTTATCGGCTGCCTGAACCAGCTGTGCGAACGGATCGACCTGGAGATCGACTGGGGCAGCGATGACCCCGAGGAAGAAGCCTTCCTGGAGACCACCAGCGTGCCCGAACTGATGGAGCTGGCGCACAACCAGTTGCGTGTGGCCGGCTATACGCTGTGGAACTGGGATACGGGCGGCGACGCCTACGGCGGCTGGATCACGCGCAGCGAGGATGATGAGGAGATGCTGGATCTTGCCGAAGTGCTGCACTTTGATGTGCGCCCGGCCGAGCAGCCTTATTGACCGATGCCTGCGGGCGGAGGCCGCGGCAGCTAAGGGGTCTCCCGCCGCTTGCCGGCCGGGCGCCGCACCTCCGGCACCCCCAGCGTCTGCTCCAGCACGTCCAGCAGCAGCCGCACGCTGGCCGGCATCAGCTTGCGCGCCGGCATCAGCACGTAGACCTTCAGCGGCGATGAGGCATAGCCCGGCAGCACCCGCACCAGTTGCCCCTGCCCGACCGCATCCTGCACGAAGCGCGGCGACAGCCGCGTCACGCCCAGGCCGTCGAGCGCCGCCTTGAGCCGCAGCTCGGCGTTATGGGTGCAGATGCGCGGCTCGACATCCAGGCGTGCAATCTCCACGCCGTCGCGCAGGAACTCCCAGTGCCGGTCGTCGGCGTTGCCCAGCGTGGGCCACCCTTGCAGGTCCTGCGGCGTGCGCGGCAGCCCGCGCGCCTTGATCAGTGCCGGCGCGGCATAGAAAGCGCGTTCAATCAGCACCACGCGCTTGCTGGCGAACGAGGTGTCGTGCAGCGCGGTGTCGGTCATCACGAACGCGAGGTCGTAGCCGTGCCGGATCAGGTCGGGCTGGTCCCAGCTGACATCGACCTGCACGCGCAGGCCCGGGTGGGCGCGCAGCACGCGCGTCAGGCTTTCGGACAGATGCTGGGAGCCGACTTCATACGGGGTGCAGATGCGCAGCAGGCCGCTGACCTCGGCGCTGTCCGAGGCAGCCTCGGCGCTGATGTCATGGAGTTCGGCGAACAGCGGCGCCACGCGCTCATACAGGCGCTGGCCGCGTTCGGTCACGCGCACGCGGCGCGTGGTGCGCTCGAACAGGCGGATGCCAAGCTGGCTTTCCAGCCGCGCCACCGCGGCGCTGGCGGAAGATTTGGGTACCTCGGCCAGCTCGGCCCCCTGGGTGAAGCCGCCGCCTTCCACCACGCGGCAAAAAATCTCCCAGTCCTTCCATTCGATTGTCTTCATGCGGCGCCTCGTCATTGCGGTGCGCCGCGATTGTCCCACAGCGCGAACAATGGCGCTGTGGGCGGCGGCCCTTAACCGAACAGGATCACCGAGCGCGCCAGCTACAGTTCTTCCTTGATCGGGAGCACGCGCAGCACGCCAATGCCCAGATGCTGTAGCGGGCCCATGCCAGGTTCGCTGTCATAGACCATGAGCTGCCCCTTCTCCCGCGTGGTCCAGGTCAGGCGCCGGTTGCCGCCGTCGCCATCGGTCTGCATGCCGACGCGGTAGGTCATGTCGAGCAGCGCGTTCTCGGTGGACTTGATCATGCGCTCGGCCAGCGCCGGGCTGTCCAGCACGATGCCCATCTCGGTATTTAGCTTGGCCGAGCGCGGGTCCATGTTGAGCGAACCGATGAATAGCAGGCGCCGGTCGACGATGTAGTTCTTGGCATGCAGGCTGGCGCGGCTGGACGACAGCCATGAGCGCGAGCGCGAACCGCGCGCGGCCTTGCCGCTGCTTGCCAGTTCGGCGTAGGCGCTGGGCTTGAGCTCGTACAGCTCTACGCCCGCGGCCACCAGCGCCAGCCGGTGCGGGGCATAGCCGGCATGCACCGGGCTGACATCGGTGGCGGCAAACGAGTTGGTCAGGATGCGCACGCGGATGCCGCGCTTTGCCAGCGCGATCAGCCAGGCTTCGCCGTCGTCGTCCGGCACGAAGTACGGCGAGATCAGCAGCACTTCCTTCTGCGCGCCGTTGATCATTTTCTCGAGCCGGGCGGTGGCGTGCCCGGGATCGTCATCGGTCTGGTGCGTGATCTTGGCGGCCGTGTCGGAGACCACGACAGCCTTGCCGCTGTAAGCAGGCATATGGCCGCTCTCGATGCTCTTGGCCAGGCCCGACTCCAGCAATTCCTTCACATAGGGGCTGGCGATAGCCTGGTCGCCGCGTGCTTCCAGACCCTTGCGCAGGCTGCGCATCTCAACCGGCGCTTCCTTGCCTGCCGGGATCAGCGCCACCACCGGGTATGAGGACTGGTCGTTCCAGTATTCGTCGAACACGGCCGATACCTGTGGCACCGCCGGTCCGGCAATCAGCACATCGAGGTCGCTGAAGTCCATGTCGGTGCGCGCGGAGAAGTAGGCATCGCCGATATTGCGCCCGCCCACCAGCGACATCTGGTTGTCCACCGTCATCGACTTGTTGTGCATGCGCCGGTCCAGCCGCTTGAAGCCGGCCAGCATTTCCAGCCAGCGCACGCTGCGGTTGGCAAACGGGTTGAACAGGCGCACCTCGATGTTGGGATGCGAATCGATGGCCGACAGGATCTGGTCCATGTCGCCGGTATGCAGGTCGTCGAGCAGTATGCGCACGCGCACGCCGCGGTCGGCCGCGTCGAGGATGTCGCCCAGCACGGCGGCGCCGGTGCCAGTGGTCTCGAAGATATAGGTCTGCAGGTCCAGGCTGCGCACCGCCGCACGCGCCATCGCCAGCCGCGCAGCGAGCGCGTCGGGCCCGGACGACAGCGGATAGAACAGCGACTCGCCGGGGCGCTGCGCCAGGCGCGGCGCCAGCACCTTGCCCAGCGGGGTATCGGCGGTACTGGCCGGGGCGCTAGAGGGGGTGCGCTGCGCCGAGGCCGGCAGGCTGGCGCACCCTGCCAGCACCCCGGCCGCCAGCGCGGACACCAGCATCAGCGCAGTCATCCGGCGCAGGCCCCGGCAGGGGCTGGCGCCCGCATGCCCCGCGGCACCGCGTGGCCGTGCATCGAACGGGACATGGCAGAGCGTCTGGAACATCCGTGAGGTCCCCCTGCGGCGGGATGGGATGGGGCTGGCTCCGCGCGCCGGCCGGCATGCAGCGCCTGCTACTTCGCACGATATACCGTGCGCCGTGGCCGCAACAGCGGTGCCGCTCCTGTTCCGCGCCGGGTGTTTGTCCTACACCTCACGCACAAGCAACGCCCCACGCGGCGGATGCGGCACACCGGGCGCCGCACGGCCCGCGCAGCGGCTTTCCCTGCACAGCGATTTCTCTTATGATGCCGCCCAATATACCGGCCGGTAGAACCGGGAGGAGGCACTGGCGGCGGGCCGCCGGGACCCATGCGGCTGGCGCTTCGGCGCAGCTTGCCGCCTCTTCGCGATGCCGGCATAGTTGCGCCCCTTCGCGCCTTTTGTCCTGGCGCGCGCCCAGACCGGATCCTGATGTCAAGCCAACCTTCCCAGCCCACCTCTTCCGGCGCCCCCGCGCCGACGCTGCGCCGCACCCTGCGGGCACGCCATCTCACCATGATCGCCATTGGCGGCTCGATCGGCACGGGGCTGTTCGTGGCCTCGGGTGCCACCATCGCGCAGGCCGGCCCCGGCGGCGCGCTGGCCGCCTATATCCTGATCGGGGCGATGGTCTATTTCCTGATGACCAGCCTGGGCGAGCTGGCGGCCTACATGCCGGTGTCGGGCTCGTTCGCCACCTATGGCGCGCGCTATGTCGATGAAGGCTTCGGCTTCGCACTCGGCTGGAACTACTGGTACAACTGGGCGGTAACCATCGCGGTGGAGCTGGCCGCGGCCCAGCTGGTGATGCAGTACTGGTTCCCCGACACGCCCGGCGTGCTGTGGAGCGCGCTGTTCCTGGGCCTGATGTTCCTGCTCAACGCGATCTCGGTGCGCGGCTTCGGCGAGGCCGAGTACTGGTGCGCGCTGGTCAAGGTCGTGACGGTGATCGCCTTTATCGGCATCGGCACGCTGATGATCTTCGGCATCCTGCGCGGCGATGTATCGGCCACGCACGGGCTGGCCAACCTGACCGCCGGGGATGCGCCCTTCGTCGGCGGCCTGCCGGCGCTGATCGGCGTGGCCATGATCGCCGGCTTCTCGTTCCAGGGCACCGAGCTGATCGGCGTCGCCGCCGGCGAATCGGCCGATCCCGCCAAAAACATCCCGCGCGCGGTGCGCCAGGTGTTCTGGCGCATCCTGCTGTTCTATGTGCTGGCGATCCTGATCATCGGCATCCTGATCCCCTACACCGACCCGAACCTGCTCAAGAACGACGTGCAGACCGTGGGCGTAAGCCCGTTCACGCTGGTGTTCCGCCATGCGGGCCTGGCCTTTGCGGCAGGCGTGATGAACGCGGTGATCCTGACCGCGGTGCTGTCGGCCGGCAACTCGGGCATGTATGCCTCCACCCGCATGCTGTATAACCTGGCCACCGAAGGCCGCGCGCCGCGCATCTTTGCGCAGCTGACGCGCAACGGCGTGCCGCTGATGGCGCTGCTGGCCACCACCGCGGTGGGCGCGCTGTGCTTCCTCACCTCGCTGTTCGAAAGCAGGTCGGTCTACCTGTGGCTGCTGAATCTGTCCGGCATGACCGGATTTATCGCCTGGCTGGGCATCGCGGTCAGCCATTACCGCTTCCGCAAGGGCTTTGTCGCGCAGGGGCTGGACCTGGACCGGCTGCCTTACCGCTCGCCGTTCTTTCCCTACGGGCCGATCTTCGCCTTTGCGCTGTGCCTGATCGTCACGCTGGGGCAGAACTACCAGGCCTTCACCAGCGGCAAGATCGACTGGGTCAGCGTGGCCGCCACCTATATCGGCATCCCGATCTTCCTCCTGATCTGGCTGGGCTACCGCATTGCGCGCAAGACGCGCTTCGTGTCCTATGCCGAGATGCAATTCCCCGCCCTGCCGGCCAGACGCGATGCCGCCCCGGCGCGCGCCGCCGTACCGGCAACCGGTGAATAAGCGCCATTCCCGGGCGCTCACAACCAGCAGTACATAAAAAAGCACAACAACAAGGAGCAACGCTTTGAAGAGAGCAATCCGCATGAGCATGCTGGCGCTTGGCGCCGGCATGGCACTGAGCCTGTCCGCGCACGCCGCGCCGACGCTGGTGGAATCGGTGCAGGGCTACACCCTGAAGCAGGACAAGATCACCAGCTTCACCGGACTGGTGTTCGACCAGGGCAAGGTGCTGGCCACCGGCGACGCCGCCGCGCTGCGCACGCAGTACCCCGATGCCAGACGCATCGACGGCCAGGGCAAGACCCTGCTGCCGGGCCTGATCGACGCCCACGGCCATGTGTTCCGCCTTGGCTTCAAGGCCACCGAGATCTCGCTGTCCGGCACAAAAACCCTGGCCGAGGCGCAAGGCATGATCCGCGCCTATGGCGACAAGAACCCGCAGCGCAAGTGGCTGCTGGGCTATGGCTGGAACCAGGTCAACTGGAAGCTGGGCCGCTTCCCGACCGCGGCCGAGCTGGACGCGGCGGTGTCGGACCGCCCGGTGCGGCTGGTGCGCGTGGACGGCCACGCCGCGTGGCTCAACACCAAGGCGCTGCAGGCGGCCGGCATCACGCGTGACACCAAGGACCCGGCCGGCGGGCGCATCGAGCGCGACGCCGACGGCAACCCCACCGGCGTGCTGGTCGACAAGGCCATGGCGCTGGTCAACAGCGTGATCCCGCCGTACAGCGACGACGACCGCCGCGCCGCGCTGGCCGCCTCGCTGGCGCACATGAACGCGCTCGGCCTGACCGCCGCGGGCGACGCCGGCGTGACCGTTGCCGAAGACAAGATCTACCGCGAGTTCGCCGACCAGGGCAAGCTGACCACGCGCATCTACGGCATGATCCGCGACACCGGCGACGACTTCAAGGCGCTCTCGGCCAAGGGGCCGCTGGTGGGCTATGGCAACGACCGCTACTACCTGCGCGCGGTCAAGCTGTATGGCGACGGCGCACTGGGCAGCCGCGGCGCCGCGCTGATGGCGCCGTATTCGGACGACCACGTGCACAGCGGCCTGCTCTTCATGAGCGACGCCGCCATGCAGGCCGCCGTCAAGGCCGCGATCACGGCCGGCTACCAGGTCAACATCCACGCCATCGGCGATGCCACCAACCACCAGGTGCTGGACGCCATGGAAGCGGCCTACAAGGATGTGGGCGGGCGCCAGCTGCGCAACCGCGTCGAGCACGCGCAGGTGATCGCGCTGCCGGACATCCCGCGCTTCAAGACGCTGGACCTGATCGCCTCGATGCAGCCCACGCACGCCACCAGCGACATGAACATGGCCGAAGACCGCGTCGGCAAGGACCGCATCAAGGGCGCCTATGCCTGGCAGACGCTGCTCAGGCAAGGCACCGTGATCGCGGGCGGCTCGGACTTCCCGGTGGAATCGGCCAACCCGTTCTACGGCCTGCACGCCGCGGTCACCCGCACCGACCATGAGGGCCGCCCGATCCGCGGCTGGCATCCGGAAGAGGCCATGACCCTGCCGCAGGCATTCCGCGCCTTCACGCTGGACGCGGCGTATGCCGAGCACCAGGAGAAGACGCTGGGCTCGCTCGAAGCCGGCAAGTGGGCCGACTTCATCCTGGTCGACCAGGACCTGTTCAAGGCCAAGCCTGCCGACATCTGGAAGACCCAGGTGCTGGAGACCTGGGTGGCGGGTGAGCGGGTGTACGTGAAGGACGGCAAGCGTTAAGCCGTCATCCACGGCACGCCGCCATTCGCGGCGGCATGCTGTCCTTGAAAAAAGAGCGCGCTGCATTAATTGTGCCGCGCGCTTTTCATTTGCTGGCGGTCTGGACTGCTCGCTACAAGGCCGGCTCGCTATGCGACCCAAGCCGGACAAGTTGCAGTGTCCAAGGGTCCTGCTTCCGATAGATCAGCAAAAGGTCTGGCCGAACATGGCAATCCCGGAAATCCTTCCACTGGTCGCCAAGCGCATGGTCGCGGAACTTGTCCGGCAGCGACACGTCACTCGCCAAGGCAGTCAGGATTGCGAGCCAGTCACCAGCCGGGCCTTGCAGCAGCGCCTTGAACGGCCCTTTGAGTTCGCGCTTGTAATCACGCTTGAATCAGGTCGTCCGTTCAATCGTCCTCATCGTTGAGATCCGCCATCAGGTCGCTCACCGACCCGAACTTGCGGAGGCCACCGGCCCGCGCCTCTTTTAGCGCCGCAATGGTTGCTGGATTGGGAGTCATCAGTTCCACAGGCAATGCCTTTTCACGTGCCACGCGCGTCAAAAGCATGCGCACGGCGTCTGAAACCGTCAGTCCCATTGCTTCCAGAACGATCGCGGCCTCTTCCTTGATTTCAACGTCGATACGGGCGCGGACAAAGGTCGAAGCGGACATGACAGGCTCCTGCAAACAATAGCGAAGTGGAGAACGGATAACCGGACAGCTCGGACAGTTTGAGATTTGCCCATGCCAAAGGACCAGTTAGATCGCGCCTTCTCGTTGTTTTCAACCACAAAGCTCACGCGGTGCCTTGACGCCCTATCCCGACACCAGCATTATTCGTCTTTTCGTAAATGCGAATAATTCGCATTTGTACCTATATTTACATACAGGCCCGCCTGCCTCCTGCTGTCCTTCATGAGCCGTCAAGTCATTCGCGCCGCGCGCCTGCGCACCCCCAAACCCCGCCATCTCGCCGTGCTGGCACAACTGGCCGTCCTGGCCGGCTTTCCGGCAACCGCCGCGCTGGCGCAGCATGCCGCGGCGCCAGTGGATACGCAGTCGCTGCCCGCGGTGACCGTCAGCGCCTCGGCAGTCGACGATTCCGGCCTGCAGCTTGAGAAAAAGGCCAGCACCGGCGCGCTGGGCTCGCGCACGCAGCTCGACACCCCGTACTCCACCACCATCGTCACCGGCGAAGACCTGGCCGACCGCCAGGTGGCCAAGCTGGGCGATGTGTTCGCGATGGATGCGTCGGTCAGCGACAACGGCAACGGCTACAACAGCTGGTCCAGCTACCTGAGCGTGCGCGGCCTGCAGATCGACTGGCAGAACGGCTTCAAGATCAACGGACTGCCGTTCGTGGCCTACGGCATCACGCTGCCCTACGAGCACATGGAGCAAGTGGAACTGCTCAAGGGCCTGCCGGGCTTCATGTACGGCTTTGCCACCCCGGGCGGCATCGTCAACTACGTCACCAGGAAGCCGACCGACACCTTCACCGCCTCGTTCGAACTGGGCTACCGCGCCGCCAATGTCTGGAGCGAGCACGTCGACCTGGGCGGGCGCGCCGGCCCGGGCAATATGTTCGGCTACCGCCTGAACGTGACGCATGAGGAAGGCACGCCCTACAACGCGCGCAATATCAAGCGCGACAGCGTCTCGCTGGGCCTGGATGCGCGCCTGACCAGGGACCTGACCTGGACCTTCGACTCGATCTACCAGGACCGCCGCGCCACTGGCCAGATGCCGTCGTTCAGCCTGTGGAGCTACGGCGACACGGCCCTGCCGGCCGCGGTGTCCGGCCGCATCCGCAACTTCGCCGGTGCCGACCAGCACCTGAACACCAACCTGCAGCTGTACAGCACCGGCCTGCGCTACCAGGTCAATCCGGACTGGGCGGTCAGCACCAACTACAGCTTCACCAAGGTCAACCGCAGCCGCAACGAAAGCACCTACAAGCTGCTGAACCAGGCCGGCGACTACAACGACCAGCGCTATGACACCGCGCAGAACCAGCAGGTGGGGCAATGGCAGGCGATGCTGGAAGGCAAGTTCCGCACCGGGCCGTTCGGGCACCAGCTGGTGGCGGGCCTGTCGTGGCAGAAGCAGATCGACCGCTATGACAACAACGGCTTCGGCGCCGTCATCGGCACCGGCAACATCTTCGAGCCCAATACCAACACGTACTACAGCTCGACCGCCTTCAACAAGGTGCGCAACAGCGACATTACGCAGAAGTCGGTGTTCGCCAGCGACACCGTGCAGCTGAGCGAGCGCTGGTCGGTGCTGGCCGGCCTGCGCGTGACCAACTTCGAGCAGAACGGCTACGTGCCGGTGACTTCCAGCTACAGCAAGAACGGCGTGGTCACGCCCACGCTGGCGCTGATGTTCAAGCCGGTGCCCACGGCCACGGTCTACGCCAGCTACGTGGAAGCGCTGGAGCCCGGCTCGATCGTGCCGGATGGCTACACCAACGCACGCCAGCTGCTCAGCCCGATCCGCAGCAAGCAGTATGAGATCGGCGTCAAGGCCGACCAGGCCGCCTGGAGCGCCACTGCCGCCGCCTTCCGCATCGAGCGCGGCGCCGAGTACGACAGCATCAACGGCGGCGTGCCGACGCGCCAGCAGGACGGCACCTCGATCTACCAGGGGCTGGAACTGGCCGGCGTGTACCGGCTGGGCTCGCAGTGGGAATTCGGCGCGAGCGCGATGTACCTGGACTCGTACTATGACAAGGGCCTGGCCAACAATGGCAAGCGCGTCGCCGGTGCGCCTGACCTGGTGCTGGCGGGACGCATCAGCTACCGCGTGCCGTTGGTGCCGGGCCTGCGCCTTGGTGTCGATGGCAAGTACACCGGCAGTACCAAGCTGAACGCGGGCAATACGCTGGAGGCCGGCGGCTACACGGTGTTCAATCTCGGCGCAAGCTACAACACCCGCGTCGCCGGCAAGGACCTGACGCTGCGCGCCGCGCTGAACAACGTGACCAACAAGCGCTACTGGGGCTTCCAGTACGAGAACTACATCCAGCCGGCGGATCCGCGCAGCGTGAGCCTGACGGCGAGGATTGCTTATTGAGGTTCACCCGAACGCAACGAGGCCTCGCAGAACCCCGCTCTCCGGAGCGGGTTTTTTTTCGTCCGGCGAAAACTGGCTTCCCGCCCCGGGCGACTTCAGGGAAAACGAATGTTGACAATCACTAGCCCGTGATCTACAACATCGTCTACACATTCAATAAATTTTGTAGACAATTTAGTAGACAGTAAGAACCAACTTTCCATCGGCGCACACCAAAGAGCCCAACGGCCGCATGTCGCCTATCGTCAAGACACACATCTGCAAGGAGACTCAGATGATGCAAACGACCGCAACGCCCGCAGACGCACCGCAGGTGCAGGCGGGGCATGCCGCACACGGCAATGCCCTGATCAAGCCGGGGTATGACGAACGCCTGACCAACGAGGACCTGGCGCCGCTGCGCAAGCAGACCTGGGGCACCTACAACATCTTTGCCTTCTGGATGTCCGATGTGCACAGCGTGGGCGGCTACATCACTGCGGGCAGCCTGTTCGCGCTGGGCCTGACCAGCTGGCAGGTGCTGGTGTCGCTGCTGGTCGGGATCGTGATCGTGCAGTTCTTCTGCAACCTGGTGGCCAAGCCCAGCCAGGTGACCGGCACGCCTTACCCCGTGATCTGCCGCGCCTCGTTTGGCGTGCTGGGCGCCAATATCCCGGCCATCATCCGCGGGCTGATCGCGGTGGCGTGGTACGGCATCCAGACTTACCTGGCTTCCAGCGCCTTCCTGGTGCTGGCGCTGCACTTCTTCCCCGCGCTCGCGCCCTATGCCGACGTGAAGCTGCACGGCTTTGCCGGGCTCTCCACGCTGGGCTGGGCCGCCTTCATGGTGCTGTGGGTGCTGCAGGCGCTGGTGTTCTGGACCGGCATGGAGACCATCCGCAAGTTCATCGACTGGGCCGGCCCGGCGGTGTATGTGGTGATGATCGCGCTGGCGATCTGGCTGGTGAACAAGGCCGGCTGGGAGAACGTCAATTTCACGCTGAGCTTCGTCAAGTACACCGGCTGGGAAGCGGTGCCGGTGATGCTGAGCGCGATCGCGCTGGTGGTGTCGTATTTCTCCGGCCCGATGCTGAACTTCGGCGACTTCTCGCGCTATGCCAAGGATTTCAAGTCGGTCAGGCGCGGCAACTTCTGGGGCCTGCCGGTCAACTTCCTGGGCTTCTCGCTGCTGACCGTGATCACGACCTCGGCCACGCTGCCGGTGTTCGGCAAGCTGATCACCGACCCGGTGGAAACCGTCAGCCATCTCGACAGCACCTTCGCCATGCTGCTGGGCGCGTTCACCTTCATGACCGCCACCATCGGCATCAATATCGTCGCCAACTTTGTCTCGCCGGCATTCGACTTCTCCAACGTCTCGCCCAAGCACATCAGCTGGCGCACCGGCGGCATGATCGCGGCCGTGGCTTCGATCTTCATCACGCCCTGGAACCTGTACAACAACCCGGCGGTGATCCACTACACGCTGGACGTGCTGGGCGCCTTCATCGGGCCGCTGTTCGGCATCCTGATTGCCGACTACTACCTGGTGCGCCGCCAGCATGTCGACGTCGACGACCTGTACACGCTGAACCCGCGCGGCCGCTACTGGTACCGCAACGGCTTCAACCCGGCGGCGGTGACCACCATGATCCCGGCGGCCATCATCCCGATCCTGTGCGTGGTGGTGCCTGCGTGGCAGCCCGCGGCCAACTACAGCTGGTTTATCGGCATGGGCATTGCGCTGGTGGTGTACCGGCAACTGGCGCCGCGCATGATGCCCGGCCACTTCGGCAGCCACGCCGCCAGCCAGGCCTGATCCCCGGATCCATTCTTTCGACTGCACGATTTCGACCGCACTTAGCAGAGCCGCGTCCATGAAGCTGAAGATCATCAACCCCAATACCACCCAGAGCATGACCGACAAGATCGGGCAGTGCGCCGTCGCCGTGGCGGCACCTGGCACGCGCATCAGCGCGGTCAGCCCGCGCATGGGACCGGCTTCCATTGAAAGCCACTATGACGAGGCCCTGTCCGTCCCCGGCATCCTCGACGAGATCCTGGCCGGCGAGCAGGAAGGCGTGGACGGCTACGTGATCGCCTGCTTCGGTGACCCCGGCCTGTATGCGGCGCGCGAGGTGGCGCGCGGGCCGGTGATCGGCATAGCCGAGGCCGCCATGCATATGGCCAGCCTGGTCGGCAGCAGCTTCAGCGTGGTGACCACGCTGGCGCGCACCTGCAATATCGCCTGGCACCTGGCCGAGCGCTACGGCATGAAGCGCTTCTGCAACAACGTGCGCGCCTGCGACCTGCCGGTGCTGGAACTGGAGCGCCCTGGCTCGGACGCGCGCCGCATCATCACCGAGGCTTGCCGCCAGGCGCTGGTCGAAGACCGCAGCGAATGCATCGTGCTGGGCTGTGCCGGCATGACCGACTTGTGCGACGAGATCGCCGACGCCATCGGCGCGCCGGTGATCGACGGCGTGGTGTGCGCGGTCAAGATGGCCGAGGCGCTGGTTTCGGTGCGCCTGGGCACCAGCAAGCGCGGCGACTGGGCGCGGCCGCTGCCCAAGGCGTATGCGGGCATGCTGGCCCCTTATGCGTTGAACTGAACCGTATGACTTCCCGATCCATTTCCGACTCCACCGCCATGCTCCAGTCCCGCTATCCACGCGATCTCATCGGTTACGGCGCCCGGCCGCCGCACGCCCGCTGGCCGGGCGGCGCGCGCGTTGCGCTGCAGTTCGTCCTCAACTACGAAGAAGGCGGCGAAAACTGCGTGCTGCACGGCGACGCCGCCTCCGAGCAGTT
>JACXTT010009929.1_pt1 | contig 12935 bp, 13 predicted proteins | sample 9270951 | NCBI WGS metagenome assembly JACXTT01 (sample SAMN15532306, study PRJNA645909) | rock metagenome | isolation source: weathered quartz diorite | place: Puerto Rico | collected 2017-06-21 | reverse complement strand
CGTCGTGGATAGCAGGCGATGCCAGCTGTCGACGTCACTGGGCTGCGGTTCTGTGGTACTCTGTTAGTTGTTCGACGAAACCTCGAATGGACAGCCCAGCCGCAACACACACCGCTTGCTCAAGATATTGAACGACCTGCGCGACCTGGGAAACACCATCCTGGTCGTCGACCACGATCCCGACGTGATGCGCGCTTCCGATCGCATTCTCGACCTCGGGCCGGGGGCTGGAGAAAGCGGTGGCCAGGTGATCGCCGCCGGAAGCTATCAGGAAATCCTGAAAGCGGCCAGTTCCCTCACCGGGCGCTACCTTTCCGGAGAACTGCGTATTCAGCTCCCAGCAACACGGCGCAAGCCGGGCCCGCGGCAGATCAAAATCGCCGGCGCCCGGGCACACAATCTCAAGAACATTGACTTGTCCGTCCCGCTGGGGATGCTCGTGGCCATCACCGGAGTTTCCGGATCGGGCAAATCCACCCTGTTGCACGATGTGCTCTTTCAAGCACTGTCAGCTGCCAAGAAACACACCGCCAACGGACAGGGCGTTAATGGGCAGAACAATGGCGCACCCCTTGCGTCGGCGGATTGGCGCGAACTGGAGGGCGACGATCTTATCGACGACGTTGTTCTTGTGGATCAGTCTCCCATCGGGCGTACTCCGCGCTCCAATCCGGTCACCTACATCAAGGCCTTCGACGGAATTCGTGAGCTGTTTGCTTCCCTGCCCGAGTCGAAGAAACGCGGCTTCTCCGCCGGCCATTTCTCCTTCAACATTCCGGGGGGCCGCTGTGAAACGTGCCAGGGCGACGGTACCGTGACCGTGGAGATGCAGTTCCTCGCCGACGTCGAGTTGATCTGCGAAGAGTGCAAAGGCGCGCGCTACAAGCCGCAGGTTCTCGAAGTGCGTTATCGCGGCAAAAGCATTCACGAAGTGCTGAATTTGACGGTAAAGGAAGCTCTGCACTTTTTCTCCGGCGTGCCCAAGGTAGTGGACAAGCTGCGAGTGCTGGAAGAAATAGGACTGGGTTACCTCCGCCTGGGTCAGTCCGCCACCACGCTTTCCGGCGGCGAGGCGCAGCGAATGAAACTGGCGGCGCATTTGCAGCCAGGCTCGCGCGATATCGGCCGTCCATCAGGTTCGGTGAGCCAGGCACGCCGCCGCAACCGCATGCTCTACATCTTCGATGAGCCCACCACCGGCCTTCATTTCGACGACGTTAGCAAACTACTCTCTGCCTTCCGGCGTCTAATCGAGGCAGGAGGCTCGATTTTGGTGATCGAGCACAATCTGGAAGTCATCAAGACGGCAGACTGGGTGATTGATCTCGGGCCCGAAGGCGGCGAGCGCGGCGGCTACGTGGTCGGAGCGGGTCCGCCGGAGGTTATCGCGCAGCTACCGAACTCATACACGGGAAAATTCCTGGCGCGAGTGTTAAATGGAGATGGATTGCCAACAAACGGCCGATAGCAATGCCCACGTCTGGGCGGGTGTCCCCACCCGCCCAGACGAGCGAAGCTCGGCAGATCTGGCGAGCTGTGCTCGCCCGCCAAGACGAGGACGTCTGGGCCTACGCGTGTTGATGCTCGCAACCGCATTTGCCTTCACATCGAGTTTCACGTCCGCCCAGACCAGCGGCAAAACTGTTCGCCATCACAGGGTCGAGGTGGAGGATCCTTCCTCTCCGCCCGAACTGATCCAGGCTGAAAGTGCGATCGAAAAGAAGGACTATGTCACCGCGGAGCCTTTGCTGCAAAAGGTTGTCACCAGCGATCCACAGAACTTCGCTGCCTGGTTTGACCTGGGATTTATCTACAACGCACTCGGCAGAACCGATGATGCGATAGCTGCCTACCGCAAATCCGTCGCGGCCAAGCCTGACGTTTTCGAGTCCAATCTCAATCTGGGCCTCACGCTGGTCAAGGCTGGCCAGCCGGACGCCGAGCAGTTTCTACGCGCGGCCACCAGGCTCAAGCCCACTTCACGAGTGCAGGAGGGCCAGGCCCGTGCCTGGCTGTCCTTGGGACACGTGATTGAGGTGAAGAATCCCGACGCGGCTCTCGAGGCCTACGCGCAGGCCGCTCATCTCGATCCCAAAGACCCCGAGCCGCATCTCTCCGCCGGTCCGCTCCTGGAAGCGCAAAACCGCTTCGCTGACGCCGAGCAGGAGTACAAACAGGCGTGGGCGCTCGATCCTTCCTCGGTTGACGCGCTCACCGGCATGGCTAACATTTACATGCGGGGACATCGCTTCACCGAGGCGGAGGAAATTCTGCGCAAGCTGGTCGCGCTCCACCCGGATGACGCCGGCGCGCACATGCAACTCGGGAGAATGTTGGCCGCCGACGGTCAGCCCGAGCCCGCGATCGCGGAATTGCAGCAGGCCCTAAAGCTGGCTCCGAATGAGGCCGGCGTACAGCGCGATCTAGCCGATCTCTACCTTGACGCGAAGAAATACGACCTTGCCGAAACGCAGTTTCGTTCCCTGCTCACGGCCAAGCCGAACGATGGTGAATTGCGGTACGGCTTGGGGAGGGTTCTTCTCAAGCAAAAGAGGTTTCCGGAGGCCGAACAGGAATTGATTGCTGCCATCCAGCTCAAGCCCGATCTCGGCCCTGCGTATGGTGACCTGGCCGGCGCCGCCAATGAAACCAAGAACTACGAACTGGTCATCAAGGTACTGGACGCCCGCGCCAGGATTCTTCCGGAGGTCCCGATTGGCTACTTCCTCCGGGCCACCGCTTACGACCACTTGCGCCAGTACAAGCCCGCAGCGGAGAATTACCATCTCTTCCTGGAGAAGGTGACTGGCGGGCAATTTCCCGATCAGGAGTTTCAGGCTCGCCATCGCCTGATCGCGATCGAGCCTAGAAAGTAAGACATGACTCGCATCCGCGTGACTATTCTCATGCTCCTGGCGCTGGCTTGTTCGACCGGGCTCGCGCACCCGCTTGCCCCAAGTGATGAAACCATCGAGCAGCTGATTGCCCGGGCAGAAGCAGCTCCGCCGGGAGACCGCGCGGGCCTGTATCTCCAGATTGCCCGCCGCCAGGCTGAATCCGCCGACAAGCTCTACCAGGCCGGCGATGCCGAAGCCGGAAACGCGGCTTTAACCGATGTGGTGACCTATTCCGGAAAAGCCAGCGACGCTGCCACCCGTACCGGGAAGAAACTGAAAGACACCGAAATCGGGCTGAGCAAGATGGCGGAGAAATTTCGCGACGTCAAGCACAACCTTCCCTTTGACGATCAGGCTCCGGTTCAGCAGGCCATCGATCGGCTGGAAAAGATGCGGACAGATCTTCTGTCCGCCATGTTCGGGAAGAAGGGAAAGAAATAGAAATGAAGCGAGGAAAGAATTGAACCGGCCCAGAGTTGCCATCGCCGGGTGTGCTCTCTCGCTGCTCTTGCTTTCCCCCGGAAGGGCACAGCGCCACGATTCCCTCACTAGTCCGGAAATCGATCAACTGCGTGACACCGCCCTGGAACCCGACCTGCGCCTGAAGCTGTACGTCAAATTCGCGCGAGCCCGGCTGGTAGCGCTCGAACAGGTGCGGACCGATCCCAAGACCACGGATCGGGGCCAGGAAACCCATGACCGGCTGCAGGCTTTTCTCGATGTTTACGACGAACTGAACGAAAACATCGATACCTACGTCGGCCGGAAGTCGGATCTGCGCAAGGTGTTAAAGACGGTCATCGATGCCGACACCGAGTTTCAGGCTAAACTCCGCGCTCTTAAAGATGCGGCCAATACCGCCAGGGAAGAAACCAAGCAGTACGAATTTCTGCTATCCACCGCGCTGGAGACGCTCGACAGCAGCGCGCAGGATCACCGCCAGTTGCTGACGGAACAGGAGGAAGCCGCCAAGCGCAAGAAACCCGCGAAGCCGTAGAAACCGGCATTTGTTTTCCTTGCTGCCTCCGCACTGCCTTTGCGTCCTTTGCGGTTTGAGACTTCGTTCGTGTTAGTCTAAGTTTGTGCGAGACGGTCTTCTCCGCATCTTCCACGAAACCTACCGGGAACTCCGCCCTCGCGATCCTGTACCCGAACTCAGGGTTGATTTCTTTGCTTTCACCAGCATCAAAAACACCATACGGATGCGCGAGGGCAAACTACTGGTGCGCCTTTCCGACCTGCTAGAAGGCGCGCCTGCGCCAGTGTTTCAGGCCATCGCTCACATCTTGCTGGCGAAGATGTATCGCAAGCCTGTAGAGCGTGACGCGGCGACACGTTACCGCCGCTATATTTCCAGCCACGACATTACCCGGAAGGCCCACCTGGTGCGGCGGATAAGGGGACGCAAGCGCCTCCATTCCGCCCAGGGCCACACCTATGATCTGGAGGCTGTCTTCGAAGACCTGAACACCAGGTTTTTCCATGGATTGCTGGCGCGTCCGCAATTGACATGGAGTCGCAACCATTCCCGCAGCAGTCTGGGACACTACGATCCGGCGCACAACGCCATCGTGGTGAGCCGCATCTTTGACCATCCCCGCGTTCCCCAAAGCGCCGTCGATTACATCGTGTACCACGAGATGCTGCATTTGAAACATCCGGTTAGATTGCGCGGCAGCCGCCGTTGCGTGCATTCGGCGGAGTTTCAGGCCGAGGAGCAGTTGTTCCCCCAGTTGGAAGAAGTGAAGCGATTTTTGAGACAACTGTAGCGCTGTCCCGCTGGCGGTGGCGAAGGCGGCTCGCGTCCGTTGACGCCTGCAGCCGCCGGAGACTATGCTTACTGAAGGGATAATAGTTCTCATAGTTGCAACTGAGTTGCATTAAGCAAGGTTTTTCCACATGCTGCAGGCATTCATCGTTACTTTACGGGAAGGGGTTGAAGCCGCCCTTATGGTCGGCATTACGCTCGCCTATCTCTCGAAGATTGGGCGGCCCGAGCTCCGCAAATCGGTCTTTGCAGCTCTCATAGCCGCCTTCCTCGGCAGCATCGGCATCGCCGTCCTGCTCTCCCGGACCAGATGGAACCAGGACGTCTTTGAAGGCTGGATCATGCTGGCCGCGGCCTTCTTCGTCGTCACCATGATCATTTTCATGATGAAGACGGGCCGGGCCCTCAGAGGACACATCGAGGATAAAGTCGGCATGCTGGCTGGCCGGAATGCCGCATTCGGCTTGTTTGTGTTTGTCTTTTTGATGGTGCTGCGCGAAGGGGTCGAAACCGTTCTCATCCTGGGGGCGGTCTCGCTGAATTCCACCGAATTGCTCAGCTTTCTGGGCACCTTGCTGGGGGTCAGCATTGCCATCCTGTTTGGAGTGATGTTCGTAAAGGGCAGCGTCCGCATTAATCTGCAGAAGTTTTTCCGGGTCACGACTGTCATCCTGTTTTTCGTGGCCGCGCAATTGGTGATCTCCGGCCTGCACGAACTCTCTGAAAACGGGGTCCTGCCCTCGTCCCGCGAGGAGATGGCCCTTATCGGCCCCATCGTACGCAACGATCTGTTCTTCTTTGTCACCATCTTTGCTCTGGCGGCCTTGATGGTCCTGTTCGAGGTCAAACGCCGCCAGCCCGCCTCCCTGCCCGATTCCCCCGCTGCGCGCCGCAAGGCCTTGTGGAGCGCCCGCCGCGAGCAGCTGTGGATGGTTTCGGTCTACGCCAGTTCGTTTCTGTTCATCGTGCTGGTCACCGCCGAATTCATCTACACAAAAAGCGTGAGCGCGCTTTCGCCCGCGACCGAAGTGAGCTTCTCTGGTGGCCAGCTGAGCATTCCCCTGACCCAGGTTTCTGACGGCGATCTGCATCGCTTCGAAGCCAGTGAGAATGGGGCTACCGTGCGCTTCTGGCTTTACCAGAAACCGGACGGCAAAGTTGCCACCGTATTTGATGCCTGCCAGATTTGCGGCCCTGTCGGTTTTTACAAGGGACCCAACGGAGTGGTTTGCAAGAACTGCGCCGCACCCATCAACGGGCAATCGGTGGGCATGGCTGGGGGGTGCAACCCCATTCCGCTGCATGCCGAACAGACCGCCAGTGCCGTCATTATTCAGGAGGCGGACGTCGCGGCGGGCGTCCATATTTTCCAGCCTTAACTCATGTTCCTGCGCCTACTTTACGAGTCCTTCCGGCGGCAGAAGCGGCGAAAACTGCTCGCAGGCGCCGCCATCATGCTCGGAGTGGGTGTGGCCACCGCCATGATCGCCGTTGCTACCGACATCGGCGACAAGATCAGCCGCGAGCTGCGCACCTATGGCGCCAATCTGATCGTGACTTCGCAAGAAGACACCCTGGACGTTGTGATTGCGGGCGTGAACCTGAAACCTCCCAGTGACGGCGCCTATCTCAATGAAGCCGATCTGCCCAAAATCAAAGGCATGTTCTGGCGCAACAACATCGTGGGTTTCGCGCCCATGTTGCCGGTTAACGTAAGCCTGGCGGGGCAGAAGAATCTCACGCTGCTGGGAACGTATTTTTCCCGGCCGCTTGCTTTTGGCAAACAAGAATTCCGCACCGGCGTTCGCTCCACGCATCCCTGGTGGAGGGTGCAGGGTTCCTGGCCGGATGACAATTCAACCGGCATTTTGCTGGGCTGGCATTTGGCGTCGAAGCTGGACCGCAAGGCAGGCCAGGAAATTGAAGTCGCTGGCCAGTCGCGCCGGATTGCCGGCATACTCTCCACCGGCGGACCGGAAGATGACCAGATCGTGGCTCCTCTACCTTTGGCACAGCAGATTCTCGGCAAACCCGGTGCGGTACGCCGCGTCTACGTCAGCGCCGTGACCAAGCCCGAGGACGCCTTCGCCCGCCGCGATCCCAAGAGCTTGTCTCCGGCAATGTACGACCGCTGGTATTGCTCGCCTTACGCACAATCGATCGCGTTCCAGTTGCAGGAGGCCATCCCGCACTCCCACGCTGAGCAGATTCGCCAGGTGGCACAGAATGAAGGCACCGTCCTCACACGCATCCAGGGATTGATGCTGCTGATCACTTTGGCGGCGTTGCTGGCATCGGCACTGGCGGTTTCCGCTTCCATGGCAACGTCGGTGCTTGAGCGGCGGAGCGAAGTTGGCTTGATGAAGGCCCTGGGCGCCGGCAACCTCGCAGTTGCGGTCCTGTTTTTTGCCGAAGCGCTGCTGCTCGCGCTGATGGCTGGAGCCGTGGGCTTTGCCGGTGGAGTGTTGCTGGCTCATCAGATTGGCCATTCCATTTTCGACTCCCAGATCACCGTCCAGCCGGTGCTTCTGCCCGTGATTCTGACCATCGCGGTGAGTGTCACCTTCGGCGGCAGCGCTTTCGCCATCCGGCGCGCGGTAAAGTTTGATCCCGTGTACGCCTTGCGAGGTGAAGTGTGAACCCGGAAGTCGCCCGCCGCCGCACAACTTCGCCCCACGCCTCCATGTTCCTGCGCATGCTGGTGCGCGCCGCCGTACTCCGGCGCGGCCGAGCCGCCTCGGCTCTGCTGGCCATGGTCGTGGCTGCGGCCGCGGCCACTGCCATGCTCAATCTCTACGTGGATGTCCAGGCCAAGCTGCGCCGCGAATTTCGCAAGTACGGCGCGAATATCGTCGTGGTAGCGAAGGAGGGGGAAGTTTTCCCGAAAGACGCGTTGTCTACGGCCCAATCCGTTGTGGGCAACGCTGGCATCGCGGTTCCCTTCGCCTACGCCGTGGCTCGCACCCCTGACGGCCATTCGGTAGTCGTTGCGGGAACCGATCTTGAGCAGGTCCAGAAGCTTGATAGCTGGTGGTCAGTAACGGTTTGGCCGAAGGCACAGCGCGAGGCGCTGATCGGCCGCCGCGTCGCATCAGCCGTCCACTCATCGGGAATGCCTTTTGAGATCAGCTTCCAGGGACGCACACTTCAACTGAATCCTGTCGGCACGCTGCAAACGGGCGCCGACGAAGACAGTCGAATTTACATTTCGCTGGCCGATTTCCTGGAGTGGACCCGCGTACCCTATTCCGCCATCGAAGTCTCGGTCTCTGGCTCATCACGGCAGGTAAGCGCCAGGATGCAAGAACTCGTACAGGCTCTTCCCAGCGCTGATGTTCGCCCGGTTCGGCAAGTTATGGAAGGCGAGGCTCGGGTCCTGGGCAAGATGCGATCCACACTTCTGGTGGCGGCAGTGCTCATCATTCTCACCGCTGCCGTGTGTGTGCTCGCCACTTTGACCGGATGGATCTCTGACCGCCGCCGGGACTTTGCTCTTATGAAAGCCCTGGGCGCGTCCGGCAGACTGATTCAGGGGTTCTTTGCCGCGGAAGCAGCCGCTCTCGGAGCGGTTGGCTCAGCCCTGGGTTTTGCAATTGGCCTCGGGGTAGCCATCTGGATCGGACGGGCCAATTTTCATGCCCCTGTGACCCCGCGCTTTGCCGTTTTCCCTGTGATTCTGGCGGGCGGCATGGTAATTGCGCTGGTCGCGGCGATCCTTCCGATATCTCTACTGCGGCGTATCCAACCTGCTAACATCCTGAGGGGAGAGTGACATGATCAAGCTCAGCCATGTCAGCCGCCTCTATCCGGCACAGGCCGAAGGCGGGGGCGTTGTCCGCGCGCTCGATGACGTTTCTCTCCGCGTTGAATCAGGCGAGTGGCTCGCCGTGATGGGCCCCTCCGGCTCGGGCAAGTCCACGCTGGCTAATTTGATCGGCTGCCTCGATCGCCCAACTTCCGGCGAGATCTGGCTCGAAGGCGAAAACGTGGCCGAGCTTTCCACCCACGATTTGAACCGCGCTCGCGCCGAAAAAGTTGGCTTCATCTTTCAGCAATTTCATCTCATTCCCTATCTGACCGCCCTCGAAAACGTCATGCTGGCACAGTACTTCCACAGCATGACCGACGAGCCGGAAGCTCTCGCCGCGCTGGCCCACGTCGGCCTGAAGGACCGCGCCCGGCACCTGCCCGCGCAGCTCTCCGGCGGAGAACAGCAACGGGTTTGCATCGCCCGGGCCCTGATCAACGATCCCAAAATCGTTCTGGCCGACGAGCCCACGGGAAATCTTGACGCAGTGAATGAAGAAATCGTCCTGCGCCTGCTGCGTGAGCTGCATCACCAGGGACGCACCATCGTGATGGTTACGCACGACCCCATCGTCGCCCGCCTCGCCGATCGCAGAATCGAGTTGCACCACGGCAAGATTGCCGACCAGGAAGTTTTCGCCATGGCCGACGAGGAACAGTTCGACGAGGTCCTGGAAGAACTCTGGGCGGTCGAGGAGCACGGCGAGATCGCGGAAATCGGGCGCATGGAAGTACACGGCGCGTTGCCGGTGAGCATTGCGGTTGAAAAAATGACAGCCCTCGGCCTGCTCACCACCCAGCCGCATCCGCCCGAGGCTCACAATCACAAGCCATTTGTGAACCCCTGCCACGATGCGCTCAAACCTTCCGGCGTCTCAATCGGCGACGGCAGCATGATCGTTGAATTCACCCCTCGTGGCCGCCAGCGCGCCGCCGACATTATCCGCCGCCACCGCCTGGCCGAGCGTCTCTTCACCGACAGCCTGGCGCTCGACAGCGAGTCGGAAATCGAGCAACAGGCCTGCAAATTTGAGCACATCCTCTCTACCGAAGCGACCGACAAGATATGCAGTTTCCTTGGCCACCCGCGCACCTGTCCGCACGGCGCCCCCATTCCGCCCGGACCATGCTGCGCGCCACAGGCGATCTCAGATTTTGTACTAAGTTCCAGTGCGCGGTCGCAGCAGTGAATTGCCCATGGCCGAAAACCGACAAGAATTTCAGCAGCTCGCGCGAATGAGGTTGAGCGATGCGCGCGTGCTCATAAAAGCGGGGAAGTTCGAGGGTGCCTACTACCTGACAGGTTTGGCGGTTGAGTGCGCTCTGAAAGCGTGCATAGCGAAAAACACGAAAAATAATGACTTCCCGCCAAATCAGAATGCCATCAGAGACATCTACTCGCACGATTTGGGTAAACTAATAAGTGCGGCGAAGCTTCATGCGGCGTTGGACGCGGATAGAAGGAAGAACGCTTCACTTGGTAATAAGTGGGACGTGGTGATCAAGGATTGGAACATTAATAGCCGGTACTCGGTAGGTGGTCTGAACGCAAGAGACCTGTATCGAGCGGTAGCGGGCAGAAATGGGGTAATGCAATGGCTACGGCAACGCTGGTAACCAGCGACATCGAAGTCGGACGACGGATTGTCGCCACGCTTACGCGAGCAAGTATCCCCGTGACCGTCTATCTGTGGGCGTTTGTGCCTCAACTGGGAGAATGGCAGCTAATTATTGGTACTCCTCTCGTTGACAGCAAGGGCCCTCTTGCCGCGTATGGTGAAGTCAATAAGGCTCTGCGAAAAGAAGGGCTATTTGACGACGTGCCGCTCAGGAGGATTTTTCTAAGGAGTCCGAATGACCGTGCCCTGAAGTCGCTGCAGAAGCAGAGTGGGGCTGTGCCCCAAGAAGCATTCAGGGTTGTCAATGAGCCGATTGCGGGAAACTTTGTTGAGGACGCCTATCTATATGGCGGATCGATTTTCATCGTCAGGGCCGGTAGCCTGCGCCCAAGCCGACGTGAGTATTACTCGGTCATTTATACTCCACGTTCCGGCCAACGTACGCCGGCGCCTCCGTTACGCCTGGGGAAAATCGAGGACGTACGACGGTTCCTTGAAGAGAAGCTGCGCCTAGACACACGCGCGGTCGACCAGCAGCTAGAGAAACTCACCGCCAGCCAGAGCGTTCTGATTCCTGTTACACTAACCACTGTCCAGTTGCGAGCTTTGGGGCTAAGTTAGCATGCCCTCCCGCCTACCCTGCATTGGCGTCTTCGACTCCGGCTTCGGCGGACTGACGGTGCTTAAAGCTTTACTTGAAGTCATCCCGGACGCCGACTACCTCTATTTCGGCGACACCGCGCGGCTGCCTTACGGGTCGAAGTCGGCTGAGACGGTGGCCAAGTACGCCATCGGCGCTGCCCACTATCTCGAAGGCCACGGCGCGCAGATGTTGGTAATCGCCTGTAACACGGCAACGGCCCTTGCTCTCGACAAGATTACGTACGCTTCCAGCGTCCCTGTGGTCGGTGTTGTCGAGCCCGGCGCCGCCAGTGCATCCGCCGCCAGCCACACCCGCAGGGTTGTAGTCATTGGCACCGAGGCAACTATCAACAGTCATGCCTACGCGAAGGCGCTCGAGGCCCGCGGAGTGCATGCCCGGGAGAAAGCCTGCCCGCTGCTGGTGCCGCTGGTGGAAGAAGGTTGGGCCGAACACGCCGTCGCCGAACAGGTGGCCCGCATTTACCTGCACGAAGCCTTCGCTGATGGCTTCGAGTCCGCTGACGTCCTGGTGCTGGGCTGCACCCATTATCCGCTGCTGAAACCACTGCTGCGGCGGCTGGGCCCACCCCACGTGACCATCGTGGATTCCGCCGGCTCCACTGCCCTGGTGGTCAGCCAGTTGCTGCAGCAAAGCCTGGCGAAAGAATCCCCGCAAGAAGAACGCCGCGGGCAGCCCCGCCAGAAATTCTTCGTCACCGATTCAGTGGAAAAATTTCGCCGTCTCGGCGCTCGATTTTTGGGAAGCCCGATCGAAAATGTCGAGCACGTGGAGCTAAGGGAGTAACGCATCAGCACCGGGTCCTGGAATTCCTCAGTGCTTCTCTGTGACCTCTGTGGTTATTACGCTGGGTTATCGCGAGGAACAAATCAATACAGCCGGAAGCTGACTTCCACATTGATCTGCACGGCCACCGGCTTGCCGTCTTTCATGGCCGGCTCAAATTTCCAGGTCCTGACCGCTTCAATTGCCTTCTCGTCGAGTCCCAGGCCCAGGCTGCGCGCCACCCGAATATCTCGCGGCCTGCCATCCGGCCCTACCACCAGCCAGAGAACGCAGGTGCCCTGGTACTTGGCTTTGCGGGCTTCTTCCGAGTACTCCGGATCGGGCTGGTAGATGACCCGCGGGGCGCTCACTCCACCACCCACGTGGAAAAATCCGCCACCCACCCCACCGCCCCGGCCCTCGCCCACACCCGGTCCTGTACCCACGCCCACGCCGCCGCCAGATCCTGATCCAATACCGCCACCCGAACCTGTTCCGTTCGATGGAGGCCCGGAAGGCAGATGAGACATCGGGTCGCCCAGGTTCGGCAGGTTATTCGAAGCCAGCTTCACCTGCGGAGGAATGATTACCGTAGGCTCCGCCGTGAGCTTGGGATTGTCGTTGCGCACCACCATCATCGGTGGCGTAATTTGCTCCATCGACTGCTTGGGCAGCTTGCCCTTGGGGGCCTGAAGTTTGTCGCGGTCGCCGCCACCACCGCCGCCACCGGACTGCGTTTTCGCAGGCGGCAACGGAGGAATATCGTCGGGGGAAATCAGGGTGACGGTCTCGCGCGGCTTGACGATCTGCTCGACCATCCTTCGACCCAGCAGCGTGATGCCGATGATCGCCGCTACGGCCAGAGCATGCACCACGGTCGATCCCAGCACGCCGTTCTTCTTGTAATCGTAAAAACCCCAAATATCTTTGACTGGAATCGGCTTGGAAGTCAGCACCAGAGGCGGCTGTTTTTTCGGAAAGAATAAGTCGTCCAGATTCTGGAACAGCGACTTCCACAACGGCTCTTCCAGAGAGGTCTTCGACAAGAGCAGGTTGAGCTCGGGCTCGGCGCCGACGGAGGGTTTAATGTCGAGTGTTGCCATAGTTGACCCGAATTCAGACTTCTCTATCCGAGTTGCGTTTGCCTCTCTCTAAAGCTTGATGAGCGCATTGCCTGCCAAGTTGCTTCCCGGCAAGAGAATACGCAGAAATTCACCATGCCGCAACTGGTCAAAGACCCCAATCCACCAGTTGTTAGATGCTACCCCTAAGCAAACGTCGCTGTTAGAAAATTGTACACTTTTCTCCGGCCTTTCCGACAGTGCTTTTGCAAACTCCCTTGGGTCCGCAGACCTTCATGTGCGCAGAGGGGCAATGGAAGTTCGTTCGCCCGGTCCCTAAAAAGAAAAAAATCAACA
>JACXTT010009928.1_pt1 | contig 12935 bp, 8 predicted proteins | sample 9270951 | NCBI WGS metagenome assembly JACXTT01 (sample SAMN15532306, study PRJNA645909) | rock metagenome | isolation source: weathered quartz diorite | place: Puerto Rico | collected 2017-06-21 | reverse complement strand
CCGGGGCCCGGCCGCGCCAGAAGGTCGGGAGGGTGCCATCGCCGAGCAGAAATCCCCCGTCGATGCCGGGGGCCATAACCGGCGGGATGCGGCGGCGGGGGCGGGACAAACTGACGCTGATCACGCCGCCGCCGCTCGATACCCTCGGCCTCTGGATCGAGCAGCTCATCGCCGAGTCGACAGGGAAGGAAGGGAAGGGCGTGATCCCGGTTGCGGGCGAGCCGCCGCTGGAGGTGCGCGACTACGGCAACGACCGCCTCTTCGTCTCCGTCCGCCTGCGCGGATCGGACGACGTCGGCCGCTTGAAGGCGCTGGCTGACGCCGGCCACCCGGTCGTCGATCAGGTGCTCGGCGATCCGCTCGACCTCGGCGAAACCTTTTTCACCTGGGAGCTCGCCACCGCCGTGGCCGGCGCGCTCCTCGGCATCGACGCCTTCGACCAGCCGAACGTTCAGGAGTCGAAGGACAACACCAAACGCCTGCTGGAGGAGCTCCAGTCGACCGGCACGATGACCGTCGGCGGCTCGCAGATCAGCGCCAACGACGCCGAGGCCATCGGCGCGTTGCTGGCGAAGGTGAAGCCGGGAGATTACGTCGCGCTTACCGAGTACTTTGGCGAGACCCCGTCGCGCGACAAGACCATCGCCGCGATCCGCGAGACTATCGCGCGCGAGCTGCACGTGGCCGTCACCACCGGCTACGGCCCGCGATTCCTCCACTCCACCGGGCAACTGCACAAAGGCGGTCCCGACAGCGGCGTCTTCATGCAGCTCACCGGCGGCCCGCAGGGCGACATCCCCATCCCCGGCGAGAAGTTCGGCTTCGGCGCGCTGGTGCGCGCGCAGGCCATCGGCGACTATCAGTCGCTGGTCAAGCGCAACCGGCGCCTGGCGAGCATCAACCTCGGCACCGACGTCGACGCGGGTCTGGAGACGCTGGCGACAACGGTAAAGAAGGTCGTCGCAAAGGTGAAAGTGTAGCGGCGCCCGCTTCGGGCGCCGGCGGCCGGAGCGGCCGCCGCTACACACAGACAAGGGAGTAACGATGGCCCAATTCGGCATGATCGGTCTCGGCGTGATGGGGGAGAACCTCGCCCTCAACGTGGAGGAGCACGGCTTCTCCGTCGCCGTCTGGAATCTCGAGGGCGAATGGGTGGACCGATTCATCGCCAAGAACCCGGGAAAGAAGCTCACCGGCACCAAGACCCTCGAGGACTTCGTGCGCGCGCTGGAACGGCCGCGGCGGATCATGATGATGATCAAGGCCGGTCCGCCGGTGGACATGACCATCGAGAAGATCGCGCCGCTGCTGGAGACGGGCGACATCCTCATCGACGGCGGTAACTCCTGGTTCAAAGACACGCAGGAGCGCACGACGCGGCTGGAATCGAAGGGGCTGCACTTCGTCGGCTCCGGCGTTTCCGGCGGCGAGGAGGGGGCGCGGCACGGCCCGTCGCTGATGCCGGGCGGATCGACGGAGTCGTGGGAAGCGATCAAGCCGGTGTTCGAGGCCATCGCCGCGAAGAGCGACTCCGGCCCATGCGTGACGCACGTCGGCCCCGACGGCGCGGGGCACTACGTGAAGATGGTGCACAACGGCATCGAGTACGGCGACATGCAGCTCATCGCCGAGGCGTACGACATGCTGCGGCGCGGGCTGGGGGTGGGGGCGGGCGAGCTGGCGGACATCTTCGATCGATGGAACCGCGGCCCGCTGGAGTCGTTCCTCATCGAGATCACGGCGAAGATCTTCCGTGTCAAGGACCCGGAGAGCGGCGCGCCGCTGGTGGACAAGGTGCTGGACAAGGCGGGGCAGAAGGGCACCGGCAAGTGGACTGCGCAGGTGGCGCTCGATCTCGCCGTCCCCGTGCCGACCATCGCAGCGGCCATCGACGCGCGCGTGCTGTCGTCGATGAAGGAGGAGCGCGTGGCGGCTTCGAAGCGATATCCCTCTTCGAAGACGCAGCCGGTGCCGCAGAGTTTCGTCGACGACGTCCACGATGCGCTCTACGCCTCGAAAATCTGCTCGTACGCGCAGGGGATGGCGCTCATCCAGGCCGGCTCGCGAGAGTGGAACTGGGGCATCAACATGCGCGAGATGGCGCGCATCCGGAAGGCCTGCTGCATCATCCGCGCGACGTTCCCCGACCCGATAATGCGCGCCTACGAGCGCAGCCCCCAGCTCCCCAACCTGCTGCTCGACGACGACTTCCGCGCGCGCATCCAGCAGTCGCAGGCCGCGTGGCGCCGCGCCGTGGCCTACGCGCAGTCGAACGGCATCACTGTCCCGGCGATGAGCGGCTCCCTCGCCTACTTCGACGCCTACCGCAGCGAGAACCTGCCGCAGAACCTCACGCAAGCGCAGCGCGACTACTTCGGCGCGCACACGTATCAGCGGAGCGACAAGGGAAACGACGCGCCGTTCGTGCACACGGAGTGGAGCTCGTAGGGGCGCGCGGCAGCGCGCCCGGCATGCGGTATCGGGCGCGCCGTCCCGCGCCCCTACAACTGCGGCCTTAGCCTCCCCGCCAGCCGCTCCTTCACCCGGTCGAGCCAGGACCGCCGGAACCACTGCCGCAGCGTGATCTCCTGCGACTTCGAGAGGTCGTCGAAGAACATCCGCTCCATCTGCGCGGCGATGCCATCGTCGTAGACGTTCACGTTCACCTCGTCGTTGAGGCGGAAGCTGCGGTCGTCGAAATTCGACGAGCCGATGGTGGACCAGATGCCGTCCACCACCATCGTCTTGGCATGCATCATCGTCGGCTGGTATTCGAAGATGCGAATGCCGCGGCGGAGGAGATGGTCGTACTGGCGGCGCGAGGCCTGCCGCGCGATGGGCACGTCGACGTGCTCGCCGGGAACGATCACGCGCACATCGACGCCGCGCCGCACCGCCCCCTCCAGCGCGCGGATGGTGTCGCGGTCGGGGACGAAGTAGGCGTTGGCGATGTAGATCGAGCGCGTGGCGCTGACGATGGAGACGATGTACAGCAGCTTCACCGTCGAGCTCCCCTCCGACGGCGAGGACTTGATGACCTGCGTGAGGTGGTGCCCGCGCGGGCCGACGGCCGGGAAGTAGTCCAGCCCCGTCAGCAGCTCGCCGCGGCTCTTGACCCAGTTGTCCATGAAGGCGAACTGCATCTGCGTGACCACCGGCCCCTCCACGCGCGCCACGGTCTCGCGCCAGTGGTCCTTCGAGTCGGCGTCGCCGAGCCATTCGTCGGCGATTCCCACGCCGCCGGAGAAGCCGACCTCGCCGTCCACCACCAGCAGCTTGCGGTGCGTGCGGTGGTTGAGGCGCGAGAGCGTGTACCAACGGACGGGGTGGTACCACTCCAGATCGACGCCGTTGCCATGCATGAAATCGATGAGCGACTGCGACATCCCCCCGGAGCCGATGGCGTCGAGGATCACTTTCACCGCCACGCCCGCGCGCGCCCGCTCCGCCAGCGCCTCGGCGAATTGGCGTCCGACCTGCCCGTCCCAGTAGATGTAGAACTCGAGATTGATCGTCTTCCGCGCCACGCGGATCGCCGCCAGCATGGCGGGGAAGATCTGCACGCCGTTGCGCAGGATGTCGACGCGGTTGTCGGGCGAGAGCGGCGCGCCGGTCAGCGCATGCATGGTCTGCACGAAGGCCAGCTCGCGCGGCGAGAACTGATGCTTCATGTGGTAGCGCATCGGCAGCCGGCGCCGGATGATCGGCAGCTTCACGCGGCGCGGATAGCGGGGCGGCGTGCGTTTGCGGAAGAGCATCAGCGCTTTCCGGTGATCCAGATGATGGCCGCAACCGTCGCGGCCAGGATCAGGAACGCCACGCCGTAGATCAGCAGGAGGACCACCGACGCCGCGCCGATGATGGCGAAGAACGAGCGCGGCGGGCGCGAGCGGTCGCGATAGCGCAACAGGGCGCTGAAGTTGATCACGTTCTCTTCGAACAGCCAGTCGAAGATCGTCCCCACCACCGGAATCGATCCGCCGAGCATGTCGATGAGAACGTAGAGAACCATCCTGGCGACGCGGCGGGCCGGAACGCGGTGCCGCAGCGCGCCAAAGATGATCCACGCGGACAGGATTCCCCCCACCACCTCCCCCACCCCCGGAATGAGGCTCAAGCCGGCGTCGAGCCCCACGCGGCGGCGCGTGCCGGGCACCGGCACCGCTTCGTCCATCAGAAAGGCGAACTTGCGCAGCGCGACCAGGTCGCGGGGGAGCTGTTCATCGGGCTCCATGACTTCGGGGATCAAGACCTCGGGCTTAGGCACGCTCGACCATTATGCAAGCCGCATGGTAGGCCGGACTTCAGTCCGGCAGCGCCCGCCGGGCTGAAGCCCGGCCTACCGCTTGCGTCTAAACTTGCGCCATGGCGTTCAGGACGCGGTATCAGACGGCGCGCTCGGTGGTCTGGTCGTGGCTGACCGACCCGGCCGTCCTGCTGTACCGCCGCGAGGCGCACGGCCGGCACAAGGCGCGCGTGCTCACCGTGGAGTTCTTCCTCTTCGTGCGCGAGCTGGCGCGCGAGTTCTACGACATCGAGGGCACCTCGCGCGCGGCGTCGCTCGCCTACACTACGCTGCTCTCGCTCATTCCGCTCCTGGTCGCCTTCACCCACATCCTGCAGCAGTACTTTCGCTCGGTCTTCCCCAACGCGCAGGCACAGATCGACAGCATCCTCAACAACGTCATCCCCTACCAATCGCCGGTGATCTCGTACCACCTGGCCAAGTTCGCCGAGAGCGCGCAGGCCGCGTCGACCTTCGGCATCATCATCTTCATCGTTGTCGCCTTCCGCCTCTTCCTGGCGGTGGAGGCGACGATCAATCAGATCTGGAAGGTGCGCAGCGCGCGCGGCTACCGGCAGAAGATCATGGCCTTCACCATGCTCTTCTTCTGGGGGCCGGTGCTGATGGGCGTGTCGTTCACCACCACCAGCATGCTGGAGAAGAACCGCTATCTGCGCGTGCTCTTCAAGCAGGACATCATTTTCCAGGTGGTGCCGGTGGTGGTGATGTTCATCGCCTTCACCATGCTCTTCTGGCTGGTGCCGTCGACGTACGTGAAGCTGAAGGCGGCGAGCGTCGGCGCGATCGTCACCACCGCGCTCTTCACGCTGGTGCGCTTCGGCTTCGGCGTCTACGCACGGCACCTCTTCGCCGGCCGCTTCAATCTGATCTACGGCACGGTGGGCCTGGCGCTGATCTTCCTGATCGCCATCGAGGTGATGTGGGTGGTCATCCTCCTCGGCGTGGAGATCAGCTACGTCTTTCAGAATCTTTACGGTCTGCTGCGCGCCACCGAGCGGCGCATCGAGGACGAGCCGCGCTACGACCTCTACTTCGCCCTCCGCGCGCTGGTGGAGATCGCCCGCCGATTCGAGAAGCGCGAGGAGGCGCCGTCGCCGTACCGCCTGGCCGAGCAATTCAGCACCACCGACGCGCAGATGCTCCGCGTGCTGCGCAAGCTCGAGGACTCCAAGCTGGTCAACGAAGTGGGGAGTGAATTGAAGGGCTACGTGCCCGGCTGCGATCCCGATCGGATCAGCGTGGAGGAGATCGTGCGCCACCTGGAAGGCGACCAGCGCGCGCTGCCGCCGCCCACCGACGAGCGCGAGCACGAGGCGGTGGCCTATCTCTTCGAGCGCCTCAGTACCTGCGTGGCCGAGGGGCTCAACCACCTCACGATCGGGCAGATGGTGCGCGATCTGTACTCGCCGCGGATGGTTCGGGCTACCGATGTCATCCCGAGCGTGAGCGAGGGACCTGGGGGACGGGCGGCGCGCTGAACGTCACGACGGGCGCCACCCGTCCCCCCAGGTCCCTCGCTCACGCTCGGGATGACAAGTCGCGCCGCACACTGCGCAGGCGTTGAATCCGCCGCATCGTCTCGTACGCCACGGTGGTGGTGATCACCCACACCAGACCGGCGGTAACGCCGGCGGCGACGTCGCTGATCCAGTGCACGCCGAGGTAGACGCGGGAGAGAGCCACGGCGAGGACGAACGTCGTGCCGAAGGCCAGCGCCGCGGCGGCCCAGGCCCAGCTCCGCGCCGCGCGGTAGGCGAGATAGGCCAGCGCGCCGAAGGCCACCGCGCTTTCCATGGCGTGGCCGCTGGGGAACGAGTAGCCGTGCGCCTGGCGGAGCATCTCCGCGACCGCCGGGCGGGCGCGCGCGAAGTAGCGCTTGAGCTCCATGTTCAACAGCCCGCCGCCGCCCGTGGTGACCAGTAGATAGATCACCCATCGCCAGCGCCGCAACACCGCCAGCGCGATCGACACCAGTCCTACGACGACCGCGATTCCCGCCGGCCCGCCGATCGTGGACATCAGGCCGAAGAAAGCGGTGTCCGTCGCCTGACGATGCGAGACCGTCCAGTCATGGATGCGAACGTCGATCTTCTGCAGCGCCGGGCTCTTCTCGCGCACGTTCTCCGCCAGATCGAGAAAGCCATCCCCCGCCCACGCCGTGATCAGCGCCCCGGCGGCGATGATCACCAGCACCGGGAGGTAGCTGGCGAATCGCTCACGATGCTTGGCGACAAACTGCTCGATCCGCTCGCTCTGCGCCGTAAGTTGGGTGAGGCGGCGCCCGGCCCAGCGGACCGCGGGCATGGCTGCGTAGAGAACCGCCCACAAGATCAGGAAGACGGAGATGAAGGTTGCCCAGAGCACGAGACAGTGATGAGTAATGAGTGAAGAGTGATGAGTCTCTTCACTCATCACTCTTAACTCATCACTCTTCACTCATCACTCAGAACCCTCCGCTCATGTACTTCCACTGCACGATCTTCTCGTTGATCTCGCGCAGGCGGCGGGAGATCATCCGGCAGAGAAGGTTGAGAAACTGCAGCGAGGCGTGCGGGTCCATCGACAGGATCTCGTTGAGCGTGGCGCGGTCGATGGAGAGGACGGTGGCGCCCCCTTCGTGGGCCTTGGCGTCGGCGGAGCGGGCCTTGTCGTCGATCAGCGCCATCTCGCCGAAGAAGTCGCCGCGGTCGAGCACCGTCAGCGCCTCCTCCCCCACGCCGGGGATGAACTTGGAGATGCGCACGCGACCGTCGAGGACGATGTAAAGCTTGTCGCCCTTCTCCCCCTCACGAAAGATTTGCGAGCCCTCGCGGAAGCGTTCCTCGGTGGAGAAGGTCGCCAGCAACTTCATTTCCGCCGCCGAGAGGCCGCGCTCCTTGAAGAGGTCGACCTTGTCTTCCGACTTGACGGTCACCTGCTGCATCTCGCGCTTCCCCTCGGCGCGCTTGCGGCCGGCGCCTTTCTTGGCGTCCTCCTGGAAGAAGAGCTTGAGCTGCTCGTTGGCGTCGCGCACTTTTTCGGTCAGGGAGCGCCAGAACGCCCAGTGCAGGCCGACCGCGAGCTCCTTGTCCTCGTCCATCAACTGGTCGAGCGCGCTGAAGGAGAAGGTGAACACCGAAGAGGACTCCACGGCCACGCCGTCGCTGGAGCGCTGCGTGCGGTCGATGAAATTCATCTCCCCGAAGATGGTGTCGCGGCCGAGCGATCCGAGGATCTGCGGGCCGAAGGGGGTGTCCTTGCGGATCTCCACGCGCCCGTCGCGCACGACGTAGAAGTCCATGGAGCGGTCGTCGGCGCGGAAGACATAGTCGCCCGCCAGCAGCCCGTCGACGCGCACGAACTTCGAGAGGTGAAAGAGCTGCTCGTCTTTCATGTGTTGGAATACGCCGAGCTGCCGCAGCTCCGCGGAGATGGTGATCAGGTTGTCGCGCTTTTCCGCGTCGCGCGTCATCTTCTTGGCGATCTCGCGCAGGTCTTTGCGCGAGTCGAGCTTGAAGAGGTTCTCCTTCTTGTACTCCAGGCGCTCGGTCGAGAGCTGGAGCTGCTCGACGCGCTCCTTGATACGCGCGTTCAGCTCCTTGGCGTCGACGCTCAAGATGCGCTTGAGCGTGTTGATCATCCGCCGCACCGGCTCGGTGCTGTCGCCCTTCTGATCGGTGGAGAGGAGGAAGGCGTCGATGAAGTCGTCCAGCGCGCGCTGGAAGTTCTTCAGCTCGAACTGCACGCGACCCGAGGTCTCCGCCAGCCCTCTGTCGAACGGGTTCAGCTTCCGCGCCTTCTCGATCTCCTCGTGCGCCGCGTCCCACTCCCCCTCGGAGTAGTAGAGGCGTCCTAGGATCTCGAAGGGACGGTAGTTGTTCGGCGTCTTGATCTTGGCGATCTCCAGCAACTCGATGGCCTTGGAGGTCTGGTCCTTGGCCATGTAGTACTGCGCCAGCCCGACGTACTGCGAGGAGTCGACCTCGTCGTGCGCGCGCTCGCTCTCCACTTCCTGCCGCAAGGCGGCGAAGCGCGACTCCTCCGACTGCTTCTTCAGGTCGCGCACGCGCGCCAGGTTGATGCGCAGCGCCACCGAGCCCGGCTTGAGCTTCTCGGCCATCTCGAACAGATGGATCGACTCGTCGTACATTCCCTGGTCGGCGTAGCGCTTGGCCAGTATGAGGAGGTCGGCGGCATCGATGGGGATGCTGTTCTCGCTGGCGATGGTGCGGAAGCGCGCGCGAGAAGCGGGAACGACAGGCTGTTCTGCCATGGGCAGCCTGTCATTATATGAACGTGCCGCTCCTTTCTGCCTTCTGCCTTCTGCTTTCGGCCTTCCAGCCCGCCCTCCCCGGATACGAGTTCGCCTTCCCGCGCGATCACGGCTCGCACGAGGAGTACCGGACGGAGTGGTGGTACTACACCGGCCACCTGACGGCGGATGACGGAAAACGCTACGGCTTCGAGCTGACGTTCTTCCGGGTGGGGGTTGACCGTTCGCCGTTGGCCGTTGGCCGTTGGGCTCTGCGAGACTTGTCGCTTGCACACTTTGCGATCAGCGACATCGACGGCCGCGCCTTCCGCTACTACGAGAAGCTCAACCGCTCGTCGCCGTTCACCGCGAACGCCGCGGCGGACAAGCTCGACGTCTTCAATGAAGAGTGGCGCGCCATGACGCTTCCCGACGGCTCGTGGCGCCTCGCCGCCGGCGCCGGGCGCGACGCAATCGATCTTGTCCTCACCTCGCGCAAGCCGCCCGCCATTCACGGCGAGAACGGCGTGAGCGTGAAGGCGCAGGGTGCCGGCTACGCGTCGCACTACTACTCCATGACCCGCCTCGAGGTGCGCGGCACCGTCAACGGGCGGAAATGCCGCGGCCTGGCCTGGATGGACCATGAATTCGGCAGCGCGGCCCTGCGCGAGAACCAGCAGGGGTGGGATTGGTTCTCCATCCAGCTCGACAACGACGCGGAGCTGATGCTCTACCAGATCCGCCGCAGCGACGGCACGCCCGACCTCAGCTCCTCGGGGTCTCTCATCACAAGCGACGGCGAGGTGATCCACCTCCGCCGCGACGACACGCGCATCACGCCGGCCGGAACGTGGCACTCGCCCCACAGCGGCGCGACCTACCCGATGGGGTGGCGCGTGGCCGTGCCGAAGTTCGGCATCGACGTCGTCCTGCAGCCGCTGCTTCGCGATCAGGAGCTGGTCACGCGCGGGTCGACCGGCGTCACGTACTGGGAGGGGGCGGTGGACGTGAGCGGAACGTTCGGCAATAACTCCGCGAGCGGAAGCGGGTATGTAGAGATGACCGGATATGATCAGGCGTTTCGAGCACCGTGAGGTGTGCGAAGTGCGAAGTGCGAATTCAGAATGAAGAAGCATTCTTGCCTCTTCATTCGCACCTCGAACCTCGAACTTCTCTTGTTCGTCTTCCGTTCACCATGAGATCTATCTTTCTTGCCGCCGTCGCCGCTCTGCGCCTCTCCGCGATCACGTCCAACTTCGACGGCGTGGCCGGCATCACCGCCGTCGATCTCGACACCGGCCAGCGCATCACGCAGAGGGGAACCGACTCGTTTCCGTTGGCCAGCGTGTACAAGGTACCGATCGCCATCGCCCTCCTGCAGCGCGTCGACCGCGGCGAGGTCTCGCTCGCCGAGAAGGTCACTCTCGGCCCCGACGATTTTCACGCCGGCGCCTCCACCATCGCCGACGAGGCGAAGGGACAACCCATCACAGTGCCGCTGGACAGGCTGCTGACCTACATGCTGCGCGACAGCGACAACAGCGCGGTCGACTACATCCTGGCGCACTACGCCCCGCCGAAGGAAGTGAAGAGCGCCATGCACGCCATCGGCGTGCGCAACGTCGACGTCAGCCGCCCCGAGGCCATGATCATCGGCGAGATGCTCAACGAGGGCGACGTCATCGAGACCCGCGCGCGATACGACGCGCGGAGGAAATCGATGACCTCCGACGACGTGAAGGCGGGCGTCGGCAAGTTTTGGCAGGACCCGCGCGACACCGGCACGCCTGACGGCGTGGCCGACCTCTTCATCAAGATCTACCAGCACGAGGTTGGCCTCACGTCCGCGAGCGAGGAGCTCCTCGTCCGCCCGCTGCGCGAGAGCGCCAGCGGCGCCGACCGCATCCGCGCCGGCATTCCGCCCGACGCCGCGCTGCTGCACAAGACCGGCACCATGCCCGGCACGCTCAACGACGCCGGCCTCATCACCTCGCCCGACGGCAAGCACCACATCGCCATCGCCGTGCTCACCAAGTGGTCGAAGGGGATGGAGGCGGACCGCGCCAAGGTGGTGGCCGCGCTGACCAAGGCGGTCTACGAGGGGCTCACGAAGTAGCGCTGTCATCCCGAGCGTAGCGAGGGACCCGGGCGGAAGGGCGGCGCGCCACCCGCGCCACCAGGCCCCTCGCTACGCTCGGGATGACATGGGGGCTGGCCGCCGCCGGTCCAATCTGCGGATCTCGCGCACGAGCTGTTCCTGGGCGCTGGCGCCCTTGCGCACGACGCTGGTCACCTTCGACTGCAGCGCGCGGCGGTCGTCGACGGAGATGTCCTTCGAGGTCAGGACCAGGATGGGGATGTTGGCGGTGGAGGGACTTTCCTTCAGCGCGCGGGCCACTTCGAAGCCGTTCATGTCGGGCATCATCAGGTCGAGGATGACGACGTCGGGAGCGTTTTCGTTGGCGGCCTGCACGCCGCCGTCGCCGCTGAACGCGCTCTCGACCGTGTATCCGAGGCGCGTCAGCTCGGCGCCGAGAACGGCGTGGATGGAGGCATCGTCGTCGATGACCAGGATGCGCGTCTTCTCCCCGCGCGGCGCGGTGAGCTCCCGCACACGCTCCAGAAAGCGGCCGCGGTCGACGGGCTTGACGAAGTAATCGTCGGCGCCGAGGGCGATGCCGAGCTCGCGGTCGTCGACGATGGAAACGATGACCACCGGCACGTCGCGCGTGAGGTCGTCGCTCTTCAGGCGCTTGAGCACCTCCCATCCGTCGATGCCGGGGAGGACAAGGTCGAGCGTCACGGCCAGCGGCCGCGACTCGCGCGCGATCTTCAGCGCCTCTTCGCCGTGCCGGGCGCGGATGGAGAGATAGCCGGCCGATCGCAACGCCGAGGCGATCAGGTCGTAGGCGTGCGCGTCGTCCTCCACCACCAGCACGCTCTCGCCATGCGTGGCAGCCGGCTCCGTCGCCGGCTCGCGGCTGACCACCGCCGCTCCCGAGCGCAGCGGCAGGGCGAAGGTGAAGGTGCTGCCGCGTCCCGGCGCGCTGTCGACGCGCACGCTGCCCCCTTGCAGCTCGATGAATTTCTTCACCAGCGCCAGCCCCAGCCCGGTGCCGCCGAAGGTCCGCCTCACCGAGGAGTCCACCTGGCGGAACTCCTCGAAGATCACTTCGTGGTGTTTCGGATCGATACCGATGCCCTGGTCGGAGACGGAGACCGCCAGCGTGTCGCCCGCGCCGCGGCGCGCGGTGATAATGATGGGGCGGTCCGCCGGCGAGAACTTCACCGCGTTCGACAGGAGGTTGTAGAGGACCTGCTTGAACTTGGCCAGATCGCTCTCCAGGGGCGGGAGGTCGGGGGGGACCTCGACCACGAACTGCGGCACGCGGTCGCGCGTCATACCGCGCATGACGGCGCAGACGCTCTCGATCACCGGCCGCACATCGAAGGTCTCGGCGAAAATCTCCACCTTCCCCGCCTCGATCTTCGAGAGGTCGAGGATGTCGTTGATGATGTTCAGCAGGTGCTGCCCCGAGGCGTTGATGTGGCGAAGGAAGGTGATCTGCTTCGGATCGATCTTCCCGTCCAGCCGCTCGGTGAGGATCTCGGAGAAGCCGATGATTGAGTTCATCGGCGTGCGCAGCTCATGGCTCATGTTGGCCAGGAACTGGCTCTTCATCCGGTCGGCCTGCTGGATCTTTTCGTTGGCCTCGGCCAGCTCGGCGGCGAGCTTGCGGATCTCCATCCGCCGCTGCTGCAGGTTGGCGATGCCGGCGATGAAGAAGAAGGACGCGCCGAAGAGGAAGAGCATCCGGGTGAAGGCCGCCAGCAGCGGCCCCTCGCCCATGAAGGCCAGGACGCCGAGGTAGGCGATACAGTTGACGATGCCGACGATGTAGGCGGCACGCTTCCCCACCGAGAACGCCGCGGCCGAGGCGATGGCCAGATACCAGAGGTACCAGGGGCTGTTGATGCCGCCGGTGGCCGCCACGCCGACGGTGATGAAGGCGATGTCGACGGCGATCCAGATCGGGTTGAGCCACTTCCGGTCCACGCCGCGCGCAAAGAGGACGTACATGGCGATGGCGCACGCACACCCTCCCACCCATCCCGCCAGAGCCACGGTGTAGTTGAGGGTGAAGACGCCGAGCGACTTGCCCACCAGCGCGGTGACGAGCGCCGCTGAGTACACCAGCAGATGGCTCTTCTGCATGGCGAGATCGAAGCGGAGGGCGCTCTCGCGGTGGGAAATCATGCGGGATGGAACGAATTGTACGCCCCTCACCCGGCGCTTCGCGCCACTCTCTCCCGCAAGCGGGAGAGGGGAAATCTTGAGCCCTCTCCCGCGTGAGCGGGAGAGGGTGGCCCTGAGCGCAGCGAAGGGCCCGGGTGAGG
>JACXTT010009927.1_pt1 | contig 12935 bp, 13 predicted proteins | sample 9270951 | NCBI WGS metagenome assembly JACXTT01 (sample SAMN15532306, study PRJNA645909) | rock metagenome | isolation source: weathered quartz diorite | place: Puerto Rico | collected 2017-06-21 | reverse complement strand
GCACCCGCATACTTTCAGCCATCTACCGTACGACGTGCAGAAGGATTTCGTGCCGTTGGCGATGCTGCTGCGCACGTCGTTCTTCGTGGCCGTAGGCGCCAACAGTCGGTTCCGCACCCTTGAAGACATCGTCGCCGCCGCGCGCGAGCAGCCCGGGCGAATTACCTATGGCTCGTGGTTCAACGGCAGCCCGGGACATATCGGGGCGTTGCGCCTGCAAGCGATGACCGGAACGCAGATGGTCCACGTCGCGTTCCGCGACTTCGGCCAGTTGTACGCCGCGGTCGCGACCCAGCAGGTGGATTGGGCGCTGGGCAGCATCGCCAGCGCGGGCGCGCTGGAGCAGTCCGGCAAGCTGCGCTTCGTCGCGCTCGCCGCGGCGTCGCGCGATCCCCGCTACCCGAACGTTCCGGCCACCGCCGAGAGCGCGAGCCTTCGCGGCTACGAGGTGAGCGGATGGGCCGGCCTGTTCGGCCCGCCAGGGCTGTCACGCGCCATGCGCGATCGGATTGCCGCCGACATCGCAAAGAGCCTGGCCGCGCCCGAAACTGTCCAGCGCTACGACGCGCTCGGCTACGAGGCGCCGAAGCTCGGTCCCGACGAGTTCGCACAGCTGATCCGGCGCGAGACGGACGCCTGGGGCGAGATCGTTCGGGCGGCCCATCTTCGGTTGGACTGAACCGCGCGGCGGGGCCGCTCGGCGCCGATCGAGCCTGGCGGGCTGACGAATACGAAGGGTTCGAGATCTCCGCGCACGCTCTCACGGCGCGGCGCCGCGGTGCTGGAGGCTATGATTTCGCCGCAGTCGACGAGCCTCGTTTCGCGATTCGAGTCCTGGGCCGGTCTGAACCCGAAGGAGCGACGTTGTGATGAACGACCGTAACCTCGTTCGCGGCCTGGTCCTGATCGCGATCGCGCTGGGGTTCGGACTGCCCGCGCTGCACTACCCCGTTGGAGAGTTGGCCCGCCCGGGCGCCGGCCTGTTTCCGCTGATGGTCAGCGGACTGCTGTTGCTGATCGGTGTCAGCACCGTGGTGCGGGCGCGGTTCGTCGCGCGGGTGCCGCTCGAGTTCCAGTTCCGCAACATCGCGATCATCCTTACGAGCCTGTGCGGCTTCGCGTTGATATCGCGCTTCGTCAACATGACCGTGGGCATCGCGTTCATGGTGTTCTTCGCCTGCCTCGCGGGTTCGTCGTATTCGATCGGCCGCAACATCAAGGTCGCGGCGGTGCTGATCGCGGTGGCGTTCGCGTTCCAGCGCCTGCTGGGCCTCAACCTGCCGCTGTACTGACGATGCTGGACGTCCTGCACAACCTGGCATTCGGCTTCAGCCACGCGCTGACGTGGCAGAACCTGATGTTCTGCGCGATCGGCTGCACCGTGGGCACGCTGGTCGGCCTGCTGCCCGGCCTCGGCCCGCTCGCGACTATCAGCCTGCTGCTGCCGCTGACGTATTCGATCCCGACCGGCGGCGCGCTGATCATGCTCGCCGGCATCTACTACGGCGCCCAGTACGGCGACAGCGTCAGCGCGATCACGATGAAGATCCCGCACGCGAGCAGCATCGTCGCGTGCATCGACGGCTACCAGATGACGCTCAAGGGCAAGACCGGCCTGGCACTGTTCACCGCGGGCGTGTCGAGCTTCATCGGCGGCACCGTCGCGATCGTCGTGCTCTCGTTCCTCGCGCCGAGCCTTGGCGAAGTCGCGTTCCTGTTCGGCCCGGCCGACTACTGCGCGCTGATGCTGGTCGGCTTCGTGTGCGTGAGCTTCGTGACAACCGGCAGCCTGCTGAACGGCATGGCGATGTGCCTGATCGGCGTGCTGCTCGGGCAGATCGGCACCGACGTGACGAGCGGCTTGCAGCGCTTTACGTGGGACCTGCCGTTCCTGGCCGACGGCGTCGGCCTGGTGAGCGTCGCGCTCGGCTGCTTCGGCATCGCCGAGATCACGAAGAACCTCGACAACCGCGAGGAGCGTTCGCCGTTCAACGGCAAGATCCACCTGATCCCGACCTGGCCCGAGTTCAAGCGCATCGTTCCGAGCGCGTTGCGCGGCAGCGTGATCGGTTCGTTCCTTGGCATCCTGCCCGGCGGCGGGCCGGTGATCGCGCAGTTTGCCGCCTACGCGGTCGACAAGAAGGTCAGCAAGTACAAGCACGAGATCGGCGACGGCGCGATCGAAGGCGTCGCCGGCCAGGCTGCTGCCGACGAAGCCGCGGCGCGCACGAGCTTCATCCCGCTGATGAGCATCGGCATTCCCGAGAATGCCGTGATGGCGCTGATGATGGCGGCGTTCATCATCAAGGGTATCCAGCCGGGGCCGAACATGATCGCCGGCCATCCCGACCTGTTCTGGGGGCTGGTCGCGAGCATGTGGATCGGCAACTGCTTCCTGATCACGCTGAACGTGCCGCTGGTGCGCTACTGGCTGTCGGTCTTCAAGATTCCGTACAACGTGCTGTTCCCCGCGATCCTGTTCTTCTGCTGCATCGGTACCTACAGCGTCAACAACAACCTCGACGACATCTTCATCACCGCCGCGTTCGGCCTGATGGGCTATACCTTCATGCGCCTCGACCTCGACGCCGCGCCGCTGATGCTCGGCTTCATCCTCGGCCCGATGCTGGAAGAGAACTTCCGCCGCGCGCTGCTGATCAGCCGCGGCAGCTTCAGCGGCTTCCTGACGCGGCCGATCAGCGGAACGCTGCTCGGCCTGATTGCGCTGTTCGTGGTGTGGCAATTGATCGCCTTTGCGCGCCAGGTGGGCGCGCGCCGGGTGCAGCCTGTGGCGGTTGCGGATGGTCCGGCGGCGACGCTCGCGCAGGAATGACGCGGTTGGAACCGCAACGCCGCTGCTTGCCCAGACTGGTTGCAGCCGTCCGAGCGAGCACCGCGAGGGTGCCTATCTGTCAGCAGTTCAGCGGCGCCATGACGACGCGGGACCGACGGTCAAAACGGATCTCTGGAAATGCGACTCGCGTGCCGTCGACCGTCAGGGCGGGCAACTTCACCCAGATTCGATCCGCATGCTCTGTCTGAACGTGTGCCGCGACCCAGTAGTGACGCACCGGGAGAAACGGCCTCTGCCCGGTCGGCAGCGGCGGCAATTGCGAATCGTCCATGAGCAGATCGGGCGCGCGCAGACCTGCACTTCGGGCTGGCAAATTCGCGTAGCCATCGTCGGGCACGCGATCCCATAGATCGATTCGATCGAAAGCTCCGGCTTGCGGCTCGCGGCCATCGCGCCGATCGACGATCACCCCGTAGTCCGCAAGTTGTGCGCGATGGCCGTTGCCGATGTCGTAGCGAACGTGGACCACCTCGCCACCTTTCCACTGCCGCACGCTGACGAGCAGCGCGATCCCAGAGCGCGAGATCGCAAGTCCTTCAGGAGCGACGCCAAGCGAGCAGCTCTCGTAGGCGAGTTGGCCAGCGCTTTCGTCGCCCACGTAGAACGAGATCGGGACGGGAGCGCAACCCGCAAGGAGGGCGGCTGCGGACACTGCAGCAAAGATGGCGCGAATCAACATGCGGTCTCCTCGACGACGGGCGAGGGCAGCGTGCGCCGCACGTGCGAAAGAGGCAAGCAATGCGGGCAGAGTCGCGTGCGGTGCTACTGGAGGGGCAGCCAGGTGCCACCGGAGAGGGCGGCAGGAGCACTCGTCGCCCCCTGGCGGGCATAGGCTGCCGTACATCGAACATCACGGCAGACTGATAGCTGACATAGGGGCCGTGCCGGCGAGCGTCTGGTCTCGTCGCCAGAGTCGCCGTCTAGGTCGGCCGAAGTGGAATGTCCGCGTGGACGCACGACGTCGACTGTCAGCGGTCAATCGATGCCTGCGAAAGACTGTCCTAAAGCAGTTGCCTAGCGTTTGACTAAAGTGGCGCGCCGAAGGTCGTTGCGCTACGCGCCCGCTGCCAAGAATCGGTGGTGCAGGCCGGCGCAACAAAAACGCCCGCGCGATGCGGGCGTTTTCGGTGCTGAGCCGTGGCGGGTCAGATCAGCGCGGGATCCGACGCCGAGCGACAAACCCGATCAAGCCGATGCCCGCGAGCAGCATGGCATACGTCTGCGGCTCCGGAACCGGCGACAGCGGCACCGCGTTCGTGACTTTCGAGCCCGACACCAGCTGGATGTGGCCGGCGGTGTTGATCAACGAGCCCGTCAGGTTCAGGTTCGAGAACTGGAAGTCGGCACCCCGTGTGGCGAGATAGGTGCCGTACTCGACGCCACCGCCCGACGTCTGGAACACGTTGCCCGTCGTCGCGAGGAAGTTGAACAGGATGTGGTTCGCCGTGACGCCGCCCGACAGCACCATCGGGGTGTTGATCGTGCCGAGATTGCCCTTCAGGTTGATCACGTAGAAGTCATTGACGCCGCCGCTGAACGTCAAGGTGCCGGTGATGTTGTTGGCGTCGATGACGTTCACGCCACCGTTGCCGGTGAAGGTCGTCGAGCCCGAGATGTTCGACGCGAACGTGTACGCCGTCGTCGTTGCCAGGCCTTCCGCGTACTGCGAGACGGCCAGCGCGTCGGCTTCGGCCTGCTTGATCAGCGAATTCGACACCGTCACGTACTGGCCGGAGCCCGGGGCCGTCTGCAGGCTGGCAAAGCCGTTCCCGTTGGGCGACACGTCCTTCGTCGCCCAGTCGTCGTAAATCGTGCCGGTGAAGGCGCCGTTACCGCCGCCCGACGACGTGACGTTCGAGCCGTCGCCGACCAGCACGTTGCCGGCGTTCGGCCCGGCGATCGAGCTACCCGCCGCCTCAAGAAATGGCAGCAATATTCGTGAGGCACTGCCTCGTTTGCTCCTGGACAGTTGCACCAACGATGGCGCCAGTGACAGGGTCGTTCGGAGCGGTGCCGGAAACAAAGACGAGACCGGCGGCCTTCACGGCCTGGCTGTACACGGACGGCGGCTTGGCAGCCTACCGTGCGGCCGATGTGTTGAGGCCTATCGTTTGACATGAGCGGACCGCGCTAGCAGCCGCAGGCTGCTAGCGTGGGTCCGCTCGATGGGAATGCGAAGGGACTTCCCACCTTCGGGCAACGGCGACGATGCGATTGGTGGTGTTCGAAGTCATCAATCTGCAGCCGATGAAGGGGGAAGTCCGTGGACAAGGTTATCCGAGAAGGCGCGATTCGGGTGGGTGTGGACCTGGCCAAACGCGTGATCCAGGTGCATGCCGTCGACCACTCGGGGAAGCCGGGCGGTCTCGGTAGCCTCGGAATGCTCGGCGAGTCAGGCAGACTGATAGGGGACATTGGCACTGCTCGCACGAGCGTCTGGTGTCGGCGTGGGAGCCGCCGTCTAGAGCCGATCGCCGTTGAAGGTCTGCTTGTTCTTGGCCCGACTCACGCTGCCGACCCGTTGCTCGCGGCTGATGATCCTCTTGCCGAACAGGTCTTTCACAGGCCCAGGTGCTCGTAGAACCACTCGGCGGGCGCCGTCGCGGACATGACCGCGAGCGGAGCAGCGAGACAACTGAGAGATGCTGGACATCGGCGCATAGATCGCGGCGATCGCAGCGGCATCTCCGGGGCAGGCCGACCGAATCTTCATGGCGTTGCAGATTGGACTTCGTCTGGTGCGGGGCCCGGCTTCGGGCTCGGAAGCATGAACAGCGCCAGGAATGTGAGGGCTCCGACGGTCGCCGAAACGCCCAGTGCTTTGACACCCCAGCGATCGAGAGCAAGACCGAAGAGCCATGGCGACAGCGCTTGCGCGATGCGCGCCGGGACCATCAGCACGCCCTGGCGGTGACCATAGCCCTGTGGCCCGAAGATCGCGAGCGGCAGCGTTCCCTTTGCGATGGTCAGGATGCCGTTGCCGGCGCCGTGAAGGATCCCGAAGATGACCGCCGCCGGCGAACCGAACGCGGCCAGCGCCAGCACGCCGAGCGGATGGAGTGCCGCGGCGATCCGGGCGGACAACAGCGGATGCACCTTGCGAAGGAAGCCGAACTCGAGCAAGCGGGCCGCGACCTGCGAGGGCCCGATCAGCGCACCGACGAACACGGCGGTTGCGAGCGACGCGCCGGCGGTCTGGAGGCGCCGCGGCAGATGAGCGGCCATTGCCGTTGAGATGAACCAGGCCGCGGCGAAGACGAACGACAGCATCAGCGTGGCGCGCCACGGGGCACTCGAGGTCAAGCTCCGCGACGGCCCAGCGGCGGCCCCGGCAACGTCATCGACGGGCGGTAGGTCGACGCGCGGCAGCATCGCGTTGAGCGGCAGTCCCAGCGCCAAGTGCAGAGCCGCCCAAGTGAAGCACGCGCCACGCCAACCGATGTGCGCGTCCAAGAACGTCGACAGGGGCCAGCCGATCGTGCTCGCGAAGCCCGCAATGAGCGTGATGCCCGTGATCGCGTTGCGAGACTCGGTGCCGTAGAGGCGCACCAGTGCGGCGAACGCCGCTTCGTACAGCCCGCTCCCCATCCCAACACCGAGCACGATCCACGCTGCGAACAGCGTCCAGGCGTCTTGTGCGGCGCCAAGGATCGCGAGACCGATCGCGAACAAGACATTCGTCGCCATCAGCACGGGCCGGCCGCCCCATCGGTCGATCGCACCGCCCGCACGCGGACCGAGCAGCGCCGACACAACGAGCGCGACCGAGAACGCCGCAAAGACCATCGGGACCGAGATGCCCAGATCCCCGGCCATCGGCGCAGCGAGCATCGCGGGCAGGTAGTAAGTCGACGCCCAGGCCAGCGTCTGCGCCGTTCCGAGCGCAACCGTGATTCCCGGGCGTCCGAGTGCCATGCTCAGCGGCAGGCGGCTTGCGCGAGGTGCCGCAAGCGGGTTGTGGGGTCGTGGTGAGGGCGTTCGCCGAGACGGAGCGGCATCTAGTCGGCAACGGCAGGGGATTCGGACGCGGCTCGCTGCGCAGTCGAAACTTGAGGCGTTCGCGCGCTCAGAAGCGAATGAATCCCGCTTCCGATGGCGGCGCCCGCAAGTTCGGCCGCGACGAACCCCGGGACGCTCGCCGGCGAAATGCCGGCGAAGCTGTCGCTGAACATCCGCCCGAACGCCGCGGCGGGGTTGGCGAACGAGGTCGAAGCCGTGAACCAGTAGGCCGCACCGATGTAGCACGCCACCATCGCCGCGACGCGACTGGCCGGCGCACGCAAGATGACCAGGAGCAGGCCGGCGGTGGCGACGGCTTCGGCGATCCACTGTCCCGTGCCGCTGCGTACCTTGCTCGACAACTGCACGATGCTGAGATCGAACATCGCGTGGGCCAGCCAGGCACCCAGCATCGCGCCGAAGAGCTGTGCTGCGACGTACGGGACGAGCAGGCCGCGCGGCAACCCGCCGCGCATCGACATGACCAACGAGACGGCCGGGTTGAAGTGTGCACCGCAGACCGGACCGAGCACCTCGATGAGGATGTAGAGCCCGCCGACGGTCGCCAGCGTGTTGGCCAGCAGGGCGATGGCCACGTTGCCGCCCGACAACCGCTCGGCCATGATGCCCGACCCGATCACAATCGCCAGCAGCAGCATCGTGCCGAGCGCTTCGGCGAAGAGCTTGCGGGGGAGGTCCGACACGGTGCTCATGTAGCCGCGATGGATCTCAACGAGCGCTCAAGTTGCTCGTTCGACAGCTCGTTGAACGGCAGCTCCACCAACTGCATCATCCGGTCCGAGATGGCTCGTCGCGTCATCTCGAACGCATGTGCTCTCTCGCGTTCGATCGCGTTGGACGGATCGGCATAGCCCCAATGGACCTGCACTGGGGTGCCGGGCCAATACGGACAGGTCTCCGCCGCCGCGCTGTCGCAAACCGTGATGACGATGCGCATCTGCGGCGCGCCGGGCTTTGCAAACTCGTTCCAGCTCTTGCTGCGATAGCCGGTCGTGTCGACGCCGGCCTCCTTCAGCGCATCGAGCGCGAACGGATTGATGCGCCCGCTCGGCGCGCTGCCGGCGCTGAACGCGCGCACGTCCTTGCCGAACTTCTTCGCCCAATGATTCAGCATGCCCTCCGCGAGCACGCTGCGCGCGGAGTTGTGGGTGCATAGAACGAGGACGTTCGTGGTCATGACCGTCTCACCGCGTGCCGATGCCCTTGACCTCGCGATGGATCGCGAGCGCATCCAACTTGTCCATCGGCAGGGCCATCATCAGCTCCAATCGACGCTTCATCGTCACCGCCGCCGACTTGAAGGCTTGGCGTTTGACGTCGTCCGATCCCTCGACCGCGGCCGGATCGGGCATGCCCCAGTGGGCGGTCATCGGCTGGCCGGGCCACACGGGGCACGCCTCGCCGGCGGCCTGATCGCAAACTGTGAACACGAATCCATCTGCGGCGCGCCTGGCGTCGCAAACTCTTCCCAGTTCTTGCTGCGGAATCCGTCGGTCGGGATGCGCAGTGACTGCAGTTCCTGCAGGGCCAGCGGGTGCACCGTGCCTTTCGGGTGGCTCCCGGCCGAGTAGCCCCTGAACCGCCCGTGGCCCATGGCGTTCAGCAAGCCTTCGGCGAGGATGGATCGCGCGGAGTTGCCCGTGCAGATGAAGAGCACGTTGTACGTCTTGTCGGCCATGACGCACCCTCAGCAGCAGGAAGACGCGGACTTCACGGGAATGCCGACCGGCCTGCCGCACGCGGTGGGCGTGGCGCAGCAAGCGGCAGTCTCGGTGGGTGTTTCCGGCTTGGCTTCGCTGAAGACCGGGATGCTGTCGAGCGTGTGGAAGTGCTCCCAGGCGATGCCTTGCGGGTCGGTCACCCAATGCTTCTCGCTGCGCGCGTAGCAGCAAGTGGTTTCCCCCTCGTCGAGCAGCGCCAGGTCCGCCGCCTCGGCCCGGGCCTTGAGTTCCACGAGCTCGTCGGTGCTGTCGGTCTGGATGCCGAGGTGATCGACGCCGGGCTTGCCACCACGCGTGGAAATCGCGAAGTTGACGCGCGGGTCGTCGAGCATCCACTTGGCGTAGTCGCTCTCGACGCGAGTCGGGGCGGCGGCAAACATCTTGGAGTAGAAGGCAATGCTCGCCTGCAGATCCTCGACATGAGCATGAACATGGAATCGCTTCAAGGGGTTCTCCTTCAGCACTTGCAGGATGCCGCCGACGCGTCGAGACACTCGGCGCCCTGGCAGCAGTTTTCGGTGAGGTACGAGAGCAGGGCGTTCATCCGGGCGAACGCGGCGCGGTAGATGATGTTGCGGCTGGACCGCTCTTGCGTGACCAGGCCGGCATGGCTCAGCTCCTTCAGGTGGAAGGAAAGCGTGTTGGGTGGAATATCGAGGCCCTCGGCCATGGCGCCCGGAGTCAAGCCATCCTGCCCTCTGACGACCAGTGCACGGAAGACCTTCAGGCGCACTGGCTGCGCCAGGGCGGCGAGCGATCTGACAACGTCTGCCTCATCCATGTTTCCAAGATACTCGAATCAACGAAATAACGCAAGTGAGGATGGCGATGGTCGAAGTGGATAGGACGCCTTTGAACCGCATACTGAGACGCGGGAGATAGCGTGGCCTCGGCAGACTGGTAGCCGACATTCGCTATGCGAGCGCGAAAGTCCGCATTGCGCCCCGCTGCTGACGTCCCCCTCAAGCAACGCCTGAAGCTGTCGTGCGGCGCCCGGGGACCGTAGCTACGCAATTCAGAGTTCGATCAACCGAGCTGTCGCGACATCAGCTTGTCGGAATGCTCTGGCTTGATCGCCGTTGCTCGCCGCAATGGTTCGGGTTCAGGTTTCACCTGTCCGTGTCCTTGAAGAACGACTGGGATTCACGATGCGCTCGTGGGATTGCATCGACCACGCCAAGTCGAACCCTTCGGGCGTTGGAAAGGGCTTGCCCGTACCAGCGCTCCCGCCTCAATGGAAGCCGTAAGGCCCGACACTACATCGGTCGTGGCGCAGCGCGCGGGCGACGCCTTCGCGTCGACATCGACCCTAGGGCCTGATCTTCAGCGCCACCAGCGTTCCGCGCGCTTTCGCGTCGCCGGAGAACGCTCCACCGTCGGTCGCCACATACAACGTTTCGCGATCTCCCGGCAGCACCCCGAACTTGGCGTCCGTCGCACCGACGATGCCGTGCGTGTCGTTCGCGACCACCTCGCGTCGCCCGTCCTGGGTGACCTTCACGATCGTGTTGAACGGGTGCGTCGTCACGTACAGCGTGCCGCGTTCGTCGATCGCAAAGTCGTCACCAGGGATGCCTTGCGCGAACACCGAAGGCGCGCCGAAGGTGCCGTCGGGTCCAAGGGTGTACTTGATGATCCGCGCTGCATCAGACACGGTCACGTACATGTCGCGTCCGAAGAAGTGCACCCCGTTGGCGCCCGGCGCTAGTGCGATGAAACGGCGCGCGCGCAGTTCGTCGCCTTCGATCGCCCTTTGTGCCTTGCCGGATTTGGGATCGATACGCCAGATGATTCCGAGCGCCGCATCGGCGACGTAGAGTTGACCGTCGGGTCCGACGGTCATGCCGTTCGGCCAGGCGCCACGGGGCAGTGTCGCAAAGAGCTCGCCTTTGCCCTGGGTCGATATTCGCCAAACCCCGAGATCGGCGCCCTGGCCGGTCATGAACATCTGTCCTTGCGGATCGAACGCGATCACCCCCGCGGTCGAGCCCTGTGGCAACTCGAAGAAGTCTCGCTCGGTACCGTCCGGTGCCCGCGCGATCACCTTGGCGCGTGCCTGGCTCTTGTCGCCGGTGGCGTAGTTCTCGCCCTTGTTGCCCGACAGGAAGATCGTGCCGTCCGATGCGACAGCGACGCTCTCAAACCAGAGCCCTTCGTCGTAGGTCTTTACCGTGTGCGCGGAGGCAACCGCGTTCAGCGGCAATGACGCCGCCTTGGGCAACAGCATCACCTTGAGCCCCAGAGGCTGCAGTGCAGCGGCGGCTACGGAGCCCGCCAGGAGGAGCCCGACCATCCCGCTTCTCTTCGTTTGCTTTCTGAGGCGCCCAACAAGGAGCGTGCAAAGCGCGAAACCCACCAAGAACACCGAGACGAAAAAGACCAGAAACGGCTGTGCGATCGAGGCTGCCATGCCCAACCCGCCGAGCAATTCAAGCGCGCCGCTGCCCCAACGCGCCGAGCGCCCAAGCCGAAGTGCCGCGAATTCCTCTCGCACACGCTCGAGCCCCATTAATTTGCCGCCGGCTCGCCACAGGAAGCCCAAGGCGACCAGCGATTGAACGACCAAGGTGACGATGCTCATGATGAATTCCTATAGGAAGCTAAGTTGATGAACGAGACAATCCACGGAAGCAGTAGGAAGCTACCGACTAGCGGAAAAAAGGGGCGATCGATCGAGTAGGCTCAGTCGCCTTCCAGATTGGCCTCGATGCGCGAGAGGGCGCGCGAGAACTCGGCGCGCTCCTTGGCGGTGAAGCCCTTGAACATCCTGGCAACGAGCGCGTCCCCAGCGTCGCAGAACGCCGCCGACGAGACCACCTTGCGCGCGGCATCGCCAAGGTACAGACGCTTGACGCGGCCGTCGTGCGGGTCTGCATAGCGCATAACGTGACCATCGCGCGCCAGGCCGTCGACGATGTTGGTCAGCGTAGGCGAGGTGACGGCCAGCCTCTTCTGCAGCTCGCGATGCTCCATCCCGTCGCCGTGCAGCAGGAACTGGACGACGTCGAATTGCGCGCCGGTCAGCCCGAACGGCTTGACCGTATTCTCCAGGGCGCGACGCAGCGCAAGGTATGCGCGCTTGAGATCGAGGGTGGGGTGTGACATAGATCAGTAGTGTCCTATAGAACGTAGCCTCCGTCAACAGTCTCGGGCCGAGCGCTGTGCTCCAAATGAACAGACTTGAAGCGGAGCCCGCAGGGAGCCGACCCAGCTGATTGCCCACACTCGCCGCGCTGCAGTGAACGTTCGCATGAGGAGCGCAATCTGAACTCGGCACCGACGCTCCTTGCGCGACCGCGCACGGCTCACGCCTCCACCTGCCGCACCGCGACGATCGCCCGCGCGGGCCGCGTCGCGATCGGCAGCGACAACAGCGCCACCAGCACGCCGCACATCGCGAGCAGCGCGTACAGCACCCGAAACCGCGCCAGCCCACCAGCGCTGCCACTGACGAGAGCGACTGCGACGGCCGCGCCGAGCGCCCCGCCGATCTGTCGCAGTGCATTGTTGACGCCGCCGCCGACGCCGAAGCGGTGCGGCGGCAAGCCGGCCACTGCCGATCCCGACAGCGCCGGCAGGATGAGCCCGATCGCGACGCCGGTCAGCAGCTGCGAGGGCAGCCACACGCGAAGGTATGCCGCATCGCCGCCGATGCGCAGCGCCAGCGCCGCCTGGCACGCCGCATACAGCAGCCCGCCGGCGACGAGCAGCGGCCGGTAGCCCACGCGCGGCGCCAGGCGACCGCACGCGATCGCGACCGGAATCACCACCAGCGGCCCCGGCGTCAACGCCAGCCCGGCGAGCGCCTGCGAATAGCCCCAGACGCCCATCTGGAACAGGAACGACGACAGGAACATCGCGGTGAACGCGAGCCCGAACGCGAGCGTCGCCAGGCTGGTGAACGCGAAGCTGCGGTCGGCGAACAGGTGAAGGTCGATCGCCGCATCGGCGCGCCCGCGTGCCCACGCGACGAACCGCGCGAGCCGCGGGACCCCGCCACCGGCCGCGAGCAGCGTCGGCGTCGACCCCCAGCGCCAGCTGTCGCCCTGAACGATCGCGAGCGCGATCAACGCAACGCCACTGATCAGCAGCCCGATGCCAGGCAGGTCGGGCCGTGCCCCGACATCGCGGTTGCTCGATTCGGGCAGCCGCCGGGCCGAGGCCCACCAGCCGAACAAGCCAATCGGCACGTTGATCAGGAAGACCCAGCGCCACGACGCCGTCTCGATCACGAGCGAGCCGAACGCCGGCCCGATCGCCGCGGCCAGCGCGCCGACCGCCGACCACAGACCGACGGCCGCCGCGCGCCTGGTCGGCGCGAAGGCGCCGAGCACCAACGC
>JACXTT010009926.1_pt1 | contig 12935 bp, 10 predicted proteins | sample 9270951 | NCBI WGS metagenome assembly JACXTT01 (sample SAMN15532306, study PRJNA645909) | rock metagenome | isolation source: weathered quartz diorite | place: Puerto Rico | collected 2017-06-21 | reverse complement strand
GGTCGCGGCGGCGCTCGCCACCGCCGGGCCGCCGGGGCTCGGGCAGTTCGCGCTCCGTCTCTTCCAGCCCCTGCAGCCGATGCTCGCGGACACGGCGACCGACGTGGAGGCAGCGCTCGCGCGTCTCGGCGAGGCGGCCTTCGAGTACAAGCTCGACGGCGCGCGGGTACAGGTGCACAAGGACGGCGACCGGGTCGAGGTCTACAGCCGCCAGCTGAACCGCGTGACGCCCGCGGTCCCGGAGGTGGTGGCGGCGGTCGCGGCCATGCCGGCGCGACGGCTGATCCTCGACGGCGAGGCGATCGCGTTCGCCGCGGATCGCCGGCCGCTCCCGTTCCAGGTGACGATGCGCCGCTTCGGACGGAAGCTCGACGTGGCGAGGATGCAGCAGGAGCTCCCGCTCGGCGTCTACTTCTTCGACGCGCTCCGCGTGGACGACGAGACGCTCATCGATCGGCCGCTCGCCGAGCGCTGGGCGGCGCTGGCGGCGTCGGCCGGGGAGCACGCGCTGGTCCCGCGCCTGATCACCGCCGAGCTCGAGGTGGCGGACGCGTTCGCGACCCGCGCGCTCGCCGAGGGGCACGAGGGCGTCATGGCGAAGGCGCTTTCGGCGGCCTACAGCGCCGGCCGGCGGGGGCAGAGCTGGCTGAAGCTCAAGCCGGCGCACACGCTGGACCTGGTCGTGCTGGCCGCCGAGCGGGGGAGCGGGCGCCGTCGCGGCTGGCTCAGCAATCTCCACCTCGGCGCCCGCGATCCCGCGACCGGCGGCTTCGTCATGCTGGGCAAGACGTTCAAGGGCATGACCGACGAGACGCTCCGCTGGCAGACCGAGGCGCTCCTGGCGCGCGAGATCGGACGCGAGGGCATCGTGGTGCACGTGCGCCCGGAGCTGGTCGTGGAGATCGCCTTCAACGACGTGCAGGTGAGCCGGCAGTACCCGGGCGGCGTCACGCTCCGCTTCGCGCGCCTCAGGTGCCATCGCGCGGACAAGCGCGCGGCGGAGGCGGACACGATCGACCAGGTGCGGGCGCTGCTCGCTCGCCCCGCCTGATCTACCAGGCGTACGCTTCCGGCGCCTCGCCGCCCGGACCGGGCCAGATCCTGTCCAGCCGCGCGATCGCGTCGGCGGAGAGCGTCAGCTCGAGCGCGCGCAGGTTGCCGGTCAGCTGCTCCATCGTCCGGGGGCCGATGATGGGCGCCGTGACGACCGGGTTCTGGAGCAGCCAGGCGAGCGCGACGTCGGCCGGATCCGCGCCGAGCTCGCGGCAGAGGCCCTCGTATGCCTCGAGCTGCGCGCGGCGCTTCTCGATGCTCTTCTGGATGCGATCGCTCGCGCGGCGGCCCTGCTCGGCCTTCCGCAGCACGCCGCCGAGGAGCCCGCCGGCGAGCGGGCTCCAGGGAATCAAGCCGACGCCGAGGGCGCGACACGCGGGGATAACCTCCAGCTCGACGGTGCGCGCAGCGAGGTTGTACAGGCTCTGCTCGGAGACGATTCCCAGGAAATGGCGCGCCGCGGCCGCGGCGTTCGCCTGCACGATGTGCCACCCGGCGAAGTTGCTGCTGCCGACGTAGAGGATCTTCCCCGCCGCGACGAGCTGCTCCATCGCCTGCCAGATCTCGTCCCAGGGCGCGTCCCGGTCGACGTGATGCATCTGGTAGAGATCGATGCGGTCGGTCCGCAGCCGCCGGAGGCTCTCGTCGCAGGCGCGGCGGATGTGCTGGGCCGAGAGCCCGCGGTCGTTCGGGCCGTCGCCCATCTTCCCGTAGACCTTGGTGGCGAGGACGATCCGCTCGCGTCGCTCGCCGTCCTGCGCCAGCCAGCGGCCGATGATCTGCTCGGTCACGCCCTCGCCACTCTTCCAGCCGTAGACGTTCGCCGTGTCGAAGAAGTTGATGCCCGCCTCGAGCGCGCGGTCCATGATCGCGAAGCTGTCCGGCTCGCTCGTCTGCGGGCCGAAGTTCATGGTGCCGAGGCAGAGGCGGCTCACCCGGAGGCCGGTGCGGCCGAGACGCGCGTACTGCATGGGTCAGCGGCGATCCGCTTCGGCACGGGTCACGCTCGCGGCCGTCTGGCCGAAGAGCGCCTTCCGCGCGTCGTCGTCGAGCGGTGCGTTCCGGCGAAGCTCCTGGCCGATCGCGCGCCCCTTCTGCACCGCCGGCCGGGCGGCCACCGCGTCCCACCATGTGCTCACGTGCGGGAAGTCGGCGAGGAGCTGCCGGCCCTGGAACTCGCGGAAGACCCAGGGCCAGGTCGCCATGTCGGCGATCGAGTACTCGCCCGCGAGGTAGGGCCGGTCGGTGAGCCGGCGCTCCAGGACGCCGAGCAGGCGGTTCGCCTCGTTGGCGAAGCGCTCGATCGCGTAGGGCAGCTTCTCGGCCGCGTAGTTGGCGAAGTGATTCAGCTGCCCGGCGATGGGGCCCAGGTTGGCCACCTGCCAGGCCACCCACTGGAGCACGTCGTAGCGCCGGCGGACGTCGCGCGGCAGGAAGCGCCCGGTCTTCTCGGCCAGGTACTGGAGGATCGCGGCGCTCTCGAAGATCGCGATCGGCGCGCCGCCGCCGGCCGGGTCGTGGTCGACGATCGCGGGCATGCGGTTGTTCGGCGAGAGTGCCAGGAACTCCGGCGTGAACTGCTCGCCCCGCCCGATGTTCACCGGTTTCACGGTGTAGGGCAGGCCGCACTCCTCGAGCATAATGCTGATCTTCCAGCCGTTCGGCGTGGGCCAGTAGTAGAGATCGATCATGGCTCGCAGGTAGCCCGGGCGCGCAGCTCTGGCAACCGGGGCTCAGCCCGGAACGCGCTCGAAGGTCGGCACGCCCTCCGGGACGTGGTGAAAGCTCTGCTTGTCGATGGTGTAGATCACCATCTGCGGCCCGCCGAACACGCTCGGGTCGTCGAGCGTCCCGACCTTGATGAGCACGGCGCCGGGGACGGCGGGGGCCCGCGTCAGGATGTGGGTGCCGCACTGGGCGCAGAACTCGCGCGTCACCGGGTTCGGGAGATCGGCGCGCCGGTACTGCTCGGGCGAGCCCTTGACGTAGGAGAACCCCGCCTCCGGCAGCCCCATGACGACGTTGGGGTGACCACCCGAGATGTACTGACATTCGCGGCAGTGACACTGTCCCTTGAAGATCGCGTCGCCCTTGGCCTCGAAGCGAAGCGCGCCGCAGTAGCATCCACCCTTCATGAAGCACCTCCGATCTGGATCATGGTGTGCTCGTAGTGCGCGAGCATCTCTGTGGCAAGGCCCCCAGGAGGCGAGAGCGCTACGCGAACACGATCACGCTGCGCGCCGCCGTCCCGCCACGCATCGCCGCGAAGGCCTCGTTCACGCGCTCGAGGGGCAGGCGGGCCGTGATCATCTCGTCCAGGCGAAGGAGGCCGCGGCGGTAGAGCTCGACGTAGCGGGGCATGTCCGTCCGGAAGCGGTTGGCGCCCATCATGCAGCCGAGGACCGCCTTCTCGCGGAGCACGATGTCCGCGCCCGGGAGCTCGACGCTGGTGCCGGCGGGCACGACGCCGATCATCACCATCGTCCCGCCCTTGCGCGTCATGCGTACCGCCTGGCGGATGGTCGCCGGCGTCCCGATCGCCTCGAAGGCGTGGTCGACGCCCCCGGCGGTCATCTCGACCACGGCCGGCACGGGATTGCCCTCGGCGGCGTTCACCACCTCGGTCGCGCCGAGACGCGACGCGAGCTCGAGCTTCCACGGGACGGTGTCGACGGCGACGATGCGGCTGGCGCCCGCGATTCGGCAGCCCTGGACGACCGCGAGCCCGATCCCGCCGCACCCGATGACGGCTGCGGTCTGGCCGGCGCCGACGCGGGCGCGGTTGAACACGGCGCCGAGCCCGGTCGTGACCCCGCAGCCGAGCAGCGCCACGCGGTCCAGCGGGACGTCGGGACGGATGCGGACCAGCGCGTTCTCGTGCACCAGCATCTGCTCGGCGAAGGCGCTGAGATGCGCGAACTGCACGATCGGCTCGCCGTCCTTCGCGAGCCGGGGCGGCGCGTCGGGAGGCCGCGTCGTCCCCGCGCCCTCGCAGAGGTTCGGGCGGCCGGCGCCGCAGTACTCGCACGTGCCGCAGAAGACGGAGAGGCAGCCGATCACGTGGTCCCCGGGCGCCACGTGCCGCACCTCGCTGCCGACGCGCTCGACCATTCCCGCGGGCTCGTGGCCGAGCACGGTCGGGAGCGCCTGCGGCAGCGAGCCTTCGAGGATGTGGAGGTCGCTGTGGCAGACCCCGACCGCGGCGGTGCGGACGAGCACCTCGCGCGGGCCCGGCGCGTCGATCCGGATCTCCTCGACGCCGAGGGGCGCGCCGATCGCGCGCATCACGGCGGCCTTCATGGGCGATCCCAGGTGAGCGGCAGCGCTTCCAGGCCGCGGAGGAAGAGCATCGGCTTCCAGCGAGACTCGCCGGTCGCGAGTGCCAGCCCGGGCAGCCGGCGGAACACCGTGTCGAGGACGACGCGCGCCTCCAGACGCGCGAGCCAGGCGCCGAGGCAGTAGTGGATGCCGGCGGCGAACGCCAGGTGACGCCCGGGCTCGCGCCGCACGTCCAGCGTGTCAGGATCGGGGAACTGCCGGGGGTCGCGGTTCCCCGACGCCATGAACGGGACGACCATGTCGCCGCGCCGGATCGTCCGCCCGTGCCAGGGGACGTCCTCGGTCGCGATCTTCACCGTGGCGGGCACCGGGCCGTCGTAGCGGAGGAGCTCCTCGACGGCCGCGTGGAGGAGCGAGCCATCGCCCCGGACGAGCGCCGCCTGCGCGGGGTGGCGGAGCAGATGGAAGAGGCCGTTCCCGAGGAGGTTCGTGGTCGTCTCGTGCCCCGCGAAGAGGAGGAGGATGCAGTTGGCGACCACCTCGTCGCGCGTGAGGCGGTCGCCCTCGTGCTCGGCGCGGAGCATGAGCGTCGTCAGATCGTCGCGTGGCTGGCGCTCCCGCTCGCGGAGGACTGCCCGGAAGTAGTCGACCAGCCCGGCGATGCCCGCGCTCGCCTCGGCGAAGTTGTCGCGCTCGTCGACCGCGCCGCCGAGGTACGCGGCCAGGCGGTCGGACCATGCCTTGATCGGCTCCAGGTCCTCCTCGCGCGCGCCCATGAGGCCGGCGATGACCATCGCCGGGAGCGGGAAGGCCAGCTCGCGGATGAAGTCCATCGAGCCGCGCGCGACGACGCGGTCGAGGAGCGCGTCGACGGTACGCTGGATGCGCTCGCGGCTCGACTCGAGCTGCTTCGGCGTGAAGGAGCTCTGGAGGAGGCCGCGCAGGCGGTCGTGATCCGGGGGGTCCCGGAACACGAGCCAGTGCCCCAGAACCTCGGCGACCGCGCGCACGGCGGGACGCTGGCTCGCGTAGCGCTCGTCGAGCTTCCGGAACCGGTCGGCGGAGAAGACGGCGGGACGGTCGAAGATCGCCACCACGTCCTCGTACCGCGTGACCGCCCAGGCGTTCAGGTGCTCGCTCCAGTGCACGGGGTCGTGATCGCGGAGCCAGGCGTAGGCGGGGAAGGGGTCCTGGACGTTCTGCCAGGACTTGAGATCGAGATCCGCCGTGCTGGTCGTTCCGGGCACTGCGCGTCGGTATAGCCCCGGTGGGGCTCGCCGCTCAAAGGTTCTGGATTGACGGACCCGCCGGACGGGCGGTATCCCTCGGTCACGTCGTTCGCCCGGCGGCTCGGTCTCGTGACGGTCGCGGCACTCCTCGCCGTGATCGGTGGGACCGTACCCGGCCGCGCCGAATGCGACCCCGGGAGCGATCCCGACCGGAGCGACATCGCCAACGCGCGCGCCGCCGTGGCGGCGAACTGCGACTGTGCCGCGGCGACGAGCCACGGCACCTACGTGAGCTGCGCCGCCGGGCAGGAGAAGGCGGTCCTCGCCAACCGGAGCTGCTCTCGCTTCGTCCGGCGCTGCGCGGCTCGCTCGACCTGCGGCAAGCCCGGCTTCGTCACCTGCTGCCGGACGACGAACAAGGGCAAGACGAGCTGCTCGATCAAGAGCAGCGCCGCGAGGTGCAACGCGCCGAAAGGCGGGTCCTTCTGCGTGGGCGAGCTCCCGAGCTGCTGTGACGCGTGCACCGACGGCGGCTGCGCCACGACCACCACCACCACGTCGTCGGGATCGTCCACGACGCTCGGCGGGACGACGCTCACCACCTGCCCGTCGACCAGCACGACGACCACGCTGCCCGTCTGCGAGTCGGCGGGCTTCCCGGCCTGCGTCTTCAACGGGGTCTGCTTCAACGGGCACACCTGCGAGGTGGTCGACAACCAGTGCACGTGCACGGGGCCGCCGCCCTCGTGTGGTCAGTGGGGGATCATCGCCTGCGGCGGCACCTGTCCCCCGGGGTCGATGTGCCAGCTGGACAACACGGCGCCGCCCAGCTGCCCCTCGGTCCCGGTCTGTCACTGCGTCCCGACGCCGTGACGCCGGGCGAGACAGGTCAGGGCAGGCGCTCGATCCGGTAGCGGAGGGAGAACGCGCCGCCCGTCGTGTTGCAGGTCTCGCCCGACGGGCAGTCCGCGTCGACGACGCAGAGCGTGCTCGTCGTCACCGAGCAGTTCCCGCCTTCGCCGCCGGTGCTCACGGTCTCATAGTCCATCGACCCGCCACCTCCGGCGCCGAAGTCGGGCCCGGGGTACGTCAGGTCGAGCGAGCCGGCGGAGTGCGCGGTCGCGTTCAGGCAGGCGAGGCCCTTCGTGAAGCCGATCGCCGCGATATCGGTCGCCAGCGACTTGTCGTACAGCGTGTCGACGCACTCCCGGCCGACGCCGGTGGTCTCGAGGTGCACGGCGCCGGTCGCGGGCAGGTACTGGTCGTAGACCAAGGTCTGAGGGATCACGTCGCTGGTGTTCACCACGCCGAGTCCCGCGAGCTCCTGCCACTCGCCGTTGATCGCCGTCTGCATCGACCAGGCCTTCACCGGGCCGACGCCGAGGCAGGTCTCGCCGCTCGGGCAGTCGGCCGACGTGTTGCAGACCTGACTGGTGGTGCTGGAGCAGGTCTTCGGCGCGACGGGCGTCGCCAGCTGGAGCGCGTTGTTCACCACCAGCGCGTTCACCGTCACCCGGACGTGGGTGAGGGCCGTCGGGTCGTTCAGCCAGCCGGTGACGATGGTGGCCGCGAAGCCGGTCGGGAGCTGGCGGTGGACCTTGCGGGTCATGCGCACGACGACGTGCAGGTGCGGCGTCGGGCCGAGGAAGAGCTTCCGGAGCCGCATGCGTGCACCCACGCCACCGGGCGCCGGCCGGAGCGTGACCAGGGTCCGGGGCCGCCCGCCGGGCGGCCGGGGTGGAAGGGGCAGGTCGAACTCGAAGTTCTGCATGTTGAGCGGCGCGACCGGCAGCGCCAGGGGGAAGCATTCGATGCCGAGCAGGTTCAGGGGGTCGGCCTGGTGCGTGAGCACGCAGTTGTCCCCGGCGCCGCCGGCACCGGGGCTCACGTAGATGTCCCCGCGGGTGGCGGGTACGGGTTTCGCGCCAGCCCGCGACGACACGAAGGCGCCACGTCCGCTGCGGATCGCGGCCGTCGCCTGAGGGGGGTGCAGCTCCGCGCTGTAGCCGAACTGGACGCCGACGCAGGTCTCCATGTTGCCGCAGCCGGGGCACGCACTCGGGCGGCAGTCGGTGTCGAGCACGCACTGGACGCTGGTGCTCACCGAGCACATGCCCGGCGTCGGGTTCGGGTGCCCGCAGTCGAAGATCCACCGGCCCAAGCCAACCACCCGGTCGCCCGTCCCCGCCCACGCCCAGGCGGGAAACGTGCCCGCCTCCCACTCGAAGTGGACGAGGCCGTCGTCGTTGCCGGTGGCGAGGAAGCCGGCGTCGTCGGGGTCGGGCAGCACGAAGTGGTTCACGTCGGCGCGCGTATGCGTGGCGGGAAAGTCGCCACTCGTGTCCCCGTGCATCCCCTGGACGGTGCCGTGAATGGTGACCGGCGCGGAGGCGATCGTCTGGCCGTTCATCACGGGCGCCCACTCGGGATTGACTAGGGTCAGCATGTCGAACAGCGAGGGATGGATGCTGGTGGGATAGCACCCGCCGCCGAGCTGCGCGGTAGCGAGGTTGCTGTCGACGGGCGCGGCGATCGCGGGCCGCGCCACCAGTACCAGTGCCAGCAGACCGACGAGCGTCACCATCTTTTCCCCGTAGCCGATTGCCGTTTCGAGCGTCAACTGAATTCTCGCTTGCCGGCGGCGAGCGAGCGGCGCTAGAGTTCCGCCATGCGCACGTCCGTCGCGGTCGCTGTCGCCGTGCTGGTGAACGTCCTCGTGCTCGTGTCCGGCGCCCGCGGCGCCACCTCGATCGCCGCCATCGTCGATCATCCCGACGACTACGCGAACACGGTGGTCACCGTCGTGGGCACCGTGAGCGCACCGAGCGTCGGCTACCTGGGCGAGAGCATCTACGACCTCGCCGGCGACGAGCGCCGCATCACCGTCGTCAGCCACTCGCCGGCGCCGACGGTCGGCGACCACCTGCAGGTGACCGCGAAGGTCGGCCGCCGTCCCCCGGACGAGGAGTTCGACTTCCCGCCCGTGCTGGTCGAGAGCGCCCGCCAGCCCGCACCGTAGCACGGGAAAAGTCCGGGTCGTCCCGGCGGTCACGGCCCGTCGCGTCGGAAAGCGCGATGTTGTAGCAAGGGACGGCCGGAGGCGACCCATGACCAACCCGGGCGACGACATCTACGGGAGCGCGGAGCACAAGGCGTTCCGCGAGACGGTGCGGAAGTTCGTGCAGGGCGAGCTCGTCCCTCGGGCGCGCGAGTTCGACGAGATGGGACGCATCGACAAGGCGCTCTACCGGAAGATGGGCGAGCTGGGCCTCCTCGGCATCCGCTACGACCAGGCGTACGGCGGCCTCGGCCTCGACTACTCCTACCACGCGATCTTCCTCGAGGAGCTGGCGCTCTGCGACAACGCCGGCGTCGCCATGGGCATCACGGTGCAGACCGACATGGCCACCCCGGCGCTCAGCCGCTTCGGCAGCGAGGAGCTGAAGCGCCGCTACCTGGTGCCCGCGATCCGCGGCGAGCAGGTGGGGGCGATCGCGGTGACCGAGCCCGCCGCCGGCTCCGACGTGGCCGGCATCAAGACCCGCGCGGTGCGAGACGGCGACCACTGGGTGGTGAACGGCTCCAAGATCTTCATCACCAACGCCGCCACCGCCGACTGGCTCTGCCTCCTCGCGGTCACCGACCCCGCGGCCGGCTACGGCGGCTTCAGCCAGATCATCGTGCCGACCGATGCGCGCGGCTTCACCTACCAGCTGCTCGACAAGATCGGGAACGTCGGCTCGGACACCGGGCTCCTCTTCTTCGACGACGTGCGCGTCCCGGTGGCGAACACGATCGGCGATCCGAGCCGCGGCTTCCAGCAGCAGATGAACCAGTTCCAGGACGAGCGCATGGTGCCGGTGGTGATGGGGCCGGTCACCGCGCGCCATCTCTGGGAGACGACGCTGCACCACGCCCAGCAGCGGATCGTCTTCGGCAAGCCGCTCGCCAAGATGCAGGTGAACCAGCACAAGTTCGTCGACATGATGATCCAGATCACCGCGGCGCAGGAGTTCGCGCACCGGTGCATGCGGAAGATGGTCCGCGGCGAGGACGCGACCCTCGACATCTCGATGGCGAAGGTGTTCACCACCGAGGTGCAGCAGCAGGTGGCGACGACGTGCGTGCAGCTCTTCGGCGGCGCCGGCTACTGCTGGGAGAACCCCGCCGCGCGCGCCTTCGTCGACTCGCGCCTGATCAGCATCGGCGGCGGGGCGGACGAGGTGATGAAGCAGGTGGTCGCCAAGATCCTCCAGATCTGATGCCCGTCCTCGCCACGCGCGTCGATCCGAGCTCGGAAGCGTACCGCGTGAACCACGCGGCCATGCTCGAGCAGGTCCGCTACCTGGACGAGCAGCTGGCGCTCGCGCGCGCCGGAGGTGGCGACAAGTACGTGCGCCGGCACCGCGAGCGCGGCAAGCTCCTGGCGCGCGAGCGCATCGAGCTGCTTCTCGACCGCGACGCGCCCTTCCTCGAGCTCTCGCCGCTGGCCGCGTGGGGGACGGAGTTCCAGATCGGCGCCGGCATCGTGACCGGCGTCGGGGTGGTGAGCGGCGTCGAGTGTGTGCTCTTCGCCAACGACCCGACCGTGAAGGGCGGGGCGTCGAACCCGATCACGCTCGACAAGAGCTTCCGCGCCATGGAGATCGCGGCGCAGAACCGCCTGCCGGTCATCAACCTGACCGAGTCGGCGGGGGCCGACCTCCCGCACCAGGCGAAGATCTTCGTCCGCGGCGGCCGGACGTTCCGCGAGCTCACCCGCCGCTCGGCCGAGCGCATCCCGACCATCTGCCTGGTCTTCGGCAGCTCGACCGCGGGCGGTGCCTACGTGCCGGGCATGTCGGATTACACCGTCATGGTGAAGGACGCCGCCCGCGTCTTCCTCGGCGGCCCGCCGCTGGTGAAGATGGCGATCAACGAGGACGCCGACGAGGAGTCGCTCGGCGGCGCCGAGATGCACAGCCGCGTCTCCGGCGTCTCCGACTACCTCGCCGAGGACGAGCTCGACGCGATCCGCCTCGGCCGCGACATCGTCGCGCACCTCAACTGGCGGAAGCTCGGGGAGGCGCGGATGGCCACGCCCGAGCCGCCCCGCTACGACCCCGAGGAGCTGCTCGGCATCGGCTCGATCGACGTGCGCAAGCCCTTCGAGGTGCGCGAGGTGATCGCGCGCCTGGTCGACGGCTCGCGCTTCGAGGAGTTCAAGCCGACCTACGGCACCACGCTGGTCACCGGCTGGGCGCACCTGCACGGCCATCCGCTCGGCGTCCTCGGCAACAACGGCATTCTCTTCTCGGATTCGTCGGAGAAGGCGGCGCAGTTTATCCAGCTGTGCAACAAGACCGACGTGCCGCTGCTCTTCCTGCAGAACATCACCGGCTACATGGTCGGCACGCAGTACGAGCGCGGCGGGATCATCAAGGACGGCGCCAAGATGATCAACGCGGTCTCCAACTCGACCGTGCCGATGCTCACGGTGATGATCGGCAGCTCGTACGGGGCCGGCAACTACGGCATGTGCGGCCGCGCCTACGACCCGCGGTTCCTCTTCACCTGGCCGAACCACCGGATCGCGGTGATGGGCCCGGAGCAGCTGGCCGGCGTCATGTCGATCGTCCGCCGCGGGGCGGCCGAGCGCGCCGGGCAGGTCTACGACGAGGCCGAGGATCAGGCCGTGCGCCGCATGGTCGAGCAGCAGATCGAGCAGGAGTCGAACGCCTTCTACGCCACCGCCCGCCTGTGGGACGACGGGGTCATCGACCCGCGCGACACGCGCACCGTGCTCGGCATCGCGCTGAGCGCCGCCCTCAACAACGTCGTCCACGGCGCCGACGCCTTCGGCGTCTTCCGCATGTAGCGCGATGGGGCGGATCTCCAGGATCCTGATCGCCAACCGGGGCGAGATCGCGGCGCGGGTGATGCGCACCTGCCGTGCCATGGGGATCGCGACGGTCGCCGTCTACGCCGATCCCGACCGCGAGGCGCCCTTCGTGCGCGCCGCCGACGAGGCGGTCGCCATCGGCCCGCCGGTGTCGAGCGCCTCCTTCCTCGCCATCGAGCGCATGCTCGAGGTGGCGCGGCGGAGCGGCGCGGACGCCATCCACCCCGGCTACGGCTTTCTCGCCGAGAACGCGGACTTCGCGCAGGCCTGCGCCGACGCGGGAATCGTCTTCATCGGCCCCTCGCCCGACGCCATCCGCCGGATGGGCAGCAAGATCGAGGCGAAGCGCATCATGGCCGCCGCCGGCGTGCCCGTCGTCCCGGGCTTCGCGGTCGAGGGGCTGGCCGAGCGCGAGATCGCCCGGCGCGCGCAGGAGATCGGCTACCCGGTGCTGGTGAAGGCCTCCGCAGGCGGGGGCGGGAGGGGGATGCGGCGGGTGGACGAGCCGGGTCGGCTGGCGACGGCGCTCGCGACGGCGCGCCGCGAGGCGACGAGCGCCTTCGGCGACGATACGCTCCTCGTCGAGCGCTACGTGAGCGCGCCGCGGCACGTGGAGATCCAGATCCTCGGCGATCTCCAGGGGACGCTCGTCCACTGCTTCGAGCGCGAGTGCTCCATCCAGCGGCGGCATCAGAAGATCATCGAGGAGGCGCCGTCGCCGGCGCTCGACGCGGAGCGCCGCCGCCGCATGTGCGCCGCGGCCGTCGCCGCGGGCCGCGCGATCGGCTATCACAACGCGGGCACGGTCGAGTTCGTGCTCGACGCCAGCGGCGCCTTCTACTTCCTCGAGGTGAACACCCGCCTGCAGGTCGAGCACCCGGTGACGGAGGAGGTGACCGGGCTCGACCTCGTCCGCCTGCAGATCCTCGTCGCGCAGGGCGAGCCGCTGCCGATCGCGCAGGACGGGATCGCCCTCGAGGGGCACGCGATCGAGGCGCGCGTCTACGCCGAGGACCCGCGCACCGACTTCCTGCCCTCGACCGGCACGCTGGTCGCGTGGGAGGAGGCCGGCGGACCGGGCATCCGCTGGGAGAGCGGGGTCGAGACGGGGTCCGAGGTGACCATTCACTACGACCCGATGCTCGCCAAGGTGATCGCGCACGCCCCGACGCGCGCCGAGGCGGCGCAGCGGCTCGCGCACGCGCTCGCGGCGACCCGCATCCACGGCGTGCGCACCAACGTCCCCCTCCTGCTCGAGGTGCTGCGCCATCCCGAGTTCGTCGCCGGCCGCATCGACACCCACTTCGTCGGCACCCGCGTCGTCCCCGGGCGTTCGCCCACCGCGGCCGAGCAGGAAGCGGATCGCGTGCACGCGATCGCCGTGGCCCTCTGGCAGCAGGAGCGGCGGCGCGCCGGGGCGCCGGTGCTGCGCGGGATCCCCTCCGGCTGGCGCAACAACCCGAGCCAGCCCCAGGAGGTGCGCTTCACGGCGG
>JACXTT010009925.1_pt1 | contig 12936 bp, 15 predicted proteins | sample 9270951 | NCBI WGS metagenome assembly JACXTT01 (sample SAMN15532306, study PRJNA645909) | rock metagenome | isolation source: weathered quartz diorite | place: Puerto Rico | collected 2017-06-21 | reverse complement strand
AAAACGTGGAATCCTTCGGCAGTTAAAATGCGCGGGCAACGCGCCCCGGTAGCTCAGTGGATAGAGCAGCCCCCTCCTAAGGGGCAGGTCGCACGTTCGATTCGTGTCCGGGGTGCCAAGCCTATCAAGAGCTTAGTAGCCATAACGGGCGACTAAGTCTAGCCGAAGTGCCTCTCCGTCACATTCTGGTCACAGTGACGAGGGCAAACATGGCAACGATCAGGTTGCATCAATCAGGGAAATGGCAGGCCATTGTTCGACGGAAGGGTCACTTCCCCGCGTCTCGATTCTTTCCAGCCAAAGCAGATGCAGAGCGTTGGGCAAGACAGATTGAATCCGAAATAGACCGAGGACTATTTGTAGATCGCTCGGAAGCTGAGCACACCACTATCGGTGAGCTAATCGACCGCTACCTAATCGAAGTTACCCCACTCAAGCGGTCAGCCGCTAGCGAGACAAGGCGGCTAAAGCTGCTCCGACAGGCATTCGGTCCATTGTCAGTTGCATCGCTAAAAGTGAAGCACATATCTGAATACCGCGATCGACGTCTAGCAGATGGCATAGCAGGTGCCACGGTCGTTAAAGACATGAACACGCTAAGTCATCTATTGGACGTTGCGGTGAAGGATTGGTCTGTACCACTCTCCGCTAACCCTGCAAAGCTCGTACGGAAGCCCAAGCAAGCCTCAGGACGCGATAGACGGCTTCGGGAAGGGGAAGAGCTTGCCCTGCTCACAGCGTGCAAGGAAAGCCGCTGTGGACCATTTCTAGAGCCGCTTATAGTCTTGGCGTTGGAAACGGGTATGCGCCTTGGAGAGCTATTAGGACTGGATTGGTCTCGCCTGGATTTTGAGAAGCGGACCGCTCTGCTTCCCATTACTAAGAACGGTGAGCCAAGGACTGTGCCGCTGTCACCAAAGGCCGTCGAAACGCTGAAACGCATTCCTAGGAGCCTAAATAACAGCCGGGTTTTCTGGACTTGGAGTCGTCCCGACAGCGTTGAGAACGCCTGGAAGAGAGCCGTAGAAAATGCGGGGTTATTTAATTTGAGATTTCACGATCTAAGGCACGAGGCCACGTCTAGATTGTTTGAGCGCGGCTTGAGCCTGATGGAAGTGGCGGCCATCACCGGTCATAAGACGCTGCAGATGCTTAAGCGGTACACGCACCTTCGGGCCGAAGATTTGGCAAAGAAACTCGCGTGATTACTCAGTCGGGGGGTCACGGAGAGTGGATATCGACGATACTGGAAGCGCGCAAGCTAGGCGTGGACGAGAGCGGGGAAGCGTTCAGCAAGGCGCTGAACAAGCTCCGTGCCAAAGAAAGGCAAGAACGGAAACAACTAGACCTAGTTCTACCAATGAGGGAAGACCCTTGACCGGAGCCGAAGCGGTTGTAAAGCTAGCTCGGTTTCTGGTTTGGTTTGCTAGCTCCCTTGCAGTTGGTATCTACTTCGCGTGGTGGTGGTGGCCTCGCGGCGTCACGTTTTGGACGTTCCTATACATCGTTCTTTCGATTGGCTCGATTCCAGCGGCATTAACTATTGGAGCGGCGATATCCGCACCCGAAACCTTTAGGAGTTACTCATATCGTCTTAGGCGCTGGCGACGAGAGAGTGAGAAGCCGCCTGAATAGCCCGTGGTACGTCAAATCTAAAATCGTCGGCACCAGCTAAAGGGAGGTCTTCCAATGCCATTTAGGTATCTATTCCGACTCTCATCCTGGATGTTCCTGCTCGTTGCGGCGCCAACGGCGTGGTCACAGCAATCGGATATAGACGCAGCATTCAACGAACTCGAGCGGCAAGCCATAGCTGGTGACGGAAACTATTTTGCTTTTATTGGAGGCGCAGGCACCGCCTATAGTTGGGCAAACACCCGGCTGTCCTTCGAGAAACAGCAACGCTTATATTGCCAGCCGGACAAGCTCGTCTTGCACTCAATGAACTACGCGCGAATCGCGATTGATGAGTACAGGCGGAACGACGTTTGGTATAAGACGGCCGATTCCCCTCTCGACATGCTCGCCTTTGCATTACTAAATGGCCTCCGAGTCACATTTCCGTGCAAGAGCTAGCGGCTAAATTGGATTTAAATATCGCCCTCCAAACCCTACAACGCTCTAGGAGCCGCTTCGGCGTTGGATGGGCCACGGGGCCTGTCTATGTACTCAAGCGCGCTACGATCTTCTAGAACGATCTTGGGCGGTAATTTCTGGGGGATATTCGGAAGCGGCAGCGAGTTCTGTTTTAGTGTGATACGACTGCCTCAATTCATTCTCAAACCAATGGGACCAGACACTTAGCGACTGAAAGTCCCCGTGTCTCATCTGATTTAAATAGGACGAACTGGGATACTTAGTAATTTATCCGGTGAGCTATTTTAGTAATACGTTGTTGATGAAGTGTTCTTAGTAATGAGATAAAGGGAGGGAGGCATAGATGGATGGTTTAGTTATTAGCTCTTCTTTTTAGTAAGGTTAGGGTCCAAGCCAAGTTCTCTAAGATATTCGTCCATTCATTTGTCGTTGAGCTCTCGGCTCGTGATGCTTTCCACGCGTCTTTTAGTGGCGATATCAGCTGCAGACAGAACCTCCGCAGAGTCCGTAGGCGGGATGTACTGAACGGGGTACTGGACCCGCTCTTTTGCCCAGATCGAATACCGGCGCTGTTGGTCCTCGTCAATACCAGCCAGCAACTTGTCTAGATCATCGGTAACGAATCTCTCGTTTTCCGGCTTGGCGAAGAAATCTTGGAGTAGTTTCAGTTTGGCAGCTATCGGCTTGCCCCCACGACGGACTAACACGTCCGTCATGCGCAGCAGGACCTATTGGGAGCTTACCGATTCGCCACTAGGTTTATCGGGAGATGATTCCTGGCCGGCCTCTTTGAGTTCTCGCAAATAACTCGCGTAATACTCCTTAATCTTGCGAAGGCGCTCTTCCATTTCTGGATTATTTACGAGCGCGTCCAATTCCGCCCAGGTCAGTCGCGGCGTCGGTACTCGTGCAATCACCTCTTCCTCGGCTTTCTCTTGCTCGCTTACCTTAACTTCAAAATGCTTGAGTGCCTCAGATAACTTGCCGTAGAGAAGTAAGTTCCTCTTGCGACTTACTCGCTCCCTGAACTCTTGGACGAGATGGTCATTTGGATAACCCTTGCCCTCAAATATCGTCCCGTAATCGGCATCGCGAGAAACAATCACCAATTCTGCGCTTCGCCGATTCGCACACTCAAGCATCCATTCCCAATTAAAGGCGTCCCCCATCGAAGTGTCATTTCTCTTACGAGGCGGATAGCCGAGCAAGAAGCGTCTAAGGGCTCGCCGTCGAATCGCCCGCCGTTCCGGCATGTTTCGAGTTAATACGAGCGTGTCCGCCTTATGAAAAATGCGCTGACATACTTTGTATACAGGATCATGCACAGCGGGGGATGTAAGCGCCTTGGCATATCGCTCTTTGAGCTTCTTTACTCTGGTATCTGCCTTTTTCTGGCTGCTCTCTATTGCCCTAATTTCTTTGGCATTGGAGAAGAGACCCGGTCGAGCCAACGCTTGGGACAACTTCAGCTCACCCATGCCCTCGACCATGGCAGCGTGCCGGTTCTTTTTGAATTCCATTTCCAGTTGGGACGTGACGATGATGTTGTCCGCAACTCGATCGAGGTGTTCAAGAAGCTTTAATCCCGCTTCGGTGCGAGCACGATAGAAATCGAGCCAGATATTCGTATCGACGAACAAGAGCTTTTTGACCGCCACCTCCACCTCCCTTAGCTGCCGCCTGCCGTGGGGCAATTTGCCTTTTTGTCCGGCAACGTCGCTATTGGTGATGCTTGTGTTATTAAAACCCGGTCAACAACACCGGAGTACGCGTTCCGCTTATAGCGCTATTCTCCAACGATGGTAGCGAACAACTCGCCAGACAACCCCGTATCAGCGAGAGACGTAGCGCAAAAGGCCTCCGCTATCGTCCTAACGGGAACTGCGCTCTGTTTTGCGCTCGGCCTATTAATCGTCAATCTCCGTCTGGCTCGTTATGGGTACTTCTCAGCCGATTTCATTCGAACCGAATACGTTCTGGCCGGTGGTCTTTTTGTGTTTCTGGTTGCCATTGCGACGTTCTTTGTTTCGTACGGTATCTCTCATTTCTCAGCGGCTACCGAGCGTTGGCGCGCGAAGGAACATCTCGTAGCGGTACTTGCCATTCTCTTTGGTCTATTCGAAATACTTGCCGTCCCGAGTTTCGCGCTTAGTACAACGTCAGAGTGGCGGCTCTTCGCCAGACAATTGGCGCACTTGGCTCTCCATCCTGGTATTGGCGCAATTCGGACTGGTCGGTCACCGCTTCATTCAGCGGTTCATAGCTGCGCTTACTCACCATTCTGTCGATGTCACAGCTGAACCCGCAACAATTAAGGAGCAGGAGGCACTTCGGTCGTCACTCTTCTTGGCTTTGTTCCTGCTACTCTCGCTTGGAACCTATGCGCATGTGACTTACCCGCAACTCTCAGTTGCGCTTGGCGGTGGACACAGAGCATCTGTCCTTCTGCTTCCTAGCAAGGAGGGACTGGAACTATCCAAGACCCTTCAATTGCCTACGAGTGAGGACGGTAGAACCATTGGCCCAGTACAAGTGATAACGGAGTCGGAACAGGAGCTCGTGCTATTGAAAGCAGAGGATGAGTTCGGTGGGAAAGGGGTTACCGGCTGTTCGCTTACGTCGTGATTTGGTGAAAGCAATCGTTACGAAAGCGGCCGGTAAGAAATTCCATACTGGACGGTTATCCAGTATGCTATCGGCAGGATCGGAATAAAACGGAGATTAATCGATGAGCGTGCACAGAATCGTAGTCAATGGTCGGCAAAAGCAGTGGTCCGACACCACAATTAATTTTGATCAGGTCGTTGTCCTAGCCTTCGGCGAGAAAAAGCCGCAGACGGCCTACACCGTGACGTACAGCAAAGGCCCTAAGGAGAATCCGCAAGGGAGTTTGACGTCAGGCCAGACCGTCGATGTTAAAAACGAGATGGTCTTCAATGTCACAGCAACTGATAAGTCGTAGCCCTGACCTACAGCGACTAATAGACGACGGATACGAAGTAGAGATCACGCAGTCCAATTACCTGCTGATCCACAACGTCCCGTACGTCAACTCTCAAAAGAACATCTCACGCGCCACGCTAGGTTGTCCCCTTCGTATTGAAGTGGACCGTACGGCCGTTCCCGACAACCACCAGGCATGGTTCACGGGGGATATGCCTTGTGAACTGGACGGCTCCCCAATAAACGTCGCCGTAGGAAGCGCCGATATAAATGTTGCTCCTAATGTAACGTTCAAATGGGGATTCTCCAGCAAACCAAACCCGACACCGGAATACCCAGCTGGTTACCGAAACTACTACGAAAAAATGGTGCAGTACATTGGCCTGATCTCGAATCCGGCTTGGGCCCTTGATAGATCAACTGCGCGCACGTTCAAACTGATCGAGTCTCCAGAAGCCGACTCTGTATTTGCCTATAGGGACACGGCTTCGTCGCGCGTGCAAATTACAGAGGCAATGGAGAAGCTAAAACACCAGACTATCGGCATCGTCGGCTTGGGTGGAACAGGTTCCTACGTGTTGGACCTAATAGCCAAAACTCCTGTCCGCGAGATTCATCTATTCGATCGAGATGAGTTCCTGCACCACAATGCCTTTAGAGCACCCGGAGCCGCTTCGCTACAGGACATTCACGCAATTCACAGGAAGGTTGAATACCTTGCAGCCATTTACTCGCGCATGCACACAAAGATTTTCCCTCATCCATACAACGTCGACGCTTCTAACGTCGAGCAGATCACCGCATTAAAGTTTGTCTTCTTATGCCTGGACAAAGGTGGAGACCGAAAATCAATCGTGTCTACATTACGGGCGGCCTCTGTGCCCTTCATTGATGTGGGAATGGGCGTTCAGCTATTGGACGAGGACAAGTCTCTCGGAGGAATACTTCGGGTTACTACTGTCACGCCGCAATATGGAGCACACATTGACACCCGGATTCCGTTCGGTGAGCGCACTGCGCAAGACGACTACTCGCGAAACATTCAAATTGCCGATCTAAACGCGCTCAATGCTGCGCTCGCGGTCTTGAAATGGAAGAAGCTTTGCGGCTTCTATCAAGATCGTGTCAATGAGCACCACAGCACCTTCACCATCGACGTGAACATGCTGCTAAACGAGGAATTCGTTAGTGCGTCGTAATGACATCCAGCACGCGTTTGTGGAGTTCATTCCCGATACGCTCGCCGAAGGCGTTCTATACGTTTCAATTCCTTATGCGACAGCTACCCATAAATGCTGTTGCGGCTGCGGTACTGAGGTTGTGACGCCCTTATCTCCGACAGACTGGGAAGTATCTTTTGACGGCAAATCCGTATCGCTCTATCCGTCCATCGGAAATTGGAATTTCCCGTGCCGGTCGCACTACTGGATCAAAAAGGGTCGTGTTCGCTGGGCCGAATCATGGTCCAAGAAACAGATCAAAGCAGGTCGAGAATGGGACGCAGCCCGTAAAGCCGAATACTTCGAAGGAAGCTTGGAAGGACCAACCGCCGCAACAAAATCGCGGGGATTTCTCGCTCGGCTCGCAGGCGGACTGTCTAAACGCAAAAGGAAGCCGTAGTCAGCCTCCACCGTTGCGCAAGCAAAGGTCCTGTTAGAAGCCAGCCTTCTGAATCAGCTTAGCCGCCGTTACATCAAGAGCAGCCGCTATTCGGAGTAAGGTCAAAATAGCCACGTTGTTATCACCCCTCTCAACTCTTCCTAAGTAGCTTCGGTCTACATCGGCCATCACGGCTAACCGTTCCTGCGAAATGCCCTTGGCGAGACGGCTATCTCGGATCGCCTTACCGAGCGCTAAAAGAGCCTTATGTTGACGTTTCCCCGAGGGGTTTTGGCACCCCTCAATCGTTGTCTTATGATGCACCAACCTCCACGGGACATGTCCCTCATACATGAACCGTTCTAAGACGGGTGGCTCTATGTTGAGCAAGTTTTCGGTTTCTCTAACCCTGGGCTTCTTCGCGACGAGTGCAGCGGCCGATGTTTGGTATCACCGCAGCCTAACAGGCGAAGACGCACAAGCACGATTCATTACGGATCAAGCCGAGTGTGCACACGACGCGCAAACACTCTCCCCTACTCGCCAGATTACCCAGCAAGAACACCTTCAAGCTATCCAACGCAATCTTGGCTGTCTGCCGCCGTATTGCGCGCCAGAACCGCTGCTCGCGCCCGGTCTGTACGGAGATGTGCGACAAAATCGGAAGCTCTATGGAGCATGCATGTACCAACGAGGCTGGGAACTGCGCAGCGAATGAGACTATGTCAAAGATGAAGTCCGACTGTCGGTGAATCGGCGCTAGGTTCTGTGCGTACTGTGGGCAGAACTAAGCCCCTTGGGAGTGCTGACCAAGATGGCGACGTGCAACAGCATCAAAAGCTCTTTCCATGTACCAGCTCGGTGCGCAGCTTCGCCAATAGCGTGTATTTCACTTGAACGCGAAGCTATCGGGATATATCCAACACTTTGCGATGTTGGAATACGTGCCTAGCGCTGTAGTTCTTTCATTTTTCTTTACGTGCAGAACTGCGTCCGGAAAGATGGTACCGGTATACACGCCAGTCAATAGAAGTCCGCTCTGATCGCTAGCCTCGCAAAATACCGGACCGCCCGACATCCCTGGAGCACACGGGCCATCCAGTAATTGCTCGCCTAGGCGATTCTCTACCGCGATCGCTGCTACGTGCCTGGTGATCACTATGCCAGTGGGAGTTGCTTGCCCAAGCGCACTAAAGCCATATGGATAACCCACAATAAGGAGCCTTGTTCCGACCGGATTTACAAGCTGATCCGTGTACAGATCCTTCCCTTCGATCAACTGCAGTGATTCGATTTGTAGATCGCTCGGCAGACGAGTCTTTACTGCGTCGTGCCAGACCGGCACTCTAATGTTCAAAGCGTTCGCCTCAACGTGTGGTCTGTCGGCTTGGTCCTGCAGCCAGAGGGGCTTTCCATTTTGGTCGAATAGAGGGAGGACGAAGGATTGAGCCTGTCCGATCGCTACAAGGCCACCGGGCTGCGGCGTCGCTTTTTGCAAGCGGACCTCAATGAACCTTCGGTCAGTTGGCTTCGTTGGAGGGGGTCCATATAGCTCGAACCCTGTGACCAAGTGCCAAGCCGTGTACAGGTAGAGGCAGTCTTTTTCGCGAACAATGAATCCACTGCCAAAACCGTCAAGAACTGGTTGCTTGTGACTATCCAAGCACTGAATGTGCACGGCTTTTACCGGTAAGAGAAAGCTCTGGCCTATGTTTGCTTTGTTCAACTTTTCCTCATCGGCTATATGCACAAGGAATTTTCCAGATCCGTTTTTTGATTTTGTGGCGCCGGGACAAGCGGCAATCTAACCAAAATCGAAATGTGAAAGTTTTCCCCCACCCCCTTCGAACCCAGCAAGAAACCAGGCAACGATCACCCAAGATTCAACATCGCATTGAAGCTGTGACAGCGTAAGTCACAACCGTTTCGGTCACACTCTGGTCACACCCGGTCACAGCGCGTTGGCGCCACCGGCATCAGGTGAGGCCAAAACCTCTAGGCCGAACGATGATCGGACGTGCTAGTCTAAGTATCGACGGAGAAAGTGCTTTCGGTGCTCAGTGGAGGCAGCATGAGCAATCGAAGATTGCGATGAAACGAGGACGATAGCCTCGTTTTAGCCCCCTCCTAAGGGGCAGGTCGCACGTTCGATTCGTGTCCGGGGTGCCAACGGCGTCAATGGCTTGGGCCAATCGGGCCGCGCCGAGTCTACCGGAAAGCTCCCACCCGTCACACCTAGGCTATGGACAAGAGTTTGCTAGACCTTCCGGGAGCACTGGGCTAACGTCTGCTGCGGGAGGGGGTCGACTGGCTGTCGCTCGCGTAAGCCAACAAAAGCAATGCGTCTCTCGGGTCCCTTACTCGTCGTCGGAGTTCTGCTCCCGGCTATCGCCGTCGCGCAGGACATCAACATTTCGAAGTGTGAGGAGAGCGCAAAAAGACAGATCTATCTGAGCAAGGACATGGTTGCCGTGGTCAGGACTTATGCCGGTCCGTCTGCCGCGATCCTGCTTGTCCGTTCTACGCCGACCGAGGTTGCTTACGTGTGGCGCTATCGTGAGAGCGACAAGTCTGCGGCGACCAGCGATAGAGAGCGTCATTGAATCTGGATATCGCCAAGGAGCGCGCCAAGGCTGAGAAGCCTTTCATGGATGTCGGGAGCTTCGTGATCGAGTGGAACCTCGACGATGCGAATGTGAGCTCCCTTTTCTACTGCCCTACTCTGGCACGCGTCCTGTATTACCCGGAAATCCGAGTTCGACAAGCTGCCCCCCACTGACTAGGCCGGTCGCGGGGTCGGGCGGTGTCGACCAAGCTTTCGCAGTGCTGGCAGACAGGCTTCGTACTAAGATCGTCGCGAGCACGCGCTGAGCCCGACAATGCCACTAAGAATACTCACTACATTCGCTTTCGCTCTCATCGCCTTCAATGCCTTGCCGGCAGACATATCCGCCGATGCGCTTAGGGACCTCGCCCCCTCCGGCAAGCTTCGCGTAGCAATCAACTACGGCAATCCCGTGCTGGCGAGCAAAGACCGCATGGGCGGCCATTTGCACGGCCTGGCGGTAGACATCGCACGAGAGCTCGGACGTCAGGCGGGCCTGCCGGTGGAGCTCCTGGGGTACGAAAAAGCCGCCGACGTCGTTGCAAACGTGAACCAGAACGCGTGGGACGTGGCGTTCGTCTCAGTCCCCGTTGCGCGTACCGCCGAGATAGCCGTCACCGCTCCATACATGGAGGTCGAGGTGACGTACCTGGTGCCGGTGCGCTCACGCTTCCGCAGCGTGAGCGACGTCGATAACCCGGGCGTCCGCATCGTGGTCCAGGAAAACTATTCCACCGACTTCTTTCTCTCGAACCGGCTGATGCATGCGGTCATCTTCCGTACCGTGGACAACGCCGCCGCCCTGAAGATGCTGAAGACGGGCGCTGCCGAAGCATTCGCAAGCAGCAAACACCGCCTCCTGTTGTTGGCGCAGAGCGATTCGGACTATCGCGTGCTGGACGACCGTTTTGCCACGATCGCGCACGCGCTTGGAGTGCCGGCAGGACGCAACGCCGCCGCCGCGTATGTCAGCCAGTTCGCGGAAGACATGAAGACCTCCGGCTTCCTGAAGCGAGCAATTGAGCGCAGCGGCGTCCAAGGCGTCGTCGTTGCGCCGACAGCGGAAAGCCCACCGCCCTCCTCGACGCGCTAGGCGCTTGGTCCGCTCGCTCAATCATCCGGGGGCGGCGCCGGCGGAGGTGGTGGTGGCGGTGTCGTTCCGGTACCGCTCAGCGGCACGAGCTGCGTTGGCCCCAGGTTTCCTGAATCGTCGTTCACCGTCAGGGATCCCGTCACCGTACTAGTGTCAGCCGGCGTGAACGAAACGGAAACGGAGCAGCTTGATCCCGCAGTAAGGATCGACGGGCAATTGTTCGCTTCCGAGAATCCGGCGCTTGCCGACAGGCTGAATACGTTCAGCTGAGCGGCGCCGAAGTTCGTGATCGTGATGTTCTGGGCGCTGGTTGTCCCGACATTCTGCGAGAACGTCAAGGACGCGGGCGCGAAGCGGAGCGCGGAAGGACGCGGGCTCGGCACGGCAATGGGTGTCGCGGCGAACACGTAATATGGGCCGTACGCCTCGGTCAACGCGCTGGCCGAGGTCAGGACGCCCGCCATGTTGTCCACGATCTGCGCGCCGCTGCCGCCGACCAGCACCATGCCGCTCGCATCGACGGCAATGCTATGGGGAGTCGCTCCCGAGCCCAGCCTTATCGACGTCCAATTGGCGCCGGTCATGTCGTCGACGCGAACCACTGACGGGATATAAGAATCGGCTACGTAAATCTCTCCTGATCCAGCCACGGCGACGCCAATCGGCGAGCCGAAGGAATAGATGTACATGCCGATGACCGGAGACTGCGTCAACGTGGTCCAGTTCGTGGCGCTCATGTCGTCCATGCGCACGATGCGCCTGTTTCCAGTATCGGCGACATAGATCCGTCCGCTCGCGTCGAAGGCGACGGGCGCGACATATTGGGCGAACTGGCCGACGTCGGAGCCGAGCCCGCTCATCTCGATCCAGTTCGTGCCGTACAGGTCGTCCATGCGGACGAGCCGGTTGTTGCCCGTGTCCATCACGTAGATCCTGCCCGCGGGATCGATGCTGATTCCTTGAGGGTTGTTGAACTGCCCGATGCCCGAACCGTATTCGCCGAAAGTCGTCCAGTTGGTTCCGGCCATGTCGTCTATGCGGACGACCCGGGCGTTGTACGTATCGGCAACGTAGATGCGACCTGCCGAATCGAGTGCGATGCCGTAGGCGCCGTAGAACTGCCCGACATCGCTGCCCTGCGTTCCGTACGAGATGAGATTCGAGCCATCCAGGTCGTCGGAGCGCAGGATCTGTCCGGTATTCGAGAAGTAGAACGGTGTGTATGCGGAGTTGTAGCCGGTCGTCCCGCTGACCACCGCGCCGGTGGACTTAGAGACCTGGTAGGTCGAGCCGTTGATCGCTTGCGTCGCGCCGTTCGACGTAAGCGTGCCGCTGAAGATGCCGCGAAACGTAGAGCTGCACGTCACGCGCCCGCCTCTGCCGCCTCCCGAGCAACTCGTGACAGTGGAACTGGTGGTAAACGTGGCGTTGATGGCGATACTGCCGTCGCTCGCCAAGAACGTGAGCGTGCCGCTCTTGATCGTCAACGTGCCCGGTGGATTCGCTACCGTTGTGCCGCCCGACAACGTACCGCCGGAATTCGTGAAGCCTCCCTGATCCGCGTGGGCCGTAGAAATCAGGACGGCAAGACTCGCGAGCGCGATGGTCTTTTTCATTGGATGACCCCCTTCCTCCCTGGGAAGATGTGAGTACCCTCAGAGCATTTTCAGTTTCGGCCTCACCTGCATGCTTGTCAACGAACGGTGCAACCGAGTTTCCTGAAAAGATGCTGTCGTTTCGCAGCGTTCATCGAGCCAGGATCGTGATGACTGCCGGGATACTCGCCGCGAGCACTATGACAAGCGCACCCACCGCCACGCGGCGGTGGACTCCTGAGAGTTTTGGCGCTTCTCTTCGCCAGACCTTGGCGAAGAAGTAGTCCGCCCAGCGCCTCGTAGTGAAGCAGGACAGCTACGGCGAAAGCGCAGAAGCCGCACAGCGTGACGAGAGAAGGCGTCGCAAGGCTGGACCGCTGGTTGAGCCATCTCTAGAATCCTGCCGCCTGTCCGAGCCGCAAACTCGCCAAATATCGGAGACCGATGATCAAACCCGTTGCGCTGGCGCTGCTGCTCGTCGCGGCGAGTGCCGCCGCCGATGACACGCAGGACCGCTGGAACCTTGCCGACCTCTACCCGACGGTGAAGGCATGGCATGACGCCGCCGCCACCTTGCGAGCGGAGCTCAAAACGATCGCGGCCTGCCGCGGCCACCTCGCCGAATCGGCGCCGCGGCTGCGGGGCTGCCTCGGGCGCAACGCCGATGCGGCCAAGCGCCTCGCGCGGCTCGAGGTCTTTGCGCAAGAGCTCCTCTCGGAAGACACCGGCATCGCCGAGAGCCTCGAGCTAAGCCAGCAGGCGGGCGTGCTGAGCACCGAGCTCTCGCAAACCGCGGCGTTTGTGAGGCCGGAACTCCTGCGCGCAGGCGCTCCGCGCATGCATGAGCTTTTCGCCGCGGACAAGGCGCTGGGCATCTATCGCCATCAGGTCGACAACATCCTGCGCAGGGCGCCGCACACGCTCGATGCGAAGGGCGAGCGCCTGGTCGCGACATTCGATCTCTCGCGCGACGCGGCCAGCTCCGCGTACCAGATTCTGGCCAA
>JACXTT010009924.1_pt1 | contig 12937 bp, 11 predicted proteins | sample 9270951 | NCBI WGS metagenome assembly JACXTT01 (sample SAMN15532306, study PRJNA645909) | rock metagenome | isolation source: weathered quartz diorite | place: Puerto Rico | collected 2017-06-21 | reverse complement strand
CACCCGATAAGAAATTAAGAGAGAAGTTCGCGGCACCGGGCGCCGACTGCCATCCGGATTCCCATTCCGGCCGTCCTCTAGGTGACGGTGACGGGCATGATGTTCATGATGCATACTCCGCTGATGATCAGCGCGATGGAGGCGATGATGAGCAAGATAATCGTCAGGGCCATGGATATCTTCCCCACCGCTTCGAGTATGGAGCCGAGATTCTGAACGAGATAGACCGTTCCCGGTCGATGCCGGCTTCTCAAGACGGCCTCGACTTCACGCGTTACGGAAGGGACATCCTCGGGCCTGGCCGCTTGAGCGTAAAGCGTGCGAATGATTTCCTCCCCGGTGTAATACTTCAACAGGAGAAACGGGATGATTACGGACTCGCGCTGAATTTCCGAAGCGCCGAAGGTTGCGACCCGCTCCTTGAATACCCCGATCACCGTGAAGCTGAGTTCGCCCACACGCGCAAGCTTTCCGATCGGGTCTTCATTAGGGAAGATCAATTTCGACAACTCTTCTGTGATCAGGCACACTTTGCTGCGGGACTGCATGTCGTCAACATCGAAGAAGCGACCGCGTAGAATGACGAGATTGCGAATGCGCTGAAAACCCTCGGTCACGCCGACCAGGGCTACGGGCCGGTCCTTTCCCGCGACGACCACGGTCATCGGGATCTCGCGAGTTGCGGCCACTTCAACGACTTCGGGGATTCGTTGACGCACGGCCTCGAGGTCTCCCAGGGCGATCTCATCGCTGAGGGCTGCCGTCTGGAGTGGGCCCGCGCGCTGATGTTCTGCGTAAACGAGATTGGACCCCACGGCTTCGATTTGGGCGATTACATAACGCTTGCCACTCAAGGCCACCGTCACGACAAGCACGATGCAAGCGCTGCCGATCACCACGCCCAACATCGTCAGGAACGCCTTGACCTTGTCGGCCCTGAGGGCGTCCAGCGCGACTTTCCAAGTTTCACTGCGGATCATTTGGTGGTGGAAATGGCGATTTGAGGCCCCCGAACCCTAGACGCGGCCGCTACCCGAATTCACTGATTTTCTTTGCCTGTTGACGCCTTAGCGGTGGGTTCCAAGACTAGTTTTGCGGCTCCACTCGTCGCAATGCCTCGCGCAAGCCCCTGCGTTCAGGGTCTACTTTCAAAATAACGCGATACTGCTCAGCGGCGAGCGCGGGTTTGCCCTGTAGCTCATAGAGACGGCCTAGCCATTCTCTCGCCGATTCGTGTGAGGGAAAGTTGCTTCGCCGAGGCGTCGATGTCGCGTAGGATCTCAACCATCGTTCTGCGTCGGCCAGGCTATTACCCGTGAGGACGCGGACAACTCCCCGATAGTAGGCGATTCGAGGATCGGAGGCGTTCGTGCGCGCCGCTGCCTCGACGGCGACTTCCAGACCCGACGCCTCCTTGCTGTGCTGGTAATGATCGGCAATCTCCAGGTAGGGCTCGATGCGGTTGGGCCTCAACTCGAAAACGCGGCGGTATTCGGCCTCCACTCGATCGGCCTTTTTCTCACTCTGCCAATAGGCGGCCCACGCCAAGTGGCCCGACACGCGGTCGAGCGCCTGGATCGCCTCCGCCTGCGACCGCGCCTTCTCCCTGCTCCCGCCGGCTATCCACGGTGCCTCGACATAAAAATCCAAGAGGTCTCGGTGCGCAAGAACATTCTCGGGGCTCAATCTCACCGCCTCCTCAAGTTCGCGCCGAACCTTTCTCGCCAGCCAGAGGCTATGTTCCTGCTCCGCCCTCTCTCCGTAAGCGCGCCCGAGCCACTGGTGATATTCTCCGTTCTGGGGATCCGACTGAATGGCTCTCTGAGCACTGGTGATTGTGCGACTGAAGTCGCGCAATTCGTAGTAGCAGCGGGCCAACCAGAATTGGGCCTGTGGGTTTTGAGGGTCGTCCCCCAGGGCGGACTGGAGAGTGGTTATCGCCGAGGAATAGTTGCCAGCTTCAAACTGGCGCTGCGCCGTGCTTAGCGCATCGCCTTGGGCCAAAATCGGCGCTGCTCCGGCTACCGCCAGGCATAGGACTCCCAGAATTCGGATCATCTCTTCCGTTCCGTCACTTGAACGATCATGCCGTCATGCAGCTCCACGTCACTCGGGAGGGCCACCAGGTCACCTTCGGCCAGCCCTTCCAGGACTTCGTAGGTCGTGGCATTAGCGATTCCCACTTTGATCTCGCGTTTGCGCACCGTACTGTCCTCCACGACCAGAACGTATCGCGTCGGCCCCTCGCCACGCACTGCCCCGCGCGGAATTACGAGTGTGCCGCTCCGCTCTCTTATTCGGATGCGCACGTTCACATTCACGTTGGGCAGGAGCTCGAGCTTCTCATTGTTGACGGAGCAAAGCAACTCTCCCACGGTCCGCGTGCCCCGCGCCACCACCGCCTTCGGAAGCTGTTCGGTTACTCCGGTCCAAACGCGGTTGGGCACGGCATCCCATGTGATTTCCACCGGCTGGCCCCGCTCCAGCAGGCCCAGCTCAGGTTCATCCACGAAGGCTCGTACCCTCACGCGACGGAGGTCCGCCATCTGAGCGAGCATATCGCCGACTTGCAAGTAGTCGCCTGTGTGCACGGGAAGTGAATAGAGAATGGCGTCGAGCGGAGCAGTGACATGCGCGGAGTGTATCTTCTCCTCGAGGGAGCGGATCTCATTCCTCGCTTGCTCGGCGAGCAGACCGGCTCGCTCCGCGTCCAATCTTGATCGTCTGGCGAGCTCCTCCCGTTTCTGATGAAGCAGCCGCGACTCTGCTTCGGCGCGTTCCAGCGCCAACTTGTTCTGGTCCAGCTCCTCCCGGGTCGCCGCCTGTTTGTCGAGCAATCGACCGAGCGCGTCGCGCACGCGGCGTAGCCGGGCCAGCTCGGCGTCAGTCTTCCGCGTATCACTTTCGAGCTGAGCCAATTCCTCGGCGCGGCCGCCCGCACGTGCGGCCCGCAGCTGATCCTGGGCAGAGACCAGCTCCTCGCGAGCACGCGCCAGATCGGCACTGACCCCCACGGAGTTCAGTGTCATCAGCAGTTGACCGCGCTTCACCGTCTGACCCTCGACGGCAATGACCCTCTCGACGAAGGTCGCCACTCGCGCTCTGACCGGATAGGGCTCTATCGGCTCCACCTTGCCGTTACTGGAGACCACGGCATTCAGGTTTTCGCGAGCGACGCGGACCGCCGGCACGCTGGGCACCGGCGCACGCCTATCCAGCGCCACGAGCGCCAGGGCCAGCAAAGCTAAGCCAACTATCGGCAACGCAACCAGTTTCATTCTTGACGCAGCCATCAACTTAGAAGTTTGTCACTTTCAGCTTATCTCGCAAAACCGAATATTCTACCAGAGCATCCCCCTTGTGCCCACCGCGCTAATTCATCCACCTCAGCTGCCACCCCGCGGGCCGTCATCGACTCAATACTAAGATGCACCCCCAATGGTTTAGGAGCTCGCATCATGCGTCGATTGATGACAGCCTCACCGGTCGAGAATTCTCTCTAACGATTCAGCCCTACGAGTGCAGAGGAGATTAACGATGTGCCGCTTTGTAGTGAGCGGCCAATAAATCGAGTCCGAAATCGTCGTTGAAATCTCGCCAGACTGTATGAATGTGATTGGCGTTGTTTTGCGTGTTGTCGTACTCGATCAGGAAGGTGGGTCCCTGAATCCGGTAGTAGTGCGGCTGACCGCGCTCGGCCCCTCCCGCCCATGCAAAGGAGATGTTCCCGAAGCCCCCCGACCGCAGTTTCTCTATCCGGACGGCGGCTATATCAGGGGCCATGTTCGCCGCATATTCTGTTATCAGGCTCATGAGTAGGTCCGACTGTGTCTGACTCAGTCCGCTGGCCAAGATGCCCGCCGGTTTGAGCGCCTCGGCCTTGCGCAGATTGCCGGAGAGAATATCGGCCGGCGCGCTGTTACTCATGACCGCCTCTCGCCGCTGCCTCTCATCCAGCGACTTGAGCAGAGAGCGGCCGAGCTCTTCTTCCGCCATCAAGTTTCGCAGCCCCTTTTGCGGTCCTTGGAGGACTTCGGCTGGGTTAGCACCGAAAAAGGAGGGCGTAGAGGCGATGTGGTTATCATCCACGACGGTGAAATTGAGTGAGAGATGATGACCCTCGACTCTATACCCCCACGGTTTTTGAGATTGCGGTTGCCCGAAGAGACTAAAATAGTAGAGTTCGGGATCCCGGACGGGTCCGCTGGCTTGCTCGAGCGCGCGAAGAATCACCTCCAAGCTCATGGTGGTGACCGCCTTGATGAAGCCACGCTGGCTGAGGCCTGCATTGAGCAGAGCGGTTCCCAGATGCCTCGACGCCGGATCAAGCTCCTTGAATGGAATTCCCTTGCGTTCTCTTGGTATGTAGTGCCAATTGAACCGCTGATCGTCTCCGAACGGGAATGTGATCTTGGCCGACTGCTCGGCGCTCAGCGATTTCTGGAATGTCTCCGCCGCCCGGACCATCAGCGATGCCGATGGGATCGCATTGCTCCCGCCAACTTCCGCGCGCCGGTCATTCTTTTCGACCCCGGAGTGTCCGTGAGGCTCGGGTGACACCAGGAGGAGGGTGGTCACACCCAGTGTGCCCGCCAAGAATTCCCGCCTGGATTCCGTCTGGTCACGTCCGGACCCTGACGCTAAGATGGGAATCAGCCGAGATGATGCTCCATCCTCAGGATTCCAGACGGACTGCCCGCTACGGACTCGTCGCTCGCGCATAATTACGGTCTCCCGTCAGGCCGCCCTGATCTAGATTGATCCATGAAGCTGAAACTGAATATTAATGCCTGGCGGCTGGCCATCTCAAGCTCTCTCAGGTGGGAACCATGACGAACGCTCGGGAGGGCTACGTGTGAACGATGCCTGTTGCTTCAAATTATCCCTCAGACCGTCGCCGGGTTGCGCGTGGCGGGTCGGTCCAATTAAGGTGTAGGGGCCTTCTATCACATTCAAGCGGACGTTGAATGCTGAAAAGGATAGTTTGCTTCGCGCTGTTGCTCATCTATCTCGGCGTTGCGCCGGCTCATCCTCGGGATAGTTATCCACGGCAGGCCGCAGTGGACGCGGTACATTACCGGATCGGGATTGAAATCAAGGACGGTACCGACGAGATCAGCGCCGATACGGAGATTCTGTTCGCCTTTAGTGACGACGGCGTCAGAACTATTACGCTCGATTTTGGAGGTCTTGCGATCGATCGAGTTTCGGAAGACGGGCACCCGATTAAATTCACGCGCGCCGATGGGAAGCTCAGCATCGCCTTGGAGGGCCAGCACCGGCGTGGCGACCGCTGTTGGGTGGCAATCAGGTACCACGGCAGGCCGACGGACGGCCTCTTGATAAAGAAGAATAAGTTCGGCGATTCCACAGTCTTCGCGGACAACTGGCCCGACCGAGCCCACCATTGGTTTCCGTCGGTTGACCACCCTTACGATAAAGCGACCGTCGAATTCCTCGTGACGGCGCCGGAACATTACGATGTGATCGGGAATGGAGCGCTTCTTGAGACCACGAGCAACCAAAACGGAACGAGACTCACCCACTGGAGCGAGTCCGTGCCGATTCCGACTTATTGTATGGTGATCGGGGCAACCGCATTCGCAATTATTCATGCGGGCTCCTGGAATGGCATCCCGGTGCTTTATTACCTCTATCCAAAGGATCGCGACCGTGGCATGAAGGATTACGGGCGTGTGCTTCAAATGATCGAATTCTACACGAACCTGGTAGGACCATTTCCATATGAGAAACTGGCGCTGGTGGAATCGACGACGAAATTCGGCGGCATGGAGAATTCGAGTAATATCTTCTTCGATGAGAAGGCCTTCAACGGTACGAACCGACTCGAGAATACGGTCGCGCATGAGATCGCGCATCAATGGTTCGGCGACTCTGTGACCGAAGCCGATTGGCATCATTTATGGCTCAGCGAAGGATTCGCTACCTATTTTGGCCACCTATTCTTCGAACATACCGATGGCCGGGATAAATTTCTAAGCCTGATGCGGGCAGACAAGGAGAGGTACCTGGGGACTTATCGAGCGGACCCACAACCCATCTATGATCCACGGATCACAAATCTGCTTAGTCTGCTCAACCCGAATAATTACGAAAAGGGCGGCTGGATGCTCCATATGCTGCGGCACATCACGGGAGATAAAGCATTCTTCCAGGGCATTCGAGAATATTTTCGCACCTATCGGGATCGTAATGCCCTGACCCCGGATTTCCAGCGAGTGATGGAGTTCCATGCGGGACGTCCACTCGACTGGTTCTTTAACGAGTGGTTCCTGGAGCCCGGGTATCCCATTTATGAAGCGTCATGGCAGTGGGACGAAAGCGGCAAAGAACTGCGACTGCGCGTTTCTCAGAAACAACAGAAGCCGGTTTTTCGGATGCCGCTCGATTTGGAATTGAGGCTTGGCGATGGAACACGGAGTGAAGTCCTCGAAGTCAAGGAGCGCGATCAGTCCTTCACGTTCAAACTGGAGGCCAGGCCGCGCAATGTCACGATCGACCCGGGTGAGTGGGTGCTAAAGGTATTGAACCTGACGGAAGGAAAAGATGGCGTGAGTCCCCCCGCAGTGAAATAATCGACTCGACTCAGGTTCCGAAGGATCCTGAATGAATGCCATTCAAACAACTGGCGACAAGAACGGTTCGCGCTCGGGAGAGTAAGAACATGCTGAAACCGGCCCTCACTGCGCTGACCATGATCAATCTCGCGCTAGCGAGTTGGGCGTCCCCGGGCGTCCGACCGGTGCAAGATCCCATCATCGCGGGTTATGAGCGCTTCTATCAGGGGGATGTCGAAGGAGCATACGGATATTTTCGCGGTCTCCAGCAAAGGGAGCCGGAAAACCTCCCGTCCGCCTTCGGCGTTCTCTTCACACTGACCAGACGCGTCGAGTCTGATGAGTCGCTACAGAGAGAGTTTGAGGAGCGGACCGATCAACTCATGCGGGTTGCGCAAGCGCGCATGGACAAGAACAGTGGCGATCGCGATGCCATCTTCTACCTGGCCCAGGCCTATGGGGAACGCGCAGCATACCGATTCAACCACGACAAAGGAGTGTGGGGCGCCGCGCGTGACGCCGCCAAGTCCAAGAAGCTCAGCGAGACTTACCTGAGGCTGGAGTCGGGTCGGGCGGATGCCTATCTAGCGCTTGGGCTATACAACTATTACGTCGACATCGCTCCCGCTTTCATCAAATTCTTTCGCATATTTCTTTTTCTTCCCTCAGGAAATCGGGGCGAAGGGCTGAAGCAATTAGAGCGCACTGCGCGTGAAGGACAGATCTTCGGCCCCGAAGCACAACAGGAGCTAAGCCGGATCTACGCTTGGACGGAGGGCAGGATAGCGGAGGGCCTGGGCCTGGCACAGTCCTTGGCGAACAAATATCCGGATAATCCCGATTATCAATCCGGGCTAGCCTCCCTCTACGCTCATCCAATGCTTGAAGATTATCAGAGGGCCGCAGAGAGATATCGGAGCATTATCCAGCGCGCGGATCAGGGCCATCCTCATTACCAGGGAGGAACCCGCTACGGTGCGCTTCTCGGGTTGGCGCGCACCAGTCAGCAGACTTGGCGCCTGGATGAGGCCATCGCAGCGCTCGGCCCGACCATCAGCGCCTCGGTGACCAAGCCGGCTTGGGTCCTTCCTCGTTTCTTGCTGACCCGCGGGAATCTTCGCGCATTATTGAACGATGCCAACGCCGCTGAGGATGCCAAGCGAGTCCTCGGTGAAGGTAAGTGGAAAACATTTCATAAGAGCGCAGAGAGACAATTGAAGTGGATTGAGCAGCGGCGTCAGTCCAGCGAGCCGAGTGTATATGTGGCCCTCATCCCTGGTAATCGACTGGTGGTTGAGCGCCGCTGGGAGGAGGCCCGGCAGTTCTATCAGCGTCTGCTGTCTCAGTACCCCAACGACTCTCAGGTTCTGTTCCGCCTGGCGTATCTTGATTTTTCTCGTGGTGAGCTGGATCCGGCAGCCCGTGGACTCAATCAGATTGTCAACAGTTCAGGCAAGATACCCGATTGGGTGAAAGCCAACGCTCTGCTGTACGTTGCGCGCATCCACGATTTGCAAGGTCAGCGAGAACAAGCCATGAAACTCTACAAGCGCATTGTGGATAGCTACGAAAACGAGAGCGCCGCGCAGGCTGCCCGATTGGGACTGATTACCCCTTACCAACGCCGACCCGCGAGGGCTTGAGCGCGCTCTCCCGACCATCAAGGGCGTTAACAGGACAGAATCTTGACAGAGACATTTGCGCGTGACAGTCTCGAATTCCTATCCATTCCGAACCGATTAGGAGGAGGAGTATGAGTAGAGTCCGGGGAGCGACCGCGGCAGCGGCGGCAGCCGCCGCCGCGGCCACTTTCTCCATCCAATTGCCGACGGCCATCATCCTGCTGTACTTATTAGTCATTGCAATAGCCAATCCTTCCACTCAGAACATCTTGAATTTTGTGGTCTGGTTTTTTGTCGGTCCGTTTTTCTTTCCGATCATCGGCACAACTCCTGGCTAAATCATGTACAAGTATTTTGGCCCGGAGGGGCTCATCGCCCGCCACCATCCCCATTATGAATTTCGTCCGGGCCAGATTGATATGGCCGAGGCGGTGAAGGAGACCCTCACCCGGGGAGGACATCTCCTGGTTGAAGCCGGTACGGGCACCGGGAAAACGCTCGCTTATTTGATACCGGCGCTGCTCGGTAAGGAGCGAGTGATCGTCTCCACCGGCACCAAGAATTTACAAGAGCAGCTGTTCTACAAAGACGTCCCCTTCCTGGAAAAAGCCCTAGGCCGGAAGCTGAACGTCACCTACATGAAAGGGCGCAGCAACTACGTTTGCCTTCACCGCCTCAAGCGGACTCACGAAGTCCCGGTCCTTCAGGGCCTGGGGGACGTAGATCTCTTCCAGAAGGTTTACGATTGGGCATTCAAGAGCGAAAGGGGTGATCGCGCAGAGTTGATAGATCTGCCGGAAACCCTCGAATTCTGGCCGAGCATTGATGCCCGATCCGACGTATGCCTCGGACAGAAGTGTCCGGATTATGAGCCGTGCTTCATCACTCGGATGCGCGAGCGCGCCGCGGGGGCCGACCTTGTCATTGTCAATCACCATCTTTTCTTCGCCGACCTGGCGCTGCGAGACAATGACTATGGCGCCATTCTGCCTGATTATCGATTGGTGGTATTCGATGAGGCGCATGAACTGGAGGAGACTGCTTCCGACTACTTCGGGACACAGGTCAGCAACTACCGGATCCTTGAATTGATCCGCGACGCGCAGAATTTGAAGATTGATGATGCAGAATCTCAGACCGCATTACTCTCGGCGTGTACGCGCTTGCAGCAGCGAGCCGAGTTGTTTTGGAATAACTTCCAGCTGGCCATTCCCGAGGAGCACGTTGCCTCGCAGCGGACACGACGATCCCCGCGCGCAGAACGAGTGCCCGACCATCGTGAGGGTCGCTTCTCATTCGACTCCACGTTATTCAGTCAGCGTAATCGGGATGGAGAAGCAGCACCGACGCCCGCCGGCGAAAGCCTCCTTTCGCTCACCAATTCGTTGAGGCGGCTGGAGGCGGCACTGTCCTCAATCAAGGATCCCCCAGTAGAGCTCGAGAGGATTGTCCGGCGAGCCAACCAATCTCGGGCCGATCTGGAATTTGTCGCGCAATGCGCGGATTCGCGGTACGTCTATTGGTACGAACGACGAGGGCGTGGAATCTTCCTGCAAGCCACACCAATCGAAATCGGTGAAATTCTCCGCGAACACCTCTTCGACCGAGTTTTCGGGTCGGTACTGACGTCTGCGACATTGACCAGTGACGGAAGCTTCCAGTTCATCCGACAGAGGCTGGGGATTGGCAAGGCTCAGGAAGTAATCGTGCCCTCCCATTTCGATTTTGTGCGTCAAGCGGTCCTATACCTCCCGAAGCGCATGCCTGACCCCAGAAGCCCGGACTTTTCAGCGGCGATGTTTGAGGAGATCTGTCAAATCCTAAGGAAAACCGAGGGGAGAGCGTTTGTTCTGTTCACGTCGATCGCTCAGATGCGCGAGATGTATGAACGTGTTCGAAAGACCGTCGACTTTCCCTGCCTGGTGCAGGGTGAGGGATCGAAAAATGGCCTGCTTCAACGATTCCGTTCAACCCCGAACGCTGTTCTCTTCGCCACGTCTAGCTTCTGGCAAGGTGTGGACGTCCAGGGCCAAGCGCTGAGTTGCGTGATCATCGATAAATTGCCGTTTGCAGTGCCCACTGATCCGGTCGTGGCTGCCCGCCAGCGCTATCTGGAAGAACAAGGGCGCAACGCTTTTCTCGAATACTCTGTGCCCCAGGCCGTTATCATGTTGAAGCAGGGTCTGGGCCGGTTGATCCGGAGCAACGAAGATGTTGGAGTTCTCGCCGTGCTGGACCCTCGCCTTCGCACGAAGAGTTACGGGGCAATCTTTCTCAAAAGCCTGCCGCCATGCCCGGTCACCGACGATCTGGAGGACGTCGGCGCAGTGTTTCACCGCCCTGTGCGCGGGCGGAAGAGCTCAGCCTAGCGCCGCCTTCCCGAGAACCCCATACCCCCGCGGATCTCAGAGCATCTTCAGGAAATCACTCCAGGGCGTCCCACGTAATGTCTCGGTCGTCGAATGCCCATAGGCCCGGATGATCATACAAGCCTTCTCAATTTCCTTAGGATTCTCCGCCTCAACGATGTCGACCACGTCGAATCGACCCAGAGTTGCAAAACTGCTCTTCCAGCGAACCCCGGGACATTCGCTCTTGATCTTTGACGACACGGCGTTGGCAAGTTTTTTGAAATCCTTTGGGTTTCTAAAGGCGTCGGGTGAGAACCGGCTGAGGATGATAAATGTTGCCATTCGGCACCTCCTAACTGAACGGATGTTCGTTTCAAGCCTAGCTAGAGTCTATTCGCTCGGGCAATGCTCACGGTAGAATGAAGCCGGAGCAAAATCGATGGATGAATGGATAATGAGGCCGATCGGTTGCATGCGAACACCCTATGAGAAGACGAAACAGGTCCCGAAGGGACTTGGCGCTGAACACACCGCGGAAGGCATTCTGGAGATTCTTCCGGAATATGAAATCGGGCTGATGGACATTGAGGGATTTTAACATCTGTATGTCTTGTGGGTGTTCCATCGCTCCAATCGTTGTGAGTTGGTGGGAACGCCTCCATCCGACAATCGAGCGCATGGGGTGTTTGCTACGCGCTCGCCCAGACGGCCCAATCCAATAGGTCTAACGGTGGTGGAGTTGCTCCGCCGAGAGGGCTGCTGCTTGCATCTCCGTGGAGTGGACATGTTGGACGGCACACCGGTGTTAGACATCAAACCTTACCTCTCGAATGTACCCCCGGAGATTCTGAAGCGCGGATGGCTCGCCGAGGCCGAGTTCCACTCTGCGCAGGACGAGATTGCGTCCCGTAAGGATTTATAAGTGTAACGAGTCATGGTACCCATTCAGACGGCGACAAAGGTACGTGATCCAGGGCTCCTCTAGGAAGTAGTTCAGATTGGCGTGGGTTATGCGACAAACTTATGGTGTTGCGAAAAATAACTTGGAGAAATTAGACATGTCTGAATCACTGTATTGCGATTGTCCCGTAGAAGGCGTGAAAGAATTGGGTCATTACCAGGTTAGGGAATATCGGGTGGGTCGATGAAGTTGCGGCTTTGCCGCCTGCCCGTGCGGAATGCCTTCGGCTTTCCGCTAAATGTTCGACCATCTCCCTGGAAGGCTGCGCCTTGCAGGGCTGGCGTAGCCAAGCTGTCAGGCGAGAGGAAATGCGGAAAGGCAAAGCCATTCCGCACGGGCAAGCGGCCAAGCCGCAGCGTAGCCTCATCGAGCCACGCTCAGAGACGAGAGGGGGACTCACGCTTACGCGGAACTCGCGATAGCAAGTTACTCTTGCGAAAACCATCAGCTTGTCGCGCACGAACCAACAAGCGAAAACATGTTGGACATCGGACTGACCCACGACTCTCATTCACGGTGGATTTCGTAACCAGGGCGCCTCTTCGTTGCGGCCCTGAGCCGGAGACAGACAAATGAGAAATTACATCCTCTCTTTCTGCTTGTTATTATGCATCCCCTCCACTTCAATTTCGGCTCAAAAGCGCCGCTTCACTATCGAAGACGTCTATCGAATCAAATCGATTTCCGACCTGGGCATTTCGCCCGATGGAAAGTCGGTAGTTTATGTGGCGTCGATGTCGGATCTGCCACGCGCGAAGCGGCTCAGCCATATTTGGATGATGGATATTGACGGGCAAAATGCCCGTCAGATTACCGCAAGCGAAAAGGGCGAGAACTCCCCCCGCTTCTCACCCGATGGAAAGTCGATCGCATTCATTAGCTCGAGAGACGGCGATCCCAATCTTTACCTGATGGCCGTGGATGGGGGCGAAGCGAGGCGCTTGACGAATATTTCAACCGGAGTGTCCGATCCGCTCTGGTCGCCGGACAGCCGGTCGATCGCTTTCTCCTCGGATGTTTATCCCCAATGTGGGGCCGATGAAGAGTGCAACAAGAGAATCGCCGACACCTGGCAGAAGGGCCCCTTGAAGGCTCACGTGACGGATCAACTCTTCTATCGTCACTGGACTGACTGGAAAGATGGCACTCGCACCCATACCTTCTTGGTTGGCATTGCAACGGGAGAATTCAGGGATCTGACACCGGGTGACTTCGATGCGCCGGCTTTCCAGCTGGGCGGACCGCTTCAATATGATTTTTCGCCCGATGGCTCGGAGCTTGTCTACGTCTCCAACCACGACAAGAGCCCGGCCACCTCGACCAACAACGATCTCTGGCTTGTCTCTTTGACGACCCCTCGGGCGCAACCGCGCAATATCACTACCGCTAATCCGGCCTACGATGGAGGTCCGAAATATTCTTCAG
>JACXTT010009923.1_pt1 | contig 12937 bp, 16 predicted proteins | sample 9270951 | NCBI WGS metagenome assembly JACXTT01 (sample SAMN15532306, study PRJNA645909) | rock metagenome | isolation source: weathered quartz diorite | place: Puerto Rico | collected 2017-06-21 | reverse complement strand
CTTGAGCGTGGTGTAATCAAGGCTCGTGAGCGGGCAGTGTTGCGCGCTGACCTTGATCTTGATCGTGCGGCTAGCTGAAAACCAGCGGCGCCAAGGCAGGTCATAGGTTGCCTGATACACATCCTGCTCGGACCGGTAGCGGCCATGAAAGACGCGCCACAGAACCCGGCTGGGAATCCGGCCTTCCAGATTGACCCGGTAACAGAGGCGGAAGGAACCGGCAAACCCGACGCCGCCGGCGGTCGCAGCGATGTCTCGCGCGCCCAACTCCTCCAACTCGGTGGCGAGCACGCCCTCCAGCCCGCGAGGGCACGGCGCGAAGAAGCGTTCCACTGGCTTATCCACGCCCGCTGACCTGTGGCATAATCCCGGCGAAGGGAACCCGGCCATGAACTTCTGCAGCAATTGCGGGGCACCGGTCTCGCGGAAAGTACCGCCTGGCGACAATCTGCCTCGTTTCGTATGCAACGCTTGTCAGGCCATCCATTATGAAAACCCCAAGATCGTGGTCGGGTGCATCCCCGAGTGGGGGGACCAGATCCTGCTCTGCCGGCGGGCCATCGAGCCGAATTACGGCCTGTGGACGGTACCTGCCGGGTTCATGGAGCAAGACGAAACCGCCGAGCAGGCCGCCGCCAGGGAGGCCCTGGAAGAAGCCAAAGTGGATGTCGAGATCACCTCGCTTTACGCCGTCTTCAGCATCCCGCACATCAGCCAGGTCTATATGATTTTCCGCGGCAGGATGCGCACTCCCTCCTTCGGCACCAGCACCGAAAGCCTGGAGGTCCAACTTTTCAAGCACGCGGACATCCCCTGGGACTCGTTGGCCTTCCCCGTCATTCACGAAACTCTGCAACGCTACGTCCAGGACCGGAGCCGGGGCAGCTTCCAGATCCACCTCGGGGTGGTGTCGCCGAAGCGTAAATGAAATGCGCAATCCGGGCAAGGAAGGTTTTTTTCGTTGCAGGCGACCTGAACGGTTTTTATAATAGGCAAAACGGCCCGGCAGGAGAGCAACTCCCGAACGGAAAGGAGGCCCGGTGATGCTCCTAGAAGCCATGTTCGTGGCCTGGTTGTCCGCCCAGATGGACTCCCGGGATTGTTTCATCTTTGGTGAAGTCTCCGCCACCGAGGAGCAAGTTTTCAATCTCCAGGCGACCGGCTGCCCGATCAAGATTGAACGCAAGGGCAAGCTCATCAAGCTGACGTCGCCCAAGTACATCGTCGAGATCACCATCCCAGATGCGGCCGGCACCCAGAAGTTCCTGTACCAGTGGGGCCAATCCGAGGCGACGATCGGCGATCAGATCGTCCAGATCTCGTACCGCGAGGTGGGAGGAGGGTAAGGTAGCACATGAGCCAGCGTAACGGTTTAGGATGGGTCTGGGGGCTGTTTCTCATCTTCTGCTTCATTGCCGGCTGCAATTCCGGCTACTCGTAAGTACGTCGGCGCGACGGCTCGCACCGCTTCGTGAAGATCGCCACCTACAACGTCAACTCCATCCGCAAGCGCCTCCCGCTCGTGCTCGACTGGCTCCAGCGCCACAAGCCGGACGTGCTGTGCCTGCAGGAGACCAAGGCGCAGGACTCGGACTTTCCCTCGCTGGCGCTCGCCTCAACCGGCTACCACGTCACGTTCCGCGGCGTGAAGTCCTACAACGGCGTCGCCGTGCTGAGCCGCACTGAGCCGGAAGCCGTCTCGTACGGGTTGGACGATGGCAGCAGCCCCGATGAGGAGCGGCTCATCCGGATCGGCGTCCGGGGGATTTCAATCATCAACACCTACGTCCCTCAGGGCTTCGAGCTAGACTCACCGAAGTACGCCTACAAGCTGAACTGGTTCAAGCGGTTGCGCACGTACTTCCAGAAGCATCTCTCGCCAAACAAGCCGGCGATCTGGTGCGGGGACATGAACGTGGCGCCGACGCCGATCGACGTGCACAGCCCGGAAAAACACCTCAAGCACGTCTGCTATCACGAAGATGCGCGCAAGGCCTACCACGAGGCGGTCTCCTGGGGCTTCGTGGACGTCTTCCGCAAGCTCTATCCAGACCGCCAGCAATACACCTTCTGGGACTACCGCAAGCCGAGCTCGCTGGATGCCAACAAGGGCTGGCGCATCGACCACATCCTGGCGACCACGCCACTCGCCGAGCAATGCACGAAGTGCGACGTGGATGTCGAACCGCGGCGGGACCCGAACGCGTCCGACCATACCTTCTTGTGGGCGGAATTCGAAATCTCGATGTCTTGACATTCAGCGCTTGCATCTATCGGAGGCCTATGGTAGCGTGAAGATGCGCTTCCTCGGCGAAGGGGGTCTGGCGATGGAGCGCAGAAAAAGAAGGACCCCAACGCGAGTGTGCCTTGCAGTAGGAATTTGGGCGCGACTTCAGTTCTCTGCCAGCCCGTCTCGTTCCTTACTCCCAAGACCGCATCGCATCAGTAAAGGAGGTACCCAATGGGTACGAAGTTGTATGTGGGCGGCCTGCCCTATTCATCCACCGAGCAACAGCTTCAGGAGCTGTTCTCACAGCACGGGTCGGTGACGTCGGCCAAGATCATCACCGACAAGTACACCGGCCAGTCTCGTGGCTTCGGATTCGTGGAGATGGCAACCGGTGAAGAGGCCCAGAAGGCGATCACGGCGCTGAACGGCACGCAACTGGATGGCCGGACGCTCACCGTGAACGAGGCAAAACCCCAGGAGAAGCGCACCGGCGGCGGGGACCGAGGAGGACGCGGCGGACGTTGGTAAACGTCCTGTACTAGGTTACAGCCGACCTCAGAAAGCAAGGCAGGGACGCCCGGAGGCGGCGTCCCTGCTCTTCTTCTTCAATGGGCACGCCGACAAGCCCGGGAGGTTCCCATCTCGAGACCAGGAAAAGCGACTCTCGCAAAACGCGATCGTGAGAAGGCCAAGCGTGCCAAGCAACAGGAAAAAGAGGCACGCCGGGCCCAGCGAAAGGCGGAAAAGGTAGTTCGCCCACGACCGGCCGGTGGAGAAGACCCGGACCTCGCCGGCATGCGACCGGGACCGCAAGCTCCCCTCTTCTAAAAACCGGCCATGGATGATCGGCTGCGTTACGAGCCGGCACGCTCCGGATCCAAGCAATGCCGTAGCCTCATGCCGAGTTGTGCGGCGGCCCCATGGAAGGTTTGCTCGCCCAGAGCCTTATACGGATCCCCGTTCACGATGGTGAAGGGCCCGCCGAAGGTGAAGTTTCGGTAATAGAGGCGCGGATAGCTGATCCGTTCTACATAGTCCAGAGCCTCCGCCATCACGTAATCGTCTTCTCCGGATTCAGTCGTCAGCACGCGGCCCGTGGGGACCTCCACGAGAGCCGCATCCATCCGGACGTAGAGCTGATTCTCCCTGATCGGCCAGAACCGAAGCTTGCTCGCGGACCGCGACGTGGCCACGACCACGAGCATCCATGTAAGGCTCCCTTCTCGGGCAAGACTTTGGAGCCGCTCAAGGCCCAGCCCATGCAGACCGCTTGCCGGAATGGTGAGCGAAGGGAAAATCCATTGGATCACAAGATTCGGTGATGTCTGTATTTCTTTCTGCAACCGTTCTGCGACGGCTTGCAGCATTTCCCGTGACGGCGTCGTGGGCTTGCCCAGCTCGTCTTCAGGCAGAACCACAACCAAGCCTGCGTTCAGCGGCAGAGCGACTGGTTGCGCGCCATCCGGGGGCAGTTGAAAGCCGGAGAGATACTCGGTGATGCGATTTGAGGACGTGGCGCAGGCCCACAGGCTCAACAGGACCGCTAGGCTGACCACCACAACGCGGATCTTCATGCTTCCCCTCCGACTCTGCTCGGTGTTCCCGGACCCCCTCCCCGTCGCCCCTATCGTACACCCATCGCCACGCCGATGACGACCAAGAGGTCCGTTTGCATTCCCGCCAGTCGCTTCGTATAATGCCGCCCGCCATGAGTTCGACGCCGCTGATTTTCCGGAAGAACACCCTCATCGAGAAACATCAGCTCGAGGGCAACGATCCCCCAGGCAGGTATTTCAGCCGCATCGTGTTGATAACGCGCACCGCAACCGGCTACACGGCCAAGGTCCAGTATGAATCCGTGATCGCTGAATCGCCCTCGCTGCCGACCATCGCCGAGGCCCTCCGACACCTCGCCGGGCAGCTCCAGAAGATGGGGTTCTCGCGGTTGCGGACGCGCTTGAACTTCCGGGGCAAGAAGTACTATGCCGAGAAAGAGCCTTGGGTGGACTACCTGGACCCGGCCTAACTCTCAGCCCACCACAGCCTTGAAGACGACATCGTGGAGGACCGGCCGGAAGGCGCGGATCTTGTCGTTCTTCCGCGTCGGGTGGACACGGTTCGTGAGCAGCACCACGATGAGCTCACGGTCGGGGTCGACCCAGACAGAGGTGCCTGCATAGCCGAGGTGCCCGAACGACACCGGCGAAAAGTACTGGCCGGAGGATGAGGGTGTGTTGCCGGGACCCATGGAGGGGGTGTCCCACCCCAGCGCCCAACTGCCGTGGGGATCAATCCACTGCCGTCGTACGAACTCTCGGGCCCACCACGAAGGAATCGGCAAAGACTCGCCCCGCACCGATGCGAGCCAGGACGTGACAGCTCGGAGCACCGCCCAGGCCGTGCCGAAGAGGCCGGCGTGGGTGGACACGCCGCCCAGCACCGCCGCGTTCTCGTCGTGGACTTCGCCCCGGATTAGCCGTCCCCGCCACTCGTCTTGCTCCGTCGCCGCAAACCGACGCCCGTCCACTGAGACGCCGCCCGTGGGCCCGCTTTCGCTCATGTAGAACAGATCGGACACGCCCAGCCGCGCCAGCACGTCGGCATGGCAGAAGGCCGCCCATTCCTTCTTGACAATCCGCTCCAGGATTTCCCCCAGCAACATGAACCCCAGGTCGCTGTACAGGCAGCGACAGCCGACGGGTTCGACCAACGGCTCGCCGTGGATCGCCTCAAAGACGGCCGCCCGACGGTCCACCAGCGGCTGGTCCCGCAGCCGGTGACCATCGGGGACGATCCGTTCATAGAGTGGCCGCCAAGCCGGAAGGCCTGACGTGTGGTTGAGGAGATGGCGAATCGTCGCCTGGCGCAAGTCGACTTGGGTCAGCTCCGGGACGAACCGCTCCAGCGGGTCCTCCAGGCTGAGCCGGCCGTCCGCCAGCAGCAGAGCCACCGCCGTGGTCGTTGCAAGTGGCTTGGTCAAGGAGGCCAGGTCGTAGATCGTGTCGACAGTGGCAGGCTCTGGTTCCGGCAGGAGACTCGCAACCCCGTAGGCGGCATGATGGACAGTCCGTCCCCGATGTGAGACCAGCAGCACGCCACCGGGAAAGACACCCTGCGCCACTCCTTCCCGCATCTTCTCCGCAATCGGCTCAGCCATCACTGCGAGGAGCGCTCCAAGCGGGCGCGGATTTCGTCCCGCGTGAGCCCTGTGATCTGCACGACTTTGTCGCGGGCGCGCTCGCCGCGCAGAAGAACCACCTGCGCGAGAGGCAGGTCGAGGAGGTCGGCCAGGAATTGGAGGCAGGCGGCGTTGGCCGCCCCCTCCACCGGCGGCGCCATCAACCGAATGTTCAGAGCGTCTCCGCTCCAGCCGACGACCGCGTTGCGCGAAGCTCGTGGCTGGACGCGGAGAGAAAGGGTGACGTGAGGCCCGACAACCCGCTTACCGGTTGCGAGCGACATCATTCACGGAGGTGTCGCCCGACAGGGAGTGCAGATCGATCTCCTCCATCTCCACCATCTTGATGAAGGTATGCAGCAGGGCCCGTAGCTTCTCCAACGCCATGATCCGCTCCTTGCGGAGCCCCAGGATGTCGCGCTGCAGCCCCTCACAATCGGCATGGGCCCGCTTCAGGAGTTCCTCGGCCTTGATCTGGGCCTCTTTCAGGGTCAGATCGGCTTCCTTGCGGGCCGTCTCCTTGATGCCATCCACCATGGACTGCGTGGTCACGAGCAGGTCGTTGAGTGTGGCCTCTTTCTTCCGCAGGTCGTTGACCTGGCTCTCCAGATGCTCGGCTCGCTCCTTGAGCTGGGTGTTCTCCTTCACCAGTTGCTCGACGGCCTGGGAGACGGAGCGGAGAAACGCCTGAACTTCTTGCCGGTCGTAGCCACGGACCCGCACCTTAAAGTCCCATTGTTGTATGTCCAGCGGCGTGAGCTTCATGTGATCACCTCCCCACCGAGGTCGCTCCCCGGTGATCCTTCCATCCTCCTGGCCTCATCGTAACCGCATCCCGATGTCGCTCAAGGTCCCCACCAGGAAGAAATCCACGAAATAGATCGCCATGATCAGGAGCAACGGCGAGATATCGATGCCGATGCCTCCGTACCCCATCATCCGGAACATCCGACGCCGGATCGGCTCGAGCAAGGGATCGGTCAGACGGTTCAACATCTGCACGATCGGGTTCCACGGATCCGGGTTCACCCAGCTGATCAAAGCCCTGACGATCACCACCCAGATATAGGCCTGCAAGAGTAGGTGCAGGACCGAGGCGAGGGCCGTCAGGAAATTGCCCGCCACGAACACTGATGTTACACCCCTTGCGCTACGAGGGCTAGCCCCGGCCCAATTCTTCCGACCGTTTCGTCGCCGCTTCGATGGCGGCAATCACGGCCGAGCGGACGCCGCCGGTCTCGAGCGCGTGCAGTCCGGCGATGGTGGTGCCTCCAGGGGATGCCACCTTGTCCTTCAACCGGGCAGGGTGTTCGCCGGTCTCAAGCACCTGCTTGGCCGCGCCCAGCACGGTTTGCGCCGCCAGCGTCAAGGCCGTGTCGCGCGGCAGTCCCATCTTCACGCCGCCGTCCGCCAAGGCCTCGATGATCTGGAACACGTACGCCGGGCCGCTGCCGCTCAGGCCGGTGACTGCGTCCATTAACCGCTCCTCGACAACCACGACCGTCCCCACGGCCTCGAACAACCGGACGACCAGGGCCTGCTCTTCGACGGACACGGCGGGCGAGATCGCAATCGCCGACGCCCCCGCGCGCACGAGGCAGGGCGTGTTGGGCATCACCCGCACCAGCTTGCGCGTGCCGCCCAGGCGGGCTGTGATCCGCGACAGGGGAATCCCCGCCGCAATGGACACGATGAGGGCCCGTTCGGACAGACGGTCCTTGAGACCGTCGAGAACCGCGTCCATCGCCTGGGGCTTGACCGCCAGGATGACTACGTCCGCCCAGGTCGCCGCCTCACTGTTGTCGCTGCCGGTCCGGACCCCATAGCGCTGTCGCAGGGCGGCAAGCCGGTCGGCGACCACGTCAGTGACCCAGAGCCCCGCAGACGTCGTCACCCCTTCCGCCAGGAAACCTGCCAGCAGGGCTTCGCCCATGTTCCCGCCGCCGATGATCGCGATCTTACCCATTCGCCGCCCGCGCACGGCCTCTACCCGACAGGGCGCGGCCCGAAGAGCGCCGTCCCGATGCGCACCAACGTGGCGCCTTCCTCCACCGCCACTTCGAAGTCTCGCGACATGCCCATGGACAGCTCCCGCATCGTGACGCCCGGTATCTTGAGCGCCCGCGCCTCCGCCGCCAACATCCGCAACCGCCGGAAGTGCGGCCGCGCCTCTTCCGGCGCCCCTGCAGCCGGTGGGATGGCCATCAGCCCCAGCACACGGATGCCCTTTAAGGCTCCCATTCGCTCGGTCACGCGCAACAACTCATCGGGACTGAATCCATGCTTGGTTTTTTCACCCGCCACGTTCACTTCCAGAAGGATCGCCTGCGTGAGCCCGCGTTCCCTGGCCGCTCGATCGAGGCGCTCGGCCACCTCCAGCCGATCCACGGCATGCAGCAGCGCGAAGCGTCCGACCGCCGCCTTGATCTTGTTCGTTTGGAGCGGACTGATCAGATGCCACTCCAGACCCGGATATCCGTTCAAGGCCTCCATCTTGACGTCTGCCTCCTGCATGCGGTTCTCGCCGAACACCCGGCATCCAACCGCGATCGCCTCGCGCAGGCGCTCGATGGGGACCGACTTCGCCACCGCCACCAGGGTGATGCAACCGGGGTCGCGCCCGGCCCGCCGCGCCCCGCGCTCGATGCGAGCCCGCACCTCATCCAGCCGGCTCTTGAAGTCGTCGCCCATGTCTGGACCCGTAGCATCCTATTCTACGCAACGGGGGCGGATTTGTCAGGACAGCATGACGGTGAACCCGATCCCGCTGATCATGCGGCCCGTCCCGGCACCATCGCGGCGATACGAGTAGAAGAGGTCGGGATGGCAGGCCGTGCAGAGGTTCACGCTTTCGATCCGGGCCTGACCGATGCCGACCTCCTCCAGTTGCCGCCGGTTGAGCCCGCGCAGGTCAAGGTGGGCTTTCGTCCCCTTCTCTTCCTCCACGACCTCGGCCCAGTACGGAACGCTCTTCTTCAGCGGCGCCAGGACAGTCCCGTTGACCTCATAGCAACAGACGCCGATGGACGGGCCAATGGCCGCCCGGATCGACCGGAGGGAGCAGCCAAACCGGTTCTGCATGACCGCCACAGTCTTGGGCACGATCCCGCCCAGCGTGCCCCGCCACCCGGCATGCACCGAGGCAGACACGCCGCGGACCGGGTCCAGCAATAGGATCGGCACGCAGTCTGCCGTCTCGACGGCGACCAGCACCCCAGGCTGATTGGTCACGATCGCGTCATACCCGTGCGCGTTCGCTGGGGACTCACCCCCTTCCGCTATGAGGGACCTCGAGCTTCGGCGGTCGAGAACCAGGACCTCCGTGCCATGGACCTGATGCACGGTTACCACGCGCAACGACGGTCCGTTTCTGCCGGTAACCGGTAGATCGGGCGCGATCTTCGTGCCGAAGAAGTGAGAGACCCCCACCAGTCCTTTGGCGAAGAGAGGAACGGTGATGATGGCTTCCAACGCGCTGGACATGGCTAGTCGGCTTGCCTCCTTAAGAAGGTTGGCACATCCCATTCCTCTTCGACCACCAGCATCGTCCGGTCCAGGGCCCGGTCGGCGCTGTCACGCGACGCGGGGTTGCGCCGCATGAACGCCGGACGGTCCGCCGTCTTGGGCTTGGGATGCAGCTCATGCACCGTGGTTTCCCTGGTGGAGATCGTCGGAAGCGCCGTTTGACGCGGTGCATGCTGCGCAGCCGGCTCCCCCCGCTCGAACCCAGTCGCAATGACGGTGATCACCACTTCTTCCTTCAGCCGCTCGTCGACCACCGCGCCGAAGATGATGTTGGCGTCCTTGTCCACCACCTGCTCGATGATCGAGGAAGCCTCGGTCACCTCGTGCAGGGACAGGCTCGCTCCTCCCGTGATGTTCAGCAGAACCCCGCGCGCGCCGTCGATCGAGCCGTCCTCCAGCAGCGGGCAGGAGATCGCCCGCTGGGTGGCGTCGACGGCTCGGTTGGTGCCGTGCGCCACGCCCATCCCCATGACTGCGCGCCCCATGTGGCCCATGACCGTGCGTACGTCCGCAAAGTCCACGTTGACGAGTCCCGGGACCGTGATGACGTCGGCGATGCCCTTGATCGCCTGCCGGAGCACGTCGTCCGCCACCTTGAAAGCCTCCCGCAGCGGCGTGGTCTTGTCCACGACCCCCAGCAGCCGCTGGTTCGGGATCACCAGCATGGTGTCCACGTGCTTGCGCAGCTCCCGCAGCCCTTCTTCGGCACGCGTCATGCGCTTGCCCCCTTCGAACAGGAACGGCTTGGTGACGACCGCCACGGTCAGCACGTTGAGCTCGCGGGCGATGTTGGCGACAATCGGAGCGGCCCCGGTACCAGTCCCCCCGCCCATCCCTGCCGTAATGAAAACCATGTCGGCGCCGACGAGCGCCTCGCGGATCTGATCAGCGTCGTGCAGTGCCGCCTCGCGCCCGATTTCCGGGTTCGCGCCGGCTCCAAGCCCGTTCTGCCCGATGCGGATCTTTGTCGGGGCCTTGGAGATCCCCAGCGCTTGCATGTCCGTATTGAGCGCGATGAACTCGACCCCTTCCAGACCGGCCGCGATCATCGAGTTGACGGCGTTGCAGCCGCCCCCGCCGATGCCCATGACCTTGATCTTGGCACCCGAGATCGTCTCTTCTTCAAGCTGGAACATGCGATTCCTCCCTTCGTAGCGGGAGGGGACCCTGCGCCCCCCCGTACCTCAAAAGAACTCCCGGAACCACCCTGTGACGTTCTCCACGGTCCGCCACAGCCCGCGCCGGCTGCGGCGCCCGTTCAAAGACAGATCGTCATGATGGTGCAGGGCGTGGAGAATGAGGCCGACGCCGGTCGCGTACATGGGACTGTCCACCTGCTCGCGAATGCCGCCCACTCCCCAGGGGTACCCTCGCCGCGCGGGGAGGTCCAGCACGCGCTCCGCAACGTCCGGCATTCCCTCCATCAACGACGTCCCGCCAGTGAGCACCACCCCTCCCGCGACGATGCCCTCGTAGCCCGCCCGCTTGATCTCCCGCGCGACGAGATCGAAGACCTCCTCCGCACGCGGCTCGATCACGTCCGCCAGCACCCGGCGCGAGAGCGAGCGTGGCGGCCGCCCGCCCATACTGGGCACATTGATCATCTCGTCGTCCTTCACAAGGGAGGCCATGGCGCACCCGAACTGGATCTTGATCCGCTCGGCGTCTGGCATCGGCGTCTTAAGGCCGATGGCGATGTCGTTGGTGAAGTGCGACCCGCCGACCGGGATCACGGCAGTGTGCATCACGCTACCTTCGGCGAAGATCGCGAGGTCCGTAGTCCCACCGCCCAAATCTACCATCGCCACTCCCAGCTCCCGCTCGTCGTCCGTGAGCACGGCCTCGCTGGAGGCGAGGGGCTGCAGGATGATGCCGATCACGTCGAGCTCCGCGCGCTCCACGCTCTTGACGAGGTTCTGGATTGCCGTCATGGCCCCCGTGATGATGTGCACGTTGACTTTCAGGTGCGCGCCCGACATGCCCAGCGGTTCGCGGATCCCGTCCTGCTCGTCCAGAATGAACCCACGGGGCAGGACATGCAGCACCCGATGGTCCGGAGTGACAATGGCGGCTGACCGCGCCGCCTTGACTGCGCGCGTGACGTCGCTGCGGATCACCTCACCGTTCTTGACTGCCACCGCGGCCTCAGTGTTCAGTCCTTTGATATGGCTGCCGGCGATGCCGACGTAGACCGAGTTGATCTGCGTCCCTGATTTCATCTCAGCCTCGTCCACGGCTCGGCGGATGGATTCGACGGTGCTCTCGATGTTGACGACCATACCCTTGCGGAGTCCCCGGGAAGGACTCGTCCCGACCCCGATGACATGGGCCTTGCCGTCCTCGCGGGCTTCCGCCACGATCGCCCGCGTCTTGGTGGTGCCGATGTCCAGGCCCACGATGATCTGGTCTTTCCGCGCCACGCCCCGCCTCATCTCCCTGCCCGCACGATGACCTTGTCCCGGAACCGGAGATCCACCTCCACCTTACGCGCCCGCGTCGCCCGCTCCCGATCGCCCCAGCGATCGAGGACCCGATCCGACACCTGCCGATACCGGTCTACCTTGTCCCCGAATTGCCCGGCGCCGAACCGAAGGCGGAACCCTGCGTCATACGCCACGAAGTCTCCTGGCGTCCCGAGGTCTACCACGGGCGGCCGGCCCACGGCCTGCCCGAGCAGGCCGGCCAGCGCGATCCCGGTCTGCAGGCGTTCGGCCGTCCATGGCTCCCGGAGGACCGCCTCCACGTAATCCACGCCTTTCAGCACCGGCAACGTTTCATCGCGCTGCGGCGGGCGCTCCATCAATAGGATTCCCTCGTAATCAACGAGGAAATCCCCTCTGCCGGTCCGCAGGATGGCCACCGGCTCCCGTTCCTGCACGTCCACCGCCAGGGTATCGGGGAACACCCGCCGGACGGCCGCGCGCCTGATCCACGGATGCGTTTCCAAGGCCCGTTGCAGCGCCGCCGGATCGGTCCGGAGCAGCCCCCGCTCCGTCGGGAGATCGAGCAACGCCAACACTTGGTCCCGGGAGACCCGCCGCGTCTCCGTGAGATCCACGGTCCGAATCACAAAGAACCGGTCGGCCCAGGCCAATAGGTCGGGTCCCGCACGCAGCCAGCCGTACCAGCCGGCGCCGGCGCCCGCTACGAGCACCGTCAGCGCCACCAGCATCCTGGCAAGCGCTGTCTTCCACCACTGCCGGGGTCGTGCGTTGAGGTTGCACCTCCGATTCGGACGGGTCCGCTTGATCATGAGCGCCCCCTGGAGGGCGCCCATTCGGCCTCCCGCTGAAGGGCCGACGTGAGGATCGCCTCCACCATGTCCTCGTACGACAGACGCGCGGCCTTCGCCGCCATCGGCAACAGGCTTGTTTCTGTCATCCCCGGCACCGTGTTCAACTCCAGGATGAACGGCCGTCCTCTCTTGTCCAGCCGGAAGTCCACACGAGTGGCGCCACGGCACCCCAAGCGGCGATGCACGTCCAGCGCGAGTACTTGAAGTTGCTTGGTCAGCCGGTTCGAGAGCTTGGCGGGAACCTGGTAATGGCTGGCGCCCGGGGTGTACTTGGCTGCGAAATCGTAAAAGCCGCTCTTCGGAACGATCTCCACGATCGGCAATGGGCGGTCGTTCAAGATCGCGACCGTGAGTTCCCGGCCGTCGATGTACTCCTCAATCAGCGCCGACGGGCCGTAGGCGAACGCCTCGTTCAGCGCGGCCCGGAGGGTTCGCGTTTTGCGGATGACAGTGATCCCCAACGTCGAGCCCTGGTTTATAGGCTTGATCACCAGGGGAAACTTGTAGCCGGGCGGTAAGGGTCTTCTCCGTTCGCGGAGGGTCCGCACGAACCCGCGCGGCACCGGCAGCCCGCCATGCACCAGTAGGCTCTTCGTCATCGCCTTGTCCATCGCCATCGCACAGGCCTGGACCCCCGACCCGGTATAGGGCATCCGCAGCACTTCGAGCATCCCCTGGATCGTGCCGTCCTCGCCTCCAGGCCCATGCA
>JACXTT010009922.1_pt1 | contig 12937 bp, 11 predicted proteins | sample 9270951 | NCBI WGS metagenome assembly JACXTT01 (sample SAMN15532306, study PRJNA645909) | rock metagenome | isolation source: weathered quartz diorite | place: Puerto Rico | collected 2017-06-21 | reverse complement strand
TTCAGCGACGCCGAAAAGGATTTCGCATACCAGTCGCGCAGCGGTACCATCTCGCTGAGCGAGGTGACGTAGTGGAGATGATACGCGATGGCGGGCGCCGTCAAAGCCGTGTCCTGCTGTAACTCCACCTTCACTTTGTCCGGCCCGATGAGATAAGCGTTCGGAAACCCTTCCGTGCCTTTGAACTCCCGTTGGACCTGGCATTCCGCTGCGCGGCAGCGCTGCAACGCCTCGGCCAGACTAGGAACCTTGAGGCCGAAATGGTCCATGGTGGTTCCCTCGCTGCCGCCGTTTGGCTCCTGCCGCCGAAACAGGATGAGCATGCCAGGAATCTTCACCCCAGGGAGCCCTTCCTTCTTAAGAGGAACCGCTCCGAACATGCCCGTCCAGAATTTCTTCTGCACGTCCACATCGCGCACGTTCAAATGCACGTGACCCATCGTCACGCCGGCGTCGTTGGGCGGAGCAAGCTGAGCCAGCGCGGAACCGGCGAAGGCGAAACCGGCCAACAATGCAAGCACCATCTGCGAGAGGCTCCCGGGCGAGTAGTATACACGCTTTTCGACGTTGAATGCTGTCTCACACAAACTGCGCGGCCTGACCCCGCCGGGCAGGTAAGATGGAGAAAGATCTTCTATGGTTTCGCGGGCGGTACTGCTCTTCCTCTTTCTCGAATCGCTTCCTCTGTTCGCCCGGCTCGACGGCACCTTATGCGGAACCCATCCCGAAAGGCCCGCGCAGGAGATGTTTCTTCACCGCCAGTCGGCCCGCCTGAAGCGTACCTCGGCACGCCTTTCGACACCCGCCCTGGCCCGGCCCGACTCCGGAGACATCGCCATCGTCGAGGACGCCGACGGCGTGGTCGCCCGCCGGAATCCCTTCAACCTGAACCAGAAAACGCTGCAGTTCAGCCCGTCCAACAAAGAAGCCACGCGCTACAAATTCACCGTTGGGGACCAAACCTATGACGACGCCGCGGCCGCAAACGGCCAGCAGCTCATCGGCCTGGGCGACGACGACACGCGGCTGGTGCCGTTCCCGTTCGCCTTTCCGTTCTTCGGCGCCGCCTACCGCGAAGTGTACGTCAACTCCGACGGCAACCTCACCTTCGGCGCCGGCGATCCCTCGTCCAGCGATCGTTCGCTCGGCCGCCTCACCGCCGGACCCCCCAGGATCGCACCGCTGCTCGATGACCTGGACCCCTCGCGCAACATCGGCTCGGTCCGCGTGCTGGCCGAACCCTCGCGCGTCGTGGTGAGTTGGGTCGAGGTCCCCGAGTACTCCGACTTCGGCTCCGGCTTCCGCCAGACCTTTCAGGCCCGCCTCTATCCGGACGGCCGCATCGAGATCGTATTCTTTTCCGTGTTACTGCAATCCGCTGTGGTTGGGATCGCGCCCGGCAACCTGACCGGAGAGAGCCGGTTGGTGACTTTCCTCCTGGGCGGCCTCGACGAGGAGTTCTCCGGCGCCATCGCCGAGCGCTTCACCAACTCGGAACAGGTGGACATCGTCACCGCCGCACAGAAATTTTACGAGACGCACGAGGACTCCTACGACTATCTGGCGATTTTCAACGCCCTGGGATTGCCCGCCGACTCGGGAGTGGTGGCCTACGAGGTCACCCTGCGCAATCGCGTCACCGGAAACGGCGACCGCCCGGCCGAAGGAGGCAAGGAATACGGCTCTCCCGCGCGGCTGCAATCCGTGTTGAACATGGGCCCGCTCACCCAGTATCCGCCGGATCCCAGCGCGTTCGTGATCGCCCGGTTTCAGCAGCGCGACACGCCGATCACCGCCATCGCCACGAAGCCGGCCACCGCTTCCTGGCATTCGCCAGCATCCGCGACCCGCAGGACCCGCAGGCCCGGCCTATGCTCGGCTATCAGGGCGCGCACTGGAACTTCGTCTTCAATTCGGAGGCTTCTCTGCTCGAAGGCAACCGTATCCGCGACAATGGCGCCGGATCGTCGCCGCGCTTTGAGACCATCGCCGTCACCGAGGCCTACTCGCCGCTCGACCAGTATCTGATGGGCTTCCGCGCTCCCGAAGAAGTGCCGCCGACTTTTCTCGTCACCGGAACGGGCGGCCAGTTTTCCACCCGGCATCAGGCCTTGGGCGTGCGCTTCGACGGCTTCCGCCGCGATGTGCAGGTGGACGAAATCATCGCCGCCGAAGGCCGCAGAACGCCGGACCAAACCGTGGCCCAGCGCCGCTTCCGCTTCGCCTTCGTCCTGGTGGTCCCGCCCGGCGCTCCGGTTCCGGCCGGCACGGTCGAGCAGTTGGACACCTACCGCCGCGCGTTCCAGGATTTCTACGGCAAGGCGGCGTCGGGACGCGCGACGGCCGATACGCGCCTGCGGCTGGCGATGGACTTCTCGGCCTTTCCCGCGGCTGGCGTGGTAGCCGGCCGCCAGATGCAGGCCCGCCTGCAAGTGAAAAAACCCGCCGCCGCGCCGCTGGCCGTCACGTTAAAAAGCCTGAATGGAGCCGTGGCGGCCCCTGCCGGCGTCACCATTCCAGCCGGATCCACCAGCGTCACCTTCAGCCTCACCGGGATGCGCGCCGGAGTCGACGAGGTGACCGCCGAGCCCGCCGACGCCCGCTACGACAGCGCCGTGGCGCGCATCCAGGTGCAGGCTGATCTGGCGCCGCTCCAGATGCGCGTTGAATCCGGTGATAAGCAAGGCGGCACGGCTGGCCAGCCGCTCCCTCTGCCCGTCGTAGTCAGCGTGCGCGATGTGAACCGGCTGGCGTACTCCGGAATCTCGCTCACCGCGACGCCGTCGGGCGGCGGAAGCGTGGCGCCGCAGACCGCCTCCACCGATGAGAACGGCATGGCCAGCTTCCAGTGGACCCCCGGCGCCCCTCACGCCACGCTCGCCATCCACTTCGCCGGCACGGATCAGGGCGGAGTCGACGTGACTTCCTCAACAGGGCGTTCCTTTGCCAATCCCGTCAACGCCGCGTCTTTCGACGCTACGCTCGCGCCGGGCTCGATCGCGAGCGTGTTCGGCGCCAACCTGACAAGCCTGCCGGCCCAGTCCGCCAAATTTCCCTGGCCGCTGGAGTTGGCCGGCGTGCGTGTACAGATCGGCGGCAAGTCCGCGGCCATTCTGTTCGCCGGCCCCTCCCAGATCAATTTTCTGGTTCCCGACGACGTTCCGCCCGGTCCCGCGGCGCTGACCATCGTCTCCGACGGCCAGACCTCCACGCGCCCCGCGGCGGCCCTAGTGGCCCCCACCGCGCCCGGCATCTTTTTTGACATCAACTCGGGCTACGGCGCCATCTTAACCGCAGGGACTTCTTCCACCACGCGCGACCGCCCAGTAGCGGCGGGAGACGTGATCGAGATTTATGCCACCGGACTCGGGGCCGTCGCGGCGCCGGACGCTTCCGGGTTGCGCCGCACGCAATCCGCGGTCGAGGTGACCATCGGAGACCGGCCGGCGCAGGTGCTGTTCAGCGGCCTGACGCCCGGCTACCTGGGCTTGTACCAAGTGAACGCCGTGGTTCCCGACGGCCTCTCCCCGGGAGGCCAGCCCGTGTCCGTGAGCGTGAACGGCGTGAGGAGCAATCTGGTGTCGATTGGAGTGAGATAGTGCTTTCATGGATTTTTTCCGATCCCCTGCCGGTGGGCACGGTCGCGCCGGATTTTTCGCTGCCGGACGAATCCGGTAAGACCTGGACCCTGGCCTCGCTGCAAGGCCGAAACGTGCTGCTGGTGTTTTACCCCGCCGACGATACGTCCGGCTGCACCGCCCAGCTCTGCGACGTGCGCGACCACTGGGATCGCCTGAAAACGAAAAACGTCGCTGCGTTCGGCGTGAACCCACAAAACGCAGCCAGCCACGGCCGATTCAAGGACAAATTCAAATTTCCCTTCCCCTTGCTGGTCGATTCCGGCAAGCGTGTCGCCGAACTCTACCACTGCAACGGAATCTTCGTGAAGCGCACTGTGTACCTGATCGGACCGGAAGGTCGTATCGCATTCTCCCAGCGTGGCGCACCCCCCGCCGAGCAGATCCTGAAAGCCGCGAAGTGAGCGCCGCCAATCCGAATTGTGTACTTCCTTCGCTGATTGGCTGATTAGCTCAGGTAGGGTAGGCCGGATGCGGGGGCAATCAGCCGGGCGCCATGCTCACCCGGGGCCGCAAACGGCCGCGAAGGTATTCCGGCGAGCGCCGGCTCCATGCTGGTGTGCCATAGCTTTGACGGCGGCGCGCGCCAATCTGGGCTATTAGCGTCCCGTGCTCTCCCGTGGGGCAAGCGCTCTCACCCGCACCCCATCGCCGGCGAATCTCACAAATCAGAGGCAGCCTTTGCGTTCAGCTCCCCCCTGGTCGAACCAGGGAACAAGCAGGTGCCACGAGCGACGCCGGGAGACGGCGCCACGCCTTCGCCGGCCTCAAGCTTCCACGACCTCGGAAGTGCCGCCGCTCGTATAATAGGACCATCATCATGGTCTCGGGTTGGGTGTTAGCGGCGGCGCTGCTCTGCGGCGAGGGTCGGACGCCGGCGCCACCGCCGGACGCCAAGCCCGTGCCCTCCGAAGTGCCCTCGTCCCCGGACACCAAGCCTGAAGGCAGCAAGCGCGTAGAGCTGAATCTGCTCGGCCACACCGATACGCAGGCAGGCGAGAGCCGCCGCAACGAAAACATTCAGTTCAATCTCATCGACAACAACGCGCTCAAGGAGCTCAGTGTCCGCCTGGGCACCACCGCCACCATCGTCGAGGAGTTCCAGCCGGAGCGGAATTACTTCGGCGTGGAATTCGGCAACGCCCCGACCGCCTTGCTGCAAGTGACCGGACGCCCCGCCTCCGGCTTTCACGGCCGCATCTGGGAGGCGCACCAGAACAGCGTGTTCGCGGCCCGCTCTTTCTTCCAGGTGGGCGGCGTCAAGCCCGCCCACGACAACGACTACGGTTTCCGCGTCGGCCTGCCTTCACTCGGCAAGACCCAAATCCAGCTCGACGGCAGCCAGAAGCGGTCGCGCGGCAACGTTAACGGAAACGTCCTGGTGCCGCGCGCCGACGAGCGCACGCCGCTGGCCACCGACCCTGCCACGCGCGCCATCGTCGCCCGCTACCTCGCCGCCTACCCCAGCGAGCCGCCCAACCGCACCGACATCAACGAGCGCGCCCTGAACACCAACTCGCCCCAGCACATCGACGACAACAACGGCGGCGTCCGCATCGACCGCCAGCAGACCGACTCCGACCGCTTCATCGCCCAATACCAGTTCACCGGACAGCACGTCAGCGCCTTCCAACTGGTCGCCGGCCAAAATCCCAATACCGACACCAAAAGCCATCGCGCGCGGCTCACCTGGAACCGCACCTGGAGCGCCCACACAGTATCCGATTTCACCGCCGGTTTCGACCGGCTCCACTCCGTACTGGTCCCCGAGCCGAACTCCGTCGGGCCCATGGTCTCCATCTCCGGCCTGACCACGCTGGGGCCGCTCGCGACCATCCCCATCAATCGCGCGCTGAACATGTTCCGTTACGGCGGCAACCTCAACCGCGTCGCCGGCAAGCACAAATGGAACGCCGGCTTCGGCATCATCCGGCGGCAGTTGAACGGCGAGGAGACCGACGCCCACCGCGGCTTCTTCGCCTTCGCTAACGATTTCGGCCGGGACTCCATCACCAACTTGCGTCTGGGCACGCCGTCGCAGCACATCAAGTCCATCGGCAACGTCCACCGCGGATTCCGCAACGTCGACCTCCAGTTTTACGGCGGCGACACCTGGCGCGTGCGGTCGAACTTGCAGCTCCAGATCGGCGTGCGCTACCAGCCGATCACCACACCCAGCGAAGTGAACCACCTCAATACCATTCCCTACGCCTGCGACTGCAATAATCTCTCGCCGCAGTTCGGGCTGGCCTGGCGGCTGCCCGGCAAATGGGGGAACCTGCGTGCGGCCTACGGGCTGCACTTCGGCGAAATCTACCCGGTGACGTTCCAGCAGGTGCGCTTCAGTCCTCCCGGCAGCGTCAAGATCGTAGTGCAGACGCCAAACCTGGTGGACCCGCTGGGCAGCCTGAAGCAGGGCGGCGAAGCGCCGGACGCGCTGGGGAACCTCTATCTGCTCGATCCGAAGCTTTCCAGCCCCTACTCGCATCAATACAACCTCGGATGGGAGCCGCAGCTTTCCCGCAAGTTCAGCGTGCAATTCGGCTATGTGGGCAGCCGTTCGCACCGCCTGCTGACCATGTGGTACCTCAATCGCGGCCACGTCGTCGAAGGCATCCCGCAGACCACCGCGACGATCAACCAGCGCCGCCCGGACCAGCGCTATGCCGACATCCGCTGGGTGCTCAACGGATCGCGAGGTTATTATGACGCTGCGCGCGCCAGCTTCGTCACGCGGAATTGGCACGGCATCACGGTGGAAGCAGCGTACTGGTTCAGTAAAGCGCTGGACCTCGGCGCGAACTACACTCACACCGCCTCCGACGCCGATTCGCGGTTGACGCGGAGTCAGTCCGAATTTGAAAGCCACAAGGATCTGAAGGCGCTCAGCACCTTCGACCAGCCCCACGCCGTGCTGTTTCGCGGGACTTACGCCACCCCGTCCGTGAGCCGCGCCGCGGCCCGCTGGCTCGGTAAGTGGAATCTCTCCGGTGTCGTGCTGCTGAAGAGCGGCACGCCGTTCGCGGTGGTGTCCGGATCGGACGCGCCGGGCTTCGGCAATGCGGACGGCAACGGAGGCGACCGCCCGAACCTGGTCGACCCCAGCATACTCGGCCGCACAATCGGGAATCCCGATACCTCGCAGCAACTCCTAACGCGCTCCGCGTTCCGCTACATGGCCCCCACCGACCCCAGCGGCAATCTCGGTAACAATACCTTTCGCAAGGGGTCGATCCAGAACGTCAATGCTTCTGTCTCGCGCACCTTCGCACTGCGCTCCGACACCCGGCTGACGTTCCGCGCTGAATCGATCAACGCGTTCAACACCCCGCAGTTCGCTCCGCCCGGCGCGGAGCTCGCCAATGCCAACTTCGGCGCCATCACCAACACGCTGAACGACGGGCGGACGCTTCGCTTTCAGTTGGAGCTGGGCTGGTAGGAAAGTGGGTTAAAATCTCTAGCCTCACTGCTGGTGCGGAGGCCGAAACAGGCGCCGCCCGGCTGCACCTGGACCTGCCGCCGTATGGTCCCCGAAGTCGACCGTGGCGCCGCTCAGTGAGACAGCCAAATACCTGGCCTGCACGGCGGAGGCGCGCGTGGATCTCTCTCTGACCAACGATCGCGGGTTGGCTGGAAAGATCATTCCCGCGATCCAGTTCGTCGCCGGCCGAACGCCGGCTTGTTCTGACTTAGCCCGGGACAGCGGCCACCGCGGCGGATCGGACAGCAGGTCGGTCTCTGACGACCGTGGCCCGTTTGCGTCCCTGCACGATTCGCCTTCGGCTCGGTTTTGGGTCGCGTTCCGGTCCGCATCGCGGCGCGGCAGGCCGCGGCATGGCGCGTGGAATCCAACACCTGATACCTTCTAATGAGAGTGTTTTCTCGCGTCCTTTGGATCGTTCTGGATAGTGTCGGAGTGGGCGCCATGCCGGATGCGGCGGCATATGGCGATGAAGGCAGCGACACGCTCGGCAACATCTCCCGGCTGCGGCCGCTTCTTCTGCCCAACCTATGTCGCCTGGGCCTGGGAAACATCCGGCCCTTCCACGGCCTGCCGCCGGATCCGACGCCGGCGGGGGCGTACGGGCGCTGCACCCTGGCCTCTCCCGGCAAGGACACAACCACCGGCCATTGGGAGATGGCCGGCATCCACCTGGAGAAGCCGTTTCCACTCTACCCGCACGGCTTCCCGCGCGATGTGCTGGAGCCGATCGAGGATGCCATCGGCAGAACCTTTCTCGGCAACGTCGCGGCCTCCGGCACCGAGATCATCCGCCAGCTCGGCGAGGAGCACATGCGCACCGGATCGCCGATCGTGTACACCTCGGCCGACAGCGTCTTTCAGGTGGCGGCGCACGAAGAAGTGATCCCGCTGTGGGAGCTGTACCGGATCTGCGAGATCGCTCGCGAAGTGCTCCACGGAAAACATGAAGTGGGGCGCGTAATCGCGCGCCCGTTCGATGGCTCGCCCGGCAGCTTTAAGCGGACGCCCAACCGCAAGGATTTCGCCGTGCCTCCTCCCAGGGGCATGCTTCTGGACGTGCTGGAGCAGGCGCGCGTACCGGTCTACTCGGTGGGCAAGATCTTCGACGTGTTTCTGGGACGGGGCATCGGCGAGCACGTCAAGACCAAGAGCAACGGCGACGGGATGGTCAAAACGCTGGAAGCGATGGACGCCGTACGCGCGGGCCTGATCTACGTCAACCTGGTGGATTTCGACCAGCAGTATGGCCACCGCAACGACGTGGAGGGATACGCGCGGGCGCTGGAAGAATTCGACGCCTGGCTCCCGTCGTGTCAGGCGAAGCTGGCGGATGGCGACCTGGTAATCCTCACCGCCGACCACGGCTGCGACCCGACCACGCCGTCGACAGACCACAGCCGCGAGTACGTGCCGCTGATCGCTTTCGGGCCCCGGACTCGGCGCGGCGTCAACCTCGGCCTGCGCGCGACGCTGTCCGACCAGGGCCAAACCATCGCGCAGAACTTCGGTCTGCAAATTCAGAAAGGGACGAGTTTCCTGAACGCAATCGTATGAGAAAACCTGTCATGGCGGGCAACTGGAAGATGTACAAGACGCCCGCCGAAACCACGCAGTTCCTCGAGAAGTTCAAGCCGCTGGTGGCGCTGTCGGAGCACTGCGAGATCGTGATCTGCGCTCCGTACCCCTGCCTGGCTGCCGCCGTTGCCGCAGCCGTGCGAACCCGCGTAGGCGTGGGCGCGCAGAACCTCTATTGGGCCAAGGAAGGCGCCTTCACCGGCGAAGTGTCCGCGCCCATGTTGAAGGCGGCCGGCTGCTCCCACGTCATCGTGGGACACAGCGAGCGGAGGCAATACTTCAGCGAGACCGACGCCACGGTACTGAAGCGCACGCAGGCCGCGCTGGAGTACGGCTTGACGCCGATCGTCTGTGTTGGCGAGCTGCTCGAAGAGCGGGAATCCGGCCGCACCTCGGCCGTGCTGGAGACTCAGTTCGCGGGCGGTATCGCCGGCTTGACGCCGGACCAGTTCGCGAAAATCGTGATCGCCTACGAGCCGGTGTGGGCAATCGGCACGGGCAAAGTGGCGACGCCGGAGATTGCGGCCGACGCGCATCGCGTGTTGCGCCGAGCGGTCCGCGCGAAGTACGGTGACGTGGCGGCGGGCGCGGTGCGCATTCTGTACGGCGGCAGCGTGAAGCCGGACAACGTGAAGGGACTGATGGCACAGATCGAAATCGACGGCGCTCTGGTCGGCGGCGCGAGCCTGGACCCGGTGTCGTTCGCTTCTATAGTGAATTTCTAATGCGGACTACGGCAAAGATAGCCATCTTCCTCGCCGCGCTTCCTCTGGCCGCCGAGTTCCGCTCGGTGGAAGTGGGCGTCGACGGGCTGGACTGCGCTTCCTGCGCGGGATCGGTGGAGCGGGCGCTGCGCCGGATTCGCGGCGTAGAGTCGGCGAGCTTCCGCCTGGCCGACTCTACCGCCGTGCTGACGCTGAAGCCGGGCAATACGATCGCGCTCGATCAGGTGCGCGACGCGTTGAAGGGCCTCGGCTATACGCCGACGGATGCGAAGGTGTCCGCGCGCGGTGTGCTGGAGGACGCGGGTTTCAAAGTGAGAGGGCCGGATCGCGTCTACAAGCTGGAGGGCGGACCGGCGCCGGTTCGCGGGAAGGAAGTCACGATTGAGGGAACGGTGCCCGCGCCCACCGATCGATCGGCGCCGGAGGTTCTGCGGGTGTCCAAAGTCTTGGAGGAGTGAGGGGGATCTGAACCCAGTTGGGGCAGCCTCCCACAGGCGAGAACACGCCTGTGTCACCACGTCAGGCTTTGTCGAGCGTTGCGGCGTGGGACGTCACGGCGGAGGCCAATCCGCTGAGGTTGTAGCCGCCTTCCAGCACCGAGACCAGGCGTCCTTTGGCGTGCTTGACTGCGATCTCCAGCATGACTTCCGTCAGCTCGGAGAATTCGTGGTCGGTGAGAAGGAATCGGCCCAGCGGATCGCCGACACGTGAATCAAAGCCGGCCGACAGGATCACGAGGTCCGGCTTGTACTGGTCCATCGCGGGCGCAAGCCGGTCGCGGAACGCTCCGAAGATCTCCTTCCGTCCGGATCCGGCGGGGAACGGGCAGTTCAGCGTAGTCCCCTTGCCCTTCCCCTCCCCAGTTTCATCGGCGGCTCCGGTTCCCGGATACCACGGGGACTGGTGGGTAGAGAAAAAGAACACCGTGCCGTCCGAATAGAAAATGTCCTGCGTGCCATTGCCGTGGTGGACGTCCCAATCGGCGATGACCACGCGCTCCGCGCTGTACTTCTTCTGCGCGTAGCGGGCGGCCACGGCGACATTGTTAAACAGACAGAAACCCATGCCGCGGTTGGGTGTGGCGTGATGGCCCGGCGGGCGCACAGCGCAGAAGGCATTCTTCGCCTCGCCGCCCATCACTGCGTCCACCGCCTGCAATACGCCGCCGGCGGCGAGACGCGCGATTTCGAGCGACCGCTCGCTGATTACGGTGTCACCGGTCGAGAGGTCCGTCATCGGGTGCGCTTTCGACAGTTTCGCCACGTCGCGCTTGGCGGTCTCGATGTACTCGCGAGTGTGGCAGGCGGCGATCTCGTCGTCGGTGGCGGCGCGGGCTGTGACGCGCTTCATCTTCGCCGGCAGCTTGGCCAGTTCCAGGGCCTGCGTAACCGCGTCGTAACGCTCCGGGCGCTCGGGGTGTCCGTGGCCGGTGAGGTGCTGCTTGAAAACAGGGTCGAGCAGAAGGGCGGTCATGGCGCGCGCGTACTGTCCGTTGATGCGATTCTAACAGAGGATCATGATGGACCTTCGCCGCCTTTTCAAAACCGATCGCCCGGTGATTGGGATGCTGCACGTGCCGGCGCTTCCCGGCTCGCCTGCCCACACGGAGGACTTCGCCCGGATTCGCCGGCACGTTCTGCGCGACGCCGAAACGCTGGCGTCCGCGGGAATCCACGGGCTGATTGTCGAGAACTTCGGCGATGCGCCTTTCTATCGCAGCCGCGTTCCGCGCCACACCATCGCGTTTCTCACGGTGTTGGGCATCGACGTGAAGGCGAAGATTGGGCTGCCGCTGGGGCTCAACGTGCTGCGCAACGACGGTCTAAGCGCGCTGGCGGTGGCGGCCGCCGTCAACGCCGAGTTCATCCGCGTCAACATCTACACCGGCGCGCGGGTCACCGATCAGGGCGTGATTCAGGGCCAGGCGCACCGCATTCTGCGCTACCGGAAACTACTGGGCAGCGGCGTGCATGTGTTCGCCGACGTGGCCGTGAAGCATTCGACGCCGCTGGGCGTCCGCGATCTCGCGGATGAAGTGGAGGACACGGTCGCGCGCGGGCGGGCCGACGCGGTGATCGTCTCCGGTTCGGCGACCGGCAAGGAAACCAGCCTGGAGGATCTGCGGCTGGCTAAAGCGGCCGCGGGCGCCGCGCCGATCTTCGCTGGGAGCGGCGTCACCGCGGCCAACGCCGCCGAAGTGCTGACCTGCGCGGACGGCATCATTGTGGGGACGGCCTTCAAGAAAGACGGCGTCACCACGAACCCGGTGGACCGCGGCCGCGTCAAGGCGTTTCTGGCGTCGATTCGATAAGGCGGGGAAGGATTTCGCCGGCGGGTCCGCGCAACGTAATGTCGCACTCGCCCGACATTTCGGTCTCTGCGATGTTGACCTCCACGACTTTGGCGCCGGCCTGGCGGGCCAGCGGCACCAGCGCCGCGGCTGGGTAAACCAGCGCGGAGGTGCCCACGACCAGCAGAACCTCAGCAGTGGAAGCTGCGTGCTCAGCCTCCTTCCAGATTCCGGGCGCCAGCGGCTCGCCAAACCAGATGACGCCGGGGCGGGCCAAGCCTCCGCAGCGGCAGTGCGGCGGGAGCTTGGGTAGCGGCACGCGGCGGTCCGGCCAGTCAGCGCCACATTCCATGCAGCGGAAGCGCCAGATGTCTCCATGGAGTTTCAGGATGCGCCAGCTTCCGGCCTTGTCATGCAGGCCGTCCACATTTTGCGTGATCAGGTTGCAGACCTTCTTCTGGAGCTGGAGTTGGACGATGGCTTTGTGTCCGGCGTTGGGTTCAGCTTGAGCGATCAGGCCGCGGCGCCAGTCGTACCACTCCCACACCAGCTTCGGATCTTTGGCGAAAGCCTCGGGCGTCGCCAGATCCTCGGGACGGAAGTTCTTCCAGAGACCGCCGTCGCCGCGGAACGTGGGGATACCGCTCTCCGCACTGATGCCGGCGCCCGTGAGAATGGCGACGGCTTTAGCCTGGGTCAGCCACTGCAAGGCTTGTTCGATCACAGAACTTCAAATTACCATGGGCTCATGGCGCAGCCGTTTCAATCCGGACAACGGGTCCGCATGAATCTTTCCGGCATGTTGTACAAAGGCGTCGGTTTCCACGCCGCGGTGACGGACGCGCTGGGACAACTGGTGCGTAAGACGGCTGAAGACCCACCCGTGTGGCTGGTGAAGTTCGTGTTCCAGTTCAAGGGCCTGGAGGAGATCGAGGTTCCCGAAGACCGGATCCGGCCCGCATGACGCGGTGGGACGAGCGGTACGGCAAGGGCGAGCAGATCGGCGATCAGCCCTCGGCATTGGTGATCGCGGCGGCGGAGCGGATGCCGCCGGGCGAGGCGCTGGACCTGGCTTGCGGACCGGGCCGGAACGCGATTTACCTGGCGCGGCTCGGGTGGCGCGTGACGGCGGTGGATTCTTCAGCGGTTGCACTGGACTTGCTGCGCGAGCGGGCGGCTGCCGCCGGAGTCAGCGTGCACGCGCGGCTGGATAATCTGGAGATGG
>JACXTT010009921.1_pt1 | contig 12938 bp, 12 predicted proteins | sample 9270951 | NCBI WGS metagenome assembly JACXTT01 (sample SAMN15532306, study PRJNA645909) | rock metagenome | isolation source: weathered quartz diorite | place: Puerto Rico | collected 2017-06-21 | reverse complement strand
GGAGCTCGGTCAAGCCGTCGAAACGCGTATCGCCCCGGCGCTCGAGTCCGCCGTCCGCGACCACCGGGTGATCGTGACCGCGACGGCCAGCACGACGCCGCTCGTGATGGCCTCGTGGGTGGGGCCCGGCACACACGTGACTTCGGCGGGAACCGGCAGCCCGGAGAAGATCGAGCTCGAGCCGGCGCTGCTTGCACGGGCAGACAAGCTCGTGGCGGACCGCGTCTTCCAGACGGAGCGGTACGGCAACCTGCACCACGCCATCGCGGCCGGCGTCGTGACTCGAGAAAAGGTCTATGCGGAGCTCGGCGACCTCGCCGCCGGCCGGCTCCCCGGACGGGAGAGCGCGAGTGAGATTACCGTCGCGGACCTGACCGGCGTCGGTGTGCAGGACGCCGCGATCGCGCAGGCCGTCGTGGAGGTAGTGGGACTCTGAACCGGCCACAGCGGGTGCGGCACCGCCTCGTGCACCTCCTGGGGTTCACCCCCATGGCGCACCGGCCGCCGCTGCCCAGGCGCTGGTGGATCTATTGCGCCGTCGCGTATCTCTCTCCCTCTCTGGTGCTCGCGCTCGTCCCGGCGCACGAAGTGCCGTACCGCGACATCGTGTGGCTGCTCACGCTCGTGCCGGCGTATCTGCTGTCGCTGCATTACGGTATGCGCGGCGCCGTGGCCGGTCTGGTGATGGGCACGCTGCTCTTCACCACCATCCAGTTGCTCGTTGCCCTGAAGCTCGATGCCGAAGACTGGCGCATCACGGTGCCCATCTACACGGCCTACGGAACGATCGCGATCTCCGTGGGCTGGCTGTCGCAGCAGCTGCACGAGTTCTACGGACGCGCCATCGAGGGAGAGCGGGTGGCGGTGATCCGACAGCTGGCCGTAACCATGCGTCACGAGGTGAACAACGCGCTCGCGGCCATCCTGGCGGAAGGGCAGCTGCTCGAGCACGATGCGGTGCTGACGCACCCGGAGGACAAGCAGTCGCTGCAGAATATCCTGACGATGGCGCGACGCATTCAGCACAGCATCGACACGCTGGTGAACATCACCCACGCCCCGGTAACGGAGTACGTGGAGGGCGTGCCGATGATCGACTTGCGGAACGTGAGGTCAAGTCACCAGCGCTCGAAGGACTAGGTACGAGACTCCCGCGATCCCCGCCGCCGCCGGGATCGTGAGAATCCACGCCCACACGATCCGTCCCGCCACGCCCCAGCGCACCGCCGAGAGGCGATGCGCGGCGCCCACGCCCGAGATGGCGCCGGTGATGGTGTGGGTGGTGCTCACCGGAATGCCGAAATGCGACGCGACGAACAGCGTGATGGCGCCGCTCGTTTCGGCGCAAAAGCCGCCGAACGGCGTGAGCTTGGTGATGCGCTGGCCCATGGTCTTCACGATGCGCCACCCTCCCGCCAGCGTGCCGAGCGCGATCGCCGCGTGTGCGCTGAGGATCACCCACACGGGGATCACGTCAGCGGTGGTCAGGTGCAACGCACGGATGGGAAAGTCGACGAACGCCGCCTGGGCGGCGAACAGCAGTCCCACGATGATCCCCATCGTCTTCTGCGCGTCGTTCGTGCCGTGGCCGAGGGAGTAGAGCGCCGCCGACACGAGCTGCAACGAGCGAAACACGCGGTCGACCTTGCGCGGCAGGGACCGCCGCAGCGCCCAGGAGAGCGCGACGGTCAGGCCCAGCGCGATCGTCAGGCCCATCAACGGCGCGACCACGATAAACACCAAGGTCTTGATCCATCCCTGGGCGATGATGGCGGCGAACCCGGCTTTAGCGACGGCGGCACCGGCATAGCCGCCGATCAGCGCGTGGGACGACGAGGTCGGCAGCCCACCCCACCACGTGATCAGGTCCCACACGATGGCCCCGATCAGACCGCCAAGGATCACGATCGGCTCGACCACCGAGAGATCGATCAGTCCCTTGCCGACGGTCTTCGCCACCGCCGTCCCCAGACCGAACGCGGCCACGAAGTTGAAGAATGCCGCCCATATCACCGCCATCCCTGGACTGAGAACGCGGGTGGAGACGATGGTCGCGATCGAGTTCGCGCTGTCGTGGAACCCGTTGATGAAGTCGAAAATGAGCGCCACCAGGACGATGGCGAGGACGAACCAGACGGTGCCGGTCATCAGGCGTGCTTCAGCGTGATGGACTCGAGCACGTTCGCGACATCCTCGGACTCATCGAGTGTTCGCTCGAGGGTGTCGTAGATCTCCTTCCACTTGATGACCTCCAGAGGGTCCCGCTCGGTCTCGAACAAGAGGCCGAGGGCTTGTTGGTAGATCGCGTCGCCCTCTTCCTCGAGCTTCTTCGCCTCGATGCAGTATTTCATCACGTCGTCGCCCTTCTTGAGGCGCCCGACGGCTTCGCCGAGCACGCCCACCATCCGCTGGATCACCTCGGCGAGCTGCTTCACGCCCTGCGGTGCTGAACCCAGGTGGAAGATCTGGGAGCGCCGGGCGGTGCCGTCGATCGCGTCCATCACGTCGTCGAGATTGGAGGCGAGCTGGTGGATGTCCTCGCGATCGAGCGGGGTGATGAATGTGCGATCGAGCCGGTTCACCACTTCATGCGTCACCTGGTCGGCCTCGTGCTCCAGTCGCTTGATCGCGTCGACGTGGGCGATACGGCGCTCGGGGGGCGCGTCGAATAGATCACGCAGATGCTGGGCCGCGACCTTGTTGCGCGTGGCGACCTCGACGAACAGGTCGAAGAACTCTTCTTCCCGGGGCAAGAGGCGCACGGTCGTCCTCGCGTGAGAGGGGGCTACGGCGGCCGAGAACATAGCGGCCCCAAGCTGGAGCCACTAGGTTACCTCGCCAAATGGCCACCACCCAACAGCCACAAGCAGATTTCGTCAAGGCGATCTCCCGGCTCGACGCCACAGCCCTCGTCGTCGGGTCGATGATCGGCTCGGGGATTTTCATCGTCTCGGCGGAGATCCTCCGCCAAGTCCACGCCCCCGGCCTGCTGCTCGTCGTCTGGGCGCTGTCGGGCGTCGTCACCCTGATGGGCGCGATGACCTACGGCGAGCTGGCGGCGATGTTCCCGCGCGCGGGCGGGCAGTACGTGTACCTGCGCGAAGGGATCTCTCCCCTGTTCGGCTACCTGTACGGCTGGACGCTGTTCGTAGTCATCCAGACAGGCACCATCGCGGCGGTCGCCGTCGCGTTCGCCCGGTTCACCGCCGTGTTCTGGCCCGGCCTTTCGCCCGACGTGTTCCTGGGCTCGACCCTGCACTTCCCGCCGCCGATCGGCGACATCACCGTCGGCCTCTCGCCGCAGCGCATTCTCGCGGTCCTGTCCGTCGCACTGCTCACCTGGATCAACGTTCGCGGTGTACGCACGGCGGCCCTGATCCAGACGTCCCTCACCGCAATCAAGACCGGTGCGCTGGCGTTGCTGATCCTGCTCGGCATCACCATCGGCCGGAACGCGGAGGCATTGGCCGCTAATTTCGGCGCTAACTTTTGGGCGACCGGGGGCGCCGCGGTGGGGCTGGGGGCAATCGGAGCCGCGATGGTCGGCTCGTTGTTCTCGATGGACGCATGGAACAACGTGGGATTCGCGGGAAGCGAGCTCAAGAACGCCCAGCGCGACCTGCCGGTGGCGATGGGCGCGGGCGTGTTGATCGTCACCGTCCTGTACGTGCTCGCCAATGTCGCCTACTTGAACGTCCTGCCCGCGTCCGCGATCGCCAGCGCGCCGCAGGACCGGGTCGGAACCGCCGCGCTCCAGGCCATCCTGGGAGAGCCTGGCCTGAAGCTCATGGCTGCGGCGATCATGATCTCGACGTTCGGGTGCAACAACGGCCTGATTCTGTCCGGAGCGCGCGTGTATTACGCCATGGCGCGCGACGACCTGTTCTTCAAGTCCGCTGGCGTGCTCCATCCATCGTACAAGACGCCCGCCGTCGCCCTCGTCGTCCAGGCGGTGTGGACCAGCGTTCTGTGCCTGTCGGGCACGTACACGCAGCTCCTGAACTTCGTCATCTTCGCGGCGCTGGTGTTCTATGGGCTGACGGCGGTGGGCTTGTTTGCGCTGCGCATCAAGCGCCCTGCCGCCGACCGACCGATCCGGGCCCCGGGCTATCCTTGGCTTCCGGCCTTGTACGTGATCGCGACCGCGGTCATCGCCGTCGACCTGCTGGTACAGGACGCCACGCGTACCTACAGCTTCCTCGGCCTGGGCCTCGTGCTGATCGGCGTGCCCGTATACTTCGGATGGCGCGCCATGGTCCGGGGACGTAACGCCACCGTCTAGTCACCGAACTAGCACCCGCACACTTGACCGGTCCTCCGGACCGACAGCATATTGGCTTCGTACCCGAACAAATACCGAAGCCAATAACCATGTCGACGCCCCACCCTTCAACCGCGCCCCCGACGCCACAGCCCTCGTCCTGCCCCGACTGCGGCGGCGGGCTGGTCCGCCAATCGGGGTGCCTGGTATGCGTACAGTGCGGATGGGCGAGGTGCGGGTGAATGGGGCGGGAGGGCGGTCGGGCGGTATGGCCGTAGGCGAAGGGAAGGCAAACTCAGCGAAGCGGTCCCAGCAGCTGCAGCTGCTTAGCGCCGTGCCGCCATACCGTCCGACCGCCCTCCCCATTCTCGACGAGCGGCTCCGCGGCACCAAGTTCGTGTCGCTCGAACCCAAGTCCGTCCTCAATTCGCCGCAGCAGACCGGCGTGGATTTCTGGTCGCTCAACCCCTACATCGGCTGCGAATTCGGGTGCACGTACTGCTACGCGCGCTACGCGCACCGCTACACAGTCGAGCGCGCCCACGACGCGGGGAAGCTCACCGACGAGGAGTTTCTCGAGTTCCGCGGGCCGCACGGGTGGGAAGCATTCGAGCGGCGCGTGTTCGTGAAGGACACACTGCTCGGCGCGCTCGAGCGCGATCTGCGGCGGTACTTTCGGTCCGCCGGTCCGACGACCCGCCCGGCCGCGCCGATCGTCATCGGTACCGCTACCGACCCCTACCAGCCAGCCGAGCGGCGCTTCCGACTCACGCGCGGGATCCTCGAGCGGTTGGCGCGCTGCGAGGGCTTGAACATCGGCATCATCACGAAGAGTCCGCTCATCGCCCGCGATACCGACGTGCTGCGGCGCCTCCAGGACCGATGCGATCTCGAAGTCCACATCTCTCTCACCACGGTGGACGTGGCGCTGATCCGGCAGGTCGAGGCGCGCTCGCCCATGCCGGCGGTACGGCTCCGGGCGCTCAAGCGGCTCGCCGACGCCGGCGTCCGCGTCGGGTTGATCGTGGCGCCGGTCCTTCCGGGGATCACGGACGACGTACCCCACCTGGAAGCGCTCTTCCAGGCGGCCCGGGAGGCCGGCGCCAGGTTCGTCCACGCCGGTCCGCTGCGGCTCTACGCCGCGGTGCGAGACCGTTTCCTGCCGATGCTCGACGAGTGTTTCCCCGCGCTCGGTGAACGGTACCGGCGGGCGTACGCGCGAGGCAGCGGGGTGCCGCGCGACTACGCGCGAGCGCTCGCGCGGCGGGTGCAACGGTTACAGCGGCGGTTCGGCTTTCCGATCAAGGAGGGGATGGTCGATCGCTACGCGCCGCGGCTGGCGGCGTCGCAGCAGGAGCTACCGCTCTAGGCCTCGTGGGCTCGCTCGGCGTAGTGGGCGATGAGCTCCTTGACCCAGGCGGGAACCGCGCCCCGCTGCCGATACTTCTCCGAAAGCAGGCGCGCGATGCCGCTGCCGAGGTACACGCCGTTTCCCGCCCCGAGATCCGAGCTGATTGCCTCCACCAGATCGACGATCTCGAGCGTCTTGGGAGACGCCGGACGTGCTGTTTCCTCGCCCGCGAACGTTTGCGCGGGTTCCGTGCCGCGCGTCTGCCCTGGCTTTTCACCGGTCCGCTGCCTTGGGGATGCCACCGACCTCAATGACAAACTGCGCAAACCGCACACTCACATATACTATAGTTGCGGCAGCGCGGCAACCCTGGGGACGCCGGCAGGGGGCGCCTACGCGACCTCACTGGCACCCCTGACCCGCGGCGGCCGGTAGTGCCGGAGCAGCGACTGCACCCAGCGTGGCGGCGCGAGGCGGCGGCTCTCGTACGACTCGACCAGCAGCTGGCCGATCGCGCGGCCGAAGTACGTTTTCTGGTCGGGCGAGAGATCCACCGCCAGGTGATTCAGCAGGCGGACGAACTGGCCCACGTTGGGAGGCCGGGTGACCTGGCCTTGCCCGGCGAGCCAACGCTCGAGCTTGGCGCGAGTGGAGCTGCGGGGCCTCGCGCCGAGTAGGAAATCGCGCAGGCCGTTGGGGCTCATACCCACTTCGCGAGCGACGCGTCGCAGCGAGTACCGGGCCGACTCCCGGGCAAGCCCATCTCGCAACAACGGGATCGGGAGCGTGGGGACGGTGGCGCGGGCCGTCATGGGGCGCCCGCGCTGTATGACGCGCGCACTAACGGCTCCGCTTCTTCGGCGCGTAGTGCGTTGCCAGTTGTTTGACCCAGCGCGGGAGGCGAAGACCCTGGACCCGATACGAGTCGGCGAGGAGGTCCGCGATCCCGCGGCCGACCGCGACTCCGTCCTCGGAGCCCAGGTCGGTGCTGAGGGCATGCACCAAGTCCACGATCTCCGTGGCCTTGGGAGATGTGGCCTCGGTACGCGTGGTCGCCAGAGGGCGTGGTGTCTTTGTCCGTCTGGTGGCGTTCGCGCCGGAGTGCTTCACCCGGCTCCGCCCATGTGGTCAGTACCACTAAGAGAGAACTGCACGAACTGCGCAGCATAGATGCACCGTGGTACCGGCTTTGGCAACCCCCTGTGACGATCAGGTGCCTTCGCCGGACTCTTTGGCGCGCCGCGGCCGGTAATGCCGCAGCAAATCTTGGACCCAACGGGGCGGTGCCAGCCGGCGCGCCTCATAGGCGTCCGCGAGCAGCGCCGAGATGTTGCGTCCGAGCAACGCCGTCTGCTGGGGCGAGAGGTCCCCGGACATGTCGGTCAGGAGGCGAACCAGGTGGCCCACGGTGGGCGGAGGCACCGTCCGGTGGTCGAGGGAGGCGAGCCAGCGCTCGAGCTTGGCGCGGGTGGCGCTGCGCGACGCAGACCCGTTGATGAAGTTGCGCAGTCCATTCGGGCTGATGCCGATCTGCTTTGCGGCGTTGCGCAGCGATAACTCGGCGATCTCGCGCTCGACCGCGTCACGCAGCAGTGGTACCGGGATGGTCGGGAAGCCGCGGCGTTGGGGTTTCACACTAAACCCGCCGGCCGTGCATTTTGTGCGGAATTAGCGATTGTACACGTGCTTACGGTAGCAAAAGTCGAAAGCACTCGCAAGCGGCGGTGACGGTCACGGGCCCTCCCCCGTGAGCGCCGCCGCGAGCGCGCGGATCGTCCCCGGCGCGTTCCCCTCCAGTCGGTTGTTGACTAGGATCAGTGCGTCGATGCGTCGGCGCAACACTTCGGCGACGAGGCGGAGCAGGTCTTGCCGCACCGCCGGCTGGGGGTCGCGGATGCGATCGTACGGCTCGAACAATTTGACCGCGTCGGCATACGCCCGCCCGGGACGGAGCAGCCCCCGAGCCACTGTGAAACCAGTTGGGAACGTCCACGGTAGCTCGAGCTGCTCGCCGATCGTCGGCATCTCGTTCCACGAATTGAACACGTGGGCCACCCCATGGCGCGCCAGTACCGCGCCGTGGGCGTCGGTCAGGAGCTCCGAGTTTCGCAGCTCCACCGCGTAGCGAAAGTCCCGCGGTAGCCGTTTCAAGAAGCCGTCGAGCTCTTCCGCCCACCGAGCCGGCTCGGGCTGGTCCTTTCCCCGCATCGCCTGAAACTCGAACACGAACGCGCCGGCGTGATCGCGGAACGCCCGCGCGTACGGCCCGAGCACCGCGTCTTTGAACAGGTCGGCGTTCAGGAAGTCGGGATTGCGCTCTCCCGCGAGGTTGCCCCAGCGCGGATCCTGCGTGAAGCGCCTGGCCGTGATCCGATCCCACACCTTGCTCACGCACGGAAACCCGGGGGGCAGTGCCCGCGCGTACTCCGTGAGAACCGCTTCGGACGGCGGCTCGTAAAACGCGCTGTCGATCCCTATCGTGCGGAACAAGGGATAGCGCACGTACTCCTCGAGCCGGCGGGCCGGCTGGGCGCTGCGATAGGACCGATGGTAGACCTCCCCCATCCAGCCGTCGTAGGTCCAGGTGGACGTGCCGAACCTGATATTGGGCGGGACGCGCTCGCCGAGAGCGACCAACTCGGGAGCAGGGGGCGGCAACGCCCGGACGTTGTCAAACAGACTTTGCTGATGGCGCGAGCGCAAACCTGAGAACTCCCTGTTAAGTAATGTAGAATCAATAGCTTATATCGAGCGAACGCAATCTTGCCAACTGTTCGATCTTCGGGATATATTCGGGTCCCATTGGTTGGCCTGGCACATGACCCGGACACTACGTCTCACGAGCGATACCGCGGCGTGCTGCTGGATTCCGCTGTTCGCGCTGCGCTCCGAGCTCGCGAGGCGGCCCGAGCTCGCGTCGCTCCCCGTTGCCCTGCTTTCACCCGACGACACCCGCCGGCTCTGGCAGATCGCGCCGCTCGCCCGGCGCGCGGGCGTGAAGCCGGGCATGACTGTGAGCCAGGCGATCGGCCTCTGTCCCGCGCTGAAGCTGTGCGAGCCCGACCCGGTGCATTACGACGAGCAATTCACCCAGCTCGTCGCGGCGCTCGGCACCGTGAGCCCGGTGGTCGAGCCGGTGGAGCTGGGGCGGGCGTTCGTTGGCACCGACGGCCTGGAAGGGTTGTACGGGGCGCCGGAGAAGATTGTCGCGGTCATAAATGAGGCGGTCAGGACCTTTTCGCCCGTCCGTCTGGGATGTGGTCGCGGAAAGTTCCTCGCCTGGGTGGCAGCAAGCCGTGCGAAACCGGGCGGAACTGTCATCGTTCGCCCCGGGGAGGAGGAGAAGTTCCTCGCCTCCCAACGGCTCGCCGTTCTCCCACTCGACCCCGACACGCATCGCCGGCTGCTGCACCTCGGCATCAAGACGCTGGGCGCGCTCGTCGCGCTGCCGGAGGAAGCCGTCGTGTCGCAGTTCGGCCGCGCCGGCCGGCGTCTGTGGCGGCTCGCGGCGGGGCTCGAATCGGAGCCGGTGACGGGACGGATCGTGCCCGAGCCGATCGTGGCCGCCCTCACGTTTTTCACCCCGGTCGGCGAGCGAGACTTGCTCGCTCACGCACTGGACAAGCTCGTCGACCGCGCGCTCGCGGATCCGCGCCGCAGCGGCTGGCGCGTGCAGGTGGTGCGACTGCGCGCCGAGCTCGAGCACGGGGCCTCCTGGCTCGTGTCCGCGACCCTCAAGGATCCGTCCGCGACGCGGGAGAGCATCGCGGCGCCGCTCAAGATGCAGCTCGAGCGGTCGCCCCCCGCCGGAGCGGTGGAGCGGCTCGTCGTCGAGTTCACCGCTTTCACTCCGGGCTCGGCGGAGCTGCAGCTGTTCGCGCGCGATGCGAGCGCCGCGGCGCGCGCCGGGCGGCGGCGCGCGCTCCAGAGTGCCGTCCGGGAGATCGCGCTCCGCATCAGACGGCCGATGTTGTATCACGTCATCGAGGTGCAACCATGGTCCCGCCTCCCCGAGCGGCGCTACGCGTTGATCGACTTTGAACCCTAGTGCGGAATGCGGAATGCGGAGTGCGGAATGCGGAATGGAGCTGACAGACTTCGTGCCCTCAATGCACCCCAACGGGTACAGGTGGAGCTGGACGAGCAACGAAGACCAAGGGTTGTGAAGCGGGAAGCTGGAAACGAGAAGCGTGTCGAGTCTTTCGGTGAGAATTGGCGCATGGACGACGAGTGGTGGCGTCAGCCGATCGTGCGCCGCTATGTCGAGGTCGTTTTGGAAGGCGGAGGACGTGTGGTGCTGTTCGAGGACCTCATCACCGGAGAGTGGTTTGTGCAGATGCCGACCTAATACGACACGCTGAGTACGGAATCGAAGCACGTCTATCCACTCCGCACTCCGCATTCTATGTATATCGAGCTCCACTGCCATTCCGCCTTCTCGTTCCTCGACGGCGCCTCACTCCCCGAGCAGCTCGCGCTCACCGCGTCGCAGCTCGGCTACCCCGCGCTCGCGCTCACCGACCACAACGGGCTGTACGGCTCGATGGCGTTCGCGCAAGAAGCGAAACAGCTCGGTCTCCAGGCGATCACCGGCGCGGAGCTGACGCTACTGGACGGCTCCCACGTGACGCTGCTCGTGGAGACGCCAGAGGGGTACGCGAACCTCTGCCGGTTGATTACGGAGGCCCATCTCGGCCGTGCAGATCGGCGCGACCCGCGGCTCGAGTTCGCCTCGCTCGAAGCCCGGCATGCGGGTCTCATCGTGCTGTCGGGGTGCCGCAACGGACTCTTGCCCGGCGTGCTGCGGCGCGATGGTCCGGCCGCCGCCCGCCGCTTCGCGGAGCGGTGCCGCGCGGTGTTCGGGAAGGAGAAATTCGTCGTCGAGCTGCAGCGGAACTACGTTCGGGGAGATCTCGCCCTCACCCGGGCGCTGAAAGCTCTCGCGGACGATGTGCACCTGGGTGTCGTGGCAACTGGCAACGTGCATTATCACGCCCGCGCTCGTCATCGCCTGCACGATGTGCTGGTGGCGATCCGGCACCGCACCACGCTCGACGGCTCGCACGATGTGCGCCATGCGAACAGCGAGTTCTTCCTGCGTCCGCTGGAAGAGGTCGATGCGCTGTTTCATGACTGTCCTGATGCTGTCGCTAATAGTCTGGCGCTGGCGGAGCGCTGCCGCGGGTTCGATCTCACGCGGGATCTGGGATACCGCTTTCCCGACTTCCACGGCGCCGAGCGCGCGCCCGCCCCGCAGGCGCTCGCTGAGCTGTGCCGCGCGCGGCTCGACGAGCGCTACCCCACCGGCTCTCTGCACCGCGACGAGGCGGAGCGGCGGCTCACCGAAGAGCTGCGACTGGTCGAGCACCACGGGCTCAGCGGGTTCTTTCTCGTCTACCACGATCTGTTCGACCTCGCCCGCGAGGTCGCCGCCGACGTGCGGCGCGGCTCGCGCCGGGCGCAGGGCGGCCTACTGCCGGGTCGCGGCCGCGGATCGTCTGTTTCCTCCGTCGTGTGCTACCTGCTCGGTCTCTCGCACATCGATCCGATCGCCACCCGGCTCTTCATCGGGCGGTTCCTGAGCGAGACCCTCGCCTCGGTGCCGGACATCGACCTCGATTTCCCGCGCGAGATCCGCGAAGAGCTGATCCGCCGGGTCTACAAGCGCTACGGCGACGAGCACGTCGGGCTCGTCTGCTCGTTCCCCACCTACCGGCTGCGCTCGACGGTGCGCGAGATCGGCAAGGCGCTGGATCTGCCGCCGGGCGAAATCGAGCAAGTCGCGAAGCTGGCGGACCGGCGATCCGGCGGGCTGGCGGACGAACTGGACCAGCTTCCCGGATTCGCAGGGCGCAAAAGCGCGCCGCTCTGGAAAGAGCTGTGCGAGCTCGCCGAGGAGATCGCGGGATTGCCGCGGCACATTTCCCAGCACGTGGGCGGGATGGTCATCTCGAGCCGGCCGCTCGTGGAGATCGTGCCGCTCGAGCGGGCCGCCATGGAAGACCGCGTGGTGTGTCAGTGGGACAAGGATTCCTGCGACGACGCGCGTTTCATCAAAATCGACTTCCTGGCGCTCGGCATGCTGTCGCTCGTGGAAGAGTGCGTCGAGCGGATCGCCGTGCGAGAGGGAACGCCACCCGACCTCTCGCGCATCGACTTCGAGGACCCCGCGGTGTACGACCGCATCTGCCGGGGCGACACGGTGGGGTTGTTCCAGATCGAGAGCCGGGCGCAGATCCAGATGATCCGCCGCACGCGTCCCACAAATCTCGAGGACCTGGCGGTCGAGGTCGCGATCGTGCGACCCGGACCGATCGTGGGCGGCGCGGTGAACCCGTACGTGCGACGCCGTGAGGACCAGCGCCGCGCCCGGGCCGCGGGCCGCGTGTACCAGCCGCCGCTCGAGCATCCACTGCTCAAGGACGCGCTCGCGGAGACGCTGGGCGTGATCCTCTATCAGGACCAGGTGCTGCAGGTATGCCAGGCGCTCGCCGGATTCACCGCCGGCCAGGCGGAAGCGTTGCGGCGGGCCATGAGCCGGCGGCGCAGCCGCGAGCTGATGGCGGGGTTCTGGGAGGAGTTCAAGGACGGTGCCGCGGCGCGCGGGGTCCCCGAAGTCACCGCCCAGCGCGTGTTCACCCAAGTGATCGCGTTCTCCGAGTTCGGCTTTCCCAAGTCGCACGCCGCCGCGTTCGGCTTGCTCGCCTACCAGTCGGCCTGGCTGCGGCATTTTCACCCGGCCGAGTATTATTGCGCCCTCTTCAACAACCAGCCGATGGGGTTCTACTCGCTCGACGCGCTGGGACGCGACGCCCAGCGGAACGGCGTCGAGATCCGGCTGCCCGATGTGAACGCGAGCGACGTGTGGTGCACAGTGGAGGGCGGCAGGGGCGCCGTTCGTGTAGGGCTCGGGTTCGTGCGCGAATGGAGCGAAGAGACGGCGACGGGCGTGGTGATCGAACGGGAGCGGCGCGGCCCGTATGTGAGCGCCGGCGACTTCGTGCGCCGCGCACCGCCCAAGCTCAAACGCACCGCGATCGAGCACCTCGTGTGGGTGGGGGGATGCGACTGCTTCGGGCTCACCCGGCGCGAGCTGCTCTGGCAGGTAGGGCTGTGGCTTCCACCGGAAGCGGTGCGAGGGGTGGACGCACGCGGACGGCGTCAGCTCGAGCTGGCGCTCAATCATCCCCACGAGGGACTGCGGTTCGGCGGCCTCGCGGCGGCCGAGCGGTTGCTCGCCGAATATGCCGTCCTGGGGTTCGCCGCCAGCGGCCATCCGCTCTCGCTGCTCCGCGGGGCGCTGCCGCCGGGTGTGGTGCAGAGCGA
>JACXTT010009920.1_pt1 | contig 12938 bp, 12 predicted proteins | sample 9270951 | NCBI WGS metagenome assembly JACXTT01 (sample SAMN15532306, study PRJNA645909) | rock metagenome | isolation source: weathered quartz diorite | place: Puerto Rico | collected 2017-06-21 | reverse complement strand
GCCGCCATCAGCTTCTGCACCTCGATGAACTCCGGCGGCGTTTCCTTGCCCAGCGCGTCGGCGTCCTTGCCGGAGACGCGGGCCATGTAGCCCATGTTGGTGGTGACCGTGAAGTCGCCGCCGAGCGACTGCATGATGTAGACCGTGGTGCCGGCCGGCAGCGTCATCGGGGTGCCGTAGGGCACGAGGATCACGGCGCAGTCGCGGGTCAGTTTCGTCACTTCGGGCATGGGTTGCTCCGCGAGAATGAAACTCTCGCCGCCTCGGAGAAATTTCGTGCGAGATTCGTGATTGGAGATTCGAGATTCGGGGACACGGTTTCGGTCGCGCGGGTCTTTCCAGTCGAGGCAATCACCCGTTCCGTACTTTGAACAAACGCGTCGATCACGTCGAATCTCGAATTTCGAGTCTCGAATCTCGGGTCACAAAGAGACTTCATCGCAACTACTCCGTCTTCACCGTTTCGTGCGAATTCTTCAAGGCGCTCCGCAGCGTCTGCCAGGCGAGCGAGGCGCATTTGACGCGGGCGGGGAATTCGCGGACGCCCTCGAAGACCGCCAGCTTGCCCAGACTCCCGGCGGCCGGCTGGTCGGTGGTGAGGAGGGTGTGCATCTTCTCGAACAGCTCGCCCGCCTCCGAACAGCTCTTCCCCTTCACCGCGTCGGTCATCAGCGAGGCGGAGGCGGTCGCGATCGCGCAGCCGCCGCCCGAGAAGCCGGCGGCCTTCACGGTCTCGCCGTCGAGCTCCAGGTAGACCGTCAGCTTGTCGCCGCACAGCGGGTTGTGGCCGTTCGCGTAGGCGTTCGCCCCCGCCGGCGCCGCGTGGTTGCGCGGCCGCTTGTAGTGGTCGAGGATCGTTTCCTGGTAGAGGTCGCGAAGGGAGTCCATGGCGATCAGCGCGGTGGGTGAACCGGAGGGGTGACTCGATGCTCGAGGCTCGAGACTCGATGCTCGGAAGACTCGATGCACCCGCAAGAACACGAGCATCGAGCATCGAACATCGAGCATCGAAACACGATCACGAGAACATCCTCCGAACTTTCTCCACGCCGGCGACCAGCGCGTCGACGTCGGACGGGAGGTTGTAGAGTCCGAACGAGGCGCGGACGGTGGCGGGGACGCCGAAGCGGTCCATGACCGGCTGGGCGCAGTGGTGGCCGGTGCGGACGGCGAGGCCGTCGCGGTCGAGGATGGTGCCGACGTCGTGGGGATGGATCCCTTCCATGGTGAAGGAGACGAGACCCGCCTTGCGCTGCGCCGTGCCGATGATCTTCAGTCCGGGGATCGCGCGCAGGCCGGCCTCGGCCTTCGCGAGCAATTCGGATTCCCAGCCGGCGATCGCGTCGAGCCCGGCCGCCTCGAGATAATCGACCGCCGCGGCGATCCCCGCCCCGCCCGCGATGTTGGCGGTGCCGGCCTCGAACTTGAATGGCAGCTCGTTGTAGTCGGTCTTCTCGAAGGTGACGCTGAGGATCATGTCGCCGCCTCCCTGGAACGGGGGCATCGTCTCGAGCAGCGCTTCGCGGCCCCACAAGACGCCGATGCCGGTCGGGCCGTACATCTTGTGGCCTGAGAAGGCGTAGAAATCGCAGCCCAGCTCGCGCACATCGACCCGCTGGTGGGGAACCGCCTGCGCGCCGTCGATGAGCGTCGCCGCGCCGGCCGCCTTCGCCTTGGCGACCATCTCCTTGACGGGGTTGACGGTGCCGAGGGAATTGGAGATGTGGCCGACCGCGAAGAGGCGGGTCTTGTCCGAGAGCAATTTTTCGAAGGCGGCGAGGTCGACTTCGCCGGCGTCCGTGATCGGGACGACCTTCAGCGTCGCGCCGGTCCGCTCGCAGAGGAGCTGCCAGGGGACGATGTTCGAATGGTGCTCGAGGTGGGTGATGAGGATCTCGTCGCCCGCCTTCACCTTGAGCTGGCCGTACGAATTCGCGACGAGGTTGATCGCTTCGGTCGTGCCGCGGGTGAACACCACTTCGCGGGGGGAGTTCGCGTGGATGAAGCGGGCGATCCTGGCGCGCGCCCCTTCGTAGACCGCGGTGGCGACTTCGCTCAGGTGATGGGTTCCGCGGTGGATGTTCGAGTTCTGCTTTTCGTAGTAACGGGTCGTCGCCTCGATGACCGCCTTCGGCTTCTGGGTCGTGTTGGCGTTGTCGAGGTAGACGAGCGGCTTGCCGTGCACCGGCTCCGCGAGGATCGGGAAATCCCGGCGCAGGCGCGCGGCGTCGAACGGGGAGAGCGGGACGGCGGCGGTGGTCATTTTCGTCTCAGGCTCCGGCCTCTTTCTGCAGCCGCAGGTCGATCGGCAGGCGGCCGAGGAGCAGCGCGTCGAGCTTCTCGCGCAGCGGCGCTACGGTGATCCCAGAGACGATCTCGCCCGCGAAGGCGTAGGTGAGCAGGTCGCGCGCCGCGGCGGCATCGAGGCCGCGCGAGCGGAGGTAAAACAATTGTTTCTCGTCGAGCTGCCCGGTGGTCGAGCCGTGCGAGCACTTCACGTCGTCGGCGAGGATCTCGAGCTGGGGCAGCGAATTGGCGAGCGCTTTCTTCGAGAGCAGCAGGTTCTTGTTCTGCTGCGCGGCGTTCGTCTTCTGGGCGCCCGGGCGGACGATCACCCGGCCGGTGAAGGCGGAGGTGGCCGCGTCGTCGAGGATCCCCTTGTAGAACTCGTCGCTGGTGCCGTGCGGCTGCGCGTGGTCCATCAGGGTGCGATGGTCGACGTGCTGCCCGTCGCGGGCCATGTAGAGCCCCTTCAGCTCGGTGTGGGTCCCCTCCCCGGCCTGCGCGACCGCGATCTCGTTGCGGGTCAGCTTGCCGCCCAAAGACAAGGAGTGGGAATGGAACTGGCTGTCGCGCCCCTGGCGGGCCCCGATCGCGGCAAGGTGGGCGGCGCCGTCCGACTCGCGGTTGTCCTTGTAGTGGCGGACGACCGCGTTGTCGCCGAGCGAAACCTCGGTGACCGCGCAGGTGAAGTAGGGTTTTCCGGGCGCCCCGATCCAGGTTTCGACCACGGTCGCCTCGCTGGAGGCGGCGGCGTCGATGAGGACGCGCAGCGCGCTGACGGTGCCGGCGCCGGTGGCGAGGAAGACGAGATGGACGGGCGATTCGAGGCGGGCGTTCTTCGCGAGCCGGATCACGATCCCGTCGCTCGCCAACGCGCCGTTGAGCGCGGCGAAGAAATCGGCCTTCGCGGGCGGAATCACCGCGCCCAGCGCGTGGAGATCGGTCTGCCCCTTGGCGGCCGCCTCGGCGAGGTCGACGATCTCGACCCCGGGCGGCAGCTCGGCCCAGCGGGAGCGGCCGGCGTCGAAGTGACCGTCGACGAAGACCAGCTCGCAGCCGGCGAAATCGCGGTAGCGGGCGGCTTCGAGCAGGTTCGAGTCGGCGACGGTCAGCGCCTCACCCGCGGGCGCGGGGGTGAAGGGTGTCGTCTCGAGCGCCTTCAGCGCCGTGTATTTCCAGGCCTCGTCGTGTTTCGTCGGCCACGCGAGGGCGCGCAGGCGGGCGAGCGAGGCCGCGCGCAGCGCGCGCAGCGGCGCGGGCGCCCGCTCGTCACGGGCCGCCAGCGCCTCGGCGAGCGCGACGAAATGGCCCTTCGGCTCGAAACTCACCGCGAGGTTCCTGCGGCCTGGGCGGCCGCGGCGGCGCCGTGGCCATTCTCGCCGCCCAGCCAGGCGTAGCCCTGCTTCTCGAGCTGGAGGGCGAGCTGCTTGTCGGCCGACTTGACGATGCGGCCGTCCATCAGCACGTGCACGAAGTCGGGGACGATGTGGGAGAGCAGCCGTTGGTAGTGGGTGATGAGGACCATCGCCCGCCCCGGCCCGCGCAGCGCGTTGACCGCGTTGGAGACGATGCGCAGGGCGTCGATGTCGAGGCCCGAGTCGACCTCGTCGAGGATCGCCAGCTTCGGGTCGAGCACCGCCATCTGCAGGATCTCGTTGCGCTTCTTCTCGCCGCCCGAGAAGCCCTCGTTGACGGAGCGACCGACCAGTTTGTCGTCCATTTCGACCAGCTTCATTTTTTCTTTCAACAGTTGCAAAAATTCCATCGCGTCCAGCTCGGGCAGCCCGCGCTGCTTGCGGGTCGCGTTGAGCGCCGCCTTGAGGAAATAGCTGTTGTTGACGCCCGGGATCTCGACCGGGTACTGGAAGGAGAGAAAGACGCCGGCCTGCGCCCGCTCTTCGGCACTCATCGCGGTCAGATCCTTGCCTTCATAGCGGACCGTGCCGCCGACGATCTCGTAGCCGTCGCGGCCGGTCAGGACGTTGGAGAGCGTCGACTTGCCGGAGCCATTGGGCCCCATGATGGCGTGGACCTCGCCGGCGTTGACGGTGAGGTCGATCCCCTTGAGGATCTCCTTGCCGTCGACAACGGCGCGCAGGTTCTTGATTTCGAGCATGGGGGTGGTCATGACGGTTGATCGAGTTTCAAATTGGGGTTTCGTTCTTGCAGCTGCTTGAGTTTCTGCGGAGTTGCGGCCTCGATTGCGAGACCGCATTGGAGGCAGATAAGCTTGCGGATTCCTGCCGGGGCGATGAACACACGGAATGGACCGGCAAAAGACTTGCCACCGCAAGAGGGGCATTTGAGTGGCGGGGTCATCCGACGGAGCCCTCCAGGCTCACTCCCAGCAGCTTCTGCGCCTCGACCGCGAACTCCATCGGCAGCTCCTTGAAGACCTGCTTGCAGAAGCCGTTGACGATCATCGAGACGGCGTCCTCGGCGGAGATGCCGCGCTGCTTGCAGTAGAAGAGCTGGTCGTCGCTGATCTTCGAGGTGGTCGCCTCGTGCTCCATCTGCGCGGTCGAATTGCCGACCTCGATGTAGGGGAAGGTGTGGGCGCCGCAGTCGGAACCGATGAGCAGCGAATCGCACTGCGAGTAATTGCGGGCGTTCTCGGCGCCGGGCAGGATCTTGACCATGCCGCGGTAGGTGTTCTGGCCGCGGCCGGCCGAGATCCCCTTCGAGACGATCGTCGAGCGGGTGTTCTTCCCGATGTGGATCATCTTGGTGCCGGTGTCGGCCTGCTGCCGGTTGGCGGTGAGGGCGACCGAGTAGAACTCGCCGACCGAGCCGTCTCCTTGCAGGATGCAACTGGGGTATTTCCAGGTGACCGCGGAGCCGGTCTCGACCTGGGTCCACGAGATCTTCGACTTCGCGCCGCGGCAGGCGCCCCGCTTGGTGACGAAGTTGTAGATCCCGCCCTTGCCGTCCTTGTCGCCCGGGTACCAGTTCTGGACGGTCGAATATTTGATCTCGGCGTGGTCGAGCGCGACCAATTCGACCACCGCGGCGTGGAGCTGGTTCTCGTCGCGCATCGGGGCGGTGCAGCCCTCGAGGTAGCTGACGTGGGCCCCCTCGTCGGCGATGATGAGGGTGCGCTCGAACTGGCCGGTGCCGGAGGCGTTGATCCGGAAGTAGGTCGAGAGCTCCATCGGGCAGCGGACGCCCTTCGGGATGTAGACGAAGGAGCCGTCCGAGAAGACCGCGGAGTTGAGCGCCGCGAAGAAGTTGTCGTTCACGGGCACCACGCTGCCGAGGTATTTCTCGACCAGCGCGGGGTGCTCGTGGACCGCCTCGGAGAAGGCGCAGAAGATGATCCCCAGCTCGCTCAGGCGCCCCTTGAAGGTGGTGGCGACCGAGACCGAGTCGACCACCGCGTCGACCGCGACGCCGGCCAGCTTCTCGCGCTCGTGCATCGGCACGCCGAGCTTGTCGAACATCTTCAGCAGCTCGGGGTCGACCTCCTCGAGCGACTTGGGGCCGTCCTTCTTCGCCTTGGGCGCCGCATAGTAGATGATGTCCTGGTAGTCGACCTTGTTGAAGGTGACGTTCTGCCAGCGCGGCTCCGTCATCGTCAGCCACTGCCGGTAAGCCTTGAGCCGCCACTCGAGCATGAAGGCGGGCTCCCGCTTTTTGGCCGAGATGAGGCGGACGACCTCCTCGCTGAGCCCGCGCGGGATCAGCTCGGTGTCGATCTCGGTGGTGAAGCCGTACTGGTACTCGCGGTTGGCGAGCTCGATGACGGAGGCGTTGTTGGACATGGGATTTGAAGGACGGGTCGAGAATTCCGGGTCGCGAGGGGCGCCCGGAGAATGCCGGCGGAGGGCGGGAGCCGCTCCGCCGGTCAGTCACCGCTCGAAGCGGAACTCAGGCGCTGAAGGAGGAGCCGCAGCCGCAGCCGCCCTTCGCGTTGGGGTTCTTGAAGGTGAAGCCGGAGCCCTGCAGCCCCTCGGCGAAATCGATCTCCGTGCCGGTGAGGAACATGATCGACTTGGCGTCCGAGACGACCTTGAGACCGTCGTAATCGGCGGTGCGGTCGCTCTCGGCGATCTGGTCGTCGAGCTCGAGGCGATACGAGAGGCCGGAGCAGCCGCCGCCCACGACGCTGACGCGCAGCGCGTGGTTCGCGACGCCGGAGTTCGCGATGAACTCCTTCGCCTTGGTGATCGCCTTCGGCGTGAGGGCGATACCGAGGGCGCCGAGGGGTGCGGTGATGGTGATCGGCGCGGGCGCTGTCGCCGGCTGGGCCTGCTGGCCCTGCGCCTGGCCGTGACCGCTGCCGCAGCAGCCGCCGCCGTTGCCGTGTGAATGACCGTGGGACATGTGTGACTCCTTGGGGTTCGAGTGCGATTTAAAAAATCGGAATGGATTAAACGCGGGGTTGGGAGCGGACCGTGATCTCGCCGAGCGGGATCAGCGGCGCCGGGGGGACCAGCAGGTCCCGCAGGGTGTAACGCGAGAGGAGCGCCTCGATTTGCGAGTTGATCGCGTGCAGGGTCGGGTGGATGTTGCAGGCGACCGCCTGCTCGCAACCCTCCCCCTCGCCCGTCGCCTCGTTGAGGCAGGAGACGAACGCGAGCGGCCCTTCCAGTTCGCGGATCAGGTCGGTGAGCCGGACCGCTTCGGGGTTGCAGGCGATCGCGTAGCCGCCGTGCGGTCCGTGCGTCGCCTTGATCAGCCCGGCCCCCTGCAGTTGCTGGAGGACTTTCGCGAGGAGATCTCCGGGGATGCGAAATTCGCGGGCGAGATCCTTGGCCGAAACCCGTCCCTCCGGCTGGCTGGCGAGCCGGGTCAACGCGATGAGGGCGTATTCGGTCTTGCGGTTGAGCTTGATCATTTATTCGCTTGCAATTATCAGAAAATAAAGCATTTAATATCGGACTTTATGAATCTGATAATCACGGACTAATTTAGTCTGAAAAAGCCCAAATGTCAACACCATGGCCCGGATAAAAAAGTGACGGGCGGGGCTTTCACCCCGCCCGCTCCCGCAACACCGATCTAGTCGTTCCGTGCGCCCGGCGGTCAGTAATTGATGACGAGCTTGCGGTTCAACCGGTCCTTGCTCACGCGCAAGCTGTTGCCGACGTTGGCTTCGAGCTGGTAGAAGACGATCGGGGTCGTCGTGTCGGTGTAGTCCGACGACTCTTGAGGAAAGGCGGCTCCGGCGGCGAAGAGCGTCACCACCAGATCGGCGCGCGCCAGGCCCGGATCGGGCGCGCGCGGGAAGATCGCCGCTTTCTGCGCCGCGGTCGGGCCGAGCGTCCCCAGCGCACCGTTGCGCAGCAGCCCGGGCAGCGCCGCCACGCTCACGGCGGTCGAGGGGGGCGATTGCGCGGCGCCTGCTCCGGCGGTCGCGGTGATCAGGTCGTTGCCGGCCAGACCGCTCACCCCGGTCAGCGTCCAGGTCCCGCCCGGTTGCACGGTCGTCGTCCCGATCGCGACGCCGTTGCGGTAGATCGTGATGAGGGTGCCCGGCGCGGCGGCCGAGGTCCCCGCGATCGTCGTGTCGGTGGGATAGATCGGACCGCTCACGCCCGGCGCCGGATGGGTGACGTTGAAGCTGTTCGTCGGGGAACTCGCCGAGAGGTTGCCGGCGGCGTCGGTCGCCGTCGCATACACCGTGTGGGCGCCCAGCGCCAGCGCCTGCGCCGGGGTGAGCGCGTAGCTCCAAGCGCCCGCCCCGTTCGCCGTGACGGTGGCGATCAGCACGCCGTCGACGTAAATCGCCACGGTGCTGTTCGCCTCCGCGGTCCCGCTGATGACCGGCGTGGCGTTGGTGGAGGAGGAATTGTTCGCCGGCGCGCTCACCACGGGGGCCGCCGGGGGGGTGGTGTCGAAGGTGATCGCGGTCCCGCCCGCGGGGTTGGGGTTGACCGCGCAGACGCCGCCCATCCCCTGCACCGCCTTGATCGTGTACGACCCGTCCGGCGGCACCGGGCTGACCGTCACCGACCAGCTCCCGTCCGCGGCCGCGACGGCGCTGCCGCTCGCGATCGGAACGCCGCTCCCGTTGTAGACCGTCACCGACACCGTCGCCCCGGGAATGGCGCCGGCGCCCTGCACGGGATTGAGCGCGTTGGTCGCCGCGCCGGAGGTCGGACGGGTGATGATCGGAGCCGCCAGCGCCGCCGGGCGCATCGCCTTCTGCCAGTCGTTGAGGCTGGTGTCGCAATTACCGCCGAAAACCTGGATGACCATGGGATGGGCCGCATCCTGCGAAGTGACGTTGAAGAGGACGTTGTTCGCGGAATTGCCCGAGAAGTCGATGTAGCCGTCCGCGTTGCGGTTCGCCGGGAAGGTCGTCCCGGAGGTCAGCCCGGTCGCGTTGACCGTCGTTCCGTCCTGCCCGGCGAAGATCGTGCCGCCGCAGCGCAGCGCGTGCCCCCGGATCTGGTTGCCATTCCCGCGAAGCATGATCGCGTCGTCGCCCATGTCGTAAACCTCGCTCGTCGACCCCTCGGTCGCACCCGCCATGATGGCGATGTCGGCGGTGGCGGTCACCCGGAAGGCGCAGGAGGCGCTGTCGAGGTCTTGGATGTCGAGCGTCCCGGCGGTGACGGCGCGGTTGCTGATCACGGTGCCGGCGGAGCAACCGCCGACCGCCAGCCGGGTCACGGTGTAACTTCCGTTCGCATAGGGGAAGACGGCGATCCGGCTGGGATTTCCATTGTACGGCTGGGCGTGGAAGAAGAACGAACGGCCGGTGCCGGGAATGGAGCAGCTTCCCGGACTCGCGGCTTGCCCGGCGGGCGGGACCTCGCTCGCCGCGTTGTGCGAGGACTGCTCGACCAGGAAATCGACGTTCGCGGAAGTGAGGACGTAAGTGGTGTTCGAGGCGAGCGAGGCGGCGGGAAGCTGCCACGCGCCGGCGGCGGCGAAGGTGTTGCTCGCCAGCGTCGCGCCGGCGAGGGTTTTCAGAGTCACCGTCCCCGCGCCGTTCGCGAAGACCCAATACTGGACGAGATTGGTGTTGAGGATCGCGGGGGTGAAGATGGTGAAGTCCCGCCCGTATTCCGTGACCCCGTTGTCGGCCAGAAAGTAGGCCGTTCCGTAGCCGTTGGTCGCATTGTTGTACTGGTAATGGATGTGGGCTTGCACCGGCCGGGTCGCCGAGAGCTTGTAGTGGTGATTGTTGGCGAGACCGGCGACAACCCCGCGCTGCCCCCGGGAAAGCAGCCCGCTCGCGATATTGGTCGCGGTGTCGAGGTCGCGGACGGTGTAGGCGGTCCCGTCCCGGATCGCGACGAGGGTGATCGAGGGGGACTGCGTAGGCTGGGCCGGCGGCACATTGGCGCCTTGAAGGCCGTAGTAAACCAGCTGCGCGCGGACCAAGCCCGGGAAGACGAGCGCCGTCGCGGCGAGGAGGCGCGCGACGGCCTGACGCTCGAGCGGAAACCGGAAAGCGGGTGCGGAGGAAATTGACATGGCTGGCGCTCCCTGCAGAACCCCAAGAGCCCGGATTGCGGTCGAACCTGACGCCCTGACAACTGGCCCCGTGTCCGACCAGGGGCCCGGCTGAGTTCTACAAGAATGTTATTAGAGCAATTTTCACGCCAATCGCCTCACTCCGGCCAACTTCTCGATATTGAAGTTGTTATAAAAGCATTAATCGTTGGCAATTGATTAATGATGCTGTTTCGTTACCGAACTACGCGCTCATTCACTCGGCACACGCGCGAGGAATGGCGGTCGCTCCGCAAGCCTCCACTTTTCCACTCTCCCGGACGGGAACGAAAATCGGCCCGAATGGCGGCTCAGCGACCGGGCAAGCCTCCCAACTCTTTGGACAGGAATTGGTGGATGAAAAACCAGGCGTTCGCGGCGTCGGCGACATTGTGATTGGAATTGCCCTCGTTCATGAAGGCGTGGCCGGAATTGGGCCATTCGTGGAGTTCCATCTTCCCGCCCGCCTTCTCGAACGCGGCCTTGAATTTGCGCGCGTCGGCGAGCGGGATCCCTTGGTCGAGCCCGCCGAAATTGCCCAGCAACGCCGCCTTGATCTTTCGGATCTGATTCGGGCTGTCGGGCAGCGCGCCGTAGTTGATGACGGCCGCTTTCAGCCGCGGCTCCGCGACCGCGAGTTGCGCGGCGTAGCCACCCCCCATGCACCAGCCGATCACCCCGATCTTGTCCGCTTTCGCCCAGCGCTGCTTCGCGATCCAGGCGAAGGCATCCCTGAGGTAACGGACGCCGCGATCCTGCGGCAGCCCGCGCATCAATTGGTGGGCGGCGTCGGCGTCGCTCGCCACCTGGCCGCGGTAGAGATCGACCGCCACCGCGACGTAGCCGTGGCCGGCGAGGTCGCGGGCCTGTTTCTTCACCCAGTCGTTGAGCCCCCACCATTCATGGACGACGATGAGCGCCGGGAACGGCCCCTGGCCGCCCGGCCAGGCGACATAGGCGCCCAGCGGGTCGGCGCCGGCACGCAGCGTGATCAGATCGGCGCCCACTTTCCCCGCCTCGAGCAGCCCGGGACCGGTGCCCGGCTTGAAACCGGACGGCGTCACTGGCGCCGGACCGGATTCGATGGCCGGCGCGGCGGTCGATTGGGGGCCGGGCCGTCCGGAGAGCGGCAGGGTGGCGAGCGCGGCGAGCGGGATCAGGAGCGCGGGACGCACGGGGAACCTCGATGAAAAAAACGGTGAAGCCGAATCATACACCCGGGCGCGGCCGGAAAATTTTCGACCGACCGGCGTGATTCTCGTTCGAGCGGTGCGCGCGGGGGAAGCCCGCTATAATTCCGTCCTCGGTGACCATTGCAGGCCTCCTGATTCTGGAAGATGGCGACATCTTCGAGGGCCGTTTCCTGACCCGGCCGGGCGAGACAATTGGCGAAGTGGTCTTCGCGACCAGCCACACGGGCTATCAGGAGATGCTGACCGATCCCAGCTTCAACGGTCAGATCCTCACCCTCACCCAGCCCCACATCGGCAACTACGGCGTCTTCGACGCCGTGAACCAGCACGACAAGATCCAAGCGGAAGGGCTCCTTGTCCGCCGTTACACCCCCTACGCCGATTCGAATCGACCGGAAAAATCGCTGCGCGATTGGATGGACGGACAGGGCAAGGTCGGCCTCGAAGGACTAGACACCCGCCGGCTCACCCTCAAGCTCCGCGACGACGGATCGCAGTACGGCCTCGTCACCGCCGCCTCCAAGTTCGACAAGCAGAAGGCGCTCGCCCGCCTCGCCGCGATCCCCAAGATGGTCGGCGCCAACCTCGCGCAGGTCGTTTCCACGCGCGAGCGATACGTCTTCGAGAAGAGCGGCGAGCGGCGGATCGCGGTGATCGACTACGGAATCAAGCGGGCGATCCTGCAGAACCTCGCGCGCGCCGGCTTCGCGGTGACCGTCTATCCCTGGGAAACCGGCTTCGACGCGATCAAGGGCGAAAACTACGACGCGCTCTTCCTCGCCAACGGCCCGGGCGATCCCGAGCCGGTTGAGCCGGGCATCCAGCTCGCGAAGGCGGCCATCGGGAAAATGCCGGTCTTCGGCATCTGCCTCGGTCACCAGATCATGGGCCTCGCGATGGGCGCCAAGACTTACAAGCTCAAGTTCGGCCACCGCGGCGCCAACCAGCCGGTGCAGCGGATCGTCGAGACGCACGACCAGCCGGCAGGCGTCATCAAGATCACTGCGCAGAACCACGGCTTCGCGGTCGACGGCGCGAGTTTGCAGAAGGCAGGTCTACAGCTGACGGAAATCAATCTCAGCGATGATACGGTCGAAGGGCTGAAGCATCGTGATGAAATTTACGAATGTGTCCAATACCACCCGGAAGCGTCACCGGGGCCGCACGACACGCGGAATTTCTTCACCCTGATGCGAACTGAAACCGAGCGATTCTGGAAAGGCCGGAGGCGTGAGTCATGAGCTCGAAGCGCTTCGCGACCGCGAGCTTCCTGTTTTATGCCGCCGTCGCGATGGCCGCTCCCGGAATTCCGGTGAAGACGAAAACCGAGGAAAACATCGAGATTGCAGCGGAGAAACTCGCTGCCGCATTCAACCTCGCGGAGCGTGCGGATCGCAATCATCCGGTCGGATCGGAACGACGCCTGTTTCTCGCGGATGGCGAAATTGAACGCTTCGCAAGATTGAAGCTGAGCACCGAGCTGATCGCCCGCGAACATGTGACTGCGCACCCGCAAGCCAAGATCATCGATTACATCACCGGGCTCGAGAAAAATCGGGGCGCGGATTGGTGCAAGTCGGGATACACGATCACTTTGGCGGGGGTTCAACAAGTCGATTTCATCCTGGAACCCGTGTCGGACGACGCGCATCTCGATGACCGCGCCGCGTGGTTGCATGAAAAATGCGAGCTCAATCTCGATCAACACCCGGAGCGCAGAGATCATTGGTTGATCGGTGATCGGGATCACCTGCATGTGGCCAGGCTCGACCAACAACGGGTCATCTTGGATGAACTCGTCGAACGCTTTCAAACCTTGATCCAATCATTCGTCACGAGCCACGCCATACCCGCGTAATCCGAATCATCACGATGCCCAAACGCCCCGACGTCAAGAAGATCCTCATCATCGGCTCCGGCCCGATCGTCATCGGGCAGGCGTGCGAGTTCGACTATTCGGGCGTGCAGGCGCTGAAGGTGCTGCGTCGCGAGGGATACGAGCTGGTGCTCGTCAAC